>Ga0153915_10002060_pt1 | contig 18447 bp, 16 predicted proteins | sample Opewatmetagenome_2_FD_107003 | JGI IMG/M metagenome (GOLD analysis project Ga0153915, IMG submission 107003) | Freshwater wetland microbial communities from Ohio, USA - Open water 3 Core 3 Depth 3 metaG | ecosystem: Environmental > Aquatic > Freshwater > Wetlands | place: USA: Ohio, Lake Erie...
ACCAGCCTTCAGTATCCAGGAAAGCCTATGTCACGCACATCGGAATGGTTGAAGTTCGGCGCTCTGATCGCGGTTACCGCTCTCCTCACGGTGGCGTTCGTGGACACCGTGGGCCGGGCACCGCGCCCGGCCGCCGCGCAGCAATCGACCGCGCTGGCCGCGCTCACGCAGCCGCAGCCGGCGCCGCTCCAGGCGACCGTCGCGCCGTCACTCGACGCCCTGAGCCAGTCGTTCACGGCGGTCGCGGACCTGATCAAGCCGGCGGTCGTGTTCATCAAGGCCGAGACGATCGAGCAGCCGTCGCGCAGCCGGATGCGGGTGCCGCCCGGGTTCGAGGAGTTCTTCCGCGACCAGGCCCCCCGGGTGCGGAGCGGTCAGGGGACCGGGTTCATCATCTCACGTGACGGTTACATCCTGACGAACAACCATGTGGTGGAGGGCGCCACCACGCTCACGGTGCGCCTATTCGACCGGCGGCAGTTCACGGGGGCGCGGGTCGTGGGCCGCGACCCTGCTACCGACGTGGCGGTGATCAAGATCGACGCCACGAACCTCCCCGTGGCCACGCTGGGCAACTCGGACTCCGTGAAGGTCGGCGAGTGGGTGCTGGCGGTCGGCAATCCGATGGGCTAAGAGTTTTCGTTCACGGTCACCGCCGGGATCGTGAGCGCCAAGGGACGGAACCTCCTCGGGCTTCCCATCGAGTCGCAGTACCGCATCATGGACTTCATCCAGACCGACGCGGTGATCAATCCGGGCAACTCGGGTGGCCCGCTGGTGAACACGCGCGGGCAGGTCATCGGCATCAACTCGGCGATCGCGAGCGAGACCGGGACGTACATGGGCTACGGGTTCGCCATCCCGGCGAACCTGGCGAAGACCGTCTCGGCGCAGCTGATCGCGGACGGTCGGGTGCGGCGCGCGATTCTCGGGGTGAGCATTCGCGAAGCCGACGAGAACGACGCCGCCTACGTGGGCCAGAAGGAGATCCGCGGCGTCGTGGTGCAGGACTTCTCCAGTGCCGACAGCCCGGCGAAGGCGGCGGGTCTCGAAGTGGGCGACCTGATCACCGAGCTGGACGGCCAGCCCGTGTCGTACGTGGCGCAGCTGCAGCAGACGGTCGGCTTCCGCAAGCCGGGCGAGACCGTCAACGTGACGGTGGTCCGTCCCGGCGGCGTGAAGAAGGTCATCCGCGTGAAGCTCGCCGAAGCGCCGAGCGACGTGCAGCTGGCGTCGCGCAGCCAGGACACCACCGGCGACACCGAGAACCACCCGCACGCGACCAAGCTGGGGATCGAGCTCGAGCCGCTGGCGCAGGACGCGGCCGCTCAGGTGGGCGCCGACCACGTCGGCCCCCACGTCACCGACGTCGAGGTCGACAGCCCCGCCCGCGACCAACTGTTCCCGGCCGGCAACGGCTTCGGGGATATCATCACACGGGTGAACGGCGCGCGGGTCCGGACGGTGAAGGAGTTCGACGACGCGATCCGCGGCGTCGAGGCCGGTCAGGTGGTCTCGCTGCAGGTCTACAACCCGCAGGTGCCGCAGCCCAACGGCGGGTCGCGCGTGGTCCGGATCCGCATGCCGGACTAGGCCGGACGCGGGCCGACCCGGCCAACGAGAAGAGCGGCCCCGGGCAGATCCCCGGGGCCGTTCTGCACTTCAGCCGGCCAGGTCGGTCGGCCCGCGGACCGCCGGCTTGACTTCGTTGTTGGGACGGTTCCGCTACAGCACCCGGAACAGGAACATCAGGCTGATGATCACCCCGGCGGCGAACAGCAGCGGCAGCAGGAACACCACGCGGAACAGCTTGTGGTCGAACTTGAGGTGCATGTAGAACATTACGACCAGCGAGAACTTCGCCGCCGAGAGCGTGAGCAGGCTCGGTATCAGGATCGGCTTGAACTGCGGGATGTAGAACGCGCCCACCTCGAAGACCGTCAGCACCGTGAGCACCGCGGCGACCGTGAGGTACGTCCCGGTGGTGGCGTGCGCCCGGTGCGCCTGCACCGCGGCCTCATGCGGCTCGCTCATCGTCACCTCACCCCCTGGGGCAGCGGGGTCGTCTGTATCAGGTAGACGACCGTGAAGATCACGATCCAGACCACGTCCACGAAGTGCCAGTACAGCCCCGCGATCTCGACATTGAGCGCCTTGTCGGGCCCGAGCTTGCCTTGGAGCGAGCGCACCAGCAGTGTGGTCAGCCAGACGACGCCGACGAATACGTGGCCCCCGTGAAAGCCGGTCAGCGTGAAGAAACTCGAGCCGAACAGGTTGGTCGTAAAGCCGAGCCCCTCGCGCACGAAATGCGTGAACTCGAACGCTTGGAAGCTGAGGAAGACCGCGCCGAGGGTCGCCGTGGCGGCGAGCCACACGCGCGCCCACACCCGGTCGCCGCGCTGCACGGCGGCCAGGGCCAGCACCATCATCAGCGAGGACATCAGCAGGTCGAACGTGCTCACCGAGGTGAGCGGGATGTTGAGGATCTGGTGCGTGGTCGGCCCCGAGACGCTCTTCCCCTCGTAGACGAGGTACGTGGCGATGAGCGATCCGAACAGCAGGCACTCGGAGCCGATGAACGCCCAGAACGCGATCTTGCGGCTGTCGAGCCCCGTGCTGGTGTAATGCGCGGCGGCGGCGTGACTCATGTCAGACCTCGAAGGGCTCGAACGCCCAGCTGTAGATCCCGTAGACGAGGATCGCCGCGCCGCCGAGCACGGTGAGCAGGCTCGGCAAGAAGTGATGGTGCATCAGCGCGCCGATTCCCATGGTCAGGATCCCGACCGCCGCGATCAGCGGGCGGGCCGACCCGGGCGGGACGTGGATCGGGCCCGGCGGCACGTCGGGGATCTCCGAGACCCCGTCCTCCGTCCAGAGCGGCAGCCGGCTCTTCACCGTCGGCAGGACGGAGAAGTTGTAGGCCGGCGGCGGCGAGGCGATGGCCCATTCGAGCGTCGCGGCGCCCCAGGGGTTCTTGCCCGCCGGCGGCTGCTTGCGGCTCGCCAGCACGTTGTAGAGGAACACGAGCATCGCGACCCCGGTGAGCAGCGCCCCAACGGTCGAGATCAGGTTGAGCGTGTTGAGCCCGAGATCCGGGGCGTAGGTATAGATGCGGCGCGGCATGCCGAGCAGGCCGCTGAAGTGCATCGGGAAGAACGTCAGGTTGAGCCCGGCGAACATCAGCCAGAAGTGCAGCTTGCCGAGCCGGTCGTTGAGCGCGCGGCCGAAGATCTTGGGCCACCAGTAGTAGATCCCGGCGAAGATCCCCTGCACCGCCCCGCCGAACAGCACGTAGTGGAAGTGTGCGACCACGAAGTAGGTGTCGGTCTGCTGCAGGTCGGCCGGCGGGGAGGCGTGCATTACGCCCGAGAGTCCGCCGATGATGAACATCGAGATGAAGCCGACCGCGAACAGCATCGGCGTCCGGAACTCGAGGCGGCCGCCCCACATCGTGGCGATCCAGTTGAAGATCTTCACGCCCGTCGGGACGGCGATCAGCATGGTGGACGCGGAGAACACCGAGTCGGCCACCGGGCCGAGGCCGGTCGCGAACATGTGGTGCGCCCACACGCCCCAGCCGACGACGCCGATCAGCACTCCGGAGTACACCACGACGGCGTAGCCGAACAGCGGCTTGCGCGAGAACGTGGGCAGCACCTCGGAAACGATCCCCATGGCGGGGAGGATCAGGATGTAGACCTCCGGGTGGCCGAACAGCCAGAACAGGTGCTGCCACAGCAGCACGTCGCCCCCGGCCCGCACGTTGTAGAAATTGGTGCCGAACACCCGGTCGAACAGCAGGAACACGAGCCCGATCGTGATCACGGGAAACGCCGTGATGATCAGGAACTGGGTGACGAAGCTCATCCAGGTGAACACCGGCATGCGCATCCACGTCATGCCCGGCGCCCGGAGGTTGATGATCGTCGTGATGAAGTTGAACGCGGCCGCGAGCGACGCGACGCCGAGGATCTGGATCCCGAGCACCCAGAAATCGATGTTCGGGCCGGGGGAAAACTGCGTGGACGTGAGGTTGGCGTAGCCGAACCAGCCGGCGTTGGGCGCCACGCTGAGGTGGCCGGCGCCGAACAGCGGACCCGCGACGAAGCTCGCGTTCATGAACAGGCCGCCCAGCAGGAATACCCAGTAACTGAACGCGTTGAGGCGCGGGAAGGCGACGTCGCGGGCGCCGATCTGCAGCGGGATGACGAAATTGAAGAACGCCGCCGACAGCGGCATGATGGCGAGAAACACCATCGTCGTGCCGTGCATCGTGAACAGCTGGTTGTAGAACTCCGCGCTCACCACGTGCTGTTCCGGTCCCCCGAGCTGGATCCGGATCACCAGGGCTTCGAGACCGCCGAGCAGGAAGAACAGGAACGCCGTGACGCCGTACAGCACGCCGATGCGCTTGTGGTCGGTCGTGGTGATCCAGCTCCACACGCCGGTCGGCGCCGCCGGCACTGCGGGGCTGGACTGGGGGATCGCGGTCGTCGCCATGTCGGGTCCTACTTCCTGCTGTGGAGATACGCGATCAACGCCGCGATCTCATCATCCGTGAGTTCGATCCTGGGCATCAGGCTCCCGGGCTTCACGCCCGGCGGGTCGTGCAGCCAGCGCGCGATCCCCGCCGAATCGCTCCGCAGCGTCCCGCCCGCGATGGTGGTGCGGCTGCCGACGTGCGAGAGGTTGGGACCGAGCGCGCCTCCCGAGATGCCCGCGATGGTGTGGCACGCGACACAGGAGTGGTTGCCCGGATCGCGGATCCTCCTGAACGCCTCCTCGCCGCGGAGCACCAGCGCATCGCTCGAGTCGAGGGGCGGCGGGGCGGCGCTCTGGCGCGCGGCCCAGGCGGCGAACACCGCCGGGGAGTCCACCATGACCCGGAGCCGCATGTTGGCGTGCGAGTCGCCGCAGAACTCGGCGCACTGGCCGAGGAAGGTCCCGACCGAGTCCGCCGTGAACACGAGGCGCGTCGTGCGGCCCGGCATCGCGTCCCGCTTGCCCGACAGGCGTGGCGCCCAGAACGAGTGGATCACGTCGGCGGAGGTGATCGCCAGGGCCACCGGTTGCCCCAGCGGCACGTGCAGCTCGTTCGCCGTCACCACCCCCAACTCGGCGTAGCGGAACTCCCACCACCACTGGTGGCCCGTCACCTCCACCTGCAGGGCTCCGGCGGGCGGGGTGCCAGAGAGCCGGAAGATGGTCCTGACCGTGGGGACCGCGATGACCACCAGGATCACCGCCGGCGCCAAGGTCCAGGCGATCTCGACCAGCGTGTGGCCGTGCGTCTGCTTCGGCTCGCCCTGCCCCGGGCGGCGGCGGTACCGGATGAGGGTCACCACCAGCGCGCTCTGGACGACCGCGAACACGAACACGGCCCACCAGAAGATCTGGCCGTAGAGCCGGTTGATCGCTTCGCCGGCGTCGGATACCGGACGGAAGGTCGTTTGCGGAAACCGATCACTCGCGCAGCCGACGACGAGCAGCCCGACCGCGAGGGCCGCGAGCCGCGGCCAGGAGGCCGCGGCCGGGAAACGGCGGTGAGGTACTGGTGCCATTACCCTTCACAGGACGAGGATTGGGACCGGAAAACGAAACGCGCCGGGCTTGGCGGCGCGAACGCCGGATTGTAGCACCATCACCATTCCGAGTCAACCGTTCCTGAAAGCCCGCATCTTCATGCGGCTCTTCACGATCCGCGCCCCCTCTCCCCACGCTGGACAGGCCGACGAGGAGCACCTCGCGGGGCCCGCGGCACCCGGTTCCGGCGCTCGTCCGACGCTGGACGGATCACCGGGGTCGGGGTTAGGATACCGGATGCTCGAGGCCGTGAAGAAGCAGCTCCAGGCCGAAGTCGAGGCGCTGAACCATGAGTTGAGCGTCACGCTGCCGGCCAGCCTGAAGAAGGCGATCCAGAACGGCGACCTCCGGGAGAACGGAGACTATCACGCCGCGCTGGAACGCCAGCACTTCGTTCAGGCGAGGTTGAGCCAGCTGCGCTCCCGGCTCACGAAGCTCTCGCACATCGATCTCACCAAGATCCCCACTGGTCGGGTCGGGCTCGGCTCCCGAGTGACCGTCCAGGACATGGCGACCGGCCAGGAGGAGAAGTGGGAGATCGTCATCCCCGACGCCATGGACATCGACCGCGGGCACATCTCGGTCTCCTCACCGCTCGGCCGTGGTCTCGTGGACAAGGAAGTCGGCGACGTGGCCACGGTGCAGCTCCCCGCCGGTACGCGGAAGCTCAAGATCCTGGGGCTGCGCACGCTGCACGACCAGGTGGAGTCCGGCCTCGACGAGGGCGACCCCGGCCGGTAGCCAGCACGCCGCGGGCGCGCCGACGAGGGCGATCCCCAATGCGCGACCACCACCTCCTGATCCACCGCTCGGCGCGTTTCGTGACGCTTGGCCCGACCGACGGCTCGGCGCGCGAGATCTGGGTGGTGCTGCACGGCTACGGGCAGCTCGCCGCCCGGTTCGCGGAGGCCTTCACGCCTCTGGACGACGGGACCCGCCTCATCGTGGCGCCCGAAGGCCTGTCCCGCTTCTACCTCGACCAGAGCAGTGGGCGCGTGGGGGCATCGTGGATGACCCGCGAAGACCGCGCCGTGGAGATCGACGACTACGTGCGCTACCTCGACGCGGTGGCCGAGGCGGTGACCGCCGGCCTCCCGCCGCGGCCGGTACACGTGCTGGGGTTCTCGCAGGGTTGCGCCACGGCGTGCCGTTGGATCGAGCGCGGTCAGGTGCAGCCGGCGCGGCTCATCGTATGGGGCGGCGAGATCCCCCCGGACCTCGACTGGAGCCGGGCCCGTCCTCGCTTCGCGCGCGTCCCCGCAGTTCTGGTGGCGGGAACCGAGGATCACTACGTGCCACCGGAGGCACTGACCCAGTTCGGAGCCTTGCTTGCCCTGAACGGCGTGCGCCACACGGTCGTCCGCTTCCCGGGCGGCCACGAAATCCACGCCGCGACGTTGCACGCGCTCGCAAGCCACCCCAACCAGTGACTGTGGCAATCTGACCAGAAGTCAGCTATTATGTGACCTGTAGTCACTAAACTGACAGGCGATCACGATGGCTTTGGGACAGCGGGCGCGTTCAGCGGACGCGAAAGCCGAGCGACGGGATATCATCCTCGCGGCGGCGCGCGAACGCTTCGGGACAGGACATCCAGCGGACATCTCCATGGTTCAGGTCGCCGCCGCCGCGGGCGTCGCCAAGGGCACCCTGTACCTCTACTTCAAGACCAAGGAAGAGCTGTTCCTGGCGCTGCTCGAGTACGATCTCGACGGTTGGTTCGACGCGCTCGATTCCGCCCTCGGATACGGGGCCGGGCGGCTCCAGGCAGCGGCGCTGTCGGATGTGCTGGTGACGTCGCTGGTAGAGCGGCCGGCCCTGCGGCGTCTGCTGGCCCTGCTGGGACCGGTCATCGAGCAGAACGTCGAATACGACCGGGCGCTCCGCTTCAGGTGGCGGCTCGCCGCCCGCGTGACGGCCACGGGCGCCCTGCTCGAGCGCCGCACAGTGTTCCTCAGACCCGGGGACGGCGTCCGGCTGCTGCAACAGCTCCACGCGCTGACGGCGGGCCTGCAACAGCTGGCGGAACCCGCGCCCGTGATGCGACGCATCCTCGAGGCGCCGGGAATGGAGGTGCTGCGCGTGGATTTCGAGCGCGAGCTGCGCGGGGCCGTGCGCGCGCTGCTCACGGGCCTGGAGCGCACCAACTGACAACCGCGAGCGCACGGTCATGACCACCGTTCTCATCACCGGGGCGTCCGGCGGGATCGGCCGCGAGCTTGGGCGGCGATTCGCGCGGCGCGGCTACGACCTCGTGCTGGTCGCGCGCCGCGCGGAGCGGCTGGCGGACCTGGCGGACGAACTGCGCCGCGATGCCGGGGTCGCGGTGACCTCGCTCCCGGCGGATCTCGCCGATCCGGGCGCCCCACGGCTGCTCACCGCAGCGCTCGCCGGCCGGGGTATCGTCGTGGACGTCCTGATCAACAACGCCGGAGTCGGGCTGTTCGGCCCGTTCGCGCGCACGTCGCTCGACGCCGAGCTCGCGATGATCCGGCTCAACGTCACGAACCTGGTGTGCCTGACCAAGCTGCTGCTGCCCGGCATGCTGGCGCGGGGTCACGGCCGGATCGTGAACGTGGCCTCGACGGCGGGATTCCAGCCCGGGCCCCTGATGAGCATCTACTACGCCACCAAGGCGTTCGTGATCTCGTTCTCGGAGGCGCTGGCGGAGGAGCTGGCCGGGTCCGGGATCACGGTGACCACGGTCTGCCCCGGACCGACGCGCACTGGCTTCCAGACTGCTGCGGGGTTGCCCGGCTTGCGCGCCCTGCAGCGCCGCATCCTGATGGACGCCGACGCGGTGGCGGAGGCGACCTGCCGCGGCGCGGCCTCCGGGCGACGGCTGGTGATCCCGGGTCTGCTCAACCGGCTGCATCTCCAGGCGCTGCGGCTGGCGCCCCGGCGCCTCGTCACCCGCGTCGTGCGGCGGATCAACAGCACGTTTGTCTGAGCGACGACGGCCGCCGGGCCCTGCGGGGCTCCGGCGGCCGCGGTCTCGGGCCGGCCCGACTCAGGACGCGCTTGAGGCTTTTCCGAGGTACAGCACGATCCGCTGCATCTCATCCTGGCTCAGCACCGAGCCCAGCATCTTCTCCATGTGCACGTTCATCCGGCGCACCACCGCCACCCAGTCCTGCGCGGCATGCTGCTTGGGATCCGGCAGGCCGTGGCACTGGCTGCAAGTGGCGACGAAGCGGTCCTTCCCGGGCGCGTCCGGCAGGTCTCCCGACGTGACCTGGAATGCGTGCGCGAGCATGTACTCCAGGATCACGGTGCGCTCGGCGTCGTCCGGCACCGCGACGTGATACGTCGTGTCGATCTTCGCCATCCGCAGCCACATGCGCCGCAGTACCACCGGCCAGTCGGTCTGCGCGTGGGACGACGGCGCCGGGATGCCGTGGCAGCCCTGCCCGCAGTACTTGGCGACGAGCTCAGCGCCCTTGCTCTGGGGGTCGGGAAGCTCGGCGGCGGGCACACCCGGCGGCAGCGCCACCATGGCGGCGGCGAGCAGCAGGTTGCGGGTCGTTGTCGACCCTTGTTGCTCCGCCGGCGGTGCCGCCGAGCGCGAGCACCCCGCCAGCCCCGCCATGCACATCCCCGCCAGCACCCACGAACGTCCCGCCATGGCGCATCCCCTCATGTCGTGTGTCGAGTGTCCGGCCCGGACTCGCCGCAACGCGCTCTGTAAGAGATGATGGCGGGGCCGGGAACGCAACCGCTCCGTTGCCTCACATCGGCTTCCGCGGCTCGACGCGCGCCAGCCGCTGGAGGTTCTTGTTGAACCGGGCCGCCAGGGAGACGAACATCGCAGCGCTGACCGCGATGAACACCCAGTTGGCGATCTCCTCCACCGCGCCGGGCGCGACCCCCTTCCACAGCGCGGCGGTGTACAGGCCCGCGTTGGCGAGGAACAACAGGATGCGCACCTCGGTCGGCCCGAAGATCCCGTAGGAGATCTCGAACACCCCGAAGACCGACGATTCCAGGTAGACGTTGATCGACAACGTGAGGTAGGCGATCACCAGCAGCATGGCGAGCGGCAGGTCCACGTACGGAGACAGCCCGATGCCGATCCCGATCATGGTCGTGTTGATCGCATCCACCCAGTGATCGATGTAGTAGCCGTACTTGGGACGCTCGATCTTGCGTACCCGCGCGAGGGTGCCGTCAAGGCTGTCGCCGACCCAGTTGAGGAACAGCCCGCCGTTGGCGAGCCAGAGCCACCCCGGATGGCGGGCGGAGAGCGCGTACCCTCCACCGACGCAGATCGCGCCCACCATGCCCAGGGCGGTGAGGTGATCGGGCATCCAGCTGGCCGGCAGCCGGGCCGCGATCCATCTCAGCAACCGGCGCTCGGGCTCCCCGAGCAGGAACGTCATTTCGCGCTTGGCCGTTTCCATAGCAACCTCACCGAGGGAAGCAGCATCACGGCGAACACCGCCACGAGGACCCACGTCGGGATCCGCACGACGATCCCGAGCCACGCCAACAGGACATAACGCGGAAAGCGTCCGACGGCCACCGCCAGCAGGTAGCGACCCACTGGGTAGCCCTCGGCGAACGCCATCGCCTTGAACGGGAAGAACGGCAGCGGCGAGATGCCCGAGACCGCGAGCACCAGGAACGGCCAGTGAGAGAACCGCCCGCGCAGCCAGCCCACGGTGCCGGCGGCAAAGAACGGCTTGTCCTGGACCCGCTCGATCAGCGGGACGAACACCCGGTGGTCCACCCATCCGGCGGCGACCGTCCCCGCCGTGGCGATCACCGCCGTGGCCCAGATGCCGTACGCGCCGCCGAACCAGATCACGACGGGCTCGTGCGGGACGACGGCCAGGGCCACGTTGGAGACGAACGCGTACGCGAACAGCGTCGCGACAAGGGCAAGCGGAATCGTGGCCCTCCCCGGGGCGACTGGGTAGATTGGCCGCTCGTGAGCCTACTGCGGCTGGAAGATATCACGAAGCGCTATCCCGGGGTCACCGCGCTCGACGCAGTCGGTCTGGAGCTCGCGGCGGGCTCGGTGCACGGGCTGATCGGCGAGAACGGCGCCGGCAAGTCCACGCTCCTCAGGATCCTCGCGGGCGCCGAGCGGCCCGACGCCGGCCAGGTCCTGCTGGACGGCGTGCCCGTCACGCTCGTCGCACCGCGCCAGGCTCTCGACCGCGGGATCACCGTCATCTACCAGGAGCTGACACTCGTCCCGGAGCTGGGGGCCGACGCCAACGTCTTCCTGGGGATGGAGCCGGCGCGCGGCCTCGCGCTCGACCGCCGGGCCATGCGAGAGCGCGCCCGCGAGACGCTGGCGAGCCTGGGCCTCCCGCTCGCGGATCCCGGCATTCCCGTCAAGCGGCTCTCGATCGCGCAGCAGCAGCTGGTCGAGCTGGCCCGCGCCCTGGTGCGTCAGGCGCGCGTGATCGCGCTGGACGAGCCCACCGCCACGCTCACGCAGACCGAGGTCACCCATCTCTTCGGACAGATCGCGCGGCTGCGCGACCGCGGGGCCGGGATCATCTTCGTGTCGCACCGGCTGGACGAAGTCCGGCAGATCGCCGACGAGATCACGGTACTGCGGGACGGCGCGGCCGTGTGGCACGGTCCGGCGCGCGACGTGGACGACGCGGGCCTCATCCGCCTCATGGTGGGACGCGACGTCGAGTACCTGCGCCAGCCGCCGGCCGGCCCGGCGGCAGCGACTCCCCGGCTGGAGGTCATCGGGCTCACGCGCGAGCCGGGGTTCCGGGACGTGAGCTTCACGGTGCGGCCGGGCGAGATCGTGGCGCTCGCCGGGCTGGTGGGCGCCGGCCGGACGGAGGTGGCGCGCTGTCTCGCCGGCGCCGACCGGTGGACCGCCGGCCGCGTGCGCCTCGCTGGCCGGGACTACCGGCCGCGCGGCCCGCGCGACGGGATTCGCCGGGGTCTGGTGTACCTGCCGGAGGACCGCAAGCGCGACGGCCTGATCCTGGGGTTCACGGTCGGCGCCAACACGACGCTTCCGGTGCTGCGGCGCTTCACGCGGCTGGGCGTGGTGCGCGCGCCGGCCGAGCGCCACGCGGCGGAGGAGGTGGTCGAGCGCATTCAGTTGCGCCCGCCCGACCTCGATCGCGTGACGCGCACGCTTTCGGGCGGTAACCAGCAGAAGGTCGTGCTGGCGAAGTGGCTCCTGGCCGACGCGGAGGTGCTGATCGTGGACGAGCCGACCCGCGGCGTGGATGTGGGGACGAAGATCGAGCTGCATCGGCAGATCCGGGCGCTGGCGAACCACGGAAAGGCGGTGCTGGTGATCTCCTCCGAGATGCCCGAGGTGCTGGCCCTGGCCGATCGCATCGTCGTGATGCGCGAGGGCCGGGTGGCCGGCGAGCTGCCGGCGGGCGAGGCGACGGCGGAGCGGATCATGGCCCTGGCGGTGGCGGCATGAGAGCGTGGATCGGGCGCTACGGCGTCGGCCTCGCGCTGCTGCTGCTCACGGCGATCGCGGCGGCGACGGTGCCCGGCTTCTTCACGCGCGAGAACCTCACGACCGTGCTGCTCCACGTATCGATCAACGCGATCCTGGCGCTCGGCATGACGTTCGTGATCGTGGCGGCCGGCATCGATCTCTCCGTCGGATCGGTGCTCGGGCTGGCGGGCGTCCTGGCGGCGGCGACGCTCACGAGCGGCCCGCTGTTGCAGGCGGTGGGCGTGGGCGGCGCGGTGGCGGCCGCGCTCGTCGTGGGACTCGGCACCGGCGTCGGCGTAGGGGCGGTGAACGGCGCGGTGACCGCGTGGTTCGGCGTGGCGCCATTCATGGTGACGCTCGCCGCGATGACGATCGCGCGCGGCGCCGCGCGGCTGTTCACCGGCGGCGTGCCGATCGGCTTCCCGGCCACCGGCGATCCGCAGTTTGCCGCCAAGGTGGCGGCGCTCGACGCGCTGCACGAGTTGGGCGGCGGCCGGTTGCCGGTGCCCGGACTGCCGCGCGGGTTCCCCGTGCCCGCCCTGGTGATGCTGCTGCTCGCGGTGCTCGCGGCGTTCGTGCTCACCCGCACGCGGTTCGGCCGCTACGTGTACGCCGTCGGGGGCAACGAGGAAGCCGCCCGCCTCGCCGGCGTGCCGATCCGGGCCGTCAAGCTCGCGGTCTACGCCATCGCGGGCGCCTGCGCCGGGCTGGCGGGTATCCTGCTGGTGGGTCAGCTCCGCTCCGGCGGGCCGGACGCCGGGCTGCTGTACGAACTCAACGCCATCGCCGCGGCCGTGATCGGCGGCGCCTCGCTGTTCGGCGGTATCGGCACCGCCTGGGGCGCTCTGGTGGGCGCGCTGATGATCGGCGTGCTCAACAACGCGCTCGATCTGCTCGGCGTGCAGTCCTTCTGGCAGGAGATCGTGAAGGGCGGCATCATCCTCCTTGCGGTACTGTTCGACGTCTGGACCAAACGGGGAGCGCAGCGTGCGTAGCATCTTCCTGTTGCTCGTCGCAGCGGCTGGACTCGCCCCTCGGGCGCAGGCCCAGGATCGGCTGATCAGGGATTGGCTGATACGGGGACCGATTCCGGCGGACCAGGGCGACGCGGGCGTCGTCAAGGACTACCTCGACAACGAGGCGACGATCCTGCCCGGGTCGGGTGACAGCGCCGCGGGCGGACCGTTCCGGCTGATCCAGGCGGACTCGCTCGGCCGCGTGAACCTGAACGCGCTAGCCGGACCGTCCGACTGGAGCGTCGCCTACGCGCACACCTACGTGCTCGCGCCCACGGAGCGCAGCATCCTGCTCGTGATGGACAGCGACGACGACATCGTGGCGCGGGTGAACGGCCAGCGGGTCTGGGTCCATGTCGTCCCGCGCGGCATCGGACCGGGCCGCGACACGGTGCGCGTGCGCCTCGCCGCCGGCTGGAACAGCGTGCTGCTCAAGGTCGTGAACCGGACCGGCGGGTTCGACCTGCTCGGCAAGCTGGCGGACGCGCCAGGAGGCGGCAGCGTGGGGGACCTCACGCTTTCCACCGACCGCCCACCGGGCATGACGGCGCACCGCTACCCGGCTGCCACGGTGGAGCTCGGGCCGCTCACCGTGAGTGGGACGGCACGGTGGAACGGCGGCGACCTGCTGGTGGCCGCGGCAATGACGGTGACCGCCTGGGGCGCGGACACGGTCCGCGACGTTCGGGTCACGGTGTCCGCCGCGCGGCAGACCCTGATCGACCGTACCGTCGCGGCGCTCGCCCCCGGAGCGCCGCTGCCGATCGCCCTGCCCGCCCGGTTCGAGGATCTCAAGGAGGCGGCCGCGGGGCGGCGACCGCTCACGGCGACCGCGCGCACTGGCGGGCGCAGTCGGCGGACGGCGCTGTTCGTCGATCCCGAGCCGCTGCTCAGGCTGCAGGGTGGGCCACTCGACGTGTTCGACCCCGTGGCCGACACCACGCCACCCGTGGCGCCGCTCCGGGCGACCCTGGTGGTCCCGCCCGCGTACCGCGGCCTGACCCTCGATCTGCTCACCCTCGGCATGGGACGAGGGGCGCGGTACATCGTGAACGGTGCGGCACGAACGTGGGACGAGGGCCGCCTCCCGCTGTGCGGGCCGTGCCGCGCAGGGGACACGCTCGCGCTCGCCATCACCCCCGATCCCGCGCGCCCGCTGTGGCTCGCGCCGCGGGCGCAGGTGCGCGAGGCCGGGTTCGCCGAGTACGCCGACGGCTATCGCTACGCGCAAGCGCTCGAGGGGGCGGCGCCGGCGATCGCGCAGCCCGATGCCACGGAGTGGCTGGCGGCGCTCGGCACGCCGGCCGACGCCGCGCTGCGCGAGCGCTACCGCGCGGCGTACGCCCCGCTCGCACAGCGCATCCGGCAGGACACGCTGCTCCTGATCGGGAATTCGCACATCGACGCCGCGTGGCTGTGGCGCTGGCGGGAGACGATCGACGTGATCCGCAATACCTGGCGCACGTCGCTCACGCTCGCCGACATCTTTCCCGGTTACGTGTTCGCGGGGAGCAGCGCCGCGTTCTACGACGTGATGGACCGGCTGGAACCCGGCCTGGCGGACTCGCTGCTCGCGGCGACCCGCGCGGGCACGTGGGCACCGGTGGGCGGCTGGTGGGTCGAGTCGGACATGAACAACGCGTCGGGGGAGTCGCTCATCCGGCAGGGGCTGTACGGCCAGCGCTACTTCCAGCGCCGCTTTGGCATGCGCTCCAAGGTGGCGTGGACCCCGGACACGTTCGGCTATCCGTGGACCGTGCCCCAGATCCTCAAGGGCACGGGGTTCGACTACTTCGTCACTCAGAAGATTCGCTGGAATGACTCGACCGAGTTCCCGTACAACGCGTTCATCTGGGAGGGCCGGGACGGGAGCCGGGTCTTCGCGTACAACCCGTACGGCTACACCCACGACCTGGTCCCCGCCAACCTGATCCGCGAGCGCGTCGAGGATCGGGCGCGCACGGGTAATCATCACCAGATCGTGCTGTACGGCGTGGGCGACCACGGCGGCGGGCCCACCATCGAGATGCTGGAGCGGGCCGAGCGGCTGCGCCGCGTGCCGACGTTCCCCGTGATGCGCTACGCCGGGCCCGAGGAGGCGCTGCCGGCGGTGGCGAACGACAAGCCGGCGGCGGGGTTCCCGGTGTGGCGGGACGAGATGTACCTCGAGTTCCACCGCGGCACGTACACCACCCACGCGGCGATGAAGCGGCGCAACCGGGAGAGCGAGGTCCGGCTGCAGACCGCCGAGGCGCTGGCGACCGTGGACCCGGCGCCGTATCCCCACGAGCGGATCGAGCGCGCGTGGCGCCGGGTGCTGTTCAACGAGTTCCACGACATCCTGCCGGGCTCGGGCATCGACAGCGTCTATCTCGACGCCAACGCCAACTACGACAGCGCGTGGGCGACGCTCGACACGGTGACGGGATCGGCGTTCGAGCTGCTGCGCGCCCGCATGGACACGCGGGGCCGCGGCACACCGGTCGTCGTGTTCAACCCGCTGTCGTGGCCCCGGGGCGGCCGTGTGGCGGTGGTGGGCCCGGCCGGCGACAGTGCCTGGCTCGTGGTGGACTCCGTGCCGCCGCTCGGCGCCCGCGTCGTGCACTTGCCGGGCGGCGCGCGGCCCAGCTCGTTCGGCAGGCTGCCCGCGCCCACCGCCGGCACCGATTGGATCGAGAACGCGTTTCTCCGGGTGGAGATCGACACACTCACGGGGGCGGTCACCCGGATCCGCGACAAGCGCAATGGGCGAGAGGTGCTTGCCCCGGGCGGCCGCGCCAACGTGCTGCAGGTGCTCGACGACCGGCCGGCGCAGTGGGACGCGTGGGACATCATGCCCAACCCGGAGACCTGGGACGTCACGGCGGTGCGGCGGCACGGGTCGGCGGCCGACGCCGACGCCGCGCGCTTCACGCTCGAGCGCACCTGGGGGAACTCCTCGTTCCGCCAGACGCTGGTGCTGCGGCGGGACGCGCCGTATCTCGACGTCGAGAACGACGTGGACTGGCACGAACGGCGCAAGCTGCTCAAGGTCGGGTTCGCGCTGGCCGTGGCCCCGGACTCGGCGACCTACGAGATCCCCTACGGCACGATCGGCCGGTCGGGCCGGCCGCGCACGCAGGCGGAGCGCGCCAAGTACGAGGTGCCCGGGCAGCGCTGGGCCGACGTGTCGGCGGAGGCTTACGGCGTCGCGATCCTCAACGATTCCAAGGATGGCTGGGACTACAAGGCCGGGTCCGGCAGCAGCGTGCTCAGGCTCTCACTGCTCAAGGCGCCGATCTGGCCCGACTCCACGGCGGACCGCGGGCGGCACCACTTCCGGTTCGCGGTGTACCCGCACGCCGGCGACTGGCGCGCCGCCGGGATCGACCGCCGGGCCGCGGAGTACAACGTGCCGCTGCTCGCCGCGACGGAGCGATCCCACACGGGTCCGCTCGGCCGGGCGGTGTCGTTCGCGGGGGTCGAGCCGGCCAACGTCCAGCTCACCTGGCTCAAGCGCGCCGAGGACGGAGACCGCTGGGTGCTGCGGCTGGTGGAGTGGCACGGCCGGGCAACCGAGGCGACCGTGACGCTGCGCTGCGCGGGTGCGCGCGCCTGGCGCGCCAACCTGCTCGAGGACGCGGGCGCGCCCGTCGCGGTCGCCGCGGGGCGCATCCGGATCCCGCTCCGCCCGTTCGAGATCACTACTCTGCTCGTGGAGTGCACGCCATGACGCACGCTCGTCGGTTCGTCCCCGCCCTGTTGCTGCCGCTGGTAGCCTGCGTAGGAGCGAAGAAGGGGGACCGCCCACAGGTGGGGGTCACGCTGCTCACCGAAGCGCACGTGTTCTACCAGGACCTGAAGCGCGGCATGCAGCAGGCGGCGGACAGCCTGGGGATCGACCTCCACATCGTGGCGGGCGAGTGGGACCTCGCGCGGCAGACGGCGCAGGTCCAGGGGTTCGTCACGCAGAAGATGGACGCCGTGATCATCGCGCCGGTCAACTCGAGCGGCATCGTGAGCGCGGTGGAGGAGGCGCGGACCGCTGGCATCCCGGTGTTCACCGCCGACATCGCGGCGGACGGGGGCGGTGTGGTGTCGCACATCGCGAGCGACAACCGGCAAGGTGGGCGCCTGCTGGGCGAGTATCTGGCGGCGCGCCTCAGGGGCACGGGCGCCATCGCGATCCTCGATCAACCCACCGTGCGGAGCGTGCAGGACCGCGTGGCTGGCTTCCGCGAGGCGATCGCGGCCTATCCGGGCATGACGGTGGTCGCCGATCCCGCCGTGGAGCGCGGGCTGCGGGACGTGGCCAAGCAGAAGGCCGACAACCTGCTGGCGGGCGGCCGCCGGATCGACGCGATCTTCGGCAGCAACGACGACTGCGCGCTGGGCGCGCTCGCCGCGGTGCAGGCCGCCGGCCGCAGCGACATCCTGATCGTGGGCTACGACGCGACGCCCGAGGCCCGCACCGCGATCGCCAGCGGAACGGCGCTCGTGGCCGACGCCGTGCAGCACCCCGAGGTGATCGGGCGCCGGGCGGTGGAGACGGTCGCGGCCTACCTCAAGGGCGAGCAGGTCCCGGAGCGCATCGCCGTGCCGGTGAGCCTCGTGGACCGCGACTCCCTGCGGACCGGGCGCTGAGGAGCCGATCATGTTGATGCTCGACGGGATCGCGATCGATGCGGCGGGGCAGACCGACATCGGCAAGGTGCGCAAGGTGAACCAAGATCAGTTCCTGATCGCGGCCCTGCACAAGGTGATCGAGATCCACGGCACGAGCCTGCCCGAGCGGTACCAGACACGGATCCACTCGGGGGCACGGGCCGTCGTGCTGCTGGTGGCGGACGGCGTCGGGGGCGCGCCCGCCGGCGAGCGCGCCAGCTCGATCACGCTGGACGCGATCATGAACTACGTGACGCATTCGATGCGCTGCTTCTACGCGCTCGACGAGCAGGCGGCCCCCGACCTGCTGCGCGAGCTGGCCGGCTCGGTGCGGCGGAGCCACGAAGCCGTCCTGGCCCACGCGGCGGAATCACCCGACGACGCCGGCTTGGCAACTACGCTCACCATGGCACACATCCTGTGGCCGCGGGCGTACGTCGTCCACATCGGCGACAGCCGCTGCTACCGGCTGCGCGGCGACGAGCTGGCGCTCGTGACCCGGGATCAGACCCTGAGCCAGGCGCTGGTCGAGAGCGGCGAGATCTCGGAGGAGCAGGCGCAGCGCTCGCCGTTCGCGCACGTGCTGATGCAGGCGATCGGGGGGCCGCAGGACATCGAGCCGGCGATCTCCCAGATCGACCTCGCGCCGGGCGACACCCTGCTCCTGTGCACCGACGGCCTGACCAAGCACGTGGCCCGGCCCGACATGGCGCCGCTGCTGAGCGGTGCGGCGGGCGCCGCAGACGCCGCGCGCGCTCTGATCGATGC
>Ga0153915_10002061_pt1 | contig 18439 bp, 19 predicted proteins | sample Opewatmetagenome_2_FD_107003 | JGI IMG/M metagenome (GOLD analysis project Ga0153915, IMG submission 107003) | Freshwater wetland microbial communities from Ohio, USA - Open water 3 Core 3 Depth 3 metaG | ecosystem: Environmental > Aquatic > Freshwater > Wetlands | place: USA: Ohio, Lake Erie...
AGCGCGCGGCGGACCGTGTGGTACTTCCGAGCCGTTCGGTCCGCCAGCAGCGCCTCCATGACGTCCGGCGGAACATCCGGGCGGTTCAGGATTTTCAGGTAGTGCCCCTCGTTGCTCATCGGAAGAAGTCTAGAGCCGGCAGTCCGGGTCAGGAGTTTTCGGGTGCGGCCGCCTCTCTCAATCCCCGACTCCCGGCTCTCGACCTGCCCCGGCGGCAAGCCATGCGGAGGGACCGCGCCAGCCGTTCCACCGCCGCTTCTCGGTCCTCCCCCGCTTGCTCCCCGCAACGGACCAGAGCGGACCCGACGATCACGCCGTCGGCGAGACGGGCGGCCTGGCGGGCGGCCTCCGGCGTCGCGATTCCGAATCCGACCGCGATCGGAAGGTCGCCGGCGGCCCGGCGGGCCCTTCCCAGCGTGTCGGATAGGTCGGCCGGAAGATCGCGGCGGGCCCCGGTCGTTCCGGGACGGGAGACGACATAGAGAAACCCGGTCGAGAGAGCCGCCGCGGCCCTCATGCGGGCCGGCGGCGAGGTCGGCGAGACCAGGAAGATCGTGTCGAGGCCGGCCGACCGAAGAGACGGCTGGAACTGCCCCGCCTCCTCGGGAGGCAGATCTGTGACGAGCGCGCCGTCGAAACCCGCCGCCGCAGCCTCGCTGGCCGCCGCGGCGATTCCCGGCCGCAGGAGTGGATTGAGATAGGAGAAGAGGACGAGCGCGAGGCCGGTCTCCTTACGGATCCGCCGTGCGATCTCGAAAACGCCGGAGAGAGTCGTTCCACCCGCAAGCGCCCGTTCGGCCGCGCGCTGCAGAACCGGACCGTCGGCGATGGGATCGGAGAATGGGACTCCCAGCTCGAGGACGTCCGCCCCAGCGCGGTCCAGGGCTCGCGCAAGGGCCACGGTCGCCTCCGCGTCGGGATCCCCTGCAGTCAGGTACGCGACGAACACGGCGCGGCCTTCGAGACGCGCTTTCTCGAAGGCGGCGGCGATGCGGCTCATGGGTAACTGTGAATGGTGAATGATGAATTGTGAATGGGGCTCATGTGCCTGCTCCCTACTCACAACACAATTCACAACTCACAATTCACAACTGTTTCATCGGGCGGAGGCGTTCGTACTCTCCCATGTCCTTGTCGCCCCTTCCTGAGAGGTTGATGAGGATCCAGCTCCTGGCCGGCATCGGGCGCGCGAGGCCGAGCGCGTACGCGATGGCATGCGCGCTTTCCAGGGCGGGGACGATGCCTTCCGTGCGGGAGAGGATCTCGAAGGCGTCGAGCGCCTCTTCATCCGCGACCCTCGCGTACTCGACGCGCCCGAGGTCTCTCAACTGCGCGTGCTCGGGCCCCACCGCCGGATAGTCGAGGCCGGCCGAGACCGAGTGCGTCGGGAGCACCTGCCCGGCCTCGTCCTGGAGCAGCATGGTACGGGTTCCGTGAAGGACGCCGACGGATCCTCCAGAGAAGCGGGCGGCGTGCTCCCCCGGCCCGGTTCCCCGCCCTCCCGCCTCCACGCCGACGAGCCTGACGCGGGCCGCGAGAAACGCCGAGAAGATGCCGATGGCGTTCGATCCGCCGCCGACGCACGCCACGACGGCGTGCGGGTCGCGCCCCGCGAGGCGGCGGAACTGCGCGCGCGCCTCCCGGCCGATGACCGACTGGAACTCCCGGACGATCGTCGGGTAAGGGTGCGGCCCGAGCGCGGAACCCAGGACGTAGTGCGTCGTCCCGACGTTTTCCGTCCAGTCGCGCATCGCCTCGTTGATCGCGTCCTTCAACGTGCGCGAACCCGAGTCCACGCCGACGACCTCGGCGCCGAGCAGTCGCATGCGGGACACGTTCGGCGCCTGGCGCTCCATGTCCACGGTCCCCATGTACACGCGGCACGGAAGCCCCAGCTTCGCGGCCGCCGCCGCGGTCGCGACGCCGTGCTGGCCCGCGCCCGTCTCCGCGACGACCCGGCTCTTCCCCATGCGGCGCGCCAGGAGGACCTGGCCGAGCGAGTTGTTCAGCTTGTGCGCGCCGGTGTGGAGGAGGTCTTCCCGCTTCAGGGCGATGCGCGCGCCGCCGGCGTGGGCGGTCAGGCGGTCGGCGAAGGTCAGGGGGGTGGGCCGGCCCGCGTAGGACCGGAGCAGACCGTCGAGCTCGGCGCGGAAGGCGCGGTCGCGGCGAAGACGCGCGAAGGCTCTCTCCAGCTCCTCGAGAGGGGCCATGAGCGTCTCGGGCGCGAAGCGGCCGCCGTAGGGCCCGAAGTAACCGGGGCGCGAAGGGCGATTACGAGACTTCACGATGACCGGTTCGTCCCGCGACATGCCCTTTCGCGGCGGAAGAGCGGGCCAGCGCGTCCGCCCTCCGGACGGCCTCGAAGAAGAGCCTCAGGCGCTCCTCGTCCTTGATTCCCGGAGACGACTCGACACCCGAGGCGACGTCCACGGCGGCCGGGCGAATTCGCGAGACGGCTTCCTCGACGTTGTCGGCGTTGAGGCCGCCAGCGAGCATGATGGGCACCGGCCAGCGCTTTCCGGCGAGCGCGTCCCAGTCGAGAGTCGTCCCCGTGCCCCCCGGCTGGCCGGGACGACTCGCGTCGAACAGAAGGAAGCGGCAGCGCTCGAGAAGCCTTTCTTCCGGCGCCTCGACCCAACCGTCGCAGGCGCGAGCGACGGCGAAGACGGGGCGCGGCAGATCTAGGTCCGTCTCGCGCAACGGGCGGTGGATCTGAACGAAATCGAGCCCGGCCTGCCCGATGGCTTCGAGGATCTCTTCCCGGCTCTCGCGGACGAAGACGCCGACCTTCGCGGCTCCCGGGGCGGCGGCGCGCGCTAGCTCTCGGGCCCTCTCGAGGGTGACGCGGCGCGGCGAGCCAGCCGCGAAGTTGAAACCGAGGAAGGCCGCGCCGAGAGCGCACGCGAACTCCACGTCCTGCCGACGCGTCAGCCCGCAGATCTTCACGTCGGTCACTTCTTCAAGTCCCGCAGGGCGTCTTCCGGGTCCTCCGAGCGCAGGAGAGCCTCTCCGACGAGGAAGGCTTCGTAGCCGGCGGCCAAGAGGCGTGCGATGTCGGCGCGGGTCGAGATGCCGCTCTCCGCGAGGCGGACGGGGCCGGCCGGAACGAGCCTCGCCAGGTTCTCGAGAGCGGCCAGGTCGGTCTCGAACGTGGCGAGATCTCTCGCGTTGACTCCCACGACGTCCGGTGCCACGTCGGCCGCACGCGGGATCTCGTCGGCTCCATGGGCTTCGACGACGGTCGCGAGCCCTCTCTGGCCGGCCCCGCGCGCCAGGCGCGCGAGCTCCCGGGGTGAAACGGCCCTGACGATCAGGAGGACCGCGTCCGCGCCGAGAGAAGCCGCGAAGTCGAGCTGCCGCTCGTCGATCACGAAATCCTTCAGCAGCACCGGCAGGCCGGAGATGCGTTTCGCCCGCGGCAGCCAGTCGGGCTTGCCCCCGAAGTGGTCTTCCTCGGTCACGACCGAGATGGCGGCCGCGTGCCCCCGCCGGTAGGCAAGCGCGAAGGTCTCGATCTTTCCCTCCGCTCCCGGCAGGATCTCCCCCGCGGATGGAGAGCGATGCTTGATTTCCGCGATGATCCGGACGCCGGGCTCGCGCAGGGAAGCCACGAAACGGGCTCCGTCGCCGCCGCCGGGCGAGCGGCCCGGCCCGATCGAATACTCCCCGCGCTCGAGTCTCGCCCTCTTGTCCGCCAGGATCCGCTCGAGGACTTCGCTCATCGTTATCCCGCCCGGTCTCCGGCTGCCCGGCTCTTCTCGCGCATCCGGTCGAAGACCGCTCTGGCAGCCCCGCTGTCGATCGCCGCGCGGCCCCTCTCGTAGCCCTCGGCAACGTCCCGCGCCCGACCTTCCACCGCCAGAGCCACGGCGACGTTGACGAGCACCGTTTCTCGCCGCGGCCCTTCATCTCCGTCGAGGAGCCTCTCGAGCATCCCGGCGTTCCCGGCGGCATCGGCCCCCGCGAGCTCCGCAAGCTCCACCGCGCGCTGCCGGAGACTCGAGGGATCGTACTTCCACGGGCGGGTCCAGCCGTCCCGGACCTCCACGCCGGCCGCCGGCACGCCCGGGACGAGCTCGTCTAAACCGTTGGCCACGTGGAAGACGACCGCGCGCTCCGCGCCGAGCGAGGCCAGGGCGTCGGCCAGGAGGCGGACGAGCTCGGGCCGCCCCACGCCGATCAGCTGCCGCGTGGCGCCCGCCGGGTTGGCCAGCGGGCCGAGCGCGTTGAAGATCGTCCGCACGCCGAGCTCGCGACGGACCGTGCCCAGCTCCTTCATCGCCGGGTGAAAAGCCGGCGCGAACAGGAAGACCAGCCCGATCTCGTCCAGCATCCGCCCGGCCGCCCGAGGCTCCAGGTCGATCGAGACGCCGCAGGCCGAGAGGAGGTCCGCCGAACCCACGCGCGATGAGATCGAGCGGTTACCGTGCTTGGCGACGGAGGCTCCGGCGCCCGCCGCCACGATCGCGGCAGCCGTGGAGATGTTGAAGAGATCCCGGCCGATCCCTCCCGGACCGCAGGTATCGAGGATCGGCGAGCGCGCCGTCGCGACGCGGCGCATGCGGGCGCGCAGGGCCGCCACGGCTCCCGCGATCTCCTCGGCCGTTTCGCCGCGCGTGGCGATGCCGAGCAGGAGCGCGCCCTTCTGCGCTTCCGTCGCCTTGCCGTCCATCAGATCGAGAAACGTCCGCTCGGCCAGATCTCGCGGCAGGGATTTGCGCGCGGCGACGATCTTCAGGGCTTCGGCGACGTCCGGCGTCATACGGCTTTCCTTCGCCCGAGGAAATTCGCCAGGAGCTTTTCGCCCTCCGGCGTCAAGACCGACTCCGGGTGGAACTGGACTCCGAAGACCGGGAGCGACCGGTGAGAGATCGCCATCACGACTCCGTCCTCGCTTCGCGCGGTGACCGTCAGCTCCGCAGGGAGGTTTTTCTCGCGCACGACGAGGGAATGGTATCGCCCCGCCTCGAACGGGTTGGGCAGGCCCGCGAAGATCCCGGCGCCGTGATGCGTGACCCGAGAGGACTTGCCGTGGCGCGGCGCGGGGGCGCGCTCGACGACTCCGCGGTGATGGGCCGCGATCGCCTGGTGGCCGAGGCAGACTCCCAGGAGCGGGATCGCCTTCGCTTCCGCGGCCGCGATCATCTCGATCGTTCGGCCGGCGTTCTCCGGCCGCCCCGGCCCGGGAGAGATCAGGATGGCGTCGGGGCGGCGCGCCACGATCTCGCCCGGCTCGAAGCGGTCGTTTCGCGCGACGAGGACGTCGGGGTCGAACTTCCCTACGGCCTGCACGAGGTTGTAGGTGAAGGAATCGTAGTTGTCGACGATGAAGATCATCGGAGAAGTTTTGATTCGTGAGTCATGAGTTGTGAGTTGCCCCATTCCCGGGCCATCTCGATGGCGCGGAAGAGCGCGGCGGCTTTGGACTCGGCTTCGCGGTATTCCTTCTCCGGAACCGAGTCGGCCACGATGCCGGCGCCCGCCTGGATCCGGCAGCGATCCCCTTCGACCACGGCCATCCGGATGGCGATGGCGATGTCGAGGTTCCCGGCGGCGTCGAGATAGCCCACGGCGCCCCCATAGACGCCGCGTCGCGCGGCCTCGAGCTCGTCGATGATCTCCATCGCGCGGATTTTCGGCGCCCCCGTCAGCGTCCCGGCGGGAAAACAGGCCGCCAGCGCGTCGCAGGAGGTCTTGCCGGCGGCGAGCGTCCCGCGCACCTCGGAGACAAGATGCTGGACGTGCGAGAACTTCTCGACCGCCGCGTACCGCGGAACGTTGACCGATCCGATCTCGCAGACGCGCCCGAGGTCGTTGCGCGAGAGATCCACGAGCATCACGTGCTCCGCCCGCTCCTTGGGGTCGGCGAGGAGCTCCGCGGCCAGCCGGCGGTCATCCGCCGTCGTGCCGCCGCGCCGGGCGGTTCCGGCGATCGGGCGCGTTTCGACCTCCCGGCCCCGGCACCGCACCAGCATCTCGGGCGAGGCGCCGAAGACCGCCGCTTCCCGCGTCTCGAGATAAAAGAGGTAGGGAGACGGGTTCAGCATGCGAAGCGCCCGATAAACGTCGAAAGGGTCCGCGTCGAGCCGCAGGTCCCACCGCTGCGAAAGGACGACCTGGTAGATGTCCCCCGCGAGAATCGCCTCCTTGGCCCTCCCAACGCCTTCGAGGAAGGCGTCCCGGGTCATGAGCGTCGTGACGGATTCGGCGGGCGGACCAGCCGGCCTTCCGCGCGCGGCGCTCGTCCCGCCCGGCGAGCCCCTCGGAGCCCCCCGGGCGGCCCGGACAGCGGAAAGTCCGTGACGGGAGGCCGGAGCCTTCGGAGCGCGTCCAGCCGGGGCATCGGTTCCAAGGAATGCCTCGAGCCGGTCGAGTCGCGCGATCGCTGCGTCCACCTCTTTCTCCTTCCCCCGGCCGCCGCGAGCGATCCCGATCGTGGTCAGGAGGAGAAGGCGCTGGCGCGGATGGTCGAACGCCACCGTCGCATCGAAGAGGAGGAAGAGCCCGTCAGGGATACTCCCCTCTCGTGGGTGCCGATCGGGAATGGACTCGAAGAGACGGACGGCATCGTAGGACAGAAAGCCGACCGCGCCGGCCGAGAACGGCGGCAGATCCTCGTCCTCCTCGAACCGCGGACGGACTACCCTCCGCCGCAGGGCAGCGAGAGGGTCCCCGCGAATCAGCCGGCGCGACCGCCCGCGCTCCTCTTCAACGGATCGTCCACGGATCGTCAGCCTCGCGACGGGCCCGCATCCCAGGAACGTGTAGCGCGCGATCGCTTCTCCCCCTTCGACGCTCTCGAGCAGAAAGCATTCCTTCCCGGAGCGTCGCATCCGGTTGAACAGCGTGACCGGAGTCAGAGCGTCGGCCGGAAAGACTCTCGCGACAGGGACGACCCGCCCGGCCCTCGCGCGCGCGAGCAGGTCGCGCCTCTCCGCTTCGCGCCGGCTCACGGCCTGCGCCTCCGAGCGAGCGTCTCGTTGACCGCCGCGGGGGACAGGCCACGCTCGGTCATCGCCGCGGCGAGGTGATAAAGAAGATCGGCGATCTCTCCGGCGAGCGCGTCGTCGTCCGGATTCTTGAAGGCGACGATAACCTCCGAAGCCTCCTCGCCAACCTTCTTGAGGATGTGGTCGAGTCCTTTTCGGAAGAGCTTCGTCGAGTAGGAGCCCTCCGGCAGCTCCCGCCGGCGGCTCGTCAAGATCGCGAAGAGGGGCGCGAGATCGAGGTTCTCCGGGGCCTCGATCGGGGCGCCGCCGAGAGGCTCGTGGAAGCAGGTTGCCCTCCCCGTGTGGCAGGCCGGACCCGAGAGGCGCGCTTCGTAGAGGACGGCGTCGCCGTCGCAGTCGGCCGTGACGGACAGGACTTCCATCCGGTTCCCGGAGACCTCCCCCTTGACCCAGATCGCTTTTCGCGAGCGGCTCCAGAAAGTCGCTTGCCGGGACTCGAGGGTGCGCTCGAGAGCGTCGCGGTTGGCCCAGGCGAGCATCGCGACCGCGCCCGTGACCGAGTCGCGCACCACGACCGGCACCAGCCCGTCTTCGCCGAATTTCAACCCGTCCAGGTTCATCCTGTCCTCACGGGAAGGCCCGCGCGCGCGAGGGCCTCCTTCGCGCCGCGGATGGTCAGCTCCCCCCGGTGGAAGGTCCCCGCCACGAGGAGCGCGGCGGCGCCGGCCCGCGCGCCTTCGACCAGGTGATGGTACGAGCCGGCGCCGCCCGAGGCGATCACGGGAACGTTCACCCCCGAGACGACCGTCTCGAGAAGCTCCAGATCGTATCCGCGCCCGGTTCCGTCGCGGTCGATCGAGGTCAGAAGGATTTCTCCCGCGCCGCGGCCTGCGCCCTCCCGGCACCAGGCGACGGCGTCCCGGTCCCAGGCGCGGCGGCCCGCTTCCGTGCGGACCGTCCAGCCGGTCCCGGCCCGGATCGCGTCCACGGCGAGCACGACGCACTGGCTGCCGAAGGCCCGCCAGAGCTCGTCCAAGAGCTCGGGGCGCTCGACCGCCGCCGAATTGACGGCGACGCGGTCCGCGCCGGCCCGCAACAGCCGTTCGGCGTCGGTGGCGCCGCGCACTCCGCCGCCGACTGTCAGCGGCACGAACAGGGAGCGCGCCGTTCGCTCGACGATCTCGCGGGCCGCGCCGCGCCCCTCGGGAGTCGCCGAGATATCGAGATAGACGATCTCGTCCGCGCCGTCCTCGGCGTAGCGGGCGGCGGCCTCGACCGGATCGCCCGCGTCCTTGAGCGAGACGAAACGTGTTCCCTTGACGACCCGTCCGTCCCTCACGTCCAGGCACGGCACGATCCGGATCCCCAGCTCGGTCCCCCCGTTCACGATGACCTCCTCCGGAAGACGGAGAGCGCCAGGGTCCCTTCGTAGAAGGCCTTGCCGACCACCGCCCCACGGATGGACGGCTCGGCTTCCAGGATCTCGATGTCTCTCTCCGCCGCGATGCCGCCGGCCGCGATGACGGGGCGGCCGAAGGCCAGGGCCCCCCGGCGAAAGAGAGCGAGGTCCGGGCCGGCGAGCTCTCCGTCGCGAGTCACGTCGGTGACGACGAGGTCGTCGAGGCCTGTCTGGGCCAGCCGGGCGGCCGCCTCTTCGAGCGTCAGCGGAGCCTCGTCCACCCAGCCGCGCGTGCGGACGGCTTCGCCCCGGACGTCGAGCGAGACGGCGAGTCGACGCCCGAACCGGGCGATCGCGCGGGCGAGCGCGGCGGGATCCTCGACGGCCGTCGTGCCGAGAATCGCGACAGAGACCCCGGCCGAGAAAGCTGCCTCGATGTCTTCAGGGCGGCGCAGGCCTCCGCCGAACCGAACCGGAAGGGCCGCCGCGCGGCAGATTCGCGCGACGAGCGCCAGGTGGACCGGGGCGCCCGAGAAGGCTCCATCCAGGTCCACGACATGGAGAGCCCGGGCGCCGGCTTCCGCGAACTGACGCGCGATCTCCACCGGGTCGCTGGAGTACCTCGTCTCTCTGTGTGCCTGTCCCTGGCCCAGCCGGACCGCCTGCCCGCCCCGCAGGTCGATCGCCGGGAGGAGGAGAAAAGGCTCGCTGCTCATTTCCGGGACTCCCCGAGCGCCTCGATCGCCGCTCCGAGGAGGCGAACTCCCGCGCCCGCGCTCTTCTCCGGATGGAACTGGAAGCCGAGGAGAGCTCCGAGCCCCACGGCCGCGGGGAAACTCTCGCCGTGCCGGCACCACGCGAGGACGAGGTCGTCGGAGGCAGGCCTCGCGACGAAGGAGTGCACGAAATAGAGGTAGAGACCGGAGCCCCCGTTCCCGAAGAGAGCCGCTCCCCGGGGGGTCGCCACGATCCGGTTCCATCCGACGTGCGGCACGCGAGCGCCGCCGGACAGACGCGTCACGCGTCCCGGGAGCAACCCGAGGCCACGGGTCTCGCCCCCCTCCTCGCTCGACTCGAAGAGAAGCTGCATGCCGAGGCAGATGCCGACGACCGGGACTCCGCGGCCGGCCGCGTCCCGGATGGCCGCGCCGATTCCCGTTCCCTCGAGGCGGCGCGAGGCTTCCGCGAAAGCTCCCACGCCGGGCAGGACGATGAAAGGCGCGGACGCCACGAGCCCGGCATCCCCCGTCGCCTCCACCTCGTGGCCGAGGACCTCGAGGGCGCGGCGGGCGCTCCAGAGGTTGGAGAGACCCAGGTCCGGGACGACGATCTTCATTGGAGCGTCCCCTTCGTGGAGGCGATGGCGTCGTCGCCGGAGGGCGCGATCGCGTCCCTCAAAGCGCGGGCGAAGGCCTTGGTGATCGCCTCCGCGGCGTGATGGCCGTTGCGGCCGGAGAGGAGCGCGACGTGGAGGTTGAACCGGCCGCGGTACGACACCGATTTGAAAAACTCCTCAACGAGCGCGAAGGGGAACTCCGGGGTGACGAGGAGCATCTCGCGGTCGAACGGAACGTCCCAGGCGAAGTACGGGCGACCGGAAAGATCCACGACGGCGCGCGCGAGCGACTCGTCCAGCGGCACGTAGGCGTGGCCGAACCGCCGGATTCCGCGCTTGTCTCCGAGCGCTTTCTCGAGCGCCTCCCCGAACGCCAGTCCCGTGTCCTCGACCGTGTGATGGAAGTCGATCTGGACGTCCCCGCTCGCTTCGACGGCGAGCCCCAGGCCGGCGTGCCGCGCGATCGTGTCGAGCATGTGGTCGAGGAATCCGACGGGAGTCCTGATCTTCGTCGCGATCCTCCCGGCGGGAGCCAGCTCCACCCGGATGGAGGTCTCGCGCGTCGTGCGCTCCACGATTGCGGGGTTCATGAGGTCGCCTCCCTCCAGGCTTCGAGGAAGCGGTCGTTCTCTTCGGGGCGTCCGATGGTCACTCGAAGCGCTCCGCGTTTCGTCCCCGCCACGCGCCGCACGAGGATCCCCCGGGAGAGGAGCCTTTCGAAAAGATCCTCGGCGGGACGTTCGGGGCGCAGGAACAGGAAGTTCGCGTGCGACTCGGTGAGGCGGGCGTGCGGCTCCCCCGCCAGAGCGCGGGCGACTCGCCGGCGCTCCGCGACGATCGCGGCGACCCGTTCTCGCGCGGGCGACTCGTCCGCGAGAACCGCCAGGGCGGCCGCGCGGGCGAAGAGGTTCACGGAAAAGGGAGGAACGACCTTCTCGATCTCCGAGAGGAGCGCGGGGTCCCCCAGCATGTAGCCGACGCGCACTCCCGCCAGCGCGGCGGCCTTCGACAGGGTCCGCGATATCAGCAGGTTCGGGTGTCCCGGGAGAAGATCGCGGGCGCTCCCGCCGGAAAACTCGATATAGGCCTCGTCCAGGACGACGAGGGCTCCCGTCTCGAGGAGGGAAACGAGGCCTTCCCTCGGAAAGAGAGTTCCGGTCGGGTTGTTGGGCGAGCAGAGGACGAAGGCGAGATCGGGATCCCGGCGCGCGGCGGCGACCATCTCCCCGGCCGGCGGAGCGAGGTCCTCCTCCGCGAGGGGGAAACTCTGGACGCCGCACCCCGCGGCGCGGGCCCAGGAGGCGTAGAGCCCGAAGGTCGGCGGGCAGATACCGATCCGCCGTCCCGGGAAGGCGGCCGCCAGGAAAAAGGAGAGCAGGAGGGAGTTCGACCCGTTCCCGACGATCACCGAAGCCGTCGAGACGCCCTCGCGGAGGGCCAGGGCCCTCTTCAACTCCGAGGCATAGGGATCGGGATAACGCGACCACCGGGCGGCGGCCAGGGAGGCCAGCACCTTCTCCCTCGTCGCCTGCGGCATCTCCTCGGGACTCTCGTTGCGGTCGAGGCGGATGGGAGCGGTCGCCGTCGAGGTCGCGTAGGAAGCCACGTCCCCCATCTCGGGACGCAGCAGCCTGCGTGTGATGGCGCTCACCTTCTCTCCTTTCTTCCGCGCAGAGCGGCCGCGGCGCCATGGGCGGGAAGCCCCTCGACGCGCGCCCAGACCCGGGCGGGCTCCGCGAGAGCCTCGCCGTCGCGCCGGGAGAGGCTGACGACGGGCATCCGGCGGACGAAGTCTCGCACCGAGAGGGCGGAGGCGAAGCGCGCCGTGCCGTTGGTCGGGAGAACGTGGTTCGTGCCCGCGACGTAGTCGCCGAAGACCTCGGAACTCGCTTCTCCGGCGAAGACCGTCCCCGCTCGGCGGAAGAGGCGCGCCTGCTCGAGGCTCCGCCGCGTCTGGATGCCCAGGTGTTCGGGAGCGAATTCTTCGAGGTATGCCACGGCGTCCCGGACCGACGCCGCCACCCCGATGGCGCCGTAGCGTTCGAGCGAGCGCGCGGCCCGCTGCCGGGTCGGAAGATCCCCGAGCCGACGCGCCAGGGCCGCCTCGACGCGGCGGGCGAGCGGCGCCGAGGTCGTCACGAGCACCGCCGCGGCCGAGACGTCGTGCTCGGCCTGCGCGAGCAGATCCGCCGCGACGCGCTCCGGATCGGCCGAGGCATCCGCGAAGATGGCGACTTCGGTCGGACCCGCCAGCCCGTCGATTCCGACGAGGCCGGAGACGAGCCGCTTGGCGGCGGTGACGAACCGGTTGCCGGGGCCCACGATCTTGGCGACCCGGCGCACCGAGGGCGTCCCGACGGCGAGAGCCGCGATGGCCTGCGCGCCCCCCATACGGTAGACCTCGACGACCCCGAGCCTCGCGAGCGCGTAGCGCAGCTCGGCCGATCCGTCGTAGGCCGAGGGCGGCGTCGCCGCTGCGATGCGGGGCACACCGGCGATCCGAGCGGGGAGGATCGTCATCAGCGCCGTCGAGACGTAGGGCGCCTCGCCGCCCGGCACGTAGACGCCGACCGAGTCGAGCGGCACGATCCGCTCTTCGATCAGGCTTCCCGCGATTCTCAGCCGGGCCCCCCGGTTCTCCTGAAGAGAGTGAAAGGCGGTCAACCGGGAGAGGGCCGTCGCGAAGGCTTCCCGGAACTCCGGGGATACGCGCGCCGGCTTCGGTGCCGCGAGGACGGGTCCATCCGCTCCGTCGTAGCGCTCGCGCCAGCGCCCCAGGGCCCGGTCCCCCCCGCGGCGGATCTCCGACAGCGCCCGAAGAGCCACGGCGGACGCCTCTCCGTCGAACAGGGACCGCGACCGGCGAGCCAGAAGGTCCAGGTGCGCCCGCGCCTGCCGCGACGGAATCCGGAATTTGCAGATCCTCATGACGCGATCATCCCCTCCAGGATCTCGAGCAGGCCGAAGACCTCGCGCCTTCGGCGGGCGAGCGCAGCGCGGCTCACGATCAGGTGCGGAGACACGTCGCGGATCTTCTCGACCTCCACGAGCCCGTTGGCGCGCATGGTTTCGCCGGTGTCCACGAGATCCGTCACGAGGTCCGCGAGCTTCATCTGAGGAGCGATCTCGACCGATCCTGCCAGCGGAACGATATCGGCGGCCATTCCTCTCCGGTCGAAGTAGTCGCGGGTCAGGCGGACGTATTTCGTCGCGACCCGAACGGCCCGCCCCTCGGGAAACGGGTTCTCCAACGAGGCGGGCGCGAGCAGGGAGAAACGGCACCGCCCGAAGGGGAACTCGAGGGGCCTCGGCAGATCGCACTCGGTCTCGGCGAGAACATCCGAGCCGGCGATCCCCAGCTCCGCCGCTCCGCGCCGCACGTACGTCGGCACGTCGAAGTCCTTGAGCACGAGAAACCGCAGCCTCTTCCCGGAGACGTCCACGACGAGCCCGCGCCCGGAGAACGGCGGGATCTCGAGCGGTTTGCCCGCGAGCAGCCGGGCGAGCGGCGCCGCGATCCGCCCCTTCGGAAACGCCACCGTCAGGGGCGCGCTCAAGCGGAGCCTCCGACGACGCCTTCCAGTCCCAGCGCGAACCCCACGGCCGGGCGCGGGCCGCCGAAGGCCCCGTAGAGGTCATCGTAGCGGCCGCCTCCCGCGACCGGCTCGCCCCCCGACTCGCCGTATACGGAGAAGAAGAAGCCGGTGTAATAGGAGCGGGGCGGCGGTTCGGCGACGTCCAGCGCGACACGGCAGCCTCTCCGTCCCGAGAGAGCGCCCGCCGCGCGGACAAGCGACTCCCGTCCCGCGCCCAGCCGGTCGAGAAGCGGGTCGCCGGGAGGAAGATCTCCCTCGAGGAGCCGGCGCACGCGCTGCCCGAAGCCGGCGGAGACTTCGCGCGCGATTCTGTCCGTGTCGGAGAGGCGCCGCTCCCGGATTGCGTCCGCGAGCCTCCGGGCCGGTTCCCCCGACGCGTCGGGGGCCAGCATCTCCTCGAGCGCTCCGACGGCCGAAAGGACGACGTGCGCCCCGCGCGCGCCCGCCGCCTCGAGAGCCTCGAGGCATCGCTCGACGACCTCGACGTCGGCGGCGGCGGAAGGATCGCCGAGCAGCTCCGCGCCGATCTGATAGAACTCGGCGCCGGCTCCATCCCGCGACCCTCCTCGCAGGACCTCGCCGCGGTAGAACACGCGCTCCAGGCTCGAGCCCGGCGCGAGGCGGGGAGCGAGATGCCGGGCGAGCGCGATCGTGAAGTCCGCCCGGAGCGCCAGCGTGTCGCCGTGGCGATCCACGAAGCGGTAGAGCTCTCGCTCCTCCCGGGCGCTCAGGTGCGTCAGATAGGGCGCGAGGTAGTCGGCGGAAGGAACGATCGCCTCGCGGTATCCGGCCGCGCGCAAGCCCTGGACGATCCTGTCCTCCGCCCGGCGCCGCCGCGCCGCCTCCTCGAAGACGTATGCCGCGGCTCCGGCGGGCAGGCGATGGATGAGCGCGGGACCTCTCCTGGATTCGACGCCTTCCGCGCGGCGCCTTTTCACGAGACTCTCCCGGGCGCGGCAAGGAGCCGCGCGATCTCTTCCCCCGTCGCGTCGGCGACGCCGAAGAGGCGCGCCTGCCGCACCGCCTGCGCGGCGAACATCTGGATCCCCGCGACTGTCGGGCAGCCCGCCGCGCGCGCCGCGAGGATGGTGGGCGTCGCCCGTCCGTCGCGCCTGTACACGCAGTCAAAGACGAGCGGCCGGTTCGCGAGGACGCTCGCGGGAAAGGCCGGCGGGTCCCCGTCGAGCGATCCGACGGGAGTCGCATTCAAGTACAGGTCCGCTTCGCTCGCGCCGACGTCCTTCCAGGCCAGCGAGTGCACCGAGAGGTCCCGGGCGAGGGCGTCGGCCTCCTCGTCCCGGCGGCTCGAGACCAGAACCTCGTAGCCCAGCTTGCGCGCGGCGACGATCGCGGCGCGCGCGGTTCCTCCGGCTCCCAGGATGACCGCGCTCCTCCCCTCTCCCGTGTCGTGATCTGCCAGCGGATCGAAGATCCCGTCCACATCCGTGTTCTCGGCCCGCCACCGGCCCCGCGTCCAGACGAGCGTGTTCGCGGCGCCCGTCGCCCGCGCGTCTTCGGAGGGGATGGCCGTCTCGGCCGCCCGCCGCTTCCAGGGTCGCGTCACCGAGAACCCCCGGAAGGGGGGATCGAACGAAAGCTCCTGCGGCTTCTCGCGGTCAAAATCCGCGGTCGGCAGCGGAAGGTAGACGCACGGCAGGCCGCGCGAGACGAACAAGGCGTTGTGGAGGTAAGGAGACAGGGACTCCGAAACGTCTCTTCCGACGATTCCGTAGAGAGCCTCGATCGGGCGTGGCTGCCCGACCCGATAGGTCTCGAGCAGATCCGAGAGCGCCAGCTGACCCGGCGCGGTCTGGCCGTCGACCGATCCGTACACGAGGCAGGCGCCGAAGAGGGCCGAGAGCACGCGTCCGGCGGCGCTGGCCGGGCCCATCGGAAAGACGGCTTCGCTCGATCCGTTCCGGCGCTTCTGGATCTTCGCGACGGCCAGGCTCGCCGGGAGGTCCGCCGCTCCAGCGACGAGCTTGACCGCGCGCGCGCGCGTCGCGCGCATGCGCTCGAGGAGATTCTCCCAGTCCTCGGGCAGTGAGAAGAGGGAATGGCAGGAAGCGATCACCCGACGGCGGTCCGGAAAGTTTTCATCGCCGGAGAGAAGCCCGCTGGAGAACTCGACGTCTACGGTCGCTCCGCTTTCGTACGCGCGGGTGACGAGGCTGCGGTACTCCTCCGAGGAGCCGCCGAAATCCCCCCCCTCGCGCGCCGTGCGGCAGGTCACGATCGCCGGCCTGGCGTCGAGCGCGAGAAGCCCGTCCGCGGGCAGAGACTCCCGGGCGAGGTCCACCCGGTACTCGATCGCCGTCGCTTCCCGCGGGGCGCGCGAGACGAGCCGCCGCGCGTCCGCGAGGTCGCGGGGCGCGATCGCCGCCACGTATGCCGGAAGCTGCAGAACCTGTCCGTTCAAAACAAAAACCCCCGAGCCCTTTCGGGTCGGGGGTTCCAATTTCGTTCTTCCTGGTGCGCCCCGCCCGAACGAATTCGGCAGGGCGTGCTTCGCCCTACCGGTTCCCCTCGTGATGCCAGTGATGCGCGACGGAGCGGAAAGGCGCGTCCATGAGGGGCGAAACGTTACGCTCCTCTCCTCCCGCCTGTCAAGCGGAGGAGCCGCCGTCGGACTCCTCGAGCCGAATTCTCTAGACGAGGAGAGCGACGGCGAGGCCGGCGCCGGCGAGCACGTACGCCAGGAGCGTGGCAGCCTCGGCCACCACGATCCGGGCCCCGGATGGCCGGGTGAGCTCGCGCATGGCGATCGCGGCGGCCGGCACGCCCAGGAGGACTCCCGCCAGCCGCGCGGTCTGTCCCGCGGCGATCGCGATCCAGGGAAGGCCGAAGCCCGCGAGGAAGAGGGCGAGGGCGATGCGGGTGGCGCCCCGGCGGCCCAGCCGGACAACCCAGGTCCTCTTGCCCGCGCCGCGGTCCGCGCGCTCGTCGGGCAGCTCGTTGACGAGGAGAACGTTGGCGATGAGCGCACCGAGCGAAAGCGAGACCCAGACCGCCACCGGCGTGATCCGGCCCGCAAAAAGCGCCTCCGCTCCGAGAACGATTCCGGGCCCGTATGTGGCAAAGACGGCGAGCTCGCCCAATCCCCTGTAGGAGAGCCTGAAGGGAGGCGCCGTGTAGGCGATGGAGACCGCGGCCCCGAGCGCGCCCAGGGCGAAAAGGCGCGGATCCACGGCCAGAGCCAGGTAGAGTCCGAGGAGGAGGGCGAAGCCGAAGCCGGCGAACGCGTTCGCGATCACCTGCCGCTCCGTCAGGAGCCCATCCACGAGCACGCGCTTGCCCCCGGAGAAAGGCGTGCGCTCCTCGGGGCGGACTCCGAGGTCGGCGCCGGAACGGAAGTCGTAGAGGTCGTTGACGGCGTTCTTTCCGACCTCCACGCCGAACACGGCCCCGAGCGCCAGAACCGCCAGCAGAGGAGAGACGCGCGCGCCCTCCCGGTGAGCGATCGCCGCGCCGGCGGCAAAGGGAACGAGCGACGCGAGCATGATCTTCGGGTCAGCCAGGCGATAGATCCCAACCAGCCGCCTGGCCAGCGGCCCGGGAGAGTCCAGGGGACGGATCGCCTCGTTCATCGGGTGAACTGCTACTCTAGCGCCTCTTCTCGGGCCGTGATCCGAACGAATCATGCCCCGCAATACCCGGGCGCGTCATGCTCGCTCGGGCGCCGGTCGGCCGGCGGCCTGCCCCGGAGAGGGGGAGCCATGAAATCTCTTCGCTGCATCGTGCTCGCCACGGACTTCTCTCCGTCCTCCGAGAGAGCCTTCGAGGAGGCCCTGGAGATCGCGGGGACCGGCGGCGGGAATCTTCTCATCGTCCATGCCTACCAGCCGGCCAGCCTCCTGCCGACGGACATCGCGGCGGTCCCCGCCGTCTACGCGGAGCTCGACGAAAGCCTGCGCGAGAACTCCGAGAAGCGGCTCGAGGCGCTCTCCGGAAGGGCTCGAGAAAAAGGAGTCGCGGCTCGCCCGCTGCTCCTTTCCGGGACCCCGGAGGAAGCGATCGTGGACCTCGCGAAGCAAGAGGGCGCGGACCTCATCGTCATGGGCACCGCGGGCCGCCGCGGCGTCGCCGGCTTGCTTCTCGGAAGCGTCGCTTCGCGTGTCATCGCGACCGCTCCCTGTCCGGTCCTGACAGTGCGCGCCGCGACCCCGCGCGGCCCGCGGGTCCTTTGAGAAAACCCGATCCGGCTCTCCGCGGCGATTCCATCGACGACGCGGCGCCCGACAGCACGAGCGCGCCCGCCGGACTGACGAGCGCCGAGGCGCGCCGGCGCCTGGCCTCCCTGGGCCTGAACGAACCGGCTTCGTCCGCCGGCGCGGGGCCCCTGCGCCAGATCTTCTCCTGGCTCGCCAACCCTCTGGTGCTGGTCCTCCTCGCGGCGAGCGGCGTTTCGGCGGCGCTCGGCCAGACCGTCAACGCCCTCCTGATCGCCGGAATGGTGCTCCTCTCTGTCGCCCTCAACTTCTTCCAGACGTTCCGGTCGCAGCGCGCTGCCGACCGCCTGCGCGGGGCGGTCGCGCCGACGGCGACGGTCCTGCGGAACGGACGCTGGCAGATGGTCCCGCGCCGGACGATCGTTCCGGACGACGTGATCCGCCTTTGCGCGGGCGATCTCGTGCCGGCCGACGCGCAGCTGACGGAATCGGTGGACCTGCACGTGCGGCAAGCCGCGCTGACGGGAGAGTCGTTCCCGGTCGAGAAGAGGGCCGGGACCGACGACGATCGCGTCTTTCTCGGCACCTCGATCGTGAGCGGGTCCGCCACGGCTCGCGTGACGGCCACGGGCCCCCGCACGCAGTTCGGCGACATCGCCGCGCGCCTGGCGGCCCGGCCGCCCGAGACGGAGTTCGAGCGCGGCACGCGGCGGTTCGGCATGCTCATCATGCGCACGGTCGTCTTCCTGATTCTCTTCGTGCTCTTGGTCAACGTGTTCCTGCATCGGAACCCGCTCGAATCCCTCCTCTTCGCCGTCGCGCTCGCCGTCGGGCTGACGCCCGAGTTCCTCCCGATGATCACCTCCGTCACCCTGGCGCAAGGCGCGGTGCGGATGGCCCGCAAGAAGGTCATCGTGAAGCACCTCGAGGCGATCCAGAACTTCGGCTCGATCGACATCCTCTGCAGCGACAAGACCGGAACCCTGACG
>Ga0153915_10002062_pt1 | contig 18437 bp, 15 predicted proteins | sample Opewatmetagenome_2_FD_107003 | JGI IMG/M metagenome (GOLD analysis project Ga0153915, IMG submission 107003) | Freshwater wetland microbial communities from Ohio, USA - Open water 3 Core 3 Depth 3 metaG | ecosystem: Environmental > Aquatic > Freshwater > Wetlands | place: USA: Ohio, Lake Erie...
CCGAAAAGAAAATTGAAAGCATATTCTTCAGAGAAGCATTCGAAAGAGTCCTACCAGACGAAGTCGGAGACATAGTATACCCTGCGCGAACAAACGAATTCTACCGCAAAGACCTCCTAAAATTCATAAACCTCAAAGCAATAAAGAAGGAAAGCCCTAAAGTCGTCATCGACTGCGCCAACGGAGCAGGCTCATCCGTAGCACCAACCGTTCTGGGAGAAATCGGCTGCGAGGTGACCACACTAAACTCACGACTAGACGAAATCGCCGGACCACGCACCTTCGAACAGGTACCCTCTTCAATATTCAACTTAGCCAGAGTGGTAAAAGCAATAAACGCTGACGTAGGCATCGCCCTCGACAGCGACGCCGACCGCGTCATGTTCGTGGACGAAGAAGCCAACGTGCTATCAGGAGACACCTCCTTGGCATTACTTTCACGAGAAAGAGTAAAGGACCACAAAGGCGGCAAAGTCGTCGTCCCAGTAAGCTCCTCCAGAATAATAAACCAAATCGTCGAACCCAACGGCGGTGAAGTCATAAGATGCAAAATCGGTGCCAGAAACCTTCTAGACGCCATATCAAAGCATGATGCAGTGTTCGGAGGAGAAGAAACAGGCGGATTCGTTTTCCCAGAATTTCAAAAAGGATTCGACGGAATCTTCTCATCAGCTAAACTGATCGAGATCTTAGCCAAAGAAGACATCAAACTGTCCAAACTGTACGGTGACTTGCCCAACTTATTCATGGCCAGAGATGCCGTCCCTTGTCCGTTGGAACGACGAGGACACGTAATGCGCAGCCTAATCGAGGAATTCGGAGACCGCCAAATCGACACAATAGACGGAGTCAAAGTGTTCTACGACGACACATGGATACTAATGCACCCGAGCAGCGAGGAACCCATAATCAACCTGTACGCAGAAGCCCCCACAAAAATCGCAGCCGACCAGGTCATCCAAGAATACAGACAAAGAATACGCACACTCACAGAAACCTAATCACAAACTATGCATACCCCTTAGTTGCACCCATGATTTTTTAAGCCTAACAATGTCTTAATTTGGTCTCCGCTCGAAGGCACGTGTCAAGACATGCGAATCGCAATGATAACCTGGGAATATCCACCACGCATCGTCGGTGGAATAGCCAGACACTGCGAAGGCCTAGCCAAAGCTCTATCAAAGCAAGGACACGAAATCCATATCTTCACGCTGGACTTCCCGGGCGCACCCGATTACGAGGAAGACGAAGGCATCAGAATCTACAGAACAAGAAGCGAAATCGGACACCCCAACTTCCTCACATGGGTACTGCTATTCAACCACTTTATCGAAAAACGCATGGCGGGCGCAAGCCGCCTAGTCAACTTTGACGTTCTACATGTGCACGACTGGCTAACCGCCCCTTGCAGCATAGGCTTCAAGCACTTCATTAAAAAACCCCTTGTGTTTACGGCTCATAGCACCGAACACGGGCGGTCAGGTTTGCACATTCCAGACTCGTTTACCATAGATGGACTTGAGTGGTGGTCAACCTACGAAGCCAACAAAATCATCGTGGCAAGTGGCTCCATGAAGGGCGAAGTCTGTGGTCACTTCAACGTTCCCGACAGCAAAGTAGACATCATCCCTAATGGGATCGACGCGAGCAAATACGAGGGCTCAGTGGACAAAGGCGCAGTGCGGTCTCGATTTGGAATACAGCCGCACGAGAAACTAATTCTATGCGTAGGCCGCTTGGTTCCGCAGAAGGGAATAGAATATCTGATCCATGCTGTGCCGATAGTCGTTCGTCGACGTCCGGAAGCGAAATTTATAGTAGTGGGAGACGGTTGGTACCGAGATCATTTAGAATGGATCGCCAACGCCACAGGACACCGATGGCGAATCACGTTCACGGGCTTCATCCCGGACTGGGATTTGGTGCAGCTGACAAAAAGCGCGGACATGTTAGTTGTTCCATCTATATACGAACCGTTTGGCATTGTTGCTTTGGAGGGAATGGCTGCGGGAGTGCCAGTTGTAGCAACTCAAGTTGGTGGATTGACCGAATTCATTCAGCATGATCGCACCGGCGTGCTCGCCTATCCAAGAAATCCTGAGTCGATTGCATGGGGCATAGACTACGTCTTGTCCAACCAAGGTCACGCTGATTGGTTAGTCAAGAATGCTCGAGATATAGTGCAAAAGGCTTATAGTTGGGAAGCAATCGCTAAAAGAACAGCTAGACTGTACGAAGAAGTCATAGAGGGGAAGCGATGACATGAGTTTTACGCCGCCGCCACAAGTTCCAGAGGAATTTCGCGTTCTTTCCATGATGCACAACATAGGCGCTATATCTCCCGAACGCTCTCTGTCAGCGGAAGAACTGGCACAATGGACTGGAATGGATGTCGCAACTGTCAAATCATATCTGCAGAAACTGCGTGAAGGAGGCTACGTCGAGTTCCTTCAAATGGCTGGTGCAGAGAAGTACATCGTAACACGAATTGGAATAATGAAAGTGTTAACTCTGTACAGTTGAAAGCTTCTTTTCTTCCTCTCTCGTTGCCTCTCTCATGTCGGCAGCTGCATCTTCAGGAGAGACTACATTAATGTACATTCCTGTGCTCTTCTCAAAACCTGCCCAGATGCTCAGTCTGGGATAGACTTCCAGATGCCAATGGTAATAGTCACAAGCATCAGCGCATAATTGGTGAAAACCGTAGTTATAGGGAGGATCACTTAACAGCGACTTCAGCGCGCCAAAGCATATGCGCATGGCTCTGGCAAGCGATTCCACCTCAGTTTGTGATAGGTCTAAAAGGCAGCATTGATGTTTGCTGGGAAAAATCCAGAATTCAAAAGGGTGCACACTTCCCCAAGGTGCGAAAACGATGAAATGCTCGTTCTTCCAAATAAAGCGTGATTGATTCTCCTCCTTTTTTATAATCTCACAGAAAGCACATTTTCCGTTTTTCCTAAGAAACTGTTCGCTTGTTTTCAATTCGTCTTCAATAGTCTTAGGAATAATCGGGGTGGCGATTATCTGCGTGTGCGCATGTGAAAGCGAAGCACCGGCTTCGAGGCCATGATTTCTGAATATTGAGACGTATTTCACATACTTCTTCTTAGAAAGCTCGCGCAAGCGATCTCTTGATGCATCAATAACGTGGATCAGTTGAGAGATTCGCGCCGAGGCTGGATGCTCATCATGAACGGGTGACTCAACTAGAACCTCGTGGTGTCCAGTGGCTCTGTTTCGTAGGAAGAATTCTTCAGCAATGTCAACTTCACTTGTTTGAGGCGGGGTGAACGCGGGGAACAAGTTTGGCACGCAGCGAACAAGCCAGTCCTTGTGTCGCATGCCGTCTCGGTCCTGGTCTTTCTTGATTCCGCTGTCTGAGGGAAGATACACCAGAACTGCTGGTGGAGTCATGTCTTCGTTTCCAGGTTCCAATGCGCAGACGCCGCTTGGCTTCTTTTCTTCGGGGATACGCTTGAAGTCAACGGGGCGTTTCTTTCGCGCAGTTGCGATTACGGTCCATCGGTCAATTAGATAGTCTTTTCGCATCTCATTAGCGGTCGAAGGAGCAGCAGTCAAACTGTTACACTTCAGCAGGAGATTCAGTCTGTGCTTTTTTAGTTTTCTGGGACTCAATAAGCTCATTGTAGACATGTATTGTTCTCTTGGCGATTTCATCCCAGGTGAACTCTTTGAGCACTCTCTTTCGGCCATTCAGGCCGAGCTGTCTGCGTTTTTCGGCATCCTGAACGGAGTTGATTATTCCCCATGCGATGTCTGTCGGGTCATTCGGATTGACGTGAAATCCGCACTGATCTGGCCCAACGCTGATTACTATCTCTCGCATTCCGCTGACGCCACTTGCGCCCACAACAACGGGTTTCTCCATACTCATGGCCTCGATTGCCACGATCCCAAAGGGTTCATAGACGCTTGGAAATGCAGCCAAATCGCACGCTGCGTAATGAGCTATTCGTTCTTCTTCTGGTATGAAATCGAAACGGAATTTGACCTTGTCCTGAACCTTTAGGTTTTGCGCTAATCGCACCAGATAATCTTGCATGTCTCCAAGACCAACTATGACAAGTTTCGCATTCGGAATCTTCTGCAGAACATGAGGCATGGCGGCAATGAGCTTGTCCACGCCCTTGACCCAGACGAGTCTTCCCAGAAAAAGAATCATCAAATCGTCATCTTTAAGCCCGTAACGTTGCCTTATTCGCCGTATTTCCTCCTTGCTAACCCCGCTTGGACTGTATTTGTCTGGGTCAACGCCATTGTAGACAACTCGAATCTTTTCAGCTGGAAAGCCTAACCCGATCAGTTCATCCTTCATCGCATTTGAAACGGTTACTACGATGTCGGCTGTCTGCGCCGCTCGCATTTCAATATTGCTCACAACTTCGGAGCCATTACCCATTGTGCGTCCTTTCTCAGTTGAATGCACATGAAAAGCAAAGGGCAACCCTAGTTCACGCTTTATGGCAATTCCACCCATGGCTGATAACCAGTCGTGAGCGATGACTAAGTCAAACAGGAAACCTTCGCTGCGAACAAGTTCGTTGACCATTTTCGAAGCAGTCAAGTAATTGTAGACTAGGGTTTTTGAGAAGAAATGTATGCCCCTTCCCCATTTTCTGACATCTTCCGCTATGACATCAGGCAATGAGTCTGATACGTCAATGTGCAGTGGACGGTGAATCTCTATTCCACGCCACAGTTCTCGTGTTGGTAGGCTTCCAGTGTCGTCGTTCATCGTGAAGACGCTGACGTCATGGTCTAACAACACGAATTTTCGAGTGATTTCCGCGGCATAGGTGCCTAATCCACCAACTATCTTTGGGGGGTACTCGTACACCAGAACGGCCATTTTCAATGAACATTCGCTCCGAAACACGCTGGCTCTTCTCCTAATACGAGAATGAAAGATATTTAAGGTGTATGCATTCAACATCCAGTCGATGGTTCGCAAGATACAAAAGTCTGAAAAGGATGGGGTGCATACTTTAGTGGCTAGCTAAGAAGGTGCGAAAACCATGAGTTTAGTTGAACCGAAAATGAAGATTCTCAAGATCCTATCCGAAGCGGGAAAGCCCATGAAAGCAAAGGATGTGGCCCAGAAGGCAGGGCTTGGAGTTGCTGCGACAACGATGCACTTATTGGGACTTAAGAAGAGCGGGCATGTTTCTAGCCCGCAGCATGGGCTCTATGCACTGACCGACATTGGTAAAGAAGCCCTTGGTTCTGCAAAAATGGATAAGACGCTGGCTTCAAGAATCTTGAGCAAGGTTCCATCTGAGAAGGCATTTCACTTCTACACTGGGATGCACCAATACACGCATGTTGTTGCACACAGTCTATCGGAATTTGTCGAGAGACTCCAGAAGATTGATCCTAAGTCTGTTGAGTTTCATGTGCCGCGAAAAGACTTTGAGCAATGGGTTGAAAGTCTCGGCGATTCTGAACTTGCAAAACGACTCGCTTCGATTCGTAACATGCACGTGCACGGAGAGGATCTGAGGACAAGAATTCATGAAACTGCGAAACACAGAGTGGAAGAACTCAAACGCTTCATTGGGTGACTTCTCAAAGCGCGATTCGACTCAGGATTATTTCAAAACCGCGTCGTAGGGCGAACAAATGAAGTCGGATGCCCAATATCTGAAAACTCAAAACTCGAAAAGTCAGTCAACCGATTTCTGCTAGGATCGTCAAGGACTGGAATGGCAATGTTCTGTGGTCGTTGATTCTGGGTGTTTAGGCGTAAGTCAAAAAAGTTGCTCAAGGGCATTCAGGTCTCTCAAGAGAATTTCTTGAAGGCTAGACCCGTGCGAAATCCCGGATTAGATTGGAGTGAAGATCAGAAGAGGATACGCATTACGATTCCTCGGAAGAAAACTCTGTTGCCTAAAATTATGTCCAAGATCTTACCATCAGCTCGGGAAAAGAGTATCGTTTTGGACGAGCAAGGGTCGTTTATCTGGAAGCTTTGCGATGGAAATGTCTCAATTAGAGCCATCGCTGAGAGTCTGAACGCTGAATATGACATGCCTATTTCTCACGCTGAGGCTGCGTTGGACTTGTATTTTGTTCAATTGTCTAAGAAAGGCCTTGTTGGCTTCATTCTACCCAAATCCACTCGTAAGCGCTACGCTCGAAAATCAGAAGACTTGACTAAGATAAAAAGCAGAAATGAGGATATCTGACCGCTGCCTGGAGTTCAAGGGAAGGGATCATCTGAATTTTCATCTATGGCTGGGATTCCCACAATGTCGCTCCGGATAGTTGCGCTTAGCGTTGTCACTCGAAACACTATGGCCTCAAACTTGGAGCTGAAAATGCTTGGTGCAGGTGGCTAAGATTGAATGAGTTATGAAGAAACCATTATTCCACCAACTCTGGGTGGATCGTACGTTTATGAGGCTAACACGGCTGCTGGCTTATTAGGAAAGAAGGCGTATCCGTATTTCCCTGCTCCTCCACCCAAGTACGTGGAGTTCAGGAAGTTCACGCTGGATGAAGCCGTCCGCCTCGACCTGGATGCGCATTGTAAAGAGATTCTTAAGGTGTATGACCCGTTTGTTCATGACAGAAGATTTCCGGCAGTACTTTTTGGCGCGCCTAACGGTGGAATCGTCAATCTAGCGGTTGCGATGGGTTTGCCCTATCTTTGCTCACAGTTTCGCATCCCTGTATTATTGCAGACCAAGGAGAAAATGAAAGATCCCGATGATTTGAACCCCTACGCCAAAGTCGTAGAAGATATTGGAGAACGGTGGACAGCGAGATATCAATGGGGGACAATAAGTTGCCTTGTTGACCCAGTTCACGATCGCATGGACTTGGGCCAGTACGCACACACCAGAGAGAAATTCACTCAAATTCCACCCATTTTTGAAGAATTCATGAATGAGCATTTGTTGCCTAATGGCACAGTCATATTTGCCAATATGACGTACCCATGGGTGACTCTCAAGATAAAAGAACGCATTTATCTACAAGTCGGCGGTCTAGGAGACGTATCAGCTGACGAGTACTTGACCGGCTCCGAAAGAGTAAACCTGTTTTTGAGGGCGGAAAACTCTGCGCATCAAGGCGGCTGGAGATTGGATGACTATTCCACGATGTTGCATGCTGAATCTGAATGGGGAACCGAGCCAGAACTGAAAGCGGCTGTCGAAGAGTTCTGCAATAAGAATGGTTACAACTTCTTACTGTTGGAGCAGAGTCATCCCGCGGGGTTTAATTTGCTCGCAACACACGCTTTGCACAAGAAACACACGGCCGATGGAAGTCTATGTGGAGGTTATTCAATAAACATCTTCTGGGGGCTATGTCCAACTTTGATGCTTCGTGCCAGATTGCTTGGTTGCTGGTTCACCTTCACTGACCGCGCTTCACTCAACATTTCTGAGCAACAGTTGCGGGGACTCCTTGACGACTTTCCTGATGTGGCAAAACGTGCTGTTATGGGCTACTATTGGAGCTATCCCCGTGCCAGGTTGCTAGATGTTGTACCGCCTTCCGGTTGGCTGAACATGCTGTCGAAGTATATTCCACGAGAAAAGATAACGATTCCCGGATTGACAGACTTGGAAAGAACTGAGCATGACATATTCCAGTATGAAGACATTCTTTTTCAGGAGAGTAAGAAGTTCGAAGGGAAAGAGAGTCGATATAACGTGTCAGTTGAAGACTTGCGGGAATTGCTCATCTAGAATGGGCGCTTTTTGGTTAAATGTTTTAACGATTGAGGTTGAGATATACTGTTGTGAGCTGCGTTGGACAAACATTCGGTTGTTTCAGCCAAAATTCCAGATGAGGTGTATAGAGAATTTGCTTTGAGGGTCCCTGAAGGGGAAAGAAGCGATTTCATAAGAAATGCTATCATGGAGAAGCTTCAGAGTGTTCCAAGACCTGACAGACTTTTGAGTTTAGAGGGCAGAATTAAGACCTTGGAAACGGGACTCGCAGAAGTGAAACGATGCCTCGCCGACTTAGAGATTCTGACAGTTGAGAAAGGCAAAGTCAATCCTCACACTTTCTGCATAGACGAGACCGACCGCAAAATAGTTGATTTCCTCCTCCACTCTAGAGGGGCAACAACGCCTGAATTAGCCAGCTATATGAAGACCAACCGCTGGCACGTCCTCAACAGATTGCGAAAAATGCAGAAGCGTTCGAGCGTTCAACTTGGCAAGTCGATAATCGAGTACTATGGGGGCGAGCGTCAAGGCAAGAAAAAGGCTTGGTGGCTGGCGCAGGAACTTGCGGATCGTTAGTACAAAGGAAAAAGGGATAACAATTGTTTTAAGGCAAGTTCAATAGAGCAATCTAAAAGGCGGGCGAGTCGATTGCCGAGTCAGAATCAACCAGTCAAAGCCTACTTCATGGCAATAGTCAAGCAAGGAACGGAACATGAAGTAGCCAATAGACTGCGGCAAATGGAAGGAGTCACGGAAGCCCTAGTGACCTACGGTCTCTGGGATGTCATCGTCAGAATAGACGCTCCGAGTCTTGGGAAGCTCGACGCACTCATAACAGAAATGAGAAAGATACCAGAAGTCGTGCAGACAAGCACGTTAGTCGGTGCCTGAAACTGCACTTTGTTGGTTTCTTGCAGGTCCAGTCAGTTACTCAACCTTAAATAAGCCACAGATTCAACAGACTGATACTAAGATTATGGGCCCGTTGCCCAGTCCGGATTAAGGCGCCGAATAGTCCTTCAACACTAGACTATGCGCAAGCCTCCGGGCAGAATACACTATGAGAGAAAGCCGGAGAACCGGGGTTCAAATCCCCGCGGGCCCGCCATCTTACGAACGGTTATATTCTGCGTGCTCTAAAAAAGTTAGGCAAGTGAAGAGGAACTGTGAGAGTACTGTTTGATGAAGCGTGAGTTTCAAAATGCCGTCAGTTAATCCCTTTGCAGAATTCCGCAACGACTGCACAAAAGTTCTCACCGAGACAGTGGGACAACTATTCCCGGATGTTTCTCCTTCTTTCAGTTTTGAAACGCCGCCAGATCCCCAATTTGGAGAGTTGTCGTCGGCTCTATCTTTCGAACTCGCGAAGAACACTGGAAAAAAGCCATCGGAAATTGCAGAACTGAGCGCTGGCTCTATCGAACTGTCTGGCACAACTCTTCTGAAATCTGTAAAGGCAGCTGGCGGCTATGTGAATTTCTATATGAACATGCCGGAATTTGCCAGATTAACACTGACGTCTGTACAAGCACTTGGCACGAAGTATGGATACGTGAAAGCAGAGAAAACCTCGACGATAATTGTTGAACACACTAGCGCCAATCCAATACATCCCATTCACATAGGCACTGCGAGAAATCCCGTTTTAGGTGATTCTATAGCTCGTATTCTTAGCGCCAGAGGATACGCTATCCGCACACATTATTATGTGGATGACGTGGGGCGTCAGACCTCAGTAATAGCCTATGGATACCAGCGACTTCGTGAACCTAAGCCGGAAACAAAACCAGACCACTTCATAGGCACAATCTATGCGATAACAAGCTGCATCGTTGAAATCCAGAAACTTAAGAAAACGATTGCGAAAGCCAAGAAACAGGAAGACCCAAATGAACTCAGCAAGTTGAACCGAGAACTCGATGAATGGACAGCGGCAGCCACCGAACTGGAGACAAATCATCCCCGACTTTTCACCCAGCTCCTTGAAGAAATTCGCAAGGATCCTAATCCCGAGGTCACGATTGCAGAGCTGAATCTGAAGTACGAGAAAGGTGAGAAAGAAGCAAGGAGGCTAATACGTAAGGTTAGCGAGCTTTGTCTGGAAGGTTTTAGACGGACTCTAGGTCGGATGAACATTGATTTTGACTCTTGGGATTGGGAAAGTGATTTTGTTTGGAAGAGCCAAGTTGGAGATGTCGTCAAAGAACTATCGAAGACATCGTATGTGACACGAACTGGTGGCGTCCTCGAGTTCGATGCTGACAGAGCAGCTAGAGACTTGAACCTTAAGGCTCTATTACATATCAGAGAGGAATATGAACTCACACCTCTAACCTTAGTTAGAGCGGACGGCACAACACTGTACACCACGCGCGACATTGCATACAACCTGTGGAAGTTCAAAGAGGCCGAAGAGGTAGTAAACGTAATTGGAATGGAGCAGACACTTGCACAAATACAGTTAAGAATTGCTCTTTGCGCTCTTGGACACCTTGACGAAGCAAGAAAACTAAGACACTTCGCCTACAACTTGGTTAGATTACCCGGTCACAAGATTTCGGGCCGTGCCGGACGTTACATAACTCTCGATGAGACCGTGGATGAAGCGGTCAAGAGAGCCTACGAAGAAGTGGAGAAGCGGTCGCCCAATCTTACAGAAGATGAAAAACGTCAGATCTCAGAAGAAGTAGGCATAGGAGCAATGAAATTCGCTCTGATACAGGTCGACCCAACCAAACCTGTTATTTTCACATGGGATCGAGTTCTAGACTTTGAGAAAAACAGCGCTCCTTACATCCAATACTCTCATGCAAGAGCAGGAAGCATTCTCCGTAAAGCTGAAAGACAAGCTGACACTACACCCCCAGATTACTCATTGCTGAATGAACAGATTGAACAAGCCATTATTCTGTCTTTGGGCAAGTTTCCTGACGTGTGTATTGATTCATCTGAGAATCTTAGACCCAACCAAATCGCAGACTACGCTATATCCTTGGCCGACAAATTCAACACATTCTACAACGCATTGCCTGTCCTAAAGGCAAAGCCGCGCGAACTCAGTGAAGCAAGATTAATTCTTGTTGAATCCACAAAGACTGTTCTGCATAATGCGCTCGGACTGTTGGGAATAACCGCTCCAGAAAAAATGTGAATCTAATCGCTCGTTGTTCATCCAGTATAGCAAGACCCGAACGTTTTAATAACTCTAGATGTTAGGAAAATCGAGGCGACCGAAGATTGAAGAAAGCTCTCTTGGTGTCGTTTTTGATTCTGTGTTCGTTGTCTATGTTAGGCGTTATTGCCGCAGCTAGTCCTGTGCATGCCACTATAAGAGTGCGTAGTGTTCTAGCCGGTCAAAGTATACAAGCAGCGATAGATGCCGCTAATCAAGACGACACCATCTTTGTCTATAATGGAACATACTATGAGCACGTCAACATAACAAAGACTATTTCACTCGTTGGTCTAAACAGAGAAACAACCATCATAGATGGCGGATCTAATGGTACCGTAGTTCGATTGAATGCTAATAATGCAAGCATTCGAGGATTCACCCTCAGAAATGGCGGCAGCGACCCTGGCATATTCCTAAACAATTCGAACGGCAACTCAATTGAAGACAACATCATAATGAACAATTACAACGGAATCAGCCTTGAGCAATCAAGCAATAATGCCATCGACCGCAATGTCATTCAGTCAAACGAGTATTGTGGGATTTATACTGTAACGCTATCCAGCAACAACATCATCTCAGGCAATTCATTCGAATCAAATGGATATTATGGAATTTGGGTCTCGTCATTAAGCAGCGGTAACATCGTTTACCATAATAATTTCAACGACACAAAGTTTGAAGCCTACAATCAAAAAGGAATGGATAACATTTGGGACTATGCAGGCGAAGGCAATCACTGGAAAGACTACCATGGACTCGATCTCAACGAGGACGGAATCGGAGACACACCTTATTTCGTCTTTGGTAATTATACAGACAACTATCCTCTCATGGGAAGATTCTCGGACTTCAACGTTGCTTTTCAGAAGCAAAACTTCGGAGTGACGGTCATCAGTAATTCAACGGTGTCTGGCTTCAGGTTCAAACTCGGAGAAGAAACAGGTAACAAGATAATACGGTATTATGCACAGGGAACAAATAACACGCTTGGATTCAGCAGAGTGAGAATTCCAAGAGCGTTGATGGATGACCCTTATACAGTAATCGCTGGAGAAGAGGTGCCTTCTAAGCTTCTCGCTTCTTCGAACTCAACCTATGCCTACATGTATTTCACGTACAACCACACGACTCAAGATATCACAATATTCACATCAAAAGCAATGAGTCTTTACGCTGATCTGCTCAGAAACCATTTGAATTTGGAGACAAATCTGGAGAGTCTGAATTCGAGCTATCGCACACTTCTTCAAAACTATGACAGTTTGCTCGGTAACTACACACAGCTCCAGAAAAGCTATGACGCATTGAGCGATTCCAACCAAAGGCTCATTACGGACAATTATCAAAGCGTTCAAAATATTCAAAGCCTATCCTATATTTTCGCGGCGATAGTATTGGTCTTCATGGTCGTGACGATCTATCTTTCGAGAAGTTCAGGCAAATCATCTAGTCTTGTCACATCAAACGCCGGTGATGTTCGAGGTAACACGCGACGCTCGGTTGAACCCAACGATAAATGAGTGATAGGGACTGCAATTCTCGCGTCTCTAGAATGTATGTGCCATTTTGAGGTAGTGCAAGTCTAGATTTTGTAGGAGTCTCAGTCCCTTGGTAGTGGGCTTGTATATTCCTCCTCCCTCAATCTTGATGAAATCATTGTGCAATAGGAAGTCAAGATACTTGTCAGACATGTAACTACTTAGGTTGGCACTCTGTCTGATGTTGGTCTTCCTCTTTCCTTTTGGGTTATTAACAAGAGTATTAAGGATATCCGCTATAATCGTGGCCCTGTCCCTGTTCTTGAATCCAAGAGCATGCCTAGAGAATCTGACTGAGCTCTTGTCTCCGTCTCCTACCATTACAGAAGCGTCAACATACGTGGCTGCACTCGCAACCCTTGAATAACTTGCCAAACTCAACACCCTGGACTACTGTATGATCGTTGAAAAGAATACTGATATTTTCCGTAGAATAAATTGAAATCAGGGCAATTGCACCTAGAATGGGCTCCGACCAAACATTATTTAATGGGAAGCTCTTTTATGCTCTGTCAATTGAAACAATTGAATGGAGAGCAGTCGTCAATTGTCTCAACGAACCCTGACAGCCGAAGAAATACGCTTTCTTCAAGACTCATTGAAAGAAGACTTCAGACCAAGCTACATTCGTCTACGCGAAGGCGAATACCAATTTGATTTAGCTAAGGCTATTTCATCCTTTCAGTTAGAGCTTAAGTTTCCAGACGTGAGAGACTTGATTAGGAAGTTGTACGGCGAAGAGAAAGCCAACGAAATTCAATTTGTGCGGAAGATCCAGACAATACTGAAGAAGATGGAGAAAAGCAAAATCGTTCGAATTCTGCCAAAGAACAAACCTTGGGAACTGCAGAGGTATGCCCTTTCAAGCTTCAAATTCCAAGATGCTGACAAAAACCTAGTAACGCTCGCAACGGATGAGCAGATGCAACAAACTCGGATGATACTGCATTCGGAGCTTGGCACTCAAAATCAGAACTCGCTTAGGTCAACGTATTCAATGAGCCGAATCGCACTCTTGGCATTTGTCATGGTGGCTTCTTACGCTGGAATTCTATGGTCCCTTATTCAGACGACCATTAACCCCCTCACTTTTGTTCTGGCTTTCGGCACCGCAATCATCTGCTCTGTTCTGCTCGGGCGGAGGCTTTCTAAAGCTCCCCTTTAGTCAGCATCGTCCAATTTGCTGTTCTATCAGACCAATTGCTGAAACTATCAGTTGATCGCTGCCTCAAATCCGCAAATTCCAGTTCTAAGAAGGATAGGACAAGCAGAACCTTTCTGAGAGTGAAAAAATCCTTTCTGGTCTTGGAATTGTCATTCCTGCGAGATTTGAGTCAAAATTCGACTATTATGGGTAATTCATGCTTCGAATTCATACAGGTTAAATTCGCTGACTTGGTGATTAATGCTAAATTACGTTGATGGGCTTTGGTGCTGCTGCATTGACTGATAAAGTGTTTCCTGTTGAGAATGTGATGTTGCATTCGGATAAGGAGCCGTTAAGAAAGAGCACCGAAGAAGGTCAGAAACTGAACGATGTCTTGGCTCAAGTTATCGATAATACACTCAAGCAGGTCTTCAAACAGCCAGGAACTGAAGTGATCTACGACTATCTTCAAAAAACCCAAGATCTGAAAATCAAGGAAATCACAGATAAACCCGAGCTTTTCTCGGAAAGTATGAGGAAACTGCTTGGTTCGGCAGCCCCAGTTATCGAAGATTTGATAATCAGAAATCTGTATGTGCGCCTCAATGCAGAATTTGAAGACAAAGATGGCTGCGAGTTCTCCTATCACATAAGGGAGCTGAGGGAAAAACACCGATGCTGAGCAATCGCATCATGGATGAAGGAAAAACAGAAACAAGCAAGGTCGAATGCCTGTTCAACGATGAGGGAAGGCTTTCAGCTCTCAATTTCTATGGTGGAAAGCTGAACACAGCAAGCAATATCCAGCAAGTCTATGAGCTTACTTTAGACGCAATGGAAGAGATACTAGGCTTCGAGTATGCAGCCTTTATGATCCTCGAAAAAGGCAACCTACAGATTGCATCTCACAGAGGGTATCCTGAACCGCTGTCCGTTAATTTGCCGATAGCTGGGACCAGGAAGGGGATAACGGTAAAAGCTGCTAATCTGCACACGCCAATCCTAGTCCCCGACGTAACAAGAGACCCAGATTATGTTGAAGGATCATCAGACATTCAATCTGAGCTGGCAGTCCCAATCGAGGTTGAAGGCAAAATCCTTGGCGTCCTGAACGTGGAAAGTACAAAACTAGAAGCCTTTGATGAGAAAGACGCAACATTGCTTCAAATCTTAGCGTCTCACACAGCAACTGCCATAAGAAACATAGAAAGCCGCCAAGAAATAGAGAAACGCTCAAGCCATCTGGCTCTGCTGCTGAAAAACTCTGCAGAGATGATTCGCTGCACAGATGTGCGACAGAGACTTGAGAAAATCGCAAAGGCAATCAGAGAACTAGGGTGGCGCAGAGTCGTCATATCTGTCAGGGATGAGAATCTTGACATAAGGAAACCAGAGGATATCGTCACCGCTGGCTTAACCGCCTCGGAGACTGAGTTTCTCTGGACAAATAGGCAATCCGGGAAAGTATGGCATGAACGATTTGGGGCTGAATTCGGAAGATTCAGAATAGGCGAATTCTATTATCTGCCATGGAGCGACCCCTTTGTCAGACAGAGGTTCTCCGAAGGTACAGTCTCAAGTCATCTTCGACCCGAAGACATGGTCGATTGGAACCCAGAAGACCTTCTTTACGCACCTCTGCGTTTGACCGAAGGACGCATCGTAGGAGTGTTGAGCATCGATGACCCACTCGATGGCAGACGACCGACCAAGGAATCTCTTGCACCTCTTGAACTTTTCATATATCAGGCCGCTGTGGCGATTGAGAATGCGAGGTTGATTCAGCAACTGAAGCAGTCGCAAAAAGAACTCAGACGCTATTCGGAACATTTAGCAGAGCTGGTTGAGGAAAGAACGGCGAATCTTAGAAAAAGCGAAGAGAAGCTCAAAAGCATATTCGCTGCTTCACCAGATCCCATCGTAGTTACAAACCTTGAGGGAAGCATAATTGAGTGTAATGAACAAGCAGTGAAGGTGAATGGTTATTCATCAAAAGAGGAAATAATCGGCCACAATGTCTTGGACTCAATTGCAAAGGACGAATCAGAGACCGTGGATAAAATAAAGAATGTCTTTAGGCGCGAAGGCTGCATAAGAAATCTTGAATTCGCTTTCTTGACAAAAGATGGACGGAAGTTTCCAGCAGAGCTTTCTGCCAGTGTAATTCTAAATGCATCAGGCAGTCCAGAATCCTTTGTAGCTTTGTACAGGGACATTACTGAGCGCAAGCGGCTCGAGCAACAACTTCTCAAAACAGAAAGGCTCGCGGCGATTGGAGAAGTTGCCGCAATGGTTGGCCATGATCTTCGTAACCCACTCACTGGCATCGCTGGTGCAACTTACTTTCTGAGAATGAAATTCGGAACTAAATTTGACAAGAAGGCGAATGAGATGCTGGAGTTCATAGAAAAGGACATTGAGTACTCAAACAAGATAATAACGGATTTGCTTGAGTACTCAAAAGACATGAAGCTAGAGTTAACAGAGACTGTTCCAAAAACCATAGCTCAGGCAGCGCTATCATTGGTTGAAGTTCCCGACAACGTTCGAGTGTTCGACGAAACTCAAAACAAACCGAAAATGAAAGCAGATGTTGAGAAAATCACACGTGTCTTTACTAACATTGTCAAGAACGCAATTGATGCAATGTCTGAAGGAGGCGAGTTACGGATCACAAGCAGGAAAACCAACGGAAACTTGGAGATAGTCTTCAAAGACACCGGTCTAGGAATGACCAACGATGTCAAAGAAAAGATCTTTTCGCCTCTTTTCACGACGAAGGCAAAAGGTATTGGATTGGGTCTCCCCATCTGCAAACGCATCATAGAAGCTCATCAAGGAATCATTTCTGTGCAAAGCGAGGTTGGAAAGGGAACCACATTCTCGATAACAATACCTATCGAAATCGCACCAAGGGAGGTGAAATAAAGTGGCAGAACAAGCAAGAATCCTAGTCGTTGACGACGACGAAAGTATAAGAAAGGTCCTGGCGAGTATACTGGAAGAAAAAGGATACGTGGTGAGCACAGCACAGAGTGGGAAAGAGGCAATCGAGAAAACCCAGTCTGAATTCTACAACCTTGCCTTGGTAGACATACGCCTTCCTGACATGGATGGAACCGAAGTCTTGGCATCGATAAAGGAAACGACTCCTCCTATAGTCAAGATAATCGTAACTGGATATCCTTCACTGCAGAATGCGATCGACGCAGTAAACAAGGGCGCAGATGCATACATACTCAAACCTTTCAAAGTAGATAACGTTCTTAATGCGATCAAGGAACACTTGAAAAAACAGAAAGAAAACAAGAGATACAGTGAACGAAAAATCTTGGAGTTCATTCAGACCAGGGCCAGAGAGCTTGATCAAGAAAGAGCACTAGTCCATTCAAGATCAAACTAGCAATCCACACTCGTTTCCTCATGTTTTTCATGTACTATATCTGTAGCACTTAGCAATCACGTTTATCTGCTTGAATAATATCAATTCTGTTGGTCAGAGCGCCCCATAGTCAGACGCTAGCTTCGTGTCGCTGAGAGAGAAAAGTGTAATGGTTAGAAAAGTTGCCCTTGCGACTCTTGCAGTGTTCTTTGTTAGCATTATTTTTATGATGTTATCTGTGCAGACCGTCAACGTGAATGGTTTGTCAAATCTCAATTCTAAAGGTGATTTCCTGCGGGCTGACGCAATTGACTCAAGGCTCAACAGTAAAAACGTGGCATTACCGAGTTGGAGTTTCGACACAGCAAGGAACTGGGGCAGCTTCGCCTGCATCAGCAATTATTCTGCGCAAGTCGTCATCGGCTTAGATCGCAATCCGCAGGGAATTAACGGTTCGTTAAATCGCGTTTTGGAGAAATACGGGGGCAGATTCGTGCGGCAAGTTGGTGATTCAAGATCCATCTGGGCGATTGTTGCAGATGTGCCTTTCGATACTCTGTCAGCTTTTGCGAGTAACACAAAAGCCTCCAAGCTGGCCAGATACATCGAACCCAATTTTAAGTTTCATGCTGACTTTACTCCAGATGACCCCTATTTTCCTTATCAATATGGACTCAAAAGAATTGAGGCTGAGAGGGCGTGGGATACGCAGCGTGGAAGCTCTACAGTTCTTGTTGCAGTAGTCGACACTGGCCTAGACTGGAATCACCCGGACTTGGCAGCAAATTATGTTCCCTTGGGCTACGACTGGGTTAACAATGACAGCAATCCTATGGATGACAACGGGCATGGAACCCATGTTGCAGGGATAATAGGCGCAGCCATTAACAATAGCATCGGAGTTGCTGGCCTGGCTCAGGTTCGAATCATGGCAGAGAAAGCTCTCAACTCCACAGGCGATGGATTGGAAGATCAACTTGCAGATGCGATAATTCACGCCGTTGACCAAGGAGCAAAAATAATCAACATGAGTTGGGGGGACTATGAAAATAGCACGTTGATTTTCAATGCGGTCAAATATGCTTATGACGCTGGCGTGTTACTCACCGCCGCCGCGGGAAATAATGCAGTGGACACAAAAATGTTTCCAGCTGCTTACGACCAAGCTATAGCTGTCACTGCAACTGATTCGAATGATAATCCAACTTCCTTCACTAACTTTGGAAGCTGGGTCGAATTGGCGGCTCCCGGTGTGGGTATCTGGTCAACCTATTGGTCAGCTTATTCGGGCGGCACCTATGCTCCCATGACAGGGACTTCCATGGCAACTCCTTTTGTTTCAGGCGTTGCGGCTTTGGTTTGGAGTCAATTTCCACATTTGACACGAGACCAGGTGCGAATGCAGCTTCGTAATACGGCAGACGATCTGGGCTCTCTTGGTTTCGATCCCTACTACGGATATGGCAGAATAAACGCCAGA
>Ga0153915_10002063_pt1 | contig 18430 bp, 15 predicted proteins | sample Opewatmetagenome_2_FD_107003 | JGI IMG/M metagenome (GOLD analysis project Ga0153915, IMG submission 107003) | Freshwater wetland microbial communities from Ohio, USA - Open water 3 Core 3 Depth 3 metaG | ecosystem: Environmental > Aquatic > Freshwater > Wetlands | place: USA: Ohio, Lake Erie...
GTTTTCGATCTGCGCTTCGCGTTGGTAGTTGTTGAAGATCGGCAGCGAGAGTGTGGCCGACACACCGATCGGATTGCGGGTGAACTTGAACGGGAATTGGTTGTTCGATGCGCGGATTTGGTCAATCCGTTCCTGCGACAACTGGCCGCTGCCGCACACAAGCGAGGCGAGACCGATGCGCGTGCGAATCGAATCCTGCGAGAGGCACGAAGCTGCACTACGCGCTGTACTCCCCGCCTCGCTGGCGATCGGGAAGTTCGGGTCGACGTACTCGAACGAGTTGCCGCCAACGCCCGTGCTCAGCGAGAGCGACGGGAAGTATTGCGTCTTGGCGGCACGAACGTTCATCTCGCTCGCGAACTCACGCGACTTCTTGGCCGTGACGTCCGGGTTGACCTTTCGGGCCAGATCGATCAATGAGTCGAGCGAGAAGTGGGGCTCCGCCACGGCGAAGCTGGTCGTCAACTGCGCTGCCGTATCGGCGGCCACACCCATGAACTGGAACAACCGGAGCTTGTCGACCTGCGCCTGATTGTGGGCTGTCAGCGCTGCAACCTGTGCCTGTCCGAGGGCCACTTCGGCCGTTCGCACGTCGAGGATCGTGCCGGCGCCGACCTTCATTTTGGCGTTAGCGAGATCGAGCTGTCCGGCCGCGGTCCGCACGAGCGTGTCTTGCAGCGATGCCTGCGCCAGGGATTGGAGCGACGTGATGTACTGCTGCGTCACCTGCGACCGTAGGGCCTCGGCCTGGTTCGCAATGTCGGCTTCAGAGGCATCGCGGCTCGCGCGGGCGGACCGAGGGGCAAACGCGACGGATCCGTTGATGAAATAGTTCAGGTTCACCGAGTACGACGACTGCCGCGAATCCGCGCTGCTTCCGCCGAGCGCGACGCCCTGCACGAACTGGGTACCACCCTGCTGGTATCGCGTGGTGAAGTTGGCGTTGGAGCTCGGAAGCAAGGCCGCCAACGCCTGACGAACCGTCGTCTCCGAATTGCGGAGATTGGTTTGAATTTGCAGGAACGCTGGGTTGTTCCGGTGTGCGGTCGTGATCGCATCTTCGAGTGACAGGCTGCTTCCGTGGGCCGCGGGCGACACCTGCTGACCGAACGCGAGCTGGCCAGGGAGGGCCAGGAGCGCGATGAACCTCAACGAACGCATGTCGGCTAGTCCTATGGATGGGGGTCTGCGGGGGAGTACGGCGGTGGCCGTACCCGAGTTTCAGCGGGGAAGTTCTTCCCGAACGGCTTTAAGGCCCTGAGACGTTTCGACGCGGAGCACCCGACCCGCGGCATCGACCCAGAAGTCTCGTCGGCCGAGGCTGTTGCCGAGCGAGTAGTGCGTCGCGGTGGCCGACCGGCCGCCGATCGTGATCGGCTCGAGCCCGATGGCGGCGAGCGTCAGCGTGGCGCGGTGAGCGCCGCGCGGCTCGATCACCTGGACGCTTCCCGACCGTCTCGCCAAGGCGACGAAATAGGTCTGATGAACGAGGTCGTCCTCGAGGATCAGCGACTTTCCGGCCGCGAGCGGATATTCGGTCATCGACTCGTTGCCGTGTCCGTCTTTCGACAGTTCCGACAGCCTGCCGCCTTGGGCGAGCGCGCCGACGTGCTGAACAAGGGCGCCGTTGTCATAAACCGAGAGATCGTACTTGGCCGGCGTGCCCGCCGAATCGGTCGTGAGCGACGACGTGATGCGCCGTGTCCCGGCCGTCAGCTGACCCGTGGCCACGATCGCATCGCCTTCCGCGCGCATGATCTTGAAGCTCTCGGTCGCGGACGGACCCCCGGCCTTCGTGATGTTGAAGACGCCCTCGTCGATGACGCGGCCTTGCGCCAGGGCTGGCGCCCCGGCGAGAACGAGGAGGGTGAGAGCGGAACGTAGACGCATCTTGGGGTAAATGTACCCGGATCAGGCCGGCGGGTTCATGATTCCGCCGGCGGGGCCACGAAGATCCGGTCGCGAATACGCTTGTAGATTCGCTCGTACAGCGCTCGACCCTTGTCGGCGGTGGCCAATGTGGGTCGGCCGATCGACCCGTTGCTCTGGCGTGGGACGCGCAGCCAGCCGCGCCGGTAACGTCGCACCTCGTCGCGAGACATCATATAATCCTCTGCGAGTGCCATATTGACGAGCTCGGGCGCGATATACAGCAGCAGGGAAGTGTCTACTTCGTCGCCGTGCATCGGCTCGGATTGGCCCTGCAAGAGATCGCCGAGCTCCACGCCAAAAATGTCCGCCGCGCGGACCCTCGCTCCCGAGGTGATCAGTGTCGATAGCGCCTCGAGATGTGGGTCGTGCTCGTGCGCGGTGAGCAGAATGAACTCTCGAACCCCGGTCGATTCCCACGTGTCGAGGAGATCGTTGAGCAGGCGATGAAGGGTCTTCTTCCGCAGCGACGCGTTCCCCGCGAAGCCACGCTCCGTGACGACGTTGACACCATACTCGACGGTCGGCGCAACGAGCACGCCGAACTCGGCCGAAAGGTCGCCGGAGAGACGCTCGACGATGATCGAATCGGAGCCGAGCGGGAGGTGCGGGCCATGCTGCTCACACGTCCCGACCGGAATGATCAGTCGGGGATCGCGCTCGATCGTCGCCGCGACGTCATTCGGCCGCATGTGCTTGAGGCGACGTGGCATCCGCGTCAGCGACGTGGCAGCCGTGGTGGGCGCAGTGAACGGGGACGTGGGAGGCTGACTCATTTCCGCTGAGCGAACGTTGCGAGAGACACGCGTGATACGGGCGCGCGGGACCTGGTGGGCGATCGCCGCCGGCGCAGCGCTCCTTGCCGGAAGCCAATGGCTTCACGCACCCAGCGTAGAGTATCTCGTGCCGCTGATCGTCGCCACCGTGCTCGCCGTTGCGACGATTTGGCTCGTTCGCGGCCCGCAGCGCGTGTGGGCGATCGCCTGCGCAACGCTGCTCGCGGTCGCGACGGGTCTCGCCGTGCAGGCCCAGCGCAATCTCTGGCTGGTATCCCATCGGTGGGACGATTGGCAGCGAACCTCCGCGGCGCGCGGGCTGGTCGAGCTCCATCGCGCGATCGATGATGCCGTGGTGAGATCCGCGATCGCCGCGACTCAGGCATTGAACGCGTCGCACGATCGGGCGCGTGCGTTCGATGAGCTCGCCCCGCTCGTGGCCAAGCGCGAGGAGCTGGGCGTCGTGCTCTACGATGCCGATAGCGCGTTCGCGTGGGCCGGCGTGGTTCGCGCACCGATCGAACCGTCGCGAGAAGGCCTGACGGTCGTCGCGACGCCATTCTACCTCGCGCTGCAGATCGTCCAAGCGCGCGGCGACGCTCGTGCCGCGGCCATCGCGCTGCTCGACGCCGAGCCTCCGGCCGATCGCCTGTCGGCGACGCTCGCGCGACGGATCGGCGACCAGACGGGGCTCAGCGGGTTCAGTTTCGCGCCCCCCACCGATTCGTCGAGCGGACCGGAAGTCCTGCACTACGCGATTCGGGGTCAGCGGCTGTTCGACGTGCGAGCGGATCCGTCGTCGCAGGACTCGGTCCTGCAACGAATCGCCGAATCGGTGCGTGCGCGCGCGGGACTGGTGTTCTCGCTCGCGTTAGCGTTGTTCGTCATCGGCGTTTGGCGTGGCACGCGCGCGCTCTCCGAGCGACTTGGTGCGCTCGCCGTCGCGCTAGCGTGCACCGCGCTGGTTCCGCTCAATCAGTATTCCAACCTGACCCGCCTGTTCGATCCGTCCGTCTACTTCACGCTTCGCGGCGGTCCATTGACGGGCAATGCCGGCGCGCTCGCGACGACGGGCGCGATCGCGCTGCTTGGCGTGCTCGCGGTGTTTCGCAAGCGAGCGAGCCGTGTGCCACGGTGGGCCACGGTGCTCACCGTCCTCGTTGTCGCGGGGCTCGGCCCCTTCTTGCTTCGCGAGCTGTCGCGCGGCGTGCAAATCCCGGCGCACGGGGTCGATGCGTCGTTGTGGTTGATCTGGCAGGTTCCCCTATTCCTCGCCGCCGTGTCGGTGTTGTTGGCGGGCGCGGCGGCCGGCGCGGTGGTCCTCGGACCGCGTCGCGGGCTCGCGCCATGGGTCGCCCCGCTTGCCGCGGCGATCGCCGCCGTGTTGGCGCCCGCAGTCTGGGACGCGCCGGGCCGCTGGCCCTGGTGGTACACGATCCTTTGGATCGTCGCCATCGTGATGCTCGCCCTCAGTCGCCGCTCGCGCTTCGTCATCCTGAGCGCGTCGACGGTGGCAGCGCTGGGGGCGACCACGCTCGTCTGGGGACGCACGGCTCGCGGCCGCGTCGAGGCGGCAAAACGAGACGTCGCCGGACTGAGTGAGGTTGATTCCGTCGCCGTGTCGCTGCTCCGCCGGTTCGGTCTGAGCCTCGCCGCCGATTACGCCCCAACGACACGTCAAGCCCTGCTACAGCACTATGCCGCGTCGGACATCGCCGCCGCGGGAAATCCGATCGCGCTCTATGCGTGGCCCACCGACTCGGCACCCGTCGCGCATTTCGAGACTGCTCAGATTCCGGTTCCAATGAGCGTTGTCGCACAGCTCGTCAAACGGGCGCGTGCGACCGGCTCGATCACGGGGTCGAGCGTGCGAACCGACGTCGCGCTCGAGCTGGTGTTGGCCGCCCCGGGTGCAGCGGGCGGCGTAACGGCTGCTGTGGTCGCGCCGAAAAGTCGACTGTTCGAGATCGATCCGTACACGCGGCTCGTCGGGCTCGAGCTCGACGCCGACGCCGAGCCACCGTACACGGTTCGGCTGCGGGAGTCCGTGCCGGGCGATTCCGTGAATCCGGCCGTGACCTGGCGTCGCGACGGCAGCGAGCTGCACGGCGATTGGTTCGTGCGTACCGGCACGGGGGTCGCGCCGGTGCACGTCGAGGTCGAGCTGCGTCCGCTGTACGCGCTGGTTCAACGTGGCGCGCTTATCGTGTTGCTCGACCTCGCGCTCGTCGGCGCTCTGTGGCTGGCGAGCGTCGTCGCCGATGGCGGAGCGGGTCGCTGGATCCGCGTGCGTTGGCGAACCTGGGGTCGCAGCTATCGCATACAGCTCTCGCTCGCGCTGTTTGCGTTCTTCGTCATTCCCGCGATCGCGTTCGCCATCTGGTCATACGGACAGCTCGCTACGGACGCGACGCAATCGCGCGCATTGCTCGTCAGCGAGACGCTTCGCGCGCTCACCCCGCCGCCTGGGCCGATGTGGCTCCCCGCCGAAAGCGAGCGTCTCGACACGCCGCTGTTGCTGTATCGCGGCGGCGAGCTCTCGGAAGCGAGCGACCCGCTGTACAGCGACATCGCGCCGATCGGACGATACCTCCCACGCGATGTCGAGCTGACGCTGGCGGTTCGGGGCGAAGAGACGACGTCTCGCCTCGAACGCGTCGACGACGGCTCGGCGTTGTTCGGCTATCGGGCGTTCAGCGGCATGGGCAGTCCATCGACGGTGATCGCGGCTCCCGCCCGCGCCGACGAACTGCCCCTCGGCCGCCGGCGACGCGACCTCGGCGTGCTGGTGTTGTTTGCCACAGCGGTCGGCGCGCTCGCGGCGTTGTGGTTGAGTGGTTTCGCCGCGCGCGAGCTCGCACGCCCCATTCGGACGCTACGCGAGGCGGCGCTGGCACTGGCGAGCGGCGCGCGCACACCGCCGTTGGAGGGCGAGCCGCCAGTCGAGTTTCGCCCGGTGTTCATGGCATTCCGGCGAATGGCGTCCGATCTCAACGCCGGTCGAACGGCGCTCGAAGAGGCACAGCGTCGCACCGCGGCGGTGCTTCGCAACGTCGCCAGCGGCGTCGTCGCGGTCGACGTCGACGGTCGCGTCTCGCTCGCCAATCCACGCGCCCAGGCGCTGTTGGGCAACGCGCTTGGGGCGGGCGAAGAATTCCCCGCCGTCGCGCCGGGGCCTTTGGCGCGCGTTGTCGAGCGGTTTCTCGGGTCGACCGCCGACGAAGAGGACTTCGAGCTGGCGCTCGATCAGCAACAGCTGCGCGGACGCCTCACGCGGCTGGCCCGCGGCGGCGCCGTCGTCACGCTCGACGACGTCACGGAGCTCGCGCGCGCGCAACGCGTACTCGCGTGGGGCGAGATGGCGCGGCAAGTCGCGCACGAGATCAAGAATCCGCTCACGCCCATTCGGCTCGGCGTGCAACACCTCCGTCGCGCGCGCGCCGACTCGCGCGTCGACTTCGATCGGGTGCTGGAGCACAACGTCAATCAGATTCTCACCGAGATCGACCGGCTCGACGAGATCGCCCGCGCGTTCAGTCGATACGGCGCCGCGCCGAACGAGCGCGCCACGGCAACTCCCGTCGACATCGCGCGAATCGTGCGCGAGGTCGTTTCACTCGAGCGCATGGGAGCGGAGCAGAATCTGGAGTGGCGCGAGGTGGGCGTCGATGCGCCGCTCTACGCGTTCGCTCGGACCGACGAGCTCAAGGAAGTGCTGCTCAACGTCCTGGAAAACGCGCGCCACGCCGACTCGACGACGGTGACCGTCTCGGTGAGAATCGACGACCGGGACGGCGACACGGGGCGCGCGTCGATCACGGTGGCCGACAACGGGCACGGCATCCCGGCCGACGTCCTGTCGCGCGTGTTCGAGCCGCATTTCTCGACGCGGACGAGCGGCAGCGGACTCGGTCTGGCGATCAGCCGTCAGCTGGTCGAAGGATGGGGCGGCACGATCGCCATCGAGAGCTCGGGGAGGGGAACCGTCGTCGTCATCGAGCTGCCGGTCCCATCACCCGCACCGTCTTGATATTCACGAACTCTCGAATCCCGAACTTGCTCAGCTCGCGGCCGTAGCCCGATTTCTTCACGCCGCCGAACGGGAATCGCGGGTCCGACGTGACCATGCCGTTGATCACCACCGTGCCCGCGGCGAGGCCGCGGGCGAAGCGCTCGATCTCGCCGGCATCGCGCGTCCACGCCGAGGCGCCGAGCCCGAACCGAGAGTCGTTCGCGATCTCGATCGCGTGGTCGACATCGCGAGCGCGAACGATCGCCGCGACAGGTCCGAACGTCTCCTCGCGCAACGCCGGAGAATTCGACGGCGCATCCGTCAGCACCGTGGGCTCATAAAAGAAGCCGGCCCCGTCGCGCGCGCGTCCGCCGAGTCGCACCTTCGCGCCCGACGCGACCGCCCGCTCGACCTGGTCGTGCAGCTCCCGGCGAATCTGATCCGTCGCCAACGGCCCGATGTTCGTGCGTTCGTCCATCGGATCGCCCACGACGAGACCACGCATCCGGTCGACGAACGCGTCGATGAATCGATCGGCGATCGGCTCGGCGACGATGAATCGTTTGGCGGCGATGCACGACTGGCCGTTGTTGATCGTCCGTGCGGCCACGGCGGCTTTGACCGCGGTGTCGAAATCGGCGCTCGCCATCACGATGAACGGATCGCTTCCGCCCAGCTCGAGCACGGTTCTCTTGATATGCTTGCCGGCGATCGACGCGACGCTGCTGCCTGCGGCTTCGCTTCCCGTCAGCGTCGCGGCGGCGACGCGGTCGTCGGCGAGAATCCGCGCGACCCGCTCCGGGCCGATGAGCAATGTTTGAAACGCGCCGCCCGGAGCGCCGGCCTCCTCGAACACCTGCTCGAGCGCCAGCGCGCACTGCGGAACGTTGGACGCGTGCTTGAGCAGCCCGACGTTGCCCGCCGCGAGCGCCGGTGCGGCGAAGCGAATCACCTGCCAAAAGGGAAAATTCCACGGCATCACGGCGAGCACGACGCCGAGCGGCTCGAATGCCACATAGCTGCGCTCGTTCTTGGCGTCGATCACCTCGTCGGCGAGAAATGCGGCGGCGTGGTCGGCATAGAAGCGACACGCCGTCGCGCATTTCTTCGCTTCGTCGATCGCCGCCCGAATGGGTTTTCCCATCTCGAGCGTCATCAGCCGCCCATACTCGATGGCTCGCTGCTCCAGCAATTCGCCCGCTCGGCGGACGACGCCGGCGCGTTCTTCGAGCGGCATCTCACGCCAGCTCTGCGCGGCGCGATGCGCGACGTCCAGCTTGTCGTCGATCTCCCGGTCAGTGAGCGCGGGATATTGGCAGAGCCGCTCGCCGGTCGCCGGATTGATTGTCGCGATCGCCATCGGACACCGTCACGCTGTGAAGAGGGAGTCTCCCGTCCACGCGGTTCCCGCGCCATCGGCACCGAACCATCGACGCCACCACGGAACCTGGCGCTCTCGCTCGAACACGGCCTGAACGGCGTCGCGCCACGCGGCCTGCATCGCCGCGGCATCCTCGAACCGTTCCGCGGCCGACGGCGCCAGCCCGTGTCGCATCCACTCGGCGATCTCCGGCGGATACGCCGAGAGGTCGACCTCACCGCGTAGCTCGCGCGCGAGGATCGTGGGGCCGTCGCGGTCGCCGAACGGTGGTGTCCCGCTCATCGCGAAGGCGACGATCGCGGCGACGGAGAAGCAATCCGCTGCCGCATCCTGGGCCTCGCCAAGCAGCTGTTCCGGGGACGCGAACGCCGGCGTTCCCGACGCGCCGGTCACTTCCTCACCGGTCACGTTGGCGATGCCGAAGTCGGCGAGCCGCCAACGGCGATAGCGATCGATCAGCACGTTCTCGGGCTTCAAGTCGCGATGGATGATGCCGACGGAATGTGCCGCCGAGAGTCCGCTGAGAATGAAATCCACCTGTGGCGCGATCTCGGTCAACGGACGCGCGCCCGACCGCGCGATGAGATCGGCGACGGAACCCCCTTCGGCGAGCTCCATCGTGTACCACGCGACGTCGCCGCGGCTATCCCAATCGAAGATCGGCACGATCGCCGGATGCGCGAGCTGCGCTGCCAGGCGCGCCTCTCGGCGAAACCGGCCGACGACGCGTTCGTCACGCGCCACGTGAGGATGGAGCAGCTTGAGCGCGACCTCGCGCCCCAATGTGAGATCTCGCACGCGCCACACCGATCCGAACGATCCGGCGCCGAGCGCAGCGAGAACTTCGTAATCGTCGGCGAGAGCCCAGCGCAATTGGACTTCGGCCGACTCGGTCGTGTACGTCGTTCCGGGTTCGTCGCCGGCGAGCATGACCATCGTGCGACTGCCGACCACGCGATCGACGGCACGGAGCAACGCCGCCATCGAGGGAAAGCGCTGCGCCGGATCGGGTCGGAGCGCGCGGTCGATGACGGCCGCCACCGCCTGCGGGCAGTCGGGGCGCAGGAGCGTGATCGGCGGCAGCTCGCTCGACGGCGGGACCTCGCCGGCCAGGATCGCGAAGCAGATTGCCGCGAGCTGCCACTGATCGGTGAGTGGAGTCGGCAGCCAGGTGCCCCCCGTCCATTCACCGGGCACCGGCATGAAGCGAAAATCCGGAAAGAGGCCGGGAGGAATCTCGCTCGACGGCATCGCCCATTGCCAGCCGATGATCCACAGGCGGCCCATCGGCGTCGTCCACACTGTTTCGGGCGACATGCAACCGTGCACGGTCCCGAGATCGTGCAGGTAGCTCAAGGCCGAGCCAATCTCGCGCATGAGGCGCAACACGCCGGGCACGTCGTCGGTGCCCGTGCGGCGGATGCGCGCGCCGATCGTTTCGCCGGCGATCCAGCGACGCAGGTACCCTGGTCCGCGACGGCTCTCGGCAAACGACGCCCAGTAGTGGTACGTCGTCGGCATGGCCGTGTGATTTCGGTGCGCGAGGTGACGCGCTTCGGCCTCGAGCCACTCGTGATGCGCCGAGTCCGGCGCGCTCACGAGCGACAGCGAGCGGCCAAGCGCGTCGATCAACTCCTGATAGTGGCGATGTTGACCGTTCAGACCTTCAGCGCCCCAGCTCCATCCCGGTGGAAGCTGCCAATCGCGCAAATGCGCCGGCAACTCCTGCGTCACGCTGTACATCCCGCGTTGGGAAACGGTCATGGCGGAGCAGGTCGTCGACGCATCGTCACATCTTCGACTCGGAAAGGATCTGCGCCGCCGCCGCCTCGAAATCGGGCACAAGCGCGACATCGGGGAGCACGGCCACCTCGACCAGCTTGACCGACAGGCGAGATCCGTCGCGCGGTGCTGCCGAGGCGAGCGACGGAACGTGCAGCGTGACCGAGACCACGCGCCACAACGTGCTCGGACGAGACTGCTCGCCGCTCGCGTCGAGCGTATCCAGCTGCACGACCTCGCCTCTCGCCGGAATGGCGGTGCTCAGACACTCGGCGAGCACCTGCTCGTTGCGACCGTGACGAACGATTCGCAGAGTAACCATGGCGGCGCGTGAAAACCGGGGGGTGAGCGAAAGACCGGTGAGCGGGCTGCACAGCGTCGGCATCGACAAGCCAAAGCTACGCGTCGGCTGAACGCGAAACCAGCGTGGACCTGAAACTCGGCGGCAACAGAAGCGTATACGTTATCATCGTTGTGCACGTCACAGGGAGGTCAGCATGTTCCATTTCTTAGCCTCACTCGCGACCGCCGCCATTGCCGGCGGTTCCGCGTTGTTCGGATATTGGCAAGCTCGCCAGTTCACGCAAAACAAGCTGAGGTACGTCGACGCGGTTCATAAGGCGATCGTCCCGGTGATTGCGGGCGTAGCCGCGGTCGCGATTGCGGCACCCGTGGTTTGGCTTCTCCCACTCGTCGGCGGCGGGACTGCCCTGCTGTTTGGCGGCGGCGTCGCGATGGGCGTCTCGGCTGGCGCCCGTGAGATTCGCAAGCGGTTGCCCGGCGGAGCGTACTAGCCGTCTCCCCAGCCGCACCTCTCTAGCCCAAAGTCGTTCGGTGCTACAACCTTGGACGCATCCACCCGTGACTGGAGTCACTCGATGCGTCTTACCGTTGCCGGCGTCGCAACGCTCGTTCTTCCCGCCATTCTTTCGGCGCAGGCTCAGCAAGGTGCCGCGCTGTCGCCGAATCAGCAGCTTGCCCACGACATCTACAAACAGCTGGTCGAGATCAACACGGTCGATTCGGTAGGAAGCACGACCGTCGCGGCCAACGCGATGGCCAAGCGATTTCTCGACGCAGGCTTTCCGGCGAGTGACGTGTTCCAGGGTGGCCCGCGCGCCGACAAAGGAAACCTCGTCGTACGCTATCACGGGTCGGGCGCGCGGAAACCGCTCCTGTTGCTCGCCCACCTCGACGTCGTCCAGGCGCTCAAGAGTGATTGGTCGGCCGACCTCGATCCGTTCGTCTTCACCGAGCGAGACGGCTACTACTACGGTCGAGGGAGCGGTGACGACAAGGCGATGGGGTCGATCTTCGTCGCCAACCTGTTGCGCTTCAAGCACGAGGGCTATGTCCCCGATCGCGACATCATTTTGGCCCTGACCGCCGACGAAGAGGGTGGTCCCGCGAACGGCGTCCGCTGGCTCCTGGCGAATCACAAGGATCTGATCGACGCGGCGTACGCGCTCAACGAGGGCGGTGGCGGCGCGCTACGCGACGGCAAACCGTTCATCAACTCCGTCGGCGCCGCCGAAAAAGTGTCGGCGAACTTCACCATCTCGACGGCAAATCGCGGGGGACATTCGTCGGTGCCGCGCGACGACAACGCGATCTACCAGCTGGCGCAGGCGCTGACGCACGTCGCGACCCATCAGTTCCCGGTGATGCTCAACGAAGTCACCAGAGCATACTTCACCCGCACCGCCGCGATCGAGACGCCCGAGATGGGGGCGGCGATGCGCGCGATCGTCGCGAATCCGAACGACGCCAAGGCGTCGGCGACGCTGTCACGCGATCCGCGCTATCGCTCGATGCTTCGCACGACGTGCGTCGCTACGATGTTGTCTGGCGGCCATGCGCGGAACGCGCTGCCTCAGACCGCGAAGGCGAACGTGAATTGCCGCATGGCTCCCGGCCACGACCCGGCCGAGGTCCGCGCCGGTCTGATCGCCGCGATCGGCGATACTGGTGTCAGCGTGTCGAACGGTCCGGCGATGGAGCACGCAGCGCCGTCACCGCTCACGCCCGAGGTGATGGGGCCGATCGAGAAAGTGACGCGCGATGTGTTCGGTCCGAGCGTGGCTGTGATCCCGACGATGGGAACGGGCGCCACCGACAGCAAGTATCTCCGCGCCACAGGCATCGCCGGCTACGGCGTGTCCGGCCTGTTCGGCGACCCGAACGACAATCGCGCGCATGGGAAGGATGAACGCGTGTTGATCAAGTCCTACTACGACAGCGAAGAGTTCTTGTATCGGCTGGTGAAGGAGATGTCGACCACCAAGACGGTGCCGTGATTCGAGGTCTCGCACGCCTGCTCCTCGGTGCGGCCATTGTCTCGACGATGGCGGTGGCGCCGCACGGCGCCTCCGCCCAAACACGCCGGAGCAGCGCGGACAGTTGGCGAGACACGGCGCGGCATACGGCAGGGATGGTGCGCGTCGCTCCCGACGTTCGCCTACATTATCTCGACTTCGGCGGTCAAGGGCCGACCATCGTCTTCCTGGCTGGCCTTGGCAACACCGCGCACGCGTTCGACGATTTCGCGCCGCGTTTCACCGACCGCTTCCACTGCATCGCCCTGACGCGGCGCGGATTCGGCGAGTCCGACCATCCGGCCGATGGATACGACACGCCCCGCTTGGTCGAGGACATTCGGACGGCGCTCGACTCGCTGCGACTGGGCCGCGTGATTCTCGTCGGCCATTCGATCGCCGGCGAGGAGATGACGCGATTTGCCGCGACGTATCCGGATCGCGTCGACCGGCTCGTGTATCTCGACGCGGCGTACGACCGCATCGACGCCGACTCGATGTTTCAGGATGTGTTCCCGGTTCCGCCCAACGTGGCGGCCCGTCCCGTGCCGACCGCCGCCGACACCGCGACGCCCGCGGCGTACGTCGCCTTCGTCCACCGCACGCGCGGCGTCAACATTCCCGAGGCCGACATTCGCGCGCGCTACCGGTACGATGGATGGAACGAGGAGATCACGCCTGCCTACCAGTCGATGACCGTGGAGCATCCCGCCTACCGTTCCGTCCGTGCGCCGGCGTTGGCGATCTACGCGGTGATCGATGGCGTGTCGCAGCTCGAGCCGTGGCAACGCACCGACCGCGCCCATGCCGCGGGACTTCAGGAGGAGATTCGCGGCAGCGAGCTCGTCGATCGCAAGCTCAGATCAAAGTTCAAGAATCAAGTTGCACACGGTGAGGTGCTGGAGATTCACGGCGCGCACCATTGGATCTTCATCAGCAACGCCGACGAAGTCGTCAGCGCGACGCGGCGCTTTCTTGGCTCCAGTCGATGAAGCGATCGCGCTGATCGAGCGTCGGAACGAGGCACGCCGGATTGCCGCGCGTGAGCTTGTGTCGGTGTCGGGCAATGAAGTCGTACACCATGTCGGCGAGCGACCGCGGGACGACCGCGGCCAGACCGGCCAGCCCGCGCCAGACGCCGCCGAGGTATCGCAGGACGCGTAGCACCGCGGCGGAGCGGACGAGCACCTGCTCGTCGCTACCCGATTCCGACGTCTCGACCCAGACCACGGAGTCGACGCCTTCGATTGCGGGATGACGACCCCGGACCTCGATGCCGATCGTGCTGTCGAGCGCGGCGAATCGAAGCGTGCGCCGCCGGGATTCGTGCCGCAGCACGAACTGCACGCTCCGCGCGCAGAACCCGCAGCTGCCGTCGTAGAGCAACAACGCCGACCGATCGCTCATATCGGTAAGCTATCCCCGTCGGTTCTTTGGCGTCGGGGCCGTCCGCGAGCCGAGCGGACGCACGAGCTTCTCGGCGGTGTGCGTGTCGGAGACGCGGGCGACCTTGGTGTACGTCAGGCCGAGCGTCTTCGCTTTGGCGAATATCGCTGTGTCGGCGATGCCGGTCGCGCCTTTGGGGTGGACCACCCAGATCGCGCCACGCTCGCCGATCGCCTCGAGAGCGCGCTCGATTCGATCGAGTTGTGCACTCGTATCGACTCCGACGAACACGACGTCGCAGTTGGACGCGCTGCGGCCACGAACGACGTTCGTCGTCCGCTCCGCAACCTGCCTGCCGAGCGTTTCGTCGTTTACGCGAAACAGCCACACCTTCATGTCCGGTTTCACGTCGAGCTTGTCGATCAGCCTTTTCGGCGGCTCCTCGAGCTTCTTGCGCCATGCAGCCGCGGAGGTCTCGTCGAGCGAGAGTGAGACGACCGCGGTCGGTGACGTGATCGTGACGACGCCCGCGCGCGCGGTGACGCGCTGGATCGACGTGCGCGGAATGCGGACGCGCGCGTCGCCGCGAACGATCAGCTCGTCCGTTTCCAGCAACACCGTCGCTTCGGCTTGCCGAACGGATCCAGTGCCGTCGTCGACACGCACGCGGCATTTGGTTTCATAGCCCATGGCCGTCTCCAGCGAGGGTGACGACGGTCGGTGTCGGCTCGCTGCCGAAGCGCTTGCCGAGCGCTCGAAGATAGGCGTCGATCGTCGCAGTCTGGCCCATGAAAAAACGTGAAACGAAGCGAAAGATCGGATTGTACACCGAGCCGCGCTCGACGATCGTGACGCGACTGTTCGATGGACCGTCGGGCTCGATGAGGTATTCCCAGCTTCCACCGAACGGCAGGTTCTTGTCCGCAATGCGGCCGACCAATCGCTTTGGCCGCTCGGCGGCGTCGACGACGAAAGTGATTGCGCCCTGCGCCGAGTGCTCGCGCCACGAGGGGCCGGTCGGCGTCGGCGGCAATACGTCGACGGTCTTCACGTCGCGTCGCCAGCTTGGAAATTCCGCGGGGTTGGTCAGCGTAGACCAGACGGACTCGGGGGTGGCGGCGACGCGCGCCGTCATCGCTGCGGTGTGATCGCGCGGGAGGATGGCGCCGATGGCGATGACGATAATCACGAGCGCCGCGATGACGCCGCCGACGATCAAGATCCATTTCATCAGAGTGTCCTCGGAGTGTCCTCGAGATAGGGAAGGGGATGCGGCCGGCTCATGACGCGGCCCTGCGACTGCGTTTCGTCGCGCGGGTACGGCGTCGCTGCGACGCGACGGCCGCTCGTCCTAGGAGCTCGAGCCCGTGCAGCGCGGCCCGGCGATCGCGGTCGTTGAGCTGGTCGAGCATCTCTTCGACGAGCGTTGGCTCGAGGACCGAATTCGCCGCGCAGACGCGAACGCCGGCGTTCGTGAGTCGGAGCTGCACCTTGCGGCGATCGACGGGATCGAGCACGCGCGTCACGTAGCCCTGCTGCACGAGCTGTCCGACGGCGATCGACATCGTGGCGGGCGTGACGCCCATGTGGTCCGCCAGATCGCTGAGCATCATCGGCCGCTCGGCGTCGAGGTGGTCGAGGATGCTGACCTGCCGCGCGCTGACGCGGACGCCGCTCTTGGGGTCGCGGACGTGGCGGCGGTGGCAGGCGAAGTAGATGCGGGGGTAGTCGCGAAAGACCTGGGCGACGTCGTCGGAGAGGTGCATGGCTGGAGTCTACGGGTCGATAGTTAGTGTTGTCAACACAAATAGTTCGAAGCGGCCAATAATGGGATCTCGTTAGAAAACTGGGAGTCGTGGTTACCGCATCGAGCAGCGTAGTCCAAATTGCGGGGGCAATCTTCGGTCGAGGCGAAGCCGCCGTCACTGAGAGCAATACTCCTGGTGCAGACGGAGGCAGCGTGACGCGGCTGACATGGATGGCGGGGTGTGGCTTGGGAGCGGTGATCGTGACCGGACTGATCCCGTCCGTGGCTCAAGGTCAGGCCGATCCTGTGATCCACGTGATGCTACAAGCCGGTGCGCTCGTACCCGTCGGCTCGTTCGAAAGTGCTGGCGGTGTGGCCGAGCTCAAACCGGCACGCGTCTGGGGCTTGGAGGTGCGTCACGAGCTGGTTGGGAGGCAGATCGGCCTCGTGCTACGCGGAGACGTCACCACCTCACTTGGCGTCGACTATAGCATTGCGCCGGATTGCTCTTCGTTGTGCGGGACCAAGACGTCGACCTACGCCTACCACGCAGCACTCGACGTCGACCTTCGCACGAGGTCCCACGACCGGTTCGTCGCGTATGTGCAGGCGGGCCCCGGTCTTCGAGAGCTGCTCGGATTCATCGGAGGCGATGACCTTTCTGCAGCCGCCGAGCCCTCCACCGCAACGATCGGAATGCTCCACGTGAATGCCGGAATCGAGCCAGTACAGGGCAGACTCGGAATCGATTTTCAGATCGGTGCCTACGCGGGACGGTTCAATCGCTCCTCAGTCACCGACGTCATCGCCACCGCGGGAATCCGGTTCTGAACGTCCGGATCGCCGAGCGATGTTCCAGTTTCGCGAATCCTGGTTGCGCCCGTCTGCTTCCGCCGAGCGTCGCCATCCTATGGTGACGTGCGCAACGCCGCGATGCGGCTGGCAACGAGACAGGGACTATCCTCGGTGGCATGCTCGCCGCCATCCGATCCGCTTCCGTCCTCGGGATCGACGCATTCGACGTCTGTGTCGAGGTCGACGTCGCCTCAGGGCTGCCGCACTGGACGCTCGTCGGACTTCCCGCGGGTGAAGTAAAGGAGAGCCGCGAGCGCGTCACCGCGGCGCTCGCCAACTCCGGCTTCCCCATCCCGCCGCGCCGCGTGACGGTCTCCCTATCGCCTGGCGACACGCGAAAGGCGGGAACCGGATTCGATCTCCCCATCGCCGTCGGCCTGCTCGTCGCACTCGGCGCCATCCCCGTTGACACCGTCGAGGGCATTGTCTTTCTCGGCGAACTCGGGCTCGACGGCGCGATCCGCGGGGTACGCGGCGCGCTGTCGGTCGCGCGACATCTCTCGAGCCGGACGACTCGCGCCCTCGTGCTTCCGCCCGCTAACGTCGACGAGGCGGGATTGGTTCGGTCCGTCCCACTCGTCGCGCCGCCGACACTTCGCGACCTCGTCGACGGGCTCCAGTCGGGCGCTCTCGCGCACGCGAGGGCGAGCGAGCGCAAGCCGACGGCCGGTGACGACACCGATTTCGCCGACGTCGTAGGACAGGAGAGCGCCAAGCGCGCGCTCGAGATCGCTGCCGCCGGCGGACATGCGTGTTTACTCATTGGCCCGCCGGGCGCCGGGAAGACGATGCTCGCCCGCCGGCTTCCTTCGATCCTTCCGGCACTCACCGAGGACGAGGCGCTTGAGGTGACCGCGATCCATTCCGTCGCGGGATTGCTCTCGTCGTCGGGCGTCTGTCTGTCGGCACGACCATTTCGTGCACCACATCATTCGATCTCGTCCGCCGGATTGGTCGGTGGCGGCGGCGTACCGAGGCCGGGCGAGGTCAGCCTGGCGCACCACGGCGTCCTGTTCCTCGACGAGCTCCTCGAGTTTCCGCGCAGCGCGCTCGAGGCGCTCCGCCAGCCGCTCGAGGACGGACGCGTGACGATCGCGCGCGCCGCGCTCAGCGTCGCGTTCCCCGCACGCTTCTCGATGATTGCCGCCATGAATCCCTGTCCGTGCGGCAACGCCGGCGAGCCCACGCGCGTGTGCACCTGTGCCGAATCGGAGATCGTGCGGTATCGAAGCCGACTGTCGGGACCATTGGCCGATCGCATCGACATGCACGTCACGCTCGGCGCGGTCTCGCCGCAATTGCTCCAACATCCGAGCGACGGAGAATCGTCGCGCGCGATCCGCACACGCGTGGAGGCGAGTCGCGCCGTGCAGCGCCGTCGCTACGCATCGCTCCCGGCTGCCGTCCGATGCAACGCGCACGCGTCGGGCCGATGGCTGCTCTCGCATGGCACGTTCGATCCCGAAGCGAAGTCGCTCGTCACATCGGCCATGGAGTCGCTCAAGCTGTCGGCACGCGGCTATCATCGCGTGCTGCGCGTCGCGCGGACGATCGCCGATCTTGAAGGGAGCAACTCCGTGTCGACGGATCACGTCGCTGAAGCGTTGCGCTATCGGCCGCGGTAGGCGCGACAGCCGCCGCGCGGCCGCCCGTCGCGCTGGCGCGAGCCGGCAGTTCAACATATTGTGAAGTTGACTGGCCGGTTTCGCAACGCCTCGCGGAGTCAAGTTCTTGCGGCGTATTCCCAGTATCGTCGTCGCGGTCCTTTCCATCGCCAGCGCTGGAACCGCCCGTTGCCAAGCGCCGACGCCCGCGGTCACCACACTGTCGTATCGCCATCGGGTCCTCGGAGTGTTTGATACGAAGACCGGGCAGCCGATCGAAGGCGCGGAAGTGGTCGACGCGCTCAACCACGTATCGGCCCTGCCCACGGTCGTAACGAGGGATTCCGCACCGCGCTATATCTCTCCTGGCTTGCAGGCGTTCGAGGAGCGCCGCCGCTCGGGATTCGGACACTTCATCTCCGAGGCCGAGCTGCGAAAGCAGGACAACCGCAAGCTGACGAACGTGATCCGCGACCTCCCGGGGATCACGATGCTGTGCCCGAGATCCGGCCCCGGGAAATTCGAGTGTTTCGCGGTCTCCGGCCGAGGAAAGAAGAACGCGATTCAGGGCGGGGCCTGCGAAGTGAGTTTGTACATCGATGGCGTCGCGGTATCGGACAACGATCTCGAGAAGCTGAACGTA
>Ga0153915_10002064_pt1 | contig 18412 bp, 20 predicted proteins | sample Opewatmetagenome_2_FD_107003 | JGI IMG/M metagenome (GOLD analysis project Ga0153915, IMG submission 107003) | Freshwater wetland microbial communities from Ohio, USA - Open water 3 Core 3 Depth 3 metaG | ecosystem: Environmental > Aquatic > Freshwater > Wetlands | place: USA: Ohio, Lake Erie...
GACGATGCTCTGGGTGGAAAGACGTTAAGCCGGAAGGGAGGCCGTCCTAGGTGGTCTTGGGGCGACGCCCGCCATCGCTCGTGACGATCCTCGTTCCAGCCAGTCTGTCGTGCAAGAACTGGCGATCCCGGTCGAACAGGGCCCACAGTAGCCCGCAGCCCAAGAACGCCAGCGACGGCCAAGCCAAAACATACCTCAGCAGTGCCCTGCCTGCACCGAGCGGCAGGCCGTCGTTGCGAACGACGCGAATCTTCCAAGTCTGCATCGACAGCGTGCGGCCGCCGCGAGCCCAGCATACGACGAAGTAGATCCCAAGAACAAGAAACAAGTACAACTGAAAGACGTGGCGGACTTCTCCCGCGAGGCGGCCGTTGGCTGCGCCGTAGAACGCCAAGCCGGACAAAAATGCGAGCGCGAGCACGACGAGCGATTCGTAGACCATCGAGAGCATGCGTCGGCCGAAACCTGCTGCCCGCATTTCGTGGGACGCATTCGTAGTCGAAGGCATCGAGGCGCCTACCGCGCGGCCGGGGCAGGTGTCGCCGGATTCGCAATCGGGGCCGGGGAGGGAAGCGGTGCCGGCGACGAAGCAGCCTTGGGCGGCAGGGCCTTACGTTGCGATGCTCCGAGATTCCGCTTCTCGCCCTCGGGAAGACGATTGTATTCTTCCCACTTCTGTGGGAGTTTCTTCTTCTTGTCGGGCGGCAATTTCTCCATCTTCTTGTAGCGCTCACGAGCGGCTTCACGCTCCTTGGGAGTGAGGCTTGCCCACGCCTGCATGCGCCGCTGCACCCGCATTTGCGCGTCAGGTTTCATTTTCGGATAGCGCTTGGCAATACCGAGCCACTTGCGCTTGTTGGTGGGCTCGAGCTTGTCCCATTCGGCCGCCAACGGCGCAAGAATCTGCTGCTGTTGCGAATTCAGCTCACCCCAGGTTGGGGTCTTTTTCGACGGGGCGTCGGCGAGGACGAGGGGCGAGATGCAGAGCCAAAGTGCTATTGCGAAGAGCGCTTTAGCCATGCATCGAATCCCTTGTCGAGATAGGCATCCAGCGGCAGATCGCCGGTGAGCACCGCGGCATCGATCTCCTCAATTTCCGCAGCAACCTGCGTTTCCCGCCAGTGGTTGATCGCGATCAGGCCGAGAATCAATACGGCCATCGGGAGCAGCATGCGCGGCACCAAGGATGACGGGCCGCCCCATCTGCCGACGACATTATCCGCCCACGCCACCAGAGGACGGGATGCGATGCGCTGATGCGACAGCGCGTTCTCCCGCGCTGCCTTTAGGCGCGCGAGTTCGCCGGCGCCTAGATTTTCCAGCCCCTGGTTCAGGTGCTGCCTGATTCGGTAGGCGATCTGCTGTTCATTCATAAGTGGATCCCCTTTGCTCTCAAAGCTTCCGCCAACGTGTGCGCCGCCCGGGAGCAATGGGTTTTCACGCTACCTTGCGAGCAGCCCATGATGGCTGCCGTCTCGGCAACGTCCAACTCCTCCCAGTAACGCAGCAGAAACGCCTGACGTTGACGAGGCGGTAGCCGCTGTAATGCTTCCTCAATATATTCAATAACTTGGGCTCGCTCCATCGAGGCAGCCGGGCCCTCATCGCGTTTTGACCCGTCGGCGCTTTCCAGAGTTTCAAGCGGATCGCTCTCGTCGTCGCTCCGCCCAGAGGACAGGGAGGAAAATAGAGTCACCCACATCGAGCGGACCCTCTGTCGCCGGTAGAAATCGCGAATCGTGTTCTGCAGAATTCGCTGGAACAGCATGGGCAGTTCGCCCGCTGGTTTCATTCCGTACTTTTCCGAAAGCTTGAGCATCGCGTCCTGCACGATATCGAGCGCGTTTTCCTCGACTCGAACGGCAAACAGAGCCTGCTTGTATGCGCGTCGCTCGACACTGGCAAGGAAACCGGATAGCTCGTCGGGAGAAGCCAGGGACGCGTCCTCTTTGTCGGCCGGTTCAGCGAGGGGCTGCAGTCGTCGGATGGTATCAAAAGTGCAGGCCGGATGCAGGGAGAAACGAAGCAAAAACTTGACCAATCATAAGTCAGCAATTAGGCTCTGAAGCTTTAGCAGAGCGGATCAGACCGGACGCTGGCATGGAATTGACGGGCGCAGAAATCCTGATCAGGTGCCTTCAGGCGGAGAAAGTCGAGTACGTGTTTGGCTACCCGGGCGGCGCCGTCCTGTTCATCTACGACGAGCTGTTCAAGCAGGACAAGGTCAAGCACATTCTCGTACGCCACGAGCAGGGCGCGGCTCATGCGGCGGACGGCTATTCGCGTTCGAGCGACAAAATCGGGGTCGCGCTCGTGACTTCGGGTCCCGGCGTGACCAATGCCGTCACTGGCATCGCCACGGCGTACATGGACTCGATCCCCATGGTGATCATCACTGGACAGGTGCCGACCCACGCGATTGGCCTGGACGCGTTCCAGGAATGCGATACCGTGGGGATCACGCGGCCTTGCGTGAAGCACAATTTCCTCGTGAAGGACGTCAAGGATCTCGCGATAACAATCAAGAAGGCGTTCTACCTCGCCAAATCCGGCCGACCTGGGCCGGTCCTCGTCGACATTCCGAAGGACGTCACCGCAGCCAAATGCAGCTTCGAATATCCGGAGACGGTGACGCTGCGCTCCTACAACCCGGTTCTCAAGGGGCATCCCGGCCAGATAAAGAAGGCTGTGCAGCTGCTCGCGGAAGCAAAGCGCCCGATGATCTACACGGGCGGCGGCGTCATCCTTTCCGGAGCATCAAGACACCTTGTGAAGCTTGTAAAGCTTCTTGGTTTCCCATGCACCAACACGCTCATGGGCCTGGGAGGATTTCCCGCTACCGACCCGCAGTTTCTCGGGATGCTCGGGATGCACGGCACCTACGAAGCCAATATGGCGATGCAGAACTGCGACGTTCTGCTTGCCGTTGGCGCGCGCTTCGACGATCGCGTCATCGGCAATCCGGAGCATTTTGGACAGGTGCACCGCAAGATCATCCATGTCGATATCGATCCGTCCTCGATTTCCAAGCGCGTCAAAGTCGATGTTCCGATCGTCGGCAATGTCACCGACGTGCTGGAGGAGCTGATCCGTCAGCTCGAGACCGCAGGCTACAAGCCCGACCAGAAGGCCCTCAGTGCTTGGTGGTCGCAGATTGGTTTGTGGAAATCCAAGGATTTCCTGAAGTACGACAAGAAAATCAAGATCATCAAGCCGCAGTTCGTGCTAGAGCGGCTCTACGAAATCACGCGTGGCGAGGCATTCGTCACGTCCGACGTCGGCCAGCACCAGATGTGGGCGGCACAATTCTACAAATTCGACAAGCCGCGCCGCTGGATCAATTCGGGAGGGCTCGGGACGATGGGCTTCGGTCTTCCCGCAGCAATGGGTGTGCAGTTGGCCAATCCCGGTGCGACGGTTGTCTGCGTCACCGGCGAAGCGAGCTTTCAGATGTGCATCCAGGAACTCTCGACCTGCAAACAGTATCGATTGCCGATCAAGATCGTCAATCTTAACAACAAGTACATGGGCATGGTGCGGCAGTGGCAGGAATTCTTCCACGGCAACCGATATTCGGAATCCTACATGGATGCGCTGCCCGACTTCGTCAAGCTAGCGGAAAGCTATGGTCATGTCGGGATGCGCATTGAAAAGCCGGCCGACGTCGAACCGGCATTGCGTGACGCATTCAGGCGCAAGGATGAGCTGGTACTCATGGATTTCATCACCGACCAGACCGAGAACGTCTACCCTATGGTTCAGGGCGGAAAGGGCCTTACCGAGATGATTCTCGCAGAGGAGTTGTGATCGGCGTGCGCCGTACGCGATCGGGTCTGGCCAACGTTGGCTGAAGGGAGCTTGGCTCGGCGGCGCCACGAGCGCCGCTCAGAATGGGCGTGGAGTACGCCTTGGGCCGGCCTCAGCGAGGGAGCGATGCGACACATCATTTCCATCATGCTTGAGAATGAGCCGGGTGCTCTTTCCAGGGTTGCAGGTTTGTTTTCGGCGCGCGGCTACAACATCGAAACGCTTACCGTTGCGCCGACGGAAGACCCATCGCTCTCGCGCATGACCATTGTCACCAGCGGCTCGGACGATGTGGTCGAACAGATCACGAAGCAGCTGAACAAGCTCGTCGACGTGGTGAAGGTCGTGGACCTCTCCGAGGCGGCGCACATCGAACGCGAGCTCATGCTGATAAAGGTCCGAGCGACCGGCAAGGAGCGCGAGGAGATGAAACGCATGTCGGACATATTTCGCGGCCGCATCATAGACGTGACCGACAGCACGTACACGATCGAACTCACTGGTACCGGATCGAAGCTCGATGCTTTTATTCATGCGCTGGAACCGAGTCTGATTCTCGAAACGGTTCGGACCGGTGCGTCAGGCATCGCGCGCGGCGAAAGGGTTCTCAAGATCTGAGTGAACAGCCGGGCTTGGCGGTGGAATTGGCTTGTGGAGGAAGAGGAAAGACCATGAAAGTCTATTACGACAAGGACGCAGACCTCTCGCTCGTGAAGGGCAAGAAGGTCACCATTGTGGGCTACGGTTCACAGGGACACGCGCACGCGCTCAACCTGAACGACTCTGGGGTGAAAGTCACCGTGGGCCTTCGCAGGAGCGGCGCCTCCTGGGAAAAGGCGAAGGGGGCGGGATTGAGCATCAAGGAGGTCGCCGAAGCCGTGAAGGGCGCTGACTTCGTCATGATGCTGATGCCCGATGAGCATATCGCGGACGTATACCGGTCCGAGGTCGAGCCGAACATACGCAAAGGCGCCACACTCGGCTTTGCCCACGGCTTCAATATTCACTATGGACAGGTCTTGCCGCGCGAAGATCTGGACGTCGTGATGATCGCCCCGAAGGCCCCTGGGCACACGGTGCGCTCCACCTACGCCCAAGGCGGCGGCACGCCCATGCTGATCGCAGTGCATCGCGACGAGAGCGGGAAGGCGCGCGATCTCGCGCTCTCCTACGCGGCGGCAATTGGCGGTGCGCGCGCCGGGGTGATCGAGACTACCTTCAAGGAGGAAACCGAGACCGATCTCTTCGGCGAGCAGACCGTGCTCTGCGGCGGTTGCGTCGAGCTCGTGAAGGCGGGCTACGAAGTACTCACCGAAGCGGGGTACGCCCCGGAGATGGCCTACTTCGAGTGCTTGCACGAATTGAAGCTGATCGTCGATCTCATGTACGAGGGCGGGATTGGCACGATGAACTACTCGATCTCCAACAACGCGGAATACGGCGAATACGTGACCGGGCCGAAGGTCATCACCGAAGAAACCCGAAATGCAATGCGTGCTGCGCTGGCTCGAATCCAATCGGGGGAGTATGCCAAGGATTTCATCCTCGAGAATCGCGCCGGCGCCCCCACCCTGCGCTCGCGCCGCCGAATGACCGCTGAACACCCTATTGAGGTCGTCGGAGAGAGGCTCCGGGCCATGATGCCCTGGATCAAGAAGAACAAGCTTGTCGATCAATCCAGAAATTAGGCCGCGTTTGCGCAACCGCGGCAGGCCATGAGCGCGATCTATCCGCATCCGATCATCGCCCGAGAAGGCTGGCCCTTCGCTGGGGCAGCGACTCTCGTCGCAGCAGGGGTGACCTGGTGGGGCGGCTGGTGGTCGGTCCCCTTCTGGCTGGCGGTTATTTTTGTCCTGCAGTTCTTTCGCGATCCACCCAGGCAAGTTCCCGGCGACGATCACACCGTCCTTTCTGCTGCCGACGGACGCGTCGTCGCGGTTGGCCCCGCGCGCGATCCCTACCTGGAGCGCGACGCAATCAAGATCAGCGTGTTCATGAATGTCTTCAACGTTCATTCAAACCGCTCGCCGGTGGACGGGCAGGTGAAGAAGCGCTGGTATGACTCCGGAGGGTTTTTCAACGCGGCACTCGACAAGGCTTCCCTCGAGAACGAGCGAAACGCGCTGTGGCTTCGCACCGCCGGGGGCGCGGACGTTACCTGCGTGCAGATCGCCGGGCTCATTGCGCGGCGCATCCTCTGCTATGTCAGTGAAGGTGATACTCTTGCACGCGGGCAACGCTTCGGCTTCATCCGGTTTGGGTCGCGAGTCGACCTGTACGTTCCGAAGGGCGCCACGGTAGTGGCAGCCTTGGGCGACCGGGTGTATGCCACGAGCAGCGTCGTCGCAAGGCTTTCGCCCAATGCTTGAGCCCGGCGTCCGCAGGCCATTGCTGAACACGGAGATCCGCCGGCGCGGCATCTACCTGTTACCCAACCTCTTCACGACTGCGGCCCTGTTCGCCGGCTTCTACGCGATTGTGATGGCGATGAACCAGCGCTTCGACTACGCTGCCGTGGCCATCTTCATCGCGATGATTCTCGACACGCTCGACGGGCGGGTGGCGCGGCTGACGCACACCCAAAGCGCATTCGGCGCGGAATACGATTCGCTGTCGGATATGGTGTGCTTTGGCGCCGCCCCGGCGCTGGTCATCTACGAGTGGGCACTCAAGGATCTGGGGCGCTTCGGGTGGATCGCCGCATTCGTGTACTGCGCTGGCGCTGCGCTCCGCCTTGCCCGCTTCAACACCAACATCGAGGTAGTCGACAAACGTTTCTTCCAGGGGCTGCCGAGTCCGGCCGCGGCGGCATTGGTAGCAGGGTTCTTGTGGCTAGCAAGCGATAACAAGATTCCTGTCGATGATTACGGCTTGCCGTGGGTTGCCGCGTTCCTGACTCTCTATGCCGGGTTGACGATGGTGAGCAACGTTCCGTTCTACAGCTTCAAGGACATCAACCTGCGCCGTTCCGTGCCTTTCGCTGTAATTCTGCTTGTCGTCCTCGGCTTCGTCCTGGTGTCCACCGACCCTCCTATCGTGCTTTTCCTCCTTTTCGTTGCGTACGGGCTGTCGGGATATGTGCACTGGCTTTGGAAAAGGCGCCAGCCCAGGAACCCCGCCCAGTTGCAGTAGCGCGAGAAACCCGTTATATTCTTTCGCATGCAATGCAACGCTACGACGTTGAAGCTTCTTCACGGCAACCTGCTTCCTGCAGGTCTGCTGCTGCGCCTCGCGCGCTAAATACTCCATCCCAAATTCGGTAGTACCCGGTCGCGGCCAAGCAAGAGTCGCCGCGGAACGACTGTCAGCACCGACACGGAGCATTGCCATGAAAGACCAGTTAGTCATATTTGATACGACCATGCGCGATGGGGAGCAGAGCCCGGGCGCTTCGATGACCAAGGAGGAAAAACTCCGCATCGCACGGCAGCTGGAGCGTATGCGCGTAGACGTGATCGAGGCTGGTTTTCCCGCCTCCAGCTCCGGCGATTTCGAGGCCGTGCATGCGGTAGCTGGCATTTTGAAGGATAGCGTCGTGTGCGCGCTCGCGCGCGCGAACGACCGCGATGTCAGCCGGGCTGCGGAAGCGGTCAAACCGGCGGCACGCAGGCGAATCCATACGTTCATTGCTACTTCGCCCATTCACATGGAAAAGAAGCTGCGGATGACGCCGGATCAGGTGCTCACGGAGGCGATCAACGCAGTCCGCTTCGCGCGCAAGTTCACCGACGATGTCGAATTCTCTCCGGAGGACGCGGGGCGCTCCGAAGTCGATTTTCTGTGCCGCGTGCTCGAGGCGGTGATCAGGGAAGGGGCGAGGACCGTCAACATTCCCGACACGGTCGGCTACACGATGCCCGAGCAGTTCGGCTCACTCATCCGCAGGTTGCGTGAGCGCGTGCCGAACTCCGACAAGGTGGTGTGGTCGGTGCATTGTCACAACGATCTCGGCCTCGCAGTGGCCAATTCCCTCGCGGCGGTCATGAACGGCGCGCGCCAGGTGGAGTGCACCGTGAACGGGCTCGGCGAGCGTGCGGGCAACGCGTCGCTAGAGGAAATCGTAATGGCGGTGCGTACCCGACAAGACGTATTTCCCTGTGACACGCGCCTGGATGCTACCCAGATCGTTCCGGCAAGCCGCTTGGTTTCCGGGATCACCGGGTTTCCCGTGCAGCCGAACAAGGCAATCGTCGGCGCGAACGCTTTTGCGCACGAGGCCGGCATTCACCAGGATGGGGTCCTGAAAAGCCGCGAAACCTACGAAATCATGCGCGCGCAGGACGTAGGCTGGTCCGCAAACAGACTGGTGCTGGGCAAGCACTCCGGCAGGAACGCTTTCAAGCAGCGCCTCAAGGAGCTTGGAGTCGAACTGGAGTCCGAGGACTTGTACAACAAGGCCTTCCAGCGGTTCAAGGATCTCGCCGACAAGAAGCACGAAATCTTCGACGAGGATCTCCAGGCGCTTGTATCTGGCGAGGCGGACGAGGCCGAAGCGGAACTCTGGCGTCTCGTGTCGATCGAGCAGGAGAGCGGTACCAGCAAGCGGCCCCGTGCAAATATCGTGTTGTCCGAGTCTGGCGCAGAACGTCCCGCCTATTCTGAAGGCGACGGTCCGGTCGATGCCGCCTTCAAGGCGATCGAGAGCGTCGCAAGGAGCGGCGCCGAACTGCTGCTTTTTTCCGTCAATGCGGTAACGCAGGGCACCGAATCGCAGGGCGAAGTGACCGTGCGTCTTTCCAGAGGCGGGAGAATCGTCAACGGCGTAGGCGCCGACACCGACATCATCGTTGCCTCGGCCAAGGCCTACCTCAATGCGCTCAACAAGCTGCAGAGCAAGTCCGAGCGGATCAACCCGCAGATGTGAACGCTGCGGATTTCAGGCGGCGCGGCTTGCCCCTGCGAGAGCGACCAGCGCCGCTCGCGCTCCGGCAGCATCGGTCACGGGACGCTCGAATCTGAAGCGCAGCAGCCTGTACCCGGTATTGTCGCGCAAGCTCACGTCGAATCCGTCACAGTCCAGACCTATCATCGTCACTTCCTTTGCTTCGAGAGCGACATGGCTCCAGTACCCGCGCAGGTTTCGAACATGATGGGAATTCGTGTGCTCGATGATCTCCCGTTCGGCGTCTGCGAGGGAATTGTCCGGAGGAGCGTAGTCTGCTGCGGATATCCAGTGAATGGACCCGAATCCTTCGATGAAACGCACTGCGACCGGATCGAGAGCGAAGAACAGGAAATCCCCCAAGTCGAGCAGCTTTTCGGAGTCTGGGAAGAAGCGGCGGTAACGCCTCGCCGCAGGGCTCGACGCATCGAGCGGCGTCGCTTTCCCGAGAAGCGTCAGCCTGGCGCCTGTTTGCGGGTCGGTTGCGTCGTCGTGGGCAAGAAGGCTCGTTCGAGGATCGGCCTGCATGTTCTTCGTGTGTTCGGCGAGCCGGCTGACCAGTATGATCGGCCTCGCGTGGTGGTCGAGCACATACGGAACGAGCGAGCCGAACGGATGCCCGGCGTGCCGAAGAGAAAGGGTTGACAGCATCCCCTTGCGGCGGGACGCAAGGAAACTGCGTGCATCGGATCCGCGGCTCACTGCGCGGGCTCCCTCTGGCGGGCGCACCCTCGAGGGCCGCAACGGAAGACAGAAACGTCGCTCATCGGCAGAGACAAGAAAAGCGCTCGTATTATTATAGGCGACGTTTGTTTCTGGATTGGCGCTCCCCCATGCGGTCAGTGCTGCGGCAGTTCGGATTCTTTCTTGCTTATGTGTTGAGGCGCTTCAGTCAAGACCATTGTCTGCAAGTTGCATCGAGTCTTACCTTCACCACACTGCTTGCCCTGGTTCCTCTGATCACCATCGCGCTCACCTTTCTATCGGCATTTCCAGTGTTTTCCGGGCTCGGGGAGCAGATTCGGTCCTTTCTTCTCGCCAATATGCTGCCGGAAGCCGCCGGAAGGGTTGTTGCTGCCTATATAGAACAGTTCATAGGTCGCGCCGGGAGACTCACCGCGCTCGGAACGGGAGTGCTCGTAGTGACGGCGTTCATGATGATGTTCACTATAGAGCGGGCGTTCAACACAATTTGGCGCGTTCCGCAAACGCGACCAGTGATTCGGCGTGTTCTCATCTATTGGGTGGCATTCACGTTTGGGCCGATTTTGATGGGAGGGAGCCTGTCTATCACCTCCTACATCGTTGGCGCGTCGCTGGGGTTCGCTCGGCAGTTTCCGGTCGCAGTTGCTGCGGTATTTTGGCTGGTTCCCTTCGTGCTTACCTGGGCGACGCTCACGCTTCTGTACTATGTCGTGCCGAATCGCGCCGTCAGGCCACGTCACGCGCTTGCCGGAGGTATCGTCGCGGCTCTTGCCTTTGAGATCATGAAACGTGGCTTCGCCGTCTATATCGCGAAGTTTCCCACTTATACTCTGGTATATGGAGCCTTTGCGGCGATACCCATTTTTCTGCTGTGGATCTATTTTTCCTGGGTGGTGGTAATCTTGGGTGCGTTGCTCGCGGCCCTCGCACCCGATTTCGCGGTGCTGCGGGGCGGCACAAGACATGAATCCGGAACCGGCTTCATCGGAGCGATGAACCTGCTTCTGGTTCTGGCACGCGCGCAGCAACTGGCGGAACTCCCCGAATTGGGGCAGATTGCGCGGCGTGCCTTGCTCACTGGCGACGAGGCCCAGGTGCTCATTCGGCGCATGCTAGCCCGCGGATGGGTGGCGCGGACCGCCGGAGACCGCTACTGTCTCGCGCGCGACGCTGACAAACTGCTTGTTGGCGACGTGTATCACGAGTTTGCGCTTGGCGGTCCCGAGCGGGGAAGCGCGGAGCGCGACCAGGCGGTAAAGGCCTTGCTTGACGAGCTCTCTGCCCGGGCGGGCGATGCGCTGAGTTCTTCGTTGAAGCGGCTGATCGAGAACCAGACGGAGCCAATCCGCTAGAATTGCACGCTCGCGGCGCCATGCAGAATCAGCCCAGTTCCATCCCCCGTGCCGAGCGTTTGATCGTGGCGCTCGATGTTTCCAACGTCGACGAAGCCAAAGCCTTGGTGCGGCTTCTGGGAGACAGCACGAGCTTCTACAAGCTGGGGCTGGAATTATTCATGGCCGACGGCTATTTCGGCCTCATCGAATGGCTAGGGCGCCAGCATAAGAAAGTGTTTGTCGACCTGAAGTTCTTCGACGTTCCCGAAACGGTCAGGGCCGCGGTGCGCGGACTCCGAAACCGGGGCGTGACTTTCGCAACTGTGCACGGCAACCAAGCCATGCTCGAGGCGGCGGGAAAAGACAAAGGCGATGTGAAGATTCTCGCGGTTACCGCGCTCACCAGCCTGGACCAGGGAGATCTGGACGATCTGGGTTTTCAATGCGATGTCCAGCAGTTGGTGTTATCGCGCGCTAGGCGGGCGCTCGAGGCCGGGTGTGATGGGGTGATTTCCTCGGGGCTGGAAGCCCCCGCGCTCAGGCGCGAGCTGGGCCAGCGGGTGCTGATCGTGACTCCGGGAATCCGCCCCGTTCAGAATCGACTTACCGATGATCAGAAGCGCACGGTCGACGTAGCGCAGGCGTTTTCCAGCGGCGCCGACTACATCGTCGTGGGAAGACCGGTACGTCAGGCAGCCGATCCACGCGCGGCTGCGCAGGCGATTCAGGCGACGATTGCCAGCCTTTTCCCGAGGTGAAACGGTAGCTGCGTGAGTTGCGGCCTGCGGTCGTCGGCCCACGCCAGCTTTCCCTGGTAATGCCATGCCCCGCGCCAGGCACTGATCACCAGGTTGGGATAATCGGATTTGCCGGCTGACCCGTTGTAGCGGGCGAGCGCGCGAAACAGATTGCCCTTCTCCTGATCTAAGTAGAACTTGAGGATCACGCAGCCGTAGCGCAGATTCGTGCGTAGATTGAAGAGATTGTGGCCTTTTTGGCCTATCAGACCGGTCCAGAACGGCATGACTTGCATGTACCCTCGTGCTCCGGAACGCGACACGGCGTACTTGCGGAAGCCGCTCTCGACCTGGATGACCGCAAGCACCAGTTGCGGATCGAGACCGGCGCGAGTCGCCTCGAAATGCACGGTGCGCAGGAAAGAAACGCGCGAAGGAAAATCCCGCATTTTTGGCTCTAGGCGCTGCGACATTTCCGCAAGCCAGTTGACCGCAGCCGCGGAATTTGTGAATCCGTGGCGCCGAGCCGGCTTGTCCGCGATCTCCGCCCGAAGGCCCGCGCGCACCTCGACAGCGAGCGGCTCGTACATCTGCGCACCTCCGAGAGCCATGCCAGGAAGCGCGATCCCGAGGAGGAGGAGGAAGAATACTGGGAAGACCCTCAAGACCTTGTCCTCAGCGGGGCAAGCGGGTCTGCCATGGGATATCTCTTGCTTTCCTTGTCCCGCCTGGCCTGATATTCGAATACCTGCTCCTTGAGTCCACGCTCACCGACGACTATGCGGTGGGGAATGCCGATGAGTTCCATGTCGGCGAACATCACACCCGGCCGCTCGTCCCGATCATCCAGCAACACATCCAGTCGGGATTCGGTGAGAGTGCGGTAGATCGAGTCGGCAGCTTCGCGCACCGCAGCGCTCTTGGCGTAGCCGATGGGCACCACTGCGACATGGAACGGCGCAATCGGCTCCGGAAAGATGATACCCCGCTCGTCATGGTTCTGTTCGATGGCGGCCCCCACGATGCGGGTGACGCCGATACCATAGCAGCCCATCTCGAAAAGGCGGCTGCTCCCCGATTCGTCTAGAAAACTCGCTTTCATCGCCTCGGAATACTTGGTCCGCAGCTGGAAGATGTGGCCGACCTCGATGCCGCGTACGATATCAAGCAGGCCCTTGCCATCCGGGCTGGGGTCTCCTGAAACAACGTTGCGGATGTCAGCGACTAGATTCGGCTCCGATAGGTCGCGGCCCCAGTTGACGCCAACGCAGTGGAAACCCGGGTCGTTCGCACCGCACGCGAAATCACTCATCGTCGCTACGGTTCGATCGGCAATAACAGTCATTTCGTGAGCGCTTTTTCCCAGAGCATCGGCTCGGCCAACCTTCTCTTTAGGCGGACCAATGTAGCCGGGGCGGCAACCGAATGCCGACTCAATCTCTGTTTCCGTCGCGAACCGGAACATGTTTAGACCCGGAAGCTTGGAAACTTTCGTCTCGTTGAGCTGGTGGTCGCCCCGAAGCAGAAGCAAGCAGACCCGGGTCTTGCCGCCATTGGGTTCGTCCACCGCCAGGACTATGGATTTCACCGTCTGCGTCAAAGGGATACCGAGGAATTCGCTGACCTCTTCGCATGTCTTCTTTCCGGGGGTCGGCACTTTTTCCATCTCCCTCTTCGGACCCGGCCGAGCGGCCGCCGGAGCGACAGCCTCGGCGAGTTCGACGTTGGCCGCGTACTCCGATTGTGGACAGTAGGCGATGGCGTCCTCCCCGGATTCGGCGAGTACATGAAATTCCTGCGAACCCGTGCCGCCGATGGCCCCGGGGTCGGCGGAGACGGCGCGGAATTTCAGCCCCAGGCGAGTGAAAATCCGCGTGTAGGTTTCATACATGTTCCGGTATTCGCGCTGCAGATCGGCGTAGTCGACGTGGAAGGAATAGCCGTCTTTCATAGTGAACTCGCGGCCGCGCATGACGCCGAAGCGTGGGCGGATCTCGTCGCGAAACTTCGTCTGGATCTGGTAGAAGTGCACAGGCAATTGCCTGTAACTGCGGATCTCGCGGCGCGCGATGTCGGTGATGACTTCTTCATGCGTCGGTCCGACGCAGAACTCGCGCTCGTGGCGATCCCTCAGGCGCAGCAGCTCGGGTCCATACTTCTGCCACCGGCCCGACTCCTGCCAGAGTTCCGCGGGCTGTATCGCCGGCATGAACAGCTCGATCGCCCCGGCGCGGTTCATCTCTTCGCGTACGATAGCTTCGACCTTACGGATGACTCGGAGCCCCATCGGCATCCAGGTGTAGATGCCTCCGGCAAGGCGCCGGATCAGGCCCGCCCGGACCATCAACTTGTGGCTTATGAGCTCTGCATCGGCAGGTGCTTCCTTGAGCGTCGCCAGAAAATATCGGGAAGCGCGCATACAGAGGGGAGGGAGATGAAGGCGCCATTCTACTTGAACTCCCTTCCCGCGCAGCTTGAGCGGTCCGCTCCTTCAAATCAAGGGTGTTTTGTGGAAGAATGGCAGTAGGAAATTCACTGCAGGATTGCATATGCTCGATCGCGACGGCTACCGGCCGAACGTCGGCATCATTCTCTGCAACTGGCGCAACGAAGTCTTTTGGGGCAAGCGCGTCAAAGAGCACTCCTGGCAGTTCCCGCAAGGCGGGATCAAGCTTGGGGAAACGCCCGTGCAGGCAATGTACCGCGAGCTGCAAGAAGAAGTCGGCTTGCTGCCCAGTCACGTGAAAATCCTCGGCCGCACCCGTAACTGGCTGCGCTACGAAGTGCCGGAACAGTGGCTAAAACGCGAATGGCGCGGCAACTACCGCGGACAGAAGCAGATCTGGTTCCTCCTGCGGCTGATGGGGCGCGACTGCGATGTTCACCTCCGCGCCTCGGAGAAGCCAGAGTTCGACGCGTGGCGCTGGAACGACTATTGGATCCCGCTCGATTCGGTGATCGCTTTCAAGCGCGAGGTTTATCAGCAGGCCTTGAGCGAGCTCGCGCGCTTTCTCCAGCACGGCCAGCGACCCAGACCCGCTTCTGAAGGAACGGCTCCCGGCTGATCGCCGGGTGAGGTTTCGGTCGATCGTCTCCGACACGGCTATGCATGGCGCGGCCGCTTCGGATACCTGAGCCGCGCGGACCCTCTACTTCTCATTTCGAGGCGGGTATTGCCGCCTGCGCCGGTGACCCTTGACCCATGTCAAGAGCCCCGGTCAGAAGGGCAGCAGAATAGGACCCTTGGGATACCCCTTGACATCGGTGGGCTAAGAAATTAAAGTTAGTCTGGTTAATGGATTAAGTCTAAATTATCCTATTTCTCGTATCCCCATTCCTATTGCAAGGAGACTTCAATGCAACTCAAAGGCTCGAAGACACACGAAAATCTCAAGGCTGCTTTTGCCGGTGAATCGCAGGCCAACCGTCGCTATTTGTATTTCGCAGCGAAGGCCGATGTCGAAGGTCAAAACGACGTCGCCGCTGTATTTCGGTCCACCGCTGAGGGCGAGACCGGACACGCGCACGGCCACCTCGAACACCTGGAGCAATGCGGCGATCCGGCGACGGATCTTCCGTTCGGCAGCACGCGCGCGAATCTGAAGACCGCGATCGCCGGTGAAACGCACGAATACACCGACATGTACCCCGGCATGGCGAAGGCCGCGCGGCAAGAGGGGTTCGGCGAAATTGCAGATTGGTTCGAAACGCTGGCGAAAGCAGAGCGCTCGCACGCCAACCGCTTCCAAAAGGCGCTTGACGCTCTCGCCGACTAGGCGATCTGCCGAAAGCGTCGGATCGATCCCGCGGGTTGCGGGGAACAGACCCTCAACTCGCGGACGCCCACGGCTATCCAAAAAGCTCACAGGTTCCGAAAATGACCGTCCGTGAAGGCAGCCTAGAGGCGCCGACGCGCCATCCCCTGGCCTGGCGCCTGCCGGAGTTCTACGACGAAACGAAGCTGTTTGCCGAACTCGAACGGGTATTCGATATCTGCCATGGCTGCCGGCGCTGCATCAGCCTGTGCACGGCATTTCCGACGCTTTTTGATCTCGTGGACGCGAGCGCAACGCTCGAGGTCGATGGCGTGGAGAAGTCGCAGTTCTGGAAGGTGGTCGACCAATGCTACCTCTGCGACATGTGCTACATGACCAAGTGTCCTTACGTTCCGCCGCATCCCTGGAACCTGGATTTTCCCCACCTCATGCTGCGCGCCAAGGCGATCAAGTTCAAGAAAGGTGAAGTGCGTTGGCGCGACCGGTTGCTTTCCTCCACCGACGCCATCGGCAAGCTCGCCGCCATCCCGGTGGTCGCCCAAGCGGTAAACGCCGTGAACCGGAACTCCTTCGCGCGCTCGGCCATGGAGAAGATGATCGGCGTGCACCCCAAGCGTGAGCTGCCGCCGTACAGTCCGGGAACCTTTCGCGGCAAGGCGGTCCCGAGCCCGAGCCGCGAGCCCAGGAACGGCGAGCGCACCCCGGGCAAGGTAGCGGTGTTCTCAACCTGCTACATCAACTACAACGAGCCGGGGATAGGTCACGATCTGCTGGCGATTCTCGATCACAACGAAATTCCCTACTTGGTGGTCGAGAAAGAAGCTTGTTGCGGCATGCCCAAGCTCGAGCTCGGCGATCTCCAGGGCGTCGAGCGGCTGAAGGCCCAGAACATCCCCTCTCTGGCGAAGCTGGCGCGGGAGGGCCATGCCATTGTTACCCCGATACCTTCCTGCACTCTGATGTTCAAGAATGAGCTGCCGTTGCTCTTTCCCGATGACGCCGAAGTGAAGGCAGTCGCTGAGGCGATGTTTGACCCGTTCGAGTATTTCGTCCTGCGCAGGCGTGACGGACTGCTGAAGACAGACTTCAAGAAGCCTCTCGGCAAGGTGTCTTACCATATTCCATGCCATTCACGGGTTCAGAACATGGGCCAAAAGACGCGGGAAATGCTGCAATCCGTGCCCGGAACGAGCTTGGTCACGGTGGAGCGCTGCTCCGGGCATGACGGCACTTGGGGCGTCAAGTCGGAGTACTACGAAAACTCGATGAAAATCGGCGGGCCCGTATTCCGGCAGATGGCCGGTGGCGATCCTGATTACATCAGCTCCGATTGCCCGATTGCGGGACGCCACATCGAGCAGGGCATGGGCGACACGCGCGCGAAAAGAGCGCATCCCTTGTCCCTGTTGCGCGCCGCATACGGGATTTGAAAGTCTGAACAGGCGCAAATCGACATGCCGCAGATTGAACGCTCCAGCCTGATGACCCTTGAGGCCTACGCCCGCGAACGTCCGCAATTCCGCGCCAGGGTCATGGCGCACAAGAAGAATCGGACCGTATCGCTCGGTGATCACATGACGCTCCTCTTCGAGGACGAGCTCACCATCCGTTATCAGGTGCAGGAGATGTTGCGCGTCGAGCGTATTTTTGAAGAGCAAGGAATCGAGGACGAGCTCGCCGCCTACAATCCGCTTATTCCGGACGGGCGCAATCTGAAGGCCACCATGATGCTCGAATTCCCCGATCCCGAAGAGCGCCGACAATGGCTTGCGGACCTGAAAGGCATCGAGGACAAGGTGTGGATCGAGGTTACCGGCTACGAGCGCGTGTGGGCGATCGCCGATGAGGATCTCGAGCGGGAAAATGAGCAGAAGACCTCGTCGGTGCATTTTCTCCGCTTTGAGCTGACGGACAGCATGGCGCAAGCGCTCAGGAGAGGCGCGGGTTTGGCGATCGGAGTCGATCATCCACGCTACACCGTGAAGCTCGAGACGCCGCCTGCGGTGCGAGACACTCTTGCCCGCGATTTGACCTGAGGACTCCGGCTACAGCAGCACCAAGTTGTCGCGGTGGATGAGTTCCGGCTCGTCGATGTATCCGAGAATCGCCTCGATCTCGTTCGAGGGGTGGCCAGCGATGCGGCGTGACTCCTGCGCACTGTAGTTCACCAGGCCGCGCGCGACCTCCACGCCGTCAGGAGCGGTACAGGTCACGACTGCACCGCGCTCGAACTCTCCCTCGACACCCTTGACGCCGATGGGTAAGAGACTCTTACCGCCGGAGCGCAAGGCCTTGGATGCTCCCGCATCGATCTTGAAGCACCCCGCAACCTGAAGATGGTCGGCAAGCCACTGCTTGCGTGCAGCGAGAGGCGTGGTGTTCGGGACAAGCAGCGTGCCGATGGCTTCTCCGGCGGCGACTCGCACCAGGACTTCGGGTTCGTATCCAGACGCAATCACTGTTTGCGCGCCTGAACGTGCCGCGCGCTTTGCGGCGAGGACCTTGGTCAGCATTCCCCCCTTGGCGATGCTGGATCCGGATCCTCCGGCCACCTCTTCGAGCCGCGGCTCACCTGCCTGCGCACGCTGGATGAGTGTCGCCCGAGGGTTGTGGCGCGGATCCTCGGTATAAAGGCCCCGCTGGTCGGTAAGGATGATCAGGCAATCGGCTTCAACGAGGTTGGTTACCAGCGCCCCCAGCGTATCGTTGTCGCCAAACCGGATCTCGTCGGTGACCACCGTGTCGTTCTCATTGATCACGGGAATGATTCCCAGCCCAAGCAGCGTCAGCAGCGTTGAGCGGGCGTTCAGATACCGCTGCCGGTCGGCGAGATCGGCATGGGTAAGCAGCACTTGCGCCGTGCGCAGCCCATGCTGCCGGAAACACGACTCGTACACCTGGACGAGACCCATCTGCCCGACCGCGGCGGCGGCCTGCAACTCGTGCATTGCGTTGGGGCGCCTGACCCAGCCCAAACGCTGCATGCCCTCGGCTATGGCGCCACTCGATACGAGGACTACTTCCTTGCCCGTCTCGCACAACTTGGCGATTTGACCTGCCCAGCGCTCGATCGCCGAAGCGTCAAGCCCGGCACCCTGGTTGGTGACAAGCGCGCTGCCGACTTTGACAACGAAACGCTTTGCTTCCTTCATGCAGCCTTTCCTGATTCCA
>Ga0153915_10002065_pt1 | contig 18411 bp, 16 predicted proteins | sample Opewatmetagenome_2_FD_107003 | JGI IMG/M metagenome (GOLD analysis project Ga0153915, IMG submission 107003) | Freshwater wetland microbial communities from Ohio, USA - Open water 3 Core 3 Depth 3 metaG | ecosystem: Environmental > Aquatic > Freshwater > Wetlands | place: USA: Ohio, Lake Erie...
AGCTGGCGCGAGGCCTTGGCCAGGCTGCCGCTCTCGACGATCTGCACGAAATACTTGAGTTGCCGCAGGTCCACGGTCGGTTTCCTATCAGGGGAAGGCTCGGAAGCTATAAGTATCGCCTATACCCCATCTCGGAAAACAGTATTTTCCAGAATGGCTGCCGCTTCCTATCATCCCCCTTGCATTCCACATTCCAAGTGCATACCCATACCTACAGGAGACGACAACATGGAATCGAAGCAGAAGAAAACAGTTGAATTGTCCGGCCAGCGGCGCACGCTGCTCAAGGCCGGCGCCGTGGTGGCGGGCAGCGCGGCGCTGGGCCTGCCCTCGCTGGCGAGTGCGGCCGACACCATCAAGATCGGTCACCTGACGCCGCTGACCGGCTTCCTGGGCGCGCTCGGCGCCTATGCCCAGCAGGGCATCAAGATGGCGGCCGAGGAGATCAACGCCTCCGGCGGGCTGCTGGGCCGCCAGATCGAGCTGGTCAGCGAAGACTCGGTGAATCCGCAGGTGGCTTCCAGCAAGGCCGAGCGCATGATCGAGCGCGACCACGTCGCGGTGCTGATGGGCGAGATCAACTCCGCCTCGGCGCTGACGATCTCGCAGGTGGCGGCGCGCAACAAGACGCTGTTCATGAGCATCGGCGCGCGCTCCGACGCGCTGCGCAACAAGGACTGCAACCGCTACACCTTCCACGTCGACATTCCGGTGACCGTGATGGTCAACGCCGCGGGCGAGGCGCTGGTGCGCCAGGGTCTGGTCAAGGGCAAGCGCATCTATTGCCTCACGTCCGACTACCTGTTCGGCCACGACCTCTCGAAAGCGGCCAAGAAGTTCTTCGCCGCCAATGGCGGCAACGTGATCGGCGACGAACTGGTGCCGACCGATCTGACCGACTTCAGCCCGCAGCTGCTCAAGATCCGCCAGGCCAAGCCCGACCTCGTCGCCACCAATCTGGGCGGCAACCAGGTCACCAACTTCGTCAAGCAGTACTCGGAGTTCGGCCTGACCTACCCGGTGGCCGGCTTCAACCTGAACACGGCCGACGCCTGGGCCGCGGGCGAGGGCAATCTGGGTGGCATCTGGCCCACCGTCTGGCACCACGAACTCAAGACGCCGGGCTCGCAGGCCTTCGTGGAGAAGTTCACCAAGAAGTACGGCCGCATTCCGGAGAACCATGCCTGGATCGAGTACGTCTCGCTCAAGATGCTGGCCCAGGCCATCACGGCCACCAAGTCCGTGGACACCGACAAGCTCATCGCCTACTTCGAGTCGGGCGCGCAGTTCGACATCCTGAAGGCGCGCAAGGCCTATTTCCGCCCCTGGGACCACCAGCTGATGCAGGAGGCCTATCCGTTCACGGTCAAGCCCAAGGGCCAGTCCAAGGGCCCGCAGGACTTCCTGCTCTTCGGCGACGCCGTGCCCGGGCCGAACGAGCCGCTGGAAAAGCTGGCACCGCCGAAGTCCGAGAGCACCTGCAAGATGTGACGTGAATCCGCCGCCGGGGCGCCGCGCCCCGGCGGCGTCGGCCGCGGCATCCGCCGGCGGCCAGCCCTCTCCTTCCCCGGATCGCTATGGAATTCCTGTACTTGCTCGAGCAGGTCGTCAACGGCCTGGTGCTCGGCGGCTATTACCTGCTGCTGGCGCTGGGCCTGTCGCTGATCTTCAGCGTGGGCGGCATCGTGAACCTGGCGCATGGCGCCTTCTACGCCATCGGCGCCTATGTCTCGCTGGTCGTCATCCAGCACTTCGGCTTCGGTGCCAGCATCCTGATCACCCCGCTGGCCGTGGGCCTGCTGGGCATCGTGTTCGAGCGCTTCCTGCTGCGCCGCTTCTACACGGCCGACCCCATCCTGAGCCTGCTGGTGACCTTCGGCCTGGCCATGGTGGCCGAGCAGGCGATCCGCATGATCTGGGGCTCGGCCCCGCTGCCCTCGAACATGCCGCCCGGCTTCAAGGGCAATGTCCTGCTGGGCGACATGATGTTCTCCAAGTACCGGCTCTTCATCCTGGCCGTGGTGATCGCCGTCATGGCGGGCATCTGGCTGCTGCTGCACAAGACCTCCTTCGGGCGCGTGGTGCGCGCCGGCGTGCAAAAGCCCGACATGGTGGCCGTGCTGGGCATCAAGCTGCAGCCCTACATGACGGCCATCGTGATGCTGGGGGTGGCGACGGCGGCCCTGGGGGGCGTGCTGTTCGGTCCCATTGCCATCGTGCATCCGGCCATGGGGACCGAGATCATGACCGTCGCCTTCGTGGTGGTGGTGATCGGCGGCCTGGGCAGCTTCTGGGGCGTGGTGCTGGCGGCGGTGCTGGTGGGGGTGGTGCGCGGCATCACGATCTACTTCGTGCCGGCCGCGGGCGAAGCCTCCATGTACATCCTGATGTTCCTGGTGCTGATGTTCCGGCCGCGCGGCCTGTTGGGTGAGCGCATCGAGCGCTTCGAGTGAGCAAGAATGAGTGTCTTCCTGAATCCCAAATACCGTCCGCTGTGGATCGCGGCCGTGGCGCTGGTGCTGCTGCCCATCGTCTTCCAGGGCATCGGCCTGACCCTGGACACCGCCACCGTGGTGGTGGTGCTGGCCATGGCGGCCATGGGCCTGAACCTGCTGGTGGGCTACACCGGCCTGGTGTCCTTCGGCCATAGCGCCTGGTTCGGCATCGGCGGCTATGCGGCGGCGCTGGCGCAGCTGCACTGGTTCCCGAACCAGATGTGGCTGCCGCTGCTGTTCTCCCTCTTCTTCACCGCGGCGCTGGCGCTGGTGGTGGGCTTCCTGAGCCTGCGCCGCCGCGGCGTCTATTTCTCGCTGCTGACGCTGGCGCTGTGCGCGCTGACCTTTGCCATCGCCTTCCGCTGGACGGCGCTGACGGGCGGCGAGGGCGGCCTGGGCGGCATCGAGCGCGGTTCCTTCGGTCCCTGGAGTCTGGACAGCTACCTGGGCTACTACGTGGTGGTGGCGGTGATCGGCTTCGGCGTGCTCTACGCCTTGCTGCGCGTGGTGCGCTCCCCCTTCGGCCACGTGCTGGCGGCGATCCGCGAGAACGAGCAGCGCGCCACTTTCCAGGGCTACGACGTCGACAAGTACAAGCTGCTGGCCTTCGTCATCTCGGCCGCGGTCACCGGCCTGGCCGGCGCGCTGCTGATCTTCCTGCACCGCCTGGCGGCCGCGGAGTCGACCACGGTGGCCTTCTCCGGCGAGATGCTGGCCATGGTGGTGATCGGCGGCATGCGCAGCTTCCTGGGGCCGGCCCTGGGCGCGCTGTTCTTCCTGCTGTTCCGCGAACTGTTCTCGATCTACACCGACAACTGGCTGCTGTATTTCGGCCTGATCTTCGTCGGCTTCATCATCTACTCGCCCTCGGGCCTGACCGGCATCTGGGGCCAGCTGCGCAAGCGTTTCCGTCCCATGCCCGAAGACAGCGCCGCCATGAGCAAGCGCAAGATCTACGAAGGGCTGCCGCTGCCCGAGTTCCTGCGTCCCGAGCGCATCGAGGGGGCCGTGCTGGAAGCCCAGGGCATCAGCAAGCATTTCGGCGGCATCCAGGCGGTGCGCGGGAACAGCCTGCGCGTCGAGGCCGGCCAGATCCATGCGCTGATCGGCCCCAACGGCGCCGGCAAGACCACGACCTTCAACCTGATCTCGGGCATGTTCATGCCCGACAGCGGCACGGTGCGCCTGCACGGGCAGGCCATCCAGCACCTGTCGCCCAACCGCATCTGCCGCCAGGGCCTGGCGCGCTCCTTCCAGATCACCAATCTGTTCAAGGGCCTGACGATCTACGAGAACCTGCGCCTCTCGCTGCAGGCCCAACATCCGGCGCGCTTCAACTTCTGGCGCGACATCGACAACTACCCCGAGATCAACGCCGAGACCGCCGAGCTCATGAAGTTCCTCGGCCTGCAGGGCATGGAGGAGGTGGGCGGGGGCGACCTTTCCTACGGCGGCCAGCGCCTGGTGGACTTGGGGCTAGCCCTGGGCTCCAAGCCGCAGGTGCTGCTGATGGACGAGCCGCTGGCAGGCCTGGCAGCGGCCGAACGCGAACGCGTCTCGCGCCTGGTCACCACCATCGCCAGCAACATCCCGGTGCTGATCGTCGAGCACGACATCGATCGCGTGCTGGGCTTCTCGCACCGCGTGACGGTGATGAACCAGGGCGAGGTGCTGATGAGCGGCACGCCCGAGGAAGTGCGCTGCGACCGGCGCGTGCAGGAGATCTATACCGGCACCGGCACGCCGCCCGTGACGGGTCGCTCGACGCTGGCGGCAGCCGATCGCCCCCTGGTGCTTGACTTCGACCGGGTCAACGCCTACTACGGCAAAAGCCACATCCTCAACGACGCCAGCCTGCAGGTGCGCGAGGGCGAGATCGTGGCCCTGCTGGGCCGCAACGGCGCCGGCAAATCGACCTTGCTGAAAAGCCTGGTCGGCCTGTTGCCGCCAGCCAGCGGGCGCGTGGTCTTCAATGGCCGCGACATCGCCGGCCTGAGCGCGCCCGACATCGCGCGCCTCGGTATCGGCTACGTGCCGCAGGGCCGCGGCCTGTTCGCCGGCATGACGGTGGCCGAGAACCTGGCGCTGGGCCGGCTGGCGCGGCCGACCGACGGCAGCACGGGCGTGGTGTGGGACGAGGCCCGGATCCTCGACTACTTTCCGCGCCTCAAGGAGCGCATGCAGGTGGCGGCCGACTACCTCTCCGGCGGCGAGCAGCAGATGGTGGCGGTGGCGCGCGCGCTGTCGGGCAACGTCAAGCTGTTGCTGCTGGACGAGCCCTTCGAGGGCCTGGCGCCGACCGTGGTGCAGGAGCTGTTCACGGTGTTCGACCAGCTGCGCCAGCACGTGGCCATCGTCATCGTCGAGCACAACCTGGACCTGGTGCTGGCCCTGGCCGACCGCGTCTATGCGCTGGAACGCGGCGCCGTGTTCCATGAGGGGCCGGCCGCGCCGCTGCTGACCGATCTCGACTACCGCAAGAAGATCCTGTGGCTGTGAGCCAGGACGCAGGACCCAGGACCCAGGAGGACGACGTGGCAAACAAGTCAGACAAGAAACCGCTGTTGATCCTGGTCCTGCACGGTCCGAACCTCAATCTGTTCGGGCGCCGCGAACCGCACATCTACGGCACCACCACCCTGGCCGAGATCGACGCCAGCCTGGAGGCGGTGGCCGCCGAGCTGGGCGTGCGCCTGGAGATCCTGCAGTCCAACCACGAGGGGGTGCTGCTCGACGCCTTGCATGCCCACATGGACCAGGCGGCCGGCGCCATCATCAACCCGGGCGGGCTGACGCAGTACAGCGTGTCCCTGCACGACGCCATCAAGTCGGTGAACTACCCGGTGCTGGAGGTGCACATGTCCAACCTGCAGACGCGCGAGCCCTGGCGCCAGCACTCCATCATCGCCCCGGCCGTCAAGGGCACGGTGCAGGGCCTGGGCTGGCATTCCTACACCGCCGCGCTGCGTGGCCTGGTGGATCTGCTGCGCGCGGAAAAGAAGCAATCGGCCATGGAGCGCAAACCAAAATGACCCGCTTGATCCAGCTGATCTGCAAGGGATTCGAGGTGGTGATCGCCCTGTTTCTCGCCGCGATGGTGGTGCTGGTCTTTGGCAATGTCGTGTTGCGCTATGGATTCGATTCCAGCATCGACATGTCGGACGAGGTGTCGCGCTGGCTGTTCATCTGGGTCACCTTCCTGGGCGCGGTGGTGGCGCTGCAGCGTCATGAGCATCTGGGGGTGGACATGGTGGTGGATCGCCTGCCCGATCTGGGCAAGAAGATCTGCCTGGTGCTCGGCCATGTGGTCATGCTGGCGGTGACCTGGTTCCTGTTTGAAGGAAGCTGGGCCCAGGTCCAGCTGAACACGGACGTGTCGGCACCTTCGACCGAGTTGCCGATGGCGATCATGTATGTGCCCGGCGCCATCTTCGCGGCGATGGCGGGCCTCATCCTGCTGACCAATCTCTGGCGGGTGCTGACCGGTCAGCTGAGCACGGCGGATCTGGTGATGGTGCAGGCTTCCGAAGAAGCCACCCAACTGGAGGAGATCCTGGGCGCGGCGCAAGCGCCGCAGCACGGTGCCCCCCGGAGCGGGAGCAGCACATGACGGTCTTCGTTTTCATCGCCTCGCTGCTGGCCACGATGGCCCTGGGCATCCCGATTGCGTACGCGCTGCTGGCCAGCGGCGTGGCGCTGATGTGGTACATGCATTTGTTCGATCCCCAGATCCTGGCGCTCAACATCATCAACGGTGCCGACAGCTTCCCCTTGCTGGCCGTGCCCTTCTTCATGCTCGCCGGCGAGGTCATGAACGTCGGCGGGCTTTCCAAGCGCATCGTGGATCTGGCCATGGCGCTGGTGGGCCATATCAAGGGCGGACTGGGCTATGTGACCATCATGGCCGGCTGCATCATGTCGGCGCTGTCGGGTTCGGCGGTGGCCGACGCCGCGGCGTTGTCGGCGCTGCTGGTGCCGATGATGGTGGCGGCGGGACACGACAAGGCGCGCGCCGGCGGCCTGATCGCCGCCACCGGCGTGATCGGGCCGGTGATTCCACCCAGCATCGGCTTCGTGATTTTCGGGGTCAGCGCCAATGTATCGGTCTCCAAGTTGTTCCTGGCCGGCATCGTGCCCGGTCTGCTCATGGGCGCGTCCCTGTGGCTGACCTGGGCCTGGCTGGTGCGCAGCGAGCACATCAGGCCGCCGCCGCGCAAGTCGCTGGCCGAGATCGGGCGCGCCTTGCGCGAGTCGGTCTGGGCCCTGATGCTGCCGCTGATCATCCTCGTCGGTCTGCGCATGGGCGTGTTCACGCCCACCGAAGCGGCGGTGGTGGCGGCGGTCTATGCCTTGCTGGTGTCGATGTTCGTGTACCGTGAACTGAGCTGGCGCCAGCTGTACATGATCTTTGTGACCTCGGCCAAGACCAGCGCGGTGGTGATGTTCCTGATTGCGGCGGCCATGGTCAGCGCCTGGCTCATCACCGTGGCCGATCTGCCTTCGAAGGTGGTGGCCATGCTGCAGCCCTTCATGGGCAGTCAGATGACGCTGCTCATCGCCATCATGGTGCTGGTGATGGTGGTGGGCACGGCGATGGACATGACGCCCACCATCCTGATCCTCACGCCGGTGCTGATGCCGGTGATCAAGGCGGCGGGGATCGACCCGGTGTATTTCGGCGTGCTGTTCATCATCAACAACTCCATCGGACTGATCACGCCGCCGGTGGGCACGGTGCTCAATGTCGTGGCTGGCGTGGGCCGCATCAAGATGGACGACGTCACGCGCGGCGTGGTGCCTTTCATGATCGCGGAGTTCGCCGTCATGTTTCTCATGGTTCTCTTTCCGTCCCTGGTCACCGCGCCGATGCGCTGGCTGGCGGGCTGACCGGGTGTTTTCCTGCGCTAGTGACCTCAACCATCCATATCCAAAGGAGCAAGTCATGCAGAAGTTCTCGCTGATCCGCCGTGCCGGCCTCGTCGTCGCCGCCGTGGCGCTTGTGTCCGCCCTCCCGCTGGCGGCCCAGGCCCAGGACATCAAGGAGCGCACGCTGAAGTTCACCTTCAGCGTGGCCAAGGACTCGCCCCTGGGGCAGGGGGCGTACCGCTTCGCCGAGCTCGTGAGCCAGAAGAGCGGCGGCAAGATCAAGGTCGATGTCTTCCCGGCCGGCGTGCTGGGCGGGGCGACGCAGGACCTGGCCGGTCTGCGCGGCGGCACCATCGACTTTTCCTCCATGGCCACGGGCCTGCTGTCGGGCGTAAACAAGGAGTTCATGGTCTTCGACTTCCCCTTCCTGTTCAACAATGCGCAGGAAGCGATTGCGGTGGTCGATGGCCCGGTGGGTACCGGCATGATGAACAAGCTGCAACAGCACGGCCTGGTCGGCCTGGGCATGTGGGAGCTGGGCTTTCGCAACATGACCAACAGCAAGCGCCCCATCACGCGGCCGGAAGACATCGAGGGCCTGAAGATGCGCGTGTTTCCCTCGCCCATCTACCTGGATCTGGTGAAGGCGCTGGGCGCCAATCCGGTGCCCCTGAATTTCCCCGAGCTGTACGGCGCGCTGGAATCGAAGGCGGTGGACGGCCAGGAGAACCCGCTCGCGATCATCGAGACCTCCAAGTTCCCGGAGGTGCAGAAGTACCTCTCCCTGACCAAGCATGTCTACACCGCCATGCCCGTGCTCATGAGCAAGAAGACCTGGGACGCCATGTCCGAGACCGAGCGCAGGATCATCGTCGCCTCCGAGAAGGAGGCGCGCACCGTGGAGCGCCGCATCTCCCAGGAACAGGAAGCCAAGATGCTGGAAATGCTCAGGAAGCAGATGCAGGTCAGCGAGATCGCGCCCGCGCAAATGGCTCGCCTGCGCCAGAAGGTCCAGCCCGTGATCGACAAGTACAGCAAGGAAGTCGGTGGGACGGTGGTCAGTGAAGTGAACGCCGAGCTGGTCAAGCTGCGCGCCGCCAAATGACCGCATGAGCATCACGGGAGACAGGCGATGGCATTGATGGGCAGCGCGACGCTGGCGATGTGGTGGGACATCGCGCCCGAGCAGCGGCCGGCGTTCGAGCACTGGCACACCAGCGAGCACTTCGCGGAGCGCCTGGGCGTGCCCGGCTTTCTGCGGGGCACCCGCTGGGCCGCACTGTCCGGCGCGCCGCACTACTTCGTGATGTACGAGCTGAGCGGCCTGGACGTGATGAGTTCGCAAGCCTACCGGGAGCGGGTGAACCAGCCGACGGCCTGGACCACGCAGACCATGGCGCACTTCCGCAACATGGTCCGCAGCCAGTGCCGGGTGCAAGGCAGCGCAGGCGCCGGCCTGGCGCACGCGCTGCTGACCCTGCGTTTCTCGCCGCAAGCCGGCCAGGCAGAACCCTTGCGCGCCTGGCTGGTCGGACAGGTGCTGCCCGCGCTCGTCACGAAGCCGGGCATCAGCGCGGCGCATCTGCTGGAAAACGCGGTGCCGCCGGTGCCCCTGCACCTGCAGACGGCCGAGCAGAAGCTGCGCGGCGGCGACGCCGCGGCCGACTGGGTGCTGCTGGTCAATGGCTATGACGTGGATGTGCTGTCGGCCCGGGTGCAGGACGAGCTGCAGCCGCGCCATCTCGAAGGCCACGGTGCCGCGCCGGGGCAGACGGCCGGTGTCTACCAGCTGCGCTATTCGCAAGACGTGTTGACGACGCGATTCGATGTCCGCGATCGTTCCAGGCCGCTCCCGGCCCGGACGTCGTGAGCATCCCGACGGAAAAAGGAAACAACATGAAGTTCATTGGCAAGTACTGCAAGCCCGGCGCAACGGCCGATCTCTAAAACCGGAAAGAAAGCAACTCATCATGAAAAAGATCATCATTGCCGCCCTGACTCTGGGGCTGACAGCTGTTTTGACGTCGCCGGCGGCGCTGGCGCAGGATTGGCCAAGCAAGCCGATCCACATCGTGGTCCCCTATGCCCCCGGCGGTGCGGTCGACACCGTGGCGCGGCTCACGGGGCAAAGACTGGCCGAGCGCCTGGGTCAGCCGGTGATCGTGGACAACAAGCCCGGCGGCAGTGCCAATATCGCCATGGACGCCGTGGCCAAGGCCGCGCCGGACGGCTACACGCTGTTGATGACCGCGAACGCCCAGGCCACCAACCCCAGCCTGTTCGCGCACCTGCCGTTCGACCCGCAACGGGACCTGGCCGCCGTGGCCCAGGTGGGCTATGCGCCCCTGGTGATCGTGGTGCCCGCCGCCTCCCCCGTCCACACCTTCAAGGAGCTGCTGGCCCAGGCCAAGGCGGAGCCCGGCAAGCTGAGCTACGCCAGCGCCGGCAATGGCAGTTCCGGCCATCTGGCGGGCGAAGCCCTCAAGCAGGCGGCGCACATCGACGTGCTGCACGTGCCCTACAAGGGTGGTGCGCCGGCGTTGACCGATCTGTTGGGCGAACGCATTTCCTTCATGCCCATCAACCCGGTGGAAGTGATTTCCCACATCCGTGCGCAGAAGCTGCGCGCACTGGCGGTCGCCAGCCCCACGCGCATCGACCTGCTGCCCGAGGTGCCGACGGTGGCCGAGTCGGGTCTCCCGGGCTTCGACGTGTCCGTCTGGTGGGGTCTGGTGGCCCCCGCCGCCACCCCCAAGAGTGTGGTGACGCGGCTCAACGCCGAGATGCAGAAGGTGCTGGCCGAGCCGGCCCTGCGCGAGCGCCTGACGGCCCTGGGCGCCGTGATCACCCCCGGTAGCGCCGAGCAGTTCGCGCAATTCATCCACGCCGAAACGGCCCGCTGGAACGGCGTCATCAAGGCCGCCAACATCAAGCCCGACTGAAGCGCCAGAGATCTTTCATGCCTACCACCACCCGTCCCCGCCTTCCTTCCTCCCTTCGCCGCGCCTTCCTGCTCGGGGTGCCGCTGGCGCTGGCCTGCGGCCTTGCCGCCGCGGCGCCGGCCCCGTCCTATCCCGACAAGCCGATCCGGCTGGTGGTGCCGTTCACCCCGGGCGGCACCTCCGACATACTCGGGCGTGCCATCGGCCAGAAACTGGCGCAGGCCTGGGGCCAGCCCGTGGTGATCGACAACGTCCCCGGCGCCGGTGGCTCGGTGGGCGCCGACAAGGTCGCCAAGGCCGCGCCCGATGGCTATACGCTGTTGATGGGGCACATCGGCACCCTGGCGGTCAATCCGCTGGTCTATCCGAAACTCGGCTACGACCCCGTCAAGGACTTCGCGCCCGTGGCGTGGGTGGCGCGTGTGCCCAATGTGCTGGTGGTTCACCCCTCGGTCCCGGCCAAGTCCCTGCAGGAACTCGTGGCCCTGGCCCGGGCGAAACCCGGCCAGCTGAACTACGGTTCCGGCGGCAATGGCAGCGCGGCCCATATCGCGACCGAATATCTGAAGCTCCAGACCCACACCTTCATCGTGCATGTGCCGTACCGCGGCACGTCGCCTGCGATGACCGACCTGGTTGGCGGCCAGATCCAGCTCATGATGACGGGCGCCCCGGCGGTGATGCAGTTCGTGAAGTCGGGTCAGCTGCACGCCCTGGCCGTGTCGAGCAACAAGCGACTGGAGGCGCTGCCCGAGGTGCCCACGGTGGCCGAGAGCGGCTACAAGGGCTTCGAGGCGGATCAGTGGTACGGCGTGGTGGCACCCGCAGGCACGCCCGCCGCCATCGTGGCCAAGCTCAATGCCCAGATCAACCAGGCACTGGCATCGCCCGAGCTCAAAGCCCGGCTGCAAGCCGAAGGCGCCATCGCGAACCCCGTCACGCCCGAAGCGTTCGGCGCCCACATCAAGCAGGAGATCGCACGCTGGAAACCGGTCGTCCAGGCGGGTCATATCCGGCCGGATTAAGTGCTTCCACTCGCCAAGGTATCCGTCCAGCCCCTTCCAATGAGGTTCCCCATGACCAGAAGCTATCGATCCTTCATTTCCTTCCTCGCCATCATCGGCGCCTTGCTGGCCGGCTGTGCCGGCACGGTGACCGCGCCGAGCGCGGAGGTACGGCAGATCCTGGCGCCGAGCGGCAAACTGCGCGTCGGCTTGTATCCGGGCAGCCCCACGTCCATCATCGGCGACCCGGCATCGGGGCAGGCGCGGGGCGTGGGCTTCGACCTGGGCGGTGAACTGGCCAGGCGCCTGGGCGTTCCCTTCGAGCCGGTGGTCTTCCCCAAGAATGCCGAGGTGCTGGCGGCGGTGAAGTCGGGCCGCGTCGACGTCGTCTTCACCAATGCGACGGCGGCGCGGGCGAAGGACATGGATTTCTCCCAGCCGTTTCTCGACGTCGAGAAGGGCTTTCTCGTCCCCCCCGGTTCGGCGATGGCCAAGGACGCCGACGTGGACCGCGCCGGCAGCCGGGTGGGCGTGAGCCAGGGCAGTTCGACCGAGCGCGAACTCGCCGGCCACTTCAAGCAGGCGGTCATGGTGCGCACGCCCACGCTCAAGACCGCCGTCGAGATGCTGAGAGACGGCAAACTCGATGCGTTTGCCACCAACAAGGCGATTCTGTACGCGATGTCCGATCAACTGCCGGGCTCGCGCGTGCTCGACGGTCACTGGGGGCTGGAGCATTTCGCGGCCGCCATCCCGAAGGGACGGGAGGCGGCGGCGGCCTATGTGCGGCAATTCGTCGCGGACATGGGGTCCGAAGGGCGGGTGGCGCAAGCGGTGCAGCGGGTCGGTCTGCGGGGCACGGTGATGCCGGCGGCGCGCTGACACGCTGCGGCGGGCGCGGCGGCGTGATCCCCGCGCCCCCGCACCCTGTGCCCACGCATGCCGTATAAGAAATACGTATAGGCCACCTCGGAAAACAGTATTTTTCAAAAGCGCCGCGACTTCCTAAACTTTTTCATCCTCGCGTGCTGCACGCCCGCCGACCGCAGGGGCGGCAGTGCACCGCCCCGTTCACCACAGGAAATTTCATGAAGCAAAAGCAAGACCTCCGACTGCTGTTGGAGAAGATGGCCAACCTGCCCTGGAAGGAGTACCCCGGACATTTCGGGGGCGCCCTGTCCAAGGAGCTGGCCGGTCCGCAGACCACCGGCAGCTCGCGCGTGGATTTCCGCATCTCGCGCTACGCGCCGGCCGCCTACGTGGGTGAACACGTGCACAAGGTGCAGGAGCAGGTCTATTACGTGCTCGAGGGCGAGGGCATCCTCACGCTGGACGACGCCAGGCACCTGATGCGGCCGCACGACTACGTCTACGTGCCGCCCGGCATCCGCCACAGCTTCACCAACACCGGCACCAGCGGCCTGGTGTTCCTGGTGATCACCACGCCGGCCGACGACGAAGAGGAGACGCGCTGATGGACCGCAAGGCATCCGCCGTGATCGACACGGCCACGCCCGCCGTCTACGGCCTGCTGGTCGATGGCCGGTGGGTCGAAGGGGCCGGGCCGCGCGTCTCGGTGCGCGACAAGTACAAGCTGCAGCCCTGCGCCACCATCACCACCGCCGATGCGGCCCAGGTGCGCCACGCCGTCGAGGTGGCGCATGCCGCCTTCCGCCAGGGCGCACCCGTGGCGTATGAGCGCGGTGTGGTGCTGGACCGCGCGGCCCAGCTGCTGGAGGCGCGCAGCGACGAATTCGTGCGCACCATGCAGCTGGAGGCCGGCTTCACGCAGAGTGATGCCACCGGTGAAGTGCGCCGCTGCGTGCAGACGCTCAAGCTCTCGGCCGAGGAGGCGCGCCGCCTGGCCGGCGACGTCATCCCGCTGGCCGGTGCGCCGGGCGCGGCCGGCCGTCTGGGCTTCACGCTGCGCGTGCCGCTGGGCGTGGTGGCGGCCATCACCCCCTTCAACTCGCCGCTCAATACCGTGACGCACAAGGTGGCGCCGGCTTTCGCCGCCGGCAACGCCGTGATCCTCAAGCCTTCTTCCTATACGCCGCTGACGGCCTGCCTGCTGGCCGAGGTGCTGCTGGAAGCCGGCATGCCCAAGGGTTTCCTCTCGGTGCTGCATGGCAGCGCCGAGGTCGTGAAGCACCTGCAGGACGACGAGCGCGTGCGCTTCTTCGCCTTCACCGGCAGCACCGAAGTGGGCCGCAAGATCCAGCAGGCGGCGGGCTTGCGCCGCACGCAGATGGAGCTGGGCTCGATCGCCTGCACCATCCTGTGCGACGACGCCAAGCTCGACACGGCGCTGCCCAAGGTGGTCAACGCGGGTTTTCGCAAGGCCGGCCAGGTCTGCACCTCGGTGCAGCTGCTGCTGGTGCACGAGTCCTTGCAGCAGGTGGTGGAAACGCGGCTGGCGCAGCTGGTGCAGGAACTCTCCTGCGGCGACCCGCTGGACCCCAAGACCTTCGTCGGGCCGGTCATCAGCGAGGACAACGCCATCCGTATCGACGGCTGGGTCCAGGAGGCCGTGGCCGCCGGGGCCAGGCTGCTGGCGGGTGGCCCGCGCCAGGGCGCCGTGGTGCCACCGACGCTGCTGACCAACATCAGCAATACCATGAAGGTCGGCTGCAACGAGATCTTCGGCCCCGTGGTCTGCATCGTGCCCTTCAAGACCCTGGCGCAGGCCATCGCCCGCGTGAACGCCACGCCGTTTGGTCTCGCCACCGGCATCTTCACCAACCGCCTGGGCGATGCCTTGGCCGCGGCGCAGCAGCTGGAGGTGGGCGGCGTGCACATCAACGAGACCTCGAGCTCGCGCGTGGACCTGATGCCCTATGGCGGCTCGAAAGACAGCGGCTTCGGCCGCGAAGGTCCGCGCTATGCCGTCCATGAGATGACCGAAGAGCGTATCGTGACGTTCACCACGAACTGACGACAGATTCGAGAGAGACAAGACCATGCCCAAGATGAAAGGTGGCGAACTGATCGCCCAATACCTGGTCCAGGAGAAGGTGCCGTACATATTCGGCATCTGCGGCCACGGCAACGTGGGCATCCTGGATGCCCTGTACGACGTGAAGGACGAGCTCAAGCTGATCTCGCCGCGCCACGAGCAGTGCGCCGGCCACATGGCCGACGCCTATTTCCGCGTCAAGCACCAGCCGGTGGCCACGCTGACCTCCACCGGCCCCGGCTCGGCCAATATGGTGATGTCCTGCGCCACCGCGCTGTCGGACTCCTCGGCCTTCATGTGCATCACGTCGAACGTGCCGACCTCGCAGCACAACCGCGCGCCCTTCCAGGAGCTGTACAAGCACAACCAGGCCGACTTCGCGCAAGTGATGCGGCCGGTGGTCAAGCGCGCCTTCCAGCCCACGCGGGTGGACATGCTGCCGCTGGCCCTGCGCCAGGCCATGGACACCATGGTCACGGGCCGGCCCGGCCCGGTGAACCTGGACATTCCCTACAACGTCTACCAGGAAGAAGACGACGTCGAGCTGCCGCCGCCGTCCCACATCCACCGCGCGCATCGCCCCGGCGCCAACGAGCTGGACGTGGCCGCCACGCTGGACCTGCTGGCCGCGGCGCAGCAGCCGGTGCTCTTCATCGGCCACGGCGCCACGCTCTCCGAAGCCGGGCCCGAGATCACCGAGCTGGCCGAGCGCCTGGGCATCCCGGTCATCACCTCGCCCAACGGCATGGGCTGCATCCGCGGCGACCATCCGCTGGCCCTGGGCTTCATCGGCCGCAACGGCGCCTATCCGGCCAACGAGGCCGGTCGCCGCGCCGATCTGGTGATCACGCTGGGCACGCGCTTCGACGACCGCAGCTCCTCCAGCTGGCACGCAGGCTATTCGTGGAACTTCCCCAAGACCCGGCTGGTCCACGTGTACATCGACCCACAGGAGCTGGGCCGCAACTACGCGCCCACGCTGGGCATCATTGCCGACGTCAAGGTCTTCACGCGCCAGCTGCTCAATGCGCTGCCCGCGCGCCAGGAGATCAAGGCCACGCGCTACGCGCCCTGGCTGGCCCAGGTGCAAGGCTGGCAGGCCCAGTGGGAGAGCTTCGTGCGCCCGCACTTCGGCGACTCCACCAGCCCGCTGCGCCCCGAGTTCGTGGTCGGCACGCTGCAGAAGGTGCTGCCCGACGACGTGATCCTCGCGCTCGATTCCGGCGTGCACCACAACTGGTTCATGCAGTTCTGGCAAGCCAAGCGGCCGCAGAGCATGCTCAACAGCTGGGGCTACTCCAGCATGGGTTTCGGCGTCTGCGGCGTCATGGGCGCGCAGCTGGCCGCGCCCGACCGCCCCTGCGTGGCGGTGGTCGGCGATGGCGGCTTCACCATGGCGCCCTATGTGCTGTGCACCGCGGTGGAGTACCAACTGCCGGTGGTCTGGATCATCTGGAACAACTTCGCCTGGGGCGCCATCCGCGACCTGCAGTACGGCCTGTTCAACGGGCGCGAGATCGGCACCGCCTTCTACCACGGCGAGACCGGCCAGCGCTACAACCCCGATTTCGCCGCCTGGGCCCGTGCCTGCGGCGCCGACGGCTACACCGTGACGCGCCCGCAGGACCTGGGCAGCACCGTGCAGCAGGCCTTGAAGAACAAGCGCCCCTGCGTGATCGACGTGCACGTGGACGCCGAGGTGCGCCCGCCCTCCACCGGTACCTGGCAGCTGCCGCCGATTCCGTACAAAGAACCGATTTACGGAAAGCCGTGGAAGGCGTGACCCTGCGATGAAATCCGTTCGCGTTGAGCTTGTCGAAACGCTTGCCGTCCGTCAGGCGAGAAATGGGCTTCGACAAGCTCAGCCCGAACGGGCTCTGATTGAAATGATGTTTTGTTATTGAGGATTTCCCATGAGCAACAAGATTGCACTCGTCTTCGGCGGCACGCGCGGCATCGGCGCGGCCTGTGTGCAGAAGCTGGCCGAGGGCGGCTACGACGTCGCCTACACCTACGTCACCAGCGCGCCGAACCTGCCGGCCAAGATCGGCAGCTCCAAGACCAAGGGCTATGCCGTCGACATCTGCCAGCCGGCCCAGGTGGCGCAGGTCTTCGCCGACGTGGCGCGCGACTTCGGCAGCGCACCGCACTGCGTGGTGGCCAATGCCGGCATCAACGTGCCGCCCGGCCCGCTGGCCGCTTTCGACCCGGAGAATTTCCGCAAGCTGGTGGAGGTGAACATCGTCGGCGCCTTCAACGTGCTCAGCGCCGCGGCCAGGAGCGTGCCGGACGGCGGCAACATCATCGCGCTGACCACGTCCATGGTGCGGGTCGCCGTGCCCGGTGGCGGCCCCTACACCGCGAGCAAGGCCGCGGTGGAAAGCCTGCTGCGCTCCATGTCCAAGGAGCTGGCGCCGCGCAAGGTGCGCGTCAACGGCGTGGCGCCGGGGCCGGTCGACACCGACCTGTTCCGCGCCGGCAAGAACGAGGAAGCCATCGCGCGCTCGGCGGCCATGAGCCCCTTCAATCGCGTGGGCCGTCCGGAGGAGGTGGCCGAGGTGGTGGCCTTCCTGGCCTCGGACAAAGCCTCCTGGGTGCACGGCCAGATCGTGCAGCCGAATGGTGGCATGGTCTGATCGATGCGGCTCGCGGTCTTCACCAAGAACCTCACCAACCCGGCCTACGGCGCCGCGCGTCTGGGTGCCGAGCGTGCCGCCGCGGTCTTCGGCGCCGAGGTGCTGCACTTCGTGCCGCAAAAGGGCGACGACCCTGAAGAACAGAGTGCGCTGATCGAGGCGGCGCTGGCGCTGCAGCCGCGCCCTGACGCCTTCGTGCTCGCGCCGGTGCATGCGAGCCAGGTCGATCCGGCGATCCGCAGAATCGCCGCGGCCGGCATTCCCATGGTGGGCTTCGTCAATCCGATTGAAGCCGCGCCCATGGCGGGCTACGTCAGTTCGGACGACCACGCGCTGGCGCTGGCGATCGCCCACCACCTGTTTGCCCATCTGCAGGGCCGGGGCCGCGTGCTGGTCGTCACCGGGCCCGAGGAGTCGTTCACCAGCCGGGAGCGCCTGCGCGGCTTTCGCGCTGCGGCCAGCCGCTACCCCGACATCGCGCTCGTGGGCGAGGTCGCCGGCGACTATGCGCGCGAGGTGGCGCGCGCGCGCACGGCGCAGTGGCTGCGCGACCAGCCGGCGCTCGACGCCTGCCTGGTGGCCAACGACATCATGGCCATGGGCGTGCTGGACGCGCTCGACGCCGCCGGGCGCAGCGCCGCGGTGGTCGGTGTCAACGCCATTCCGCAGGCGATCGAGGCCATCGGCGCCGGCCGCATGCTGGCCACGGCCGACTTCAATGCCATGCAGATGGCCTACCTCGCGACCGAATGCGCGCTGCGCCATCTGCGCGGCGTAGCCATCCCGAAAAGCATCGAGCTGCCGGTGCAGATCGTCGACCGCAGCAATTGCGCGCAGTGGAACCTGCCCTACGAGCAGCGCCGCTTGCTCACTCTCGATCAACTCCGGAGACAAGAATGAAGCGAACCTTCCTGAAACAACTGGGCCGCGGCCTGCTGGCCGCGACGCTGGCTTGCAGCGGTGTCGCCATGGCGCAGGACTACCCGAACAGACCGATCCGCATCGTGGCCCCCTTCGCACCCGGTGGCGCCGTCGACATCCTCGCGCGCGTCATCGCCGAGGGGTTGGCGCCGCTCTATGGCCAGAGCGTCATCGTGGACAACAAGCCCGGCGCCAGCGGCCACCTGGGCGCGCAATTCGTGGCCAAGTCCCCCGGTGACGGCTACACGCTGCTGGTGGGCACCATCGGCATTCATGCGGCGTACGCCAGCTACCGCAAGCTGACCTACAGCCCGGCCACGGAACTGCAGCCCATCATGATCATCGGCGAGGCGCCCAACATCGTGCTGGTGCCGGCCAACTCCAAGTACAAGACCTTTGCCGACTTCCTGGCCGACGCCCGGGCCCGTCCGGGCAAGCTCAACTATGCCTCGGCCGGTCCCGGTTCCTCCGTGCACATGGTCACGGCCCTGTTCGAGCTGGCCAGCGGCACGCACATGAACCACGTGCCCTACAAGGGCAGCGGCCCGGCCCTGGTGGACCTGATCGGCGGCCAGCTCGACGTGATGTTCG
>Ga0153915_10002066_pt1 | contig 18406 bp, 16 predicted proteins | sample Opewatmetagenome_2_FD_107003 | JGI IMG/M metagenome (GOLD analysis project Ga0153915, IMG submission 107003) | Freshwater wetland microbial communities from Ohio, USA - Open water 3 Core 3 Depth 3 metaG | ecosystem: Environmental > Aquatic > Freshwater > Wetlands | place: USA: Ohio, Lake Erie...
GACCTCCTCCGGTGGCACGACGAGGGGCGGAAGGACATCCTCCGGTACGTGGCGGCAGGGCGGGATGGTACCGGGCGGCTTCGTTCGGCTGCGAACCTCGAGAGGGCCCACCTGGAAAACCTCGGGCCGGTGGAAGGCTGGACCGACCCGGCGACAGGGGCCCTCCGGGAGGACTGCCCCTTCCTGGTGCAGGCCGGGCCGGACCGGTACCTCTGCTCGATTCACCCGACGAAACCACAGGTCTGCCGGGAGACCAACACCTGGGAGTGGGGGTCCGGCCGGTTCGGCCCCTGGGGCTGCCCGGTCTCGCCGCCCTGACCGTTGCGGCAGGTTACCACTACCAGACAGGACAGTATGATTCGGGTCCAAGGAACCTCTTTTTCAGAGACCTCTCACGAGTGAGACGCTCCAGGGGGGACCCGACGGGTCCCCCCGCCGCGTGGGCGCCCCCTCCCCCTTCGGTTTCCTGTCGCATGCAGGTACCGGGAAATTACCGAACGGCTGGCTATCCTCACGGGGGAGGGCCCGGGAGGGAGCTCTGCCCCCTCCCGTCACCTCCTCTGACGAAAGGATCATGAGAGGTTGAGGTGAGGGTCGATTCTCCGTTTCCGCCGAGATATCCATCGGGGGGACGATACCCTCGTCAGAAAAAAGCAGGTATGGGGCGCCTCCCGGCACCCCGTGATAGTGTGGATGGAAAAAGGTGAAAGGTTCAGGCGTTCTTCATCTTCGCCTTGGCAACGAAGCCGTCCTTGCCCAGGTAGTACATGAACCCAGGCTGCTTGGCGATCTTCTCGCTGCCAACCTTCTTCTTCCTTCCGCCCTTGTTGTGCTTCATCGGGGCAGCCCATACGTAGCCGTCCTTTCCGACAAAGTACAGGTAACCCGATTCGCGCTTGATCTTTTCATTTCCAACTTTCTGTCCCATCAGTACACCTCGTAATTTAGGGTGACAATTGATTTTTTGTGCTCGGGGGATAAAAGCTTTGTGGAATGATGTAGGGTTTATAGCAATGCTTGATAGCAATTCGGGGTAGTTATTCAATCCAGATTTGGGGGTCACCGGGAGAGCAGATCGCCCGGATTCACCGGTCGTTATTCCATGACCCGGTAAGCGAAATGGTCGCTATATGAACGTTTATGGGGAGAAATACGGGTTTTTCACCATTTTTTACGAGGGGTACACAGACAGGAAATTGTGCATCTGCGTGTGGAGTTTTCAGCTTCCTCCCGCTCCTCTCTCGATCCCCCGACGCGCACCGGCGTGGGGGATCGCCCTTTCCTCTCCTTCAGAGCCAGCCCCGCTCCTTCCAGTACGCATACTCGTGGGGCCAGCTGGCCCGGTTCTCCCGCACAATCTCTCGGAATGCCTGCCAGTTCTCCCCGATCTCCTCCTCCTGCCCCGGGTACTTACGCCGGGTTCGAATCGCCTCTGCCAGGGTCTCCCCGAGGGTCTCGGCCTCCCTCTCGGCGGGCAGGAGTGCCTCCGGGTTCTCTCCCAGGGCCACCCACATACCTCCCACCGTCACAACGCCCAGCCAGTGGAGGACGTGGTTCAGGTACTCCACCACTTCGTTCCCGCCGGATCCCCAGGTGGTGGCAACGGAACAGCCGTACCTGCCGTGCATCCGCTGGCAATGGATGGCATCAGCGGTCCTGTCGATGAACGCCTTCATCTGGGCCGTGACGTGGTCGATATATACCGGTGAGCCCAGGACGATCCCGTCTGCCGTCGCCATCCCCTCCAGGAGGGCTGCCGCATCATCCCCATGGATGCAGAACCCGGTGGCGTAGCAGGTCTCGCACCCGGTGCAGGGCCGGACGGTGAGGGCGCAGAGATCCACGAACTCGGTCTCTGCCCCCTGCCCCCCCGCTCCCCGGATCACTGCCTCCACCAGGCGCTTCGTCCGGCTGGACTGCCCCCTCGGGCTCCCGCAGATCCCAATCACCTTCATGCCGTATCCGCCTCCCGGCTCACGGCCGTCCACTTCCCGTGACGGAATACCCTTTCCGTTCCAGCTCGTCCTGGATCCGCCGGGAATGATCCGGTCCCCGTGTCTCGATCACGAGATCCAGCCGGACCGCGGTGACACCGATACCGGGGTCACCCCGTCCATGGTGGATGTGCAGGATGTTCCCCCCGTGGGACCCGATGACAGAGAGCATCGATGCCAGCGCTCCCGGTGCATCATCGAGTGTGACGGTGAGGTGCAGCACCCGGCCGGTCCGGACCAATCCCCGCCGGATCACCCGCTCGAGAAGAGGAATGTCCAGGTTGCCCCCACTCACGACGAGGACCACCCGGCTCCCGGGAGTGACATTGGCAGATCCCGAGAGGAGGGCGGCCAGGGGGGCTGCCCCTGCCCCTTCGGCCAGGACCTTCTTCCGCTCCAGGAGGAGCAGCATCGCGTCCGCGATGGCATCCTCGCCCACGAGGACCACCCGGTCCACCAGGTCCCGGATCACGGGGAACGGGAGCTCCCCTACCCGCCGGACACGGATACCGTCGGCCAGGGTCGGCCGGGATTCCACGGTCACGGGCTTACCCGCCCGGAGGGCCTCCACCGCCGAAGGGCAGGCGGCGGCCTGGACGCCCGTCACCCTCACACCGGGGTTTGTTCCCCGGAGGGCCGTGGCAATGCCGGCGACGAGGCCGCCTCCGCCCACCGGCACGATCACCTGGTCCACCGAGGGAAGATCCTCATGGATCTCGAGGCCGATGGTCCCCTGGCCGGCGATCACCAGCGGATCATCGTAGGCATGGACGAGCATCCCCCCCCGTGCCGACAGCTCCCGTGCCCGGTCCAGGCTCTCCTCCAGCGTGTTGCCGTGGAGGATCACCTCTGCCCCGTAGGCCCGGGTGGCCGCCTGCTTGGAGATGGAGGCCCAATTCGGCATCACCACCGTGGCACGGACCCCTGCCAGGCGTGCCGCCAGGGCCACGCCCTGGGCATGGTTCCCGGCCGATGCCGCCACCACGCCGGCCGGGCCGATCTCCCCCCGCCGTGAGAGGATGTGGGCCAGGGCTCCCCGGATCTTAAAGGATCCCCCTTTCTGCATCGCCTCCATCTTCAGGTGCACCTCCGCACCCGCCATCACCGACAGGGTGGGTGAATGCACGAGCGGCGTGTGGATGACGTGGGGCCGGATCAGGGTGCGGGCCGCCTCGATGTCAGGAAGGGAGACCATAGGGAGAGAATGGGGCTATCGGGCACTTGAGGATTGCGACGCCCGGCCCAGATGCGCCCCTGCAAGGGGAGGATGCCGGAGGGGCAGGGTTCCGCACTCCGCTCTCCCCCTCCTGCACTTTTCACCGGTGCGGGGAGGTTACTGCTCCACCTCCGCGAGTTCCTTCGAGAGATCACCGGAGAGGTCCATGCCGGTGAAATCCCCCGACTCGGGGAGCACTACCGTGAACCGGGGGGTGATATCCAGCACCACCGGCGTGTCATCCACCTCTAGATCCAGGATGTGGCCCCCCGTCATCCGGTCCGCGGAGAGGAAGTGCAGGTGGTAACCGGTCACCCCAATCCCCTTCGCGAAGGGAGGGGTGTAGAATCCCACCACCGTGCCGGTGACATTGTGCCAGAGAAAGACCGCCTGCTGGGTGGCCAGAACCTCCGGAAGGGGCTGGTAGGGCTTCTCCTGCCGGGGCTCCGACCGGGCCTTCACGGCGGGGAACGTGCCATCGATCCGGATCGCAGCAAAAAGGTTCTTCGAGGGCAGGGCGGCATCGAGGGCGGCCGTGACCTGGGTGATGTTCTTTCCCGAGATACCCGGTACTACCCTTTCGCGCTCAAAGGTGGTGACCGCGGCCAGGGGGACCATGACACCCCCTTCAACGGGATGGGCAACCCCGTCCACCCCCGCCCGGTAGCAGATGCCGTCCAGCACCACCATCTCCCCATCCAGGCCTTCGAAGGTACCCAGGCCGAAGTCGCCGTGGCGCATCAGCTCGCCAACCGGGATCACGCCGTCATAGGCCCCCCGCATCAGGGCATCAATGGGGGATACCTGGTAGAGCAGGTCCGGATCCGGGGGAATGGCCTGCGACGACGGCAGTAACTGGGGAGCGGCCAGCAGTGCCACTGCCAGGATGGCCAGGACAGCAGCGATGACAGGACAGACGGGAACCTTCACGGGACACCTCCGGCCGGCCCGAAAGAGCCGGTCCTCACACGCCCGCATGGGACCGTGCAGGAAATAATGGGTTCGGTTTCTCCCTCACGGGTACAGGGGGTCCGCGCCGCCACGCCCGGCCGCGGAGCGAGCCAGCCGGTGAAGGGCCATCACCGCCGCCACGAGAAGCGACCAGATGATCACCACCTGGAGGGCGGTGCGGTTCACGGTGAAGGGGCCCAGGAGGGCAGGATCACCCGCAGGGAAGAAGACACAGGCCAGGAACACGACCACGCTGGCGCCCGCCAGGAGGTCCCACACGGGTTCCGGCCAGGTGCCGGGGGCCGGTTCCTCGCGGGGCGGGAGGGTGATCTTCACGGCGGCGGCGGAGGCGATGAGGAGGAGGATCAGGATACCTGCAGCCACGGGGGTGAGGGCCGGGACCCGGCCCGAGAGCTGGAAGACGAGGATCACCATGGCCTGGACCGCGAGGGCAGCGCCCCAGCCGACAGGGGAGAGGAGGACCTGGCTCTCCCCGTTCCCCAGGAGCCGGCAGGCCAGGTACCGGGCAAGGAGTGTCTGGAGGGCCGCCCACCAGACCAGGGTCACGAAGAGAATGGCGAGCGGGTTCACGCCCATAACGAGGGGCGGTGTGAGGGCGAGACCGGAGACGAAAAAGACGTAGACCGTGCCGGTGAAGAAGGCCACGCCCACGAGATGCCGGTCCCGGAGCCGGAACCGGACCGAGAGGTCCTGGACCATGGCGAAGTACGCGAAATAGGCGGCTGCAAAGAGAAGAAAGAGGAGCGGCTGCGCGAGGAGATTCGAAATCCCCCGCACTGCGTATTCGAAGAGAAGGGTGAAGGCGGTGGCCAGGACGACGGATCCCCAGCGGCTCCCCGCCTGTTTCACCGTTGCCCGCAGGTCCGGACTCATTTTTCCGGGTCAACATACGCCTCCGCGTGTTACATACTTTGCCTTCCCGTCGCAGGACAGCCGCGGTGCCCTCTCCGGCATTCACGACGGTTTCCGGAGCTCCGGGGTGATCCATACCCTTTTCCCGACAGCAGCCGCACCCTACCGGGGATCCCCGGTGCACTACCATCTCCTCCTCACCGATCACTGCAACCTCTGCTGCACCTACTGCCGCGGGAAAGCCTTCCTCCCCGGTGAGATTCCGGCCGGTCCGGACCTGGACCTGGACTGGAACCTTCCTGCGGAGCTGGATTTGGATCTCGGCAGGCTGTACGCGTTCCTGGCCCGGGACCCCTCTCCGGTCCTCACCTTCTACGGCGGCGAGCCGCTGCTGCGGACCGACCTGATCCGGGAGATCATGGCCCACGCGCCGGTGGAGCGGTACATGATCCAGACGAACGGCCTCCTGCTGGACCGGGTGGACCCGGACATCCTGCTCCGGTTCTCCACCATTCTCGTCTCCCTGGACGGCCCCCGGGACCTGACGGACCGGTACCGGGGCAGCGGCACCTACGATGCCGTGATGCGGGGGCTCCGCCGCCTTCAATCCCTGGGGTTCCGGGGAGAGGTGATCGCCAGGATGACGGTGGCGGAAGCGACCGATATCGAGGAGGCGGTCCTCCACCTGGCCGGGTGCCTGGCCCACCCCTTCACCTCCCTCCACTGGCAGCTGGATGCCAACTTCTCGGAAGATTACCGGGAGAGGGACTTTGCCCGCTGGGCAGAGACCTCCTATATCCCCGGCATCCGGCGGCTCGTTTCCCGGTGGGTTGAGGAGATGGGGGAGCACGGGGGGGTGCCCCGGTGGTACCCCTTCCTGGACACCACCGAGGACCTGCTCCACAAGCGTCCCAGCCCCCTCCGCTGCGGATCCGGCCATGCCAACTACAGCATCCTCACCGACGGATCCCTCTCCCCCTGCCCCATCATGGCCGGGATGAAAGCCCACTACGTGGGGCATATCGCGACCAGTGACCCGATGCGCCTCCCGCAGATCCCCGTCGGCGGGGAGTGCACCGGATGTCACCTCCTCCCCTTCTGCGGGGGGAGATGCCTGTATGCCTCGATCCTCAGGCCGTGGCCGGCGGAGGCGCGGAGGACCGTCTGTGCCACCGTCCAGGGCCTCCACGACGCACTGGCAGGAGTGCTCCCGGCGATCCGGGGCCACATCGCCGCGGGCAGGATCCGTGTGGAGGACTTTGCCCATGAGAAGTACAACGGCTGCGAGATCATCCCGTAGCTCAGGTTCCGGTCCGGAAATTCCCGTATCCTGAACCGCGAGGTTTATCTCCCCCTGCTGACGAGAAGGGAGCATGGATCTCCCCGCGCACCTGCAGGCCCTGGAACAGGAAGTGGGCAGGCTTTCCCCTGTCCAGAAGATCCTCCTCTCCACCGACGGGTCGGTGACCCAGATGCTGGAGGTGATCACCGGGTCCTCCGTCCGCCTGGATACCCATTCCCAGCATGTGGAGCCCGCCGATGCAGAGACGGCGGGCGTGCTGCAGTGCCGGGAAGGGGAGGACGTGAACCACCGGGTGGTGACGATCCGCCGCGAGCCTTCGGGCGAGGTGCTCCTCACCGCGGTCTCCCATGCCCTCGTGGCCCGGCTCCCCCCGGAGTTCCGGGAGGACCTGATGCGGGCCGACATACCCATCGGGAAGATCCTGCTGCGTCACCGGATCGAAGCCCGCCGCGAGATCCGGGAGATCGGGGCAACGCCCGCCGACCCGGGGACCGCGGGGATCCTGGGGATCCTGCGGGGGGAGCCGGTTCTCTCCCGGCGCTACGAGATCATCCACGGGGGCATCCCCCTCCTCTCCATCCGGGAGGCGTTCCCGTACCACGCGTTCCTGGACGAACGGCGGGTGATCATCGATGCCCCCTCCCGGATCCACCTGACCCTCATCGACCTGCACGGAGGCCTGGGGCGGGTGGACGGGTCCGTGGGCCTGGCCCTGGAAGAGCCCCGCCTGCTCCTGGAGGCGTCCCTCTCATCCCGATGCCGGGTTCAGGGAGGGGAGACGTGGGCCGGGGATGTGGCCTGTGAGGTGGCCACGCGCGTTCAGGAGGCAATCAGGGCCAGCGCCCCGGCCGCCTTCACGATCCGGGAGGCGGTTCCCCGTCACGTGGGGCTGGGAAGCGGTACCCAGCTCGCGCTTTCCGTCGGGCGGGCGCTCGCCGCCCTCCACGGCAGGGAGGTCGCGGTCCGGGACCTGGCCCGGATGGCGGGCAGGGGAGGGACCTCCGGGATCGGCACCGCCGCGTTCGAGCACGGGGGGTTCCTGGTGGACGGGGGCCACTCCTTCGGGCCGGGGCGGGAGAAGCAGGACTTCCGGCCCTCCTCGGCATCCGCGGGGGTTCCGCCTGCCCCGGTGATCGCCCGCCACCACTTCCCACTGGACTGGAAGGTCATCCTGGCCGTCCCCCGCACCGCCCCGGGGGCCAGCGGGAGCCGGGAGCGGGAGATCTTCCGCACCCACTGCCCGGTGGACCCTGGCGAAGTGCAGGCTGTCTGCCGGGAGGTGCTCGTGCGGATGCTCCCGGGCATCGCGGAACGGGACCTGGACCTCTTCGGTGCGTCGGTGAACCGGATCCAGGAGCTGGGATTCAAGCGGGTGGAGGTCAGCCTCCAGAACCCGGCCATCCGGGACCTGCTTTCGGCCATGAGGGCGGCGGGCGCCGCCTGTGCCGGCCTCTCCTCCTTTGGCCCGGCGGTCTATGCCATCGCCGACACCAATGCACGGGAGGTGGAGCAGGCAGCCCGCTCTGCGATGGATGGGACGGGCGGCGGATCCACCTGGATCACCCGGGCCCGGAACGAGGGGGCGAGGGTCCGGGTGGCGTGACGAGGAATCGGGAGGCCAGGCACCTTTCTCACCCGCCCCGAACCCTGAGGTGTTCTCAGATCGAGACGTGTCGGAATGAGACCATCGCATTGTACTACTGAGACGCTCTCGGGGGCTCACCGCCCCCGCCGCGTGGGCACCCCCCGTCGGTTTCATCTGAAATGTGGTCCAATCCGGGCATCACACCGAATGGTCGTCTATCCTCACGGGGGAGGGTCCGGGAGGGGGTCTCCCCCTCCCGCCGGTATGCCACCCGGATGCAGCCCCATCCGCGGGTATCATGTGATCCGGTGACGATGTGTCTTGCATTGCACTGAGGGGAGAGGGAGAGATGACACCGGTAATCGAGGCCACGGGGCTCACGAAGCGGTTCGGGGATTTTACCGCCGTGGACCATGTCTCCTTCCGCGTGGAGCCCGGCGAGGTCTTCGGCTTCCTGGGCCCCAACGGCGCCGGGAAGACCACCACCATGCGGATGATCCAGTGCGTCTCACCGAAGACAGAGGGGAGCCTGCGGGTCTTCGGCATGGAGGTGGAGGGCCGCGAGGCCGAGATAAAAAGCCAGATCGGCGTCGTGCCCCAGGAGAACAACCTGGACCCGGACTTCACGGTGTACCAGAACCTGCTGGTCTACTCACGGTACTTCGATCTCCCCCGCCCCGAGGCGGAGGCTGTCATCGAGGAACTGCTCACGTTCGTGGAGCTCACAGAGAAGCGGGATACCCCCATCGAGAAGCTCTCCGGCGGCATGAAGCGGAGGCTGATCCTGGCCCGGGCCCTGGTCAACCGGCCCCGGCTCCTGATCCTGGACGAGCCCACGGTGGGGCTGGACCCCCAGGCCCGGCACCTTATCTGGGAACGGCTCCGGGAGATCCGGAACCGGGGGAACACCATCGTCCTCACCACCCACTACCTGGAGGAGGCGGAGCGGCTCTGCGACCGGCTGGTGATCATGGACCGGGGCGGGATTCTCGTGGAAGGTCCCCCCCGCGAGCTGGTGAAGCAGCACGCGGGCACCCACGTCGTGGAGGCGGACGACACCCCGCAGGTCCGTGCGTGCCTGGACCGGCTCGGGGCCCGGTACGAACCCATGGGGGAGATCCTGCAGGCCTACACCGATACCCCCCGCGACGTGACCCGGGCGCTGGTCGGGGAGTGCCAGCTGGGGCACGTGGCAGCCCGCCCGGCAACCCTGGAGGACGTGTTCCTGCGCCTCACCGGGAGGAAGCTCCGTGAGTAATCCCCTCGGACTCCTGGCTCTCCCCAGGCTCACTCCCCGGGTCTTCCATGTCTGGCAGCGGAACCGGGACGTCTTTGTGAAGACCTACCGGGTGAACTTCCTGCCCCCCTTCCTGGAGCCCATCCTCTACCTCCTCTCCCTGGGGTTCGGGGTGGGCAGCTTCATCCCGGAGATCGCCGGGGTCTCCTACCCCGAGTTCATCGCGCCGGCACTCATCTCCATCACCATCATGAATGCCGGGTTCTTTGAGTGCACCTACGCGAGTTACGTGAGGATGTACTACCAGAAGACCTACGATGCCATCATCGCGACACCCCTCACCATCGACGAGGTGATCGTGGGGGAGATCCTCTGGGGTGCGACACGGGCGCTCATCAATACCACCATCATGCTCCCGGTGCTTTTCCTCTTCGGGGTGGTGGACCTCCCGTGGGCAATTCTCGTCATCCCCTTCGCATTCGTGGCCGGCCTCCTCTTTGCCTCCATCGGCATGTGTTTCACTGCCCTGACACCGGGGATCGACACCCTGAACCTGCCCACCTTCCTTTTCATCACCCCCATGTTCCTCTTCTCGGGCACCTTCTTCCCCCTCTCTCTCCTCCCGGCCCCGGTCCAGTACCTGGCCGTGGGGCTTCTGCCCCTCACCCACGTGGTGACGGTGATCCGATCCCTCACCCTGGGGGTCCCCGCGACGATGCTCCCGTTCTCGCTCCTCTGGCTCGCCGTGGCCACGGTCCTCCTCTTCCTCTTCTCCGTGAACCTGATGAAACGGCGCCTGGTGGTCTAGGGGAGAGAGCCGTCCTTCAGGTTACAGGCCCTTCCGTTCGTCAGAATAGTACTTCTTCAGGAACTCCCGGACCTTCTCGGACTCGATCCAGCCCTGGTCCAGCTGGTTGATGATCCCGTCGATGATCCGGGCCTGGTCCACGATCTTCTTCGCGGTCGCATCCTGGATCAGGTCCGAGAGTCCGACAATCACGGTGAGCGGGTTCCGGATGTGGTCGCCCAGGATGGCGAACTGCTCGATATTCTTCTCGATCTGCTCGAAGGCCTTCCTCTTCTGCTCCTCGTACAGCCTCCGGGCCAGGATCTCCTGCCTCAGCTGCTCGTTGGTCCGGGAGAGCTCGGCGGTCCTCGCCGAGACCAGGTCCTCCAGGTGGGAACGGTACTCCTCCAGCTCCGCTTCTGCCCTCTTCCGGTCGGTGATCTCGCGGACGATGGCCAGCGCCTCGCCCTCCCCGCTCCTCACGATCCGTACCTCGAAGTACCGGACCGCGCCCGAGACCGTGGCCTTGAACTCGAAGATGAAGGGGCGCAGGATCGTCTCCCCGGGAGCAAGCACCGGGAGCTCATCCCGGGGGGGCACTGGCGACAGGAGCTCGTAGGTCTCCGCAATATCCTCCAGCTGCCTGCCTGCCACCTCGCCGATGGCCTTCTCAGCCATCTCCGCCGCTTCCGCCGAGGAGAATCCCTCCGATATCCCCGGGTGGTTGATCTGGAACATGGTGTCGGGCATGGCATTCACCAGGGCCCGGTTCTTCTCCTCGCTCCGCTGTATCTGCAGCTGTGCCCGTTCCAGCGCCTCCAGGGTCCGGTTGATGTTCTCAGCGAGGTGCGTGAGCTCATCGTCCCCCTCACCCGGCGGGAGCCGTGCGGCCAGGTTCCGGGTCATGCCGATCTCGGCCACATCCTGGCCCAGCCGGGAGAGGGGGGAGAGGACCGACCACTCCAGGAAATAGAAGAACACTACCCCGAAGACAATCACGAGGGCCACAAAGCAGAGCACGAAGAACTGGAGGGTTGCCACGCCCTGGCTGTAGATAGTCCGGGGCATATCCGTCCGGACCACAAGGGCCGGGGCACCGTACAGGTCCCGGATCACCGTGTAACCGGCGATCGTGTTATCCGGAAGCGGCTGGATCAGGATATCGTCCGTCCCGCCCTCAGAGGTGAAGGTAGACCGGACCTCGGCAGGTACCAGACCGCTGCTGGCCGGGAGCAGCTGAAGCCGCAGGCTGGTCAGCCGGGCCATCCGCTGGATCTCGGTATCGTCCAGGTACCGGCCCACGACGAGGGTGCCCCGGACCACGCTCCGGTAGTCACCGGTGGTGATGGGAGCAGACGCCACCATCACAGGGCCATCGGAGAGCACCATGATCCCCGTGGTGCTGCTGTTGGTCTGGTTGAAGGTGCGCAGTGCCGAGTTCCCGGTGACCATGTCGGCCACGACGTCCGGCAGGGCCACTTCCACCCCCCTCTGGAGGTCAAACGCCCGGGCAGAGAAGATCTGGCCGGTGGTGTTCGCAAAGACCACGAAGCTGATCCGTCGGTTGAGCAGGGTCTCGTTCCCGAAGGTCGACTCGAGATACTTCGGATTCCGGTCCCGCATGAACGTGTACGTGTCGTCCCGCGGGGCCAGGACACGGACCAGTGTCTCGAGCTCGCTCCGGTCCTCCCGGAGGGCATTCATGAACCGGTCCATGTTCTGGGAGGTGGTCTGCTCCTCCAGTGCAACGTAGGAACCGAGTACGATCAGCTGGGTGATGGCCCAGAACGTGACCAGGATGCAGAGAAGGGATACGCCGTAGATGATCAGGGTCTTCCTGCGCAGGTCCATGGATACCCGTCGGCCGGAGATGAAGCGCGGCCGTCACTCAGAGGTACCGGGCGGGGCGAGAAATATCTTCTCCCCCCCCCCGCCGGCACCTGCCGTCGTCCGGCCGTTCCGCCCCCCCTCCGGCCGGCACCCCGGCGCAACCCTCAAATGATCCCCCGACGGATGCCTATCCATGAAGGTCCCTGTGGGTTATTTCTCCCTGTGCGGGCACGTGCACCCCCTGGCCAGGGAGGTAGCCGACGGCGCCCGGCCAGTCCCGGGCACCACCGTTGAGATGCACGCAGTGCCGGAGATCCTGCCCCCCATGGTGCGGGAGAAGCGGGTGGCCGTTATCCGGCAGGACCTCCGCTCGTGACTGCCGGGAGACGGCAGGCGGGAGGGAGGACACGACGGGTACCCGATTCGCCCCCCGAGTCCCTCCACCTCAATCTCGGCGGAGAGGAGGTCCGTGTTGCGATCCACCGGAAACCGGTGCGGACCCTCCGGCTCCGGGTGATGCCGGACAGCAGCCTCACGGTGACCTGCCCCCGCCACAGCGACGTGGAGGGGTTCCTCCGGGAGAAGGAGCGGTGGATCCGGAGGAAACGCGAGGAGATCCGGATCCTGGCCGCGTCCCCCGAAGGATCCGTCCACCGGATCCTGCTGGACGGGGAGTTCTGTACCCTGCTCCACGGGAATGCGTGCGGCAGGGCCGGGGACGGAACGGTCGCCTATACCACCCCGGCCGCCCTCCATCGGTGGCTCACCGCCACCCTCCGGGGCGACCTGGCGGCACGGGTCACGGCACACGCGGACCGGATGGGGCTTCGCCCGCCGCCCCTCGCCATCCGGCGCCAGCGGAGCCGCTGGGCCAGCTGCTCCACCCGTGCCGGCCTCTCCTTCAACCTGCGCACGGCGGCCCTGCTGCCATCCCTCCGGGATTACCTGGTGGTCCATGAGCTGGTCCACCTGAAAGAGCCCAACCACTCGCCCCGGTACTGGGACCGTGTCCGGGAGTACTGGCCTCATGTCGAGGAGAGCGAGGGGGAGCTCTCCCGGTTCTGGATCCTTATCGAGAGAAACGAGATCTGGAGGGTGATCCTCTCCCGGTGAGGGCGGGCGGAGAGGTTCTTCGTTCTGAGTGGACCTCTCTGAACCCCCGACCCCGGGTTAAACCGGACGATCCTCACCGGGAGTGGATTCCGTGAGGGGGCAGAGCCCCCTCCCGTCATCATTTCCAGGAAAGAAGGAGGGATATGGAGGGCTCAGTCCTTCTTGGAGATGGTCCGCTCCAGGGCCTCGCGGACGGCCTTCTGGACTCCCTCGTCCTCGTCCTTCAGGGCCTGGATCAGGGGCTCGACCGCCCGCCCGTCGCCGATCTCTCCCAGGGCCACGGCAGCGCCCTTCTTGACGTTCCGGTCCCGGTCCCTCAGGCCCTGGATCAGGGGCTCGACCGCCCGCCGATCCCCGATGCGCCCCAGGGTCCAGCTGGCCACGTACCGGACACCGGGATCGTCGGCGGAGAGGGCCCGGATCAGGAGCTCCACCGCCGCGTCCCCGATACTGACCAGCACGTCGGCGGCGCCCATCCGGACAAAGACGCTCTCGTCCTTCAGCACGTCGATGAGTGGCGCAATAGCCCGGTCGTCGCTCACCCGTGCCAGCGCCTTTGTGGCGGTCTCCCGGAGATCCGCGTCCCGGAGCGTCTGGATCAGCGGGGAGAGGGCCCGGATGTCGCCGACCTTGCCGAGAGCTACCACCGCCTCGGTCCGGACCCCCGCGTCGTCGTCTGCGAGCATCTCCACCAGGGCATGCACGGGGTAGGGAACGCCGATCTCGCCTATGGCGATGGTGGCTTCCCGGCGCACGCCGGCCGAGTTGTCGTGGAGGGCTTTCATCAGCGGCTCCACGGCCCGCACGTCCCGGAACCTGCCCAGCACCCGGGCAGCATGGCGCCGAACCTCCTCTGCGGAATCCGGGAGAGCCTGCATCAGGGGTTCGATGGACGGCTCCCCGATCTCGAAGAGGACATCCTCCGCCTCCGCCTGGACCGCTTCCGTCTCCTTCTTCAGGGTCTCAATGAGGGGGGATACCGCCGCCTCCCCCACCATGACGAGCACCCAGCGGGCCGATTCCCGGATCCGGCCGTCGCTGTCCTTCAGGGCCTGGATCAGCGGTTTGATCGCCGGTTTCCCGATCCCGATAAGGGACTTCGCTTCCTCCTTCCCGAGGACAGCCTCCGGTGACTTGAGGAGGGCGAGGATCGCCTCCACCGCCCTCCCGTCCCCGATCCGGCCCAGGGCATCGGCCCCGTAGGACCGGACCCAGCCGTCACTCCCGGCGACGGCGGTGAGGAGCGCAGGCACCGCACTCTTCTCCCCGATCTTCCCCAGCGCCTCGATGGCCCGGCAGCGGAGGAAGGGGTCCTCGGCGGAGGTGGCATCGATCAGGTGGGAGACGGCGGAGGGGGACCGGATCCGGCCCAGCAGCTCTGCCGCCTTGCGCTTCACGAACCGGTCCGGGTCCCGGAGCGCCCCCGCCAGGGCCTCCACGGCGTCCTCCCCCAGCTGCTCCAGCTCGTCCCAGGAACCGCTGGAGAGGAGGAAGTAGGCCCGCTCCTCGTCGGAGAGCGGGCTCCACCCAAAGGATTTCAGGATCCGGACGATCTCCTTCTGGCCGGCCCACGGGACCTTCCGCAGCACCTCGGCGAGGGCCGGGACCGCCCGCTCGTCGCCGATCTTCTCCAGCGTTGCCGCTACCTGCCGCTGGACCTCCCAGTCCCCCTCCTCCAGCGCGGCGATCAGGGGCTCGACCGCGGGGCCCTTGATGGTGACGAGGATCCGCTGGACCTCCTTCCGTATTTCCCAGTCCTCGTCGGAGAAGCCCCGGATCAGGGCCTCCACCGCCCGCCCCTTCATGCCGGCGAGCGTGTGGGCTGCCCTCTCCCTCACGTCGCTGTATTCGCTCCTCAGCGCCTGGATCAGGGAGTCGAGCGCTGCTTCGCCGATGGTCCCGAGGGCGATGGTGGCATAGCACCGCACGTAGGTATCGTCATCCGAGAGCGCGTCGATCAGCGGTTCCAGGGCCCGGTCGTCCCCCAGTTTTCCCAGGGCCCGGGCGGCCTCGCCCCGCACATCCTCGTCCCGGTCCCGGAGGGCGGCCACCAGGGCATAGAGGGCACGGGGATCCCCGATCTCCCCCATGGCACGGGCGGCGGCACCCCTCACCCGGCCGTTCTCGTCCTTCAGCGCCCGGATCAGGTGGTCCACCGCCATGGGGTCCCCAATCCTCCCGAGAGCCTCGGCGGCCTCGGTCCTGACCAGCTTGTGCCGGTCGCCCAGCGCTTTTATCAGCGGGTCCACCGCTTTCGGGTCCCGGAGCTCCCCCAGCGCCCGGGCGGCCTGGGACCTGCCTGCCTCGTCCTTGTCCCCCAGGCTGCGAATCAGGGAGTCCACCGCTTTCGGGTCCCTCATCCCCGCCGCCCCCCGTGTGACCGGCGGTCTCATGCCCTTCGTATCCTGCTTCACCGGCTCCTGCGCCCGCCTCTCCTGTTTCTTCTTCACCATAACGAGTCCTCTTCATCTCCCCGAGGGAGTCTCATACACACGAACTTCCAGGAATTCGTCTCCCGCCCGGCGAGATCCTGCCGGGAGAAGACTGTGCTTCCTGCTCTTCCCATTGGCCGGGGACCCCAATTAAAGTTATCTTCCGAAAGGAGAGAAAAATTGAGTATTTAAGAATATAAAACAATATTTAGTTATATCAAAAGTTATTTCTTAGTTTCTAATGGACTTCATCAATATCAAATGAGATCTGATGATATCCCATTAAGTAGGATGAGGGGTCAGGGTACCGGTGGAGATGAAGCCGGAAGAGGAGTTTGACCTGGCCGAGCCGCTCTTCACCATTCCCGAGGTGGCGGAGAAGCTGAAGGTCTCGACCCACACGGTCCGTTCCTGGATCCAGAAGCGCTGGCTGCGGATCATCAAGGTAGGTCGCGGGGTCAGGATCCCTGCCTCTGCCATCAGCGAGTTTGTTGAACGGTCGATGCGGTACCAGGGGTAAGCCGGATGCCGCGAGAGCACCCGTCCCCGCCGCGGAACGTGCCCTCCCCGGTGCACCCGGGGCCTGATCCGATGATGCGTCAAAGAAGGGTCGCCATGGGGGGAACTGCCCCATGAACCTTGCTCCCCTCCGGGAAACCCTGCGGGATCTCTTCGCCGATCTCCGTACCGTGACGGAGCCCCCGGAGCCCATCGCCGTCATGGCCTCCTGGCGGGACCTGGGGTTCTTCACCCGGTGCATCCGGCCCATGTGGCCATGGGTCGCCGCGGGGCTTGTCCTTACCCTGCTCCTCTCCGGGATCCGGGCCCTCCTCCCCCTCACCTCCAAGATCTTCTTTGACTACATCCTGCTCGGGCTGGACCCTGCCGAGGTGGGGATCTTCTCTGCCTGGTACCTGCAGCCGCTGATCTCCCTCATCGAGCCCGCCTTCTCGTCGGTCATCTCCCTCGTGATCCTCATCATCATCGCCGGGGGCATCACCGCCGTTCTGGAGCTGGCCCAGTCCTTCCTCACCATGCGGTTCAACCAGGAGGTCACCTACCGGCTCCAGACCGCCCTCTTCACCCACGTCCTCCGGTTCCCGGTCTCCTACTTCAAGAACACCCAGGTGGGGTACCTGGAGTCCCGCCTTTTCGGGGATGTCGGTGCCCTCCCGGGGCTCATCTCCCAGCTGATCTCCCTCATCACGACGACGTTCTTCCTCTTCTTCTCCCTCTCCATTGTCCTTGCCATCTCGATTCCCCTGACCCTCATCGCCGTTTCGGTGATCCCGGTGCTCCTCCTGATCAACTGGTTCTTTACCACCCGGCTCCGCTCCCTCACCTACACCACCATGGAGTCCTCGTCCCACCTCTCCGGCGATATCCAGGAGGTGCTCAGCGGGATCGAGGTGGTGAAGGTCCATGCTGCCGAGGACCGGGAGATGGACCGGATCACGGACCGGCTCCGCCGCCTGATCCGGCTCAGCATCCGGGGCATGGTCATCTCCTCCACGGCCGGCTACCTCTCCCGGGCGGTCCGGGCCATCCCCACCTTCCTCATCATGATCCTGGGGGCGAACGAGATTCTCGCGGGCCGGCTCACCATCGGGGACTACGTCGCCTTCACCACCTACGTGGCCATGATGACCGGCTCCCTCTCCGCCCTCCTCTTTGCCCCCCTGAACCTGCAGGGGATCCTGGTTCCCCTCGGCCGGATGCTGGAGCTCTTCCACACCCTGCCCGAGTACGGGAAGGGCGAAGCCGCCACGGGCGGTTCCCGGCCGGACCGGGTCCGGGGCGAGATCGCGTTCCGGGACGTCTCCTTCGCCTACCGGAAGGAGGAGCCGGTGCTCTCGCATATCAACCTCACGGTGAAACCGGGAGAGGCCGTGGCCATCGCGGGCCCGAGTGGCACCGGGAAGACCACACTCGTGAACCTGGTCCTCCGGTTTTACCTCCCCGATACGGGATCCGTGCTCCTGGACGGGACCGACACCCGGACCCTGGACCCCCGCTGGCTCCGCTCCCAGATCTCGGTGGTTTCGCAGGATATCTTCCTCTGGAACTCGTCGGTGGAGGAGAACATCCGGTACGGGCGGATCACCGCCACCAGTGGCGAGGTGGAGCAGGCCGCCCGCCGGGCCGGTATCCACGACGAGATCCTGACGCTGCCGAAGGGCTACGACACGGTAATCGGGGAACGGGGGGCGACCCTCTCGGTGGGGCAGCGGCAGCGGATCTCCATCGCACGGGCTTTCCTCCGGGACGCACCGATCCTGATCCTGGACGAGTTCACGTCAGCCCTGGATGCTGAAACCGAGCGGACAGTCCGGGCCTCACTTAGGGATCTGAGGAAGGGGAAGACCACTCTCGTGGTATCACACCACCCCCAGGTGCTGGCCGACGCCGACCGGGTCATCCTTCTTGAGAAGGGGCGGATCACGGCGGATGGACCTTACCGGGACCTGGCAGGGAAGGGTCCGATCCTGGGACCATCCCCGGAGAGGGGAGAGTGAGGGCCGGTTCTCCACAGCGGCATGAAATCTCCGGCCCCACTATCAGATCACGGGAACAGGAGGACCCGGTTTCATCAGCTGGGCGGGTTGCAGAGATCGTATGTCAAGCAGTATTCACCGCAGGGGTCGGAGCCGGTTATGCAGGCCCCAAAACTCACCGTGGTCCCGTTTCCGCAGGTGGGCCAGTTCGAGCCGCTGCTTCCTGTGCAGCAGACCGTGAGGCCACACATATTCCCGATTGTATTGCCGGACGTGCAATTGCAGCTGGCACTTGGGCCGTTCACGCACCCCTTGGTAGGGCATCCATCGGCGGTGCACCCGGTTTTGCAGGTGGTTGCAGCCGTCCAGCCGGAACTGCAGGTGGCTGTCGTGGCCTGAGGGCCATCATAGCAGGTGAAGCCGATACCAACAGGTAACTGGCCGTTATGTCCAAAATGTACCAATACGGGAGGTTCGTACCGGTACGGTGCAGGCATAAATTAAAAATTTGACCGTGAAACTGAAATATCTATGGGGTTACGCTTACGGAACAACACTCTCCCCAGCGGGGGGATCCGGAAGTGGGGAGC
>Ga0153915_10002067_pt1 | contig 18403 bp, 13 predicted proteins | sample Opewatmetagenome_2_FD_107003 | JGI IMG/M metagenome (GOLD analysis project Ga0153915, IMG submission 107003) | Freshwater wetland microbial communities from Ohio, USA - Open water 3 Core 3 Depth 3 metaG | ecosystem: Environmental > Aquatic > Freshwater > Wetlands | place: USA: Ohio, Lake Erie...
CAAGGAGTTTCTGGAAGATCCCCCTGTTCAACAGGGGCATTTCTCCTGTCAAGGCCGAAGATCCGGAGGTGGCGCCAATGATAGAGCGTTGCGTATTGAAAAAGAAGACAATGACCGCCACCTTTACCTATGACGCCCTGAGGTTTGCGGACGTACTTGTAGTTGATGTGCAATGTGATTTTCTCAAGCAGGAACTGGGTAATCTGAAGAGCGGGAGCGCGGACATAAGCGCCCTGGAAGAGAGCTTTAAGATCATCGGCGACTATATCTCTCCCGAATGCCTGGTCCTGATCGAGACCACAGTTCCTCCGGGGACGACCGAATACATAGCCTATCCATTAATCAAAAAGTCATTTAACAAGAGGAAAATAAAAGAAGAACCTGTCCTGGCCCACAGCTATGAGAGGGTTATGCCGGGGAAAAACTATGTGAGTTCCGTGAGGGACTTCTGGCGCGTCTGCAGCGGTATCAATGCCGGAAGCAGAGACAGGGTTACAAAGTTTTTATCCGAGGTGCTTAATGTAGAAAAATTTCCCCTCACAGTGCTTGACAGGCCCATGGAGAGCGAGACATGCAAGATAGTTGAAAACAGTTATCGCGCCACCATCCTTGCCTTCCTTGATGAATGGAGCCTCTTTGCCGAGACAAACGGCGTGGATATTGTAAAGGTCATAAATGCCATAAAGGTGAGGCCAACCCACAATAATATCATCTTCCCGGGGCCAGGCATAGGCGGTTACTGTCTCCCTAAGGACGGCGGACTGGGGCTCTGGGCATACAAACATCTCCTGGGTTTTGAAAACGATATATTCAAGATTACACCGGAGGCCATTAATATAAATGATACAAGGTCCCTGCACGCGGCCCAGCTTACCCGTGACGCACTGAGAAATATGGGAAAGATCGTAGCGGCTTCACTGATCACGATCCTGGGCGTATCCTACAGGGAGGATGTGGGTGATACCAGGTACAGCGGGTCAGAGGTCATTGTAAGGAAGTTGACTGAGATGGGGGCGGAGGTGAGGGCACATGATCCCTATGTTGATCACTGGTGGGAGATAGAAAAGCAGGACAGTTACCCGTCAACAGGAACAGGCTGGTCCAGGTTCTTCCGTAATCAGGAGAACCTTGATGATTTCCACATGATCCCCGATATGGCAGAGGCCCTGAGCGGGGCTGATGCCGTTGTCCTGTCCGTTCGCCATAAACACTATATGAATATTGACCCTGAGGAGATGGTGAAGATGACAGGGGGACCGGTGGCCGTGATAGACTGCTTCGGGATACTTGATGATGAGAAGATAGAAAAATATTTTGACCTGGGTTGCGAAGTAAAGGGCATGGGTCGCGGACATATCAACAGGATAAAAGAAAAGGTCCGGAAAAGAAAGATGGGCCTGGCCTGAGAGACAGGCCGGGACCATCCTGTCTAAAGGTCATAGCTGTGAAGGCTTGAAAGGTAATTGACGCCGAAATAGGTGAAAAGGACGCATAAAAATCCTATAACGGAGATGGCCGCAAGTCTTTTCCCCTTCCAGCCCCTTATTAACCTGGCATGCAGGAGAGAGGCATATACAAGCCATGTGACAAGGGACCATGTCTCCTTCGGATCCCAGGTCCAGTAGCTCCCCCATGCGGAATGGGCCCATACGGAGCCTGTAATTATGCCGAGGGTAAGGAGGAGAAAGCCTATAACCACCATCTGGTAGCTCAGTTCCTCAAGGAGATTCAACCCGGGTATAAGCTTAAAGAAGCCGCCGGTATTATCAGGCCCTTCGCTCATCTTGATAAAATACATAAGGCTCATGCCGAAGGAGAGTGCAAAGGCGGCGTATCCGAAAAAACAGGTAATAACATGGGCGGTCAGCCAGTTGCTCTGAAGTGCAGGAACCAGCGGCTGGATGCTGTTCTTGATGTCTCCGGAAAAGGAGGCGTAGGCAAGGGAAAGAAAGGCCAGGGGGGTGACAAAGGCCCCTATGCCCTTATTACCTGTACGTCTTTCCACGATGATATAAAGCAATATAATCGCCCATGAGAAAAATATAAGCGATTCATAGAGGTTCGACAGGGGTGCATGACCGATGCCGAGCTTATAGGACTCAAACCACCTGAAGGCAATGCCGACGGTGTGTCCGCCGAATCCCGCTATCGTAAAACAGGTCGCTGCCCTGCCGAATATCTGTCTTCCCGTTACAAGAAATATAAGATAGGACAGAAAGCAAAAAAAATAGACAAACGTTATATAACTCAGGATAACAGTGTTAACCATTATGTTTTCCTTCCGGTTTAATATTTTTCAGGCTTAAAAGAAGCCGGTCCAGTTCTCTTTCCATGCCCGCAGGATTTTTATTGGACGTCCCCGCTAGGTCTATCTTTACATTGCCTTTTTCACCTGTAATCTTGATCCAGAACTTCCTGTGGGATGTGAAAAAGGTAAAGAAAAGTCCTGTTATAATCATGAAGAAACCTGTAAACACGAGCTGTACGCCAGGGTCCCTGGCGACCTGAAGCCCGGTGTAAGTCACGGACCCCATATCATCGATACTAAAGGTAAAGGGCTTGTAGGCTGAGGGATTAAATTTTGGAGACACTTCAAACATGGCGGAATAATTTTCCGGTATATTGTCCCTGTCTTTAAACAGCCATATGGGCGTTTCCTTTCCCTCAGACGATTTAACGGTAATAAGTGCAGCCGGCCCCAGGTTCATGAAATTGTCTCTTATATCCGAGACTGTCAATTCACCTTTGTTGTCGGGCAGGATAACGGACTTTCCCAATGCAACCTCGATCTTTGTCTCTTCAGCGCCCTTATCATTATTAATGACCTTAAGGGTGGCCTTCTCTCCAGGCACAGTGCCATAGCTCGACTGATAGAAGGTAACGCCCATGAATTTTATCGGGTGATTGACAAGGAGACTCCCCTTCAGAACTTCCTTTCCGTTTACAATAAAACCAAGGTCCGACCGGTATTCCTTCGGGACCCCGTTATTATAAAAATCGACAATAAACTTTTCACACTTGACGCTGAATCCGAGCTCTTTATATTTCTGAGCATCTCCGTTTGAAGGAATGACGCTGTCAATTGATCCGCCCTCCGGGATATTCACATAGGCGCTGAATCCGAAGATGGATCCTATGATCGCCCCGCAAAGGATGAATAAAACACTTAGATGGACCAGATATACGGAGAAAAGAGAATAACGCCCCTTTTCGCAATATAAAAAGGCGGCATTGCCGTTATCCTTGATCACAAGGTTGCGGAACCTGCCCCTCAGGTGTTCCTGTATCCCTGATGAGACCTGTTCAAGACCGGTATTGGATAATAATATGGCCCTGGGTGTCCCTTCTTCAAAGACCTTTGAACGGTCAGGGCTTGGCGTCAGCCGGAATAGTTTCAATGTCGCGGGGAATCGATCTATGGAGCAGATAATGAGATTGACGGACAGACAGAAGACTATCAGTCTGAACCATATCGAGTGATAAATGCCTGAACCTTCCTGCTGCTGGACCACGGTGCCTATTATCGATAAGATAGCCAGTATCGAAAGCAGGATCAGGGTGAGCCTTACGGATCTTAGAATATTCCATAACGGGTTTGTCTTTTTATCGTTCATAACATCGCCAAATTATTCTGTGTTATAATTGTTTTTTTATTTTCTGTCTTTTCCCTTTCAGCCTATAACACAATTCATCTGAAAGGGCAAATCGCATATAAATAGCTGCAATATCCGGTTAGGCTGCAAGCTGCCGGCTGGCAGTTAAATATTTTTTGAGGGGCAAAGTTCCCTGATCCGGCAGATGTCGTGTCCGGGCTTCTTTGCAGCGCAGACCTCTCTCCCGTGATAGATGAGTATGTCTGAAAAGCGTCTCCACCTGTCCTCGGGAAGCAGTCTCCGGATGTCCATCTCTATCTTGTCAGGGTCTTCATTTTCAGTAAGGCCCAGCCGAACGCTAAGTCTTTTTACATGGGTGTCCACCACAACGCCGGGTACGCCAAAGACCGCGCCAAGCACGCAATTGGCCGTCTTTCTACCTACGCCGGGCAGTCTTAAAAGCTCTTGCATTGTCCCGGGGACCTCGCCTTTATAAAGATCCAATAACCCCTTGCAGCATCCTGTTATGGATTTTGCCTTGTTCCTGAAAAAGCCCGTCGGCCTGATATCCTCTTCAATCTCAGATATCGGGACAATAAGAAAATCCTTCGGCCCCCTGTATTTTTTAAAAAGCGTCCCGGTAACCGTGTTGACCTGCCTGTCCGTGCACTGGGCAGACAGGATGGTTGCTATGAGCAGCTCAAAAGGGGTCTCGTACAGCAGCGCGGTTTTTTCATGGGTATAAACGGGATCAAGCGTTTCAAAGATGTCCTTTGCCCGGAGATTCTTTTCTTTTATGCCTTCCATAATCCGAGTCCTCCACGATTTAATTTTTCCGGCAATACCCTTGCAGAATATAACGCGAAAATTGTATAATGCAATCATCTTCATGTAAATCACTTTAACAGACCAGGTATATTAAGACAATTCCGGACTTAAACCATTTAGGGGGAATGCCATGGAGAAAAAAACTCTCAGGACAATGGGATGGCCGACAGTATATGGAATCTTCCTGTCAGGGCTTTTTCTTTTCTGGGGGGTTGTTTCACCCTCTGTGGCGGAAGAGAAAGGTCAAGGCAGGACAGAGGCAAATCTTCAATCACAGGGAGAAAAGGCAAAGGAGGGAAAGATGGCGGATACACAAAAGCTGACGGACAAAGAGGGTGAATACCTTCTGGGTCTGGCTAGAAAGACTATAGAACAGGAACTTTCTGAAGCCGGGACCGTGAATAAGGAGAATGAACTTGAGTCTCCAAGGTTTTCAGAAAAACGCGGCACCTTTGTAACACTTACCATTAATAAAAATCTTCGTGGTTGCATCGGTCATATCATAGAATCGGAGAGCCTTCTTAACGGGATAAAGGAAAATGCCGTAAACGCGGCATTTAAAGATCCCAGATTCAATCCCCTTTCAAAAAAGGAATGGAAGGATGTTAAGATTGAAATCAGCATCCTTACCAACCCGTCCTCCCTGGAATATTCCGATGCCGATGACCTGTTGAAAAAGATCCGCCCCAACGTGGACGGGGTTATTATAAAAAAGGGATATTATCAGGCTACATTCCTGCCGCAGGTATGGGAACAGCTTCCTGATAAGAAGGAGTTTTTCACCCACCTGTGCCTCAAGGCCGGCATGGATGGGAATGAATGGAAAAAGGGGAAGCTGGAGGTCTTAACCTATCAGGTGCAGGCATTTGAAGAACACTGAGAAGGACCGACAGGATGATAAATATCAGACGTCTCATATTCTGGTCCATAATCGGGACAGGCATATCCTCTATCACTGTCCAGCTTGTCGTAATACGCGAGTTCCTTACCCAGTTCCAGGGGAATGAACTGACCATCTCAGTTGCTGTCTTCTGCTGGCTGGCGCTGACCGGCGCAGGGAGTTTCTCTGCAAAATTCATTAAGCCTTCCTCAGTCACATCTTATTCCATACTGGGACTCTTCGCCGCACTCTGGCCGATCCCCCAGCTCATCATGATCAGGCATTTCAGGGAGGATGTCTTTATCCATGGGGTTTCCCCGGGGTTCTATCACATCTTCTTTTTTATCCTGGCCTCCATCGCCCTTTACTGCCTGTTATCGGGATTCATCCTCCCATGCGCCCTGGGCGTATTAAAGGCCAATGGATACGGGTCGACATCCAGCGACATATACATAACGGATAATATGGGGGATATCCTGGGCGGGATGATATTCAGCTTTATCCTCGTCTACTGGGCAACGCCCTTTCAGGCAATCGCCATAACATCAGCCCCGGCCATACTGAGCGCCCTTATATTGTTGTATGCCAGGGGAAAAAGATTTCTCCTTGCATGTGCGATCATATTTAGTGCGGTCTTTTATATGATCAGCCTTAATGCGGGTTTCGAGATGTCTGCATTGTCCGGCCAGTACGGGGACATCGTGAAATACCTTGAATCTCCCTATGGCCGCATAGTGATAACAAAGGAAGGCTCGCAGCATACCTTCTGGGAATCCGGTCTCCCTTTATACTCCGATGAAAATATCATGGAGAGCGAGGAGGAGATCCACTATCCCCTGAGCCAGCTGAAAAAGGTCGGCAATATCCTTATTATATCAGGAGGCATGGGAGAGACCATCGGCGAGGCGGCAAAATACAATCCTTCCCATATCGATTATGTGGAACTGGACCCCTACCTCACAGGGGCGGCCCGGGAACTGGGCATTTTGAAAAAGATGCCGTTTCTTGATATCATTAATACGGACGCGAGGAGTTTTATAAAAAATGCCGGAAAGAAATACGACGGGATAATTATAAACCTCCCGGACCCGGACACCTTTCAGATCAACAGGTTTTTCACAGATGAATTCCTCGTCCTCGCCAGGGGGGCGCTTAATAAGGACGGCGTCCTGTCCTTCGGGATGGAATATTCGGAGAATTACATCAGCAGGATAAGGAGGCAGAAGCTTTCCTCCATGTATAATACGGCCATGTCCCAGTTTAGGCATGTGGAGATAATCCCCGGCGGGAAGGCCTATTTTATATGCAGCGATGGGGCGATCTCCCTGGATATTCCCGGCCTCTTGAAAGAAAAAAATATCCGGACGACATTTATAGAGGGCTATTACCAGGGCAATGTCACCCAAGACAGGATAAAAAAGATTCAGTCAGGCATTGACAGGGGAGAGGATATCAACAGGGACTTTAAGCCCGGGATGATCAACATCATCTTCAGGGAATGGTTTTCCCAGTATGATACGTCCCCGGGGCTCTTCATTATCATCATCGGGGCCGTCTGTTCCATGTGCCTCTTTTTCATTAAGAGAGAGGAGTATGTCCTGTTTTCAACGGGGATGGCCGTCATGGGTACAGAGATGCTGATTATCTTCACCTTCCAGGTCATTTACGGATATATATATCTTAAGATCGGGGCTATCGTGACCTCCTTTTTTCTTGGTCTCCTGCCGGGTGCAATCCTGGGAAGGGCCTGGAAATGGAAAAGGGGCCTGGGGCTTGCGCTATCAGAGGCTATGCTCCTTTGTCTGCTGTTCATCTTTCTGGCATGGAGCATGTTTTTTAAAGGTGAGGGCTCCCAGGCATTTTTCCTCCTGTATTGTTTCCTGTTTTCGCTGTGCTGCGGATTTCAGTTTCCTGTAATTACGGGCATTATGGGCGAAGCCTCACAACCGATTGCAGGATGCCTGGCGGCTGATTTTACAGGGGCGGCCCTCGGCACAATCCTGGTCGGTGCCTTTTTAATCCCTTCGCTTGGGATACAATCAGCCATTGTCTTTTTGATATTGATCAAGCTGTCCAGCAGTTCGATGCTGCTTTTTTCGCGGGGGAAAGGAAGGAGTTATAATTAGGAGCTAACCATGTCTAACACAATGACAAGAAAAGAGTTTTTGAAAACCCTAGGACTAGGCGCCTCTGCGCTATTCTGTGCGGGCATGGGATACTGCCCGTGGGTTATGGCCGGGGATAAGGGCGAAAGTATAAAAGGGACAATCTTCAAGAATGACGCGCCATCCAAACCCTGGAAATGGTCCATAGAGGCATTTCACTATGAGACCGAGGGCAATAATGTTCGGTGTCAGTTGTGTCCCAATCTGTGCTTCCTTTCTCCAGGGGACCGCAGCGTCTGCAGGTCAAGGGTGAACATAGGGGGCAAGCTATACTCATTGTCCTACGGGGACCCCTGTTCCATAAATGTAGATCCCATCGAAAAGAAGCCCCTGTTTCATTTCTATCCCGGCGCCTCGATTTTTTCTTTTGCCGCCGCCGGGTGCAACTTCAGGTGCCTCAACTGCCAGAACTGGGAGATATCACAGAAAAGGCCGGAGGACCTGGAACACGAGGACCTCTTCCCTGCGGATGTAATAAAGGCGGTAAAAAAGGGCGGCTATAATCTTATAGCCTACACCTATTCCGAGCCCACCAGTTTTTATGAATATATGCATGACACTGCAAAGCTGGGGAAGGAGGCAGGCTTTAAGAGCGTCCTGATATCAAACGGCTATATCAATGAGATGCCGCTTGTAGAGTTGTCGCGCTATATTGAGGGCGCCAATATCAATCTCAAGTCCTTTGACGACAGGATCTATCAGGCCCTTAACGGAGGGACACTTGAGCCTGTGCTCAAGACCTTCAGGACCCTCCATGAAGAGGGCGTCTGGTTTGAGATGACGACCCTTGTGGTGCCTGCCTATATAGATGATAAGGATATGATAAAAAGGATGTGCGCATGGATACTCAAGGATCTGGGCCCTGATTATCCACTGCATTTCATAAGGTTTCACCCTGATTACAAACTGACGAGATTGCCCTCCACCCCCATTGCAACCCTGGAGGCATTCAGGGAGATCGCCATGAAAGAGGGGATACGCTATGTGTATGTGGGCAATGTCCCCGGACATGAAGGGGAAAACACCTATTGCCACAACTGCAAAAAGACCCTGATAGAAAGAAACGGTTATGTATTAAAACAGGTAAACCTGGAGAACGGTAGATGCAAATTCTGCGGGACATCGATCCCGGGACGATGGGCCACCCTATGACTTTGTAATGATCGTCTTGAAATGTTGAGATCGTCTATTCTGTCTTATATGCTGTTCCCGCAGTCTTGTTATCGATTCTTCCAATATCCCGGTTTTCGTTTTGCGTGGGCGACAGCTACGATTTGTAGCTTTTTATTGACTGTGCGGTAAATAAGATTGAAAGGAAATCGTTCGAAGACATAACGGCGAGTGCCTTTTTCAAACAGAGGCCACATCTCTGGATTTTCAGCAATCTTCTCGACTGAGCGGAACAGCTCCGAGAGAAATGCCCTTGAAGCGAACAAACTCCGCTCAGCATACCAATCTCTTGCTGACTCAGCTTCTTTCAGGGCATCGGGATGGAATTCTATTATCCTATCCCCCATAAGTGCTCTTCATCAGCCTCATTTTCACATCTTTCCAAGGGATAGTTACGATTTCTCCGGAATCCAGTTCTGAAATCCTTCTGGCCGTTTCAAGCCGCCATAGGGCATCCAGATCATAATCAGGCTCCTCCTCAAGACTTGTAATTAAGAGCCCGGCCAAAGCGGCCCGATCCTTTTCGTTTAGATCAAGGACACGTTTAAATAAATCAGATGTTGTTGCATTCATAATCATGCCCTCCCTGAGATTCTGAAAGATCATCAGGATAAAATAATAAAATTGTCATAATAACCGACATGTGATCCTTTTGTTGCTAAAGTATTCTGCATTTTCTATGACTCACAGCATTATTCCGTTAAATTTTATTGTCTCTAATGGCCACTGTTTCATATAACCTTACGCTGTTGTGGTCCGGAATTTTTTCCCGTCCTGTTTGCAGAGCGCCTTTACAAGGCGACGTCCGGACATGACGCCGGTCGGAAGACCGCCGCCCGGCTCGACCCACTGCCCGCACATATAGAAATTCTGTAGGCCTGGCAGGGTCTGGCTCATGGGTCGCATCACGGTGGACGAATTCTGCGGCGTGATCAACCAGCCTTCAAAACTTCCTTTCCAGTTGCCTGTATAGCGCTCGAAAGTCAATGGTGTAGCCACATCCAGCATTTCCACCTGACCGGAGATGCCGGGGAAGCGCTGGTCCAGCAGTTCCACCACTGTGCGGGCCACCCGGTCTTTCTTTTCCTTGTAGGCGGGCTGATCCTGCTCCAGCCCTTTCCAATATTCGTAACTGCTGGGCATCATCACCACAAGGCTGGTCTTGCCGTCCGGCGCCAATGTGGGATCCTGGTTAAAAATGTGGATCGACATCCTGTCATGCACCGCATCCCCGATTTCCGTCGGTTGGCGCAGGGGGAAACTGATGCCTGAGACCGTTTTGGGTTCATCGGCAAAAGAGCGGTTCACCCCTATCCCCACGAATAACAGCGACGGGAATAGGGGCCATTTCTCGTAAGGCTCGCGAGTCTGTTCATCCGCGTATTTGCCTTCCAGCATATTAAAGATGGTTGAAAAGCCATCCGCCGCGGAGATCACCCGTCCTGAGCGGCGCTCACTCCCATCCATGAATCGGATGCCCACGGCTTTATCCCCTTCCGTCAAAATTTTCTCAACCCGGCTATTATAATGGATTGTTCCCCCAAGATCAATATAGCGCCTGGCCAGCGCCAGCGACATGGGCAAGGAACCGCCGATGGGATAACCGGCATTCCTGTTGTGCAGCCAGGCAAAGGTGAAGAGCATAAATAACATGGAGAATTCCGGAAACCACATTTGCAGCAGGGCGTTGCGGAGCGCCGGGTCTTTAATGCGTACGACAAATTCAGCGGCGGAGATTTTCATCCACTTCTTCATCTCTCTCCCTTTGGTCGCCAGAATCAGCCCGAGCTTGAGACCTTTCAGCAGACGCTTAAACGGCGGGTCTGATTCGGAGGGCTGATCAAAATCAAGGCACATCCGGATGCCCCGGACGAAATCCCGGATGGGTTTCTCGTCTTGAGGCGAAAACTCCAGCAGATGTCTTTCCAGCCTGTCCACGTTCGTGTGGAGGATCAGGGTGCGCCCATCGGCGCCCTCGTAGCGCATGTATTCGTCCATGTCGATGAACTCACGCCCCCGGGCAATGCCGACTTCCTCCCAGTAGCGGTGCATGCCGCTCAGTGGCGAGGATCCCACCAGCCAGTGGATGCAGCCGTCGATGGTGTACCCTTGGCGTTTCCAGGCCGTGCACAAGCCGCCCGGCAGGTCGTGCATCTCAAAAATCTGTGTGCTGTAACCATTCATTTGGGCATAGATCCCGGCCGAAAGCCCTGCGAAGCCGGCTCCGATTATGACGACTGATTTATCTCCCATATTATTTCTCCCTTTCCCCTGCGCAAGTAGTGACATTCTTCATAGACTGTAGTCCCCCGGAAAGAAGAAGCTCTGTCCGGGCTTCAAAGGTAAGCAGGGGCTTAGTATATTTCATGCTGCCTCCCGTAAAAAAACACCGAATTTCGCATGCTGAACTGTGGCGTGGCGGATATGCCGGCTTTAAAATAGTACTCCTCGAAGAGGACGTCAATATTGTTATAGATTGGACCTGAAGGGAATTTTATCATATTTTCTCCCGCTCCTGTGCACTGGTACTTCATATAAATGAAACTGGAATTATTTTTTATTGCAAATTAAGGTTCTTTGTAAGATAAGTTTTTTAACGTTAAACCTCTTTCTGTTGCCTGGTTTTATATTATATAACAAGCCTAATCCTCCGGCCGATTTGATGACCTGGCATTTATTATGAGAATCACCGATGCATATTATTAATCGTTGTTCATCCGCTAAAATTATCCTTGTCCACTGCCTCATCCTGTTTTCTATCGCCTTAATTCCATCACAGGCCCGGAGTAGCGATAAAAAGCTTAGGGTGGGCGTTTCATCTTATGACCCGCCATTCTCCTTTGTTGAACAAGAAAAGGCAACACCACAGGGTTTCAGCGTGGATCTGGCAAAAATGCTTGCCTCTAAAATGGGTTTAACAGCCGAAGTATATGCCATGGATAATTCGGATTTGATAAAGGCTTTAAATGACGGCAAGATAGATCTTGTCATCGGCATTATGGATGATTCCTATTATACGGCGGAAATAATCAGGACTTATATCCTGACCAATAGAAACTACTTTGTTAACAAACGCCAATATTCTAACTTTTATCCATACAGGGACCTTCCCCTCTATACAGTGGCAATTGAGAAAGGGCGCACACTTTCCTGGCTTTTGCTTCCAAAGATGGACATTAAATTTATTGAGACAAAATCCCAGGAAGAGGCGCTTGCCCTTGTAGATTCCGGCAAGGCGCAGGTTTACATATCCAGTAACGCCGGTTCAACTGTATATACAATAAATAAAAAGGAATTTCGGAATATCAAGCAACTGGGGACACCGATTGAATCAGTGCCGCTGGTACTTGCCGTTAATAAAAAAGATCCGGAACTTTTCAACAATATGAGCATGGCCTATGGCGAGGTCTTTGAAGACGAAATTAACAGCATATATGATAAATGGTTCAGCCGTGACTATCGATTCATAATGGCCAACTTAAGAAGATATTTTTTACTCACGATATCTTTTGTAATATCCGCCTTTTTGATATTCATTGTCTGGAATTTTATATTAAAAAGGAAGGTAAAGCACATTACAAAAGATCTGCAGGTATCAGAAGAAAGGTACAGGGACCTCATTGAATCATCTCCTGAGATGATTCATCTTATCTCCAAGCATGGTGAAATCAGACTAACGAACAAAATTGCTTTAAAACATTTAGGGTATAATGAAAAAGAAATGATGAACAACCGTCTCCATAACCTTGTGCTGCCGGAACAAAAGCAAGACTTGACGGATTTCATTAAGAGTGTGTTTCAATGTAAATATTCAAATAAAGAATTTATTTTCAGGGCAAAAAACGGGAACCACATCCACGTAGAGATGGTAGCGACTATAGTGAAAGGACCCAATGATGTAGAGGCACTTGTATGTTGCTTTGCGCGGGATATAACCGAGCGAAAGCGTCTGGAGGAGAATCTCATCCGTTCGGACCGATTGGCAATCATGGGCCAGATGGCGGCCGGAATCGCCCATGAGATCAATAACCCCCTGGGTATTATTTTATCCAACGCCCAAGACATGCTCAAGTACGGACAAAACACTGATGATTCGAATGAAAGCCTGAAATCCATTGAACGGAATGCCTTGAGGGCGGCAAAAATTATTAAAGATCTGCTTTCGTTTACGCGACCGACGCTTCAGGAGGTTGTGCCTATTGACCTGATTCAACTCATTGACGAAACCCTGTTTTTTTTCAAACAGCGGCTTAAACAGAAAAATATAAAAATAGAAAAGACATATCCATCTGAATTGATAAACCTATGGGGCGATAAAAACTTGATTCAGCAGCTATTGATCAATCTTATTCTTAATGCAATCCAGGCCATCAGAAACGAAGGCATCATTGCTCTCAGTGTCAATATGAACGGAGAGGCCGTTGACAGAAAGATCATCTTACAGGTGGAAGACAACGGCATATGCATCCCTGAAGAGGATCTTAAAAAGATATTTGATCCCTTTTTCACATCTCGAAAAGAGAACGGCTTCGGACTTGGACTTTTTATCTCAAAAATGATTGTTGAGAAGCATTACGGAATTATTTCAGCGATTTCGAAGGTGGGAAAAGGCACAGTTATGACTATGGAGTTTCCGGCAGAAGCGATAAAATTTTCTGCCTGTTCTATATATGAATAAGGAATAATATCTATGACTGATAAAATACTCATTGTAGATGATGAGCCTGAGATGCTTCAGAGTATAAGCCGTATATTTAAAAGAAAGGGATATGAAGCATATACAGCCCAAAGCGGCGAGGATGCCTGCAAGTCTATGGAAGAGACTGTGTTTGACCTGGTAATATCCGATATGGCCATGGAGGATATTAACGGTCTTGAACTTCTTAAGATCATACGATCTACGGATTCGACGACTCCTTTTATTATTATTACAGGAGTCGGGACCATTGAAACCGCTGTTGAGGCGATCAAACTAGGGGCTTTTCATTATATTACAAAGCCCTTTAATAACCACGAGCTGGAGATCCTTGCCCAACGAGCCATAGAATACGGGAAGCTTAATCGCAAGATAGCAAACATCAATTCTTCGGATGAAAGTGAGAATCTCACAAGGATGATTGTCGGCGTAAGCAGGTCAATGCATGAGCTTATGGAGCGTGTCGAAAAGATCTCCGATTCAATGGCCTCAATTCTTATTATGGGGGAAACAGGGACAGGGAAATCATTTCTCGCTGAGAAGATCCATGGAAAAAGTTCCAGGAGGAATAATCCATTCCTGACCATAGATTGCGCCGCCTTGACGGAAACGATTCTGGAGAGCGAATTGTTCGGACATGTAAAAGGCTCCTTTACGGGGGCCGTCCATGCCAAGAGGGGCCTCCTTGAAGAGGCTCAAGGAGGTACGATATTTCTGGATGAAATCTGTGAGATAAAACCTGCTACACAGGTAAAGCTTTTAAGGGCTATACAGGATGGACTGATTAAACCGGTCGGAGGCAATAAAAACATAAAAATTGACGTGCGTTTTATTTCCGCTTCGAGCAGAGATCTGAAAAAAAACATATCCACAGGTGAATTCAGGGAAGAGCTGTATTATCGTCTTGCGGTTGTCCCGTTAACACTCCCTCCCTTAAGGGAAAGACGCGAGGACATACCTTTATTGATTGATTATTTTTTTGATAAATTCTGTAAGAAATACAATAAAAAAATAAGCAGGATAAATGCCGACGTATTGGAAATGCTCATTGACGCCCCATGGAAAGGAAACATAAGGGAGCTTGCAAATGTTGTGGAAAGAAGCTTGCTTCTTTCAGAAAATGAAGTTATTACCCTCGATTGTTTATTGAGCTCAACGGAAAAGAGGATATCGTCAATAAAATCAGGAGAGAAAGATAGGGGTCTGCCTCTGAATCAGTTAGTGGAGGAGACTGAGAAAAAGGCCATCGCACAAGCCTTTAAAACTGCCGGGAATAACCGCAGTGAAGTAGCAAGGATGCTTGGGATCAGCCGGAGGACCCTGTACGATAAGATGGCTGCCTATAATCTTTACGGACTTGAAAAGGAAGCGGATACCGTTTAAAAAGGATGCATGGAGTTAATAAATGTGATTCAGAGATCATGGGACTTTTTTCAATGATTCTGTAAAGATTTTTCACACCTGTAAATTATCCTCACATCATACTCCTTCTAAACCATTGCCTACAAGTTTTCTACATAATATTAATTAATACTATCAAATAGTTACAAACATCCTCCATATTCTTTGTCTGGCATGATTTTCGCTTGTATAAAATCCATTGCGCGAACACTGTAGTAATGTGTCGATACCATTCAGTTGTAGATTTAAGATTGTGATATCGATTGGCAGGAGATGGCGTAGTTTTTATCCGAATTTTCAAAGCGCACAAACTGAAAGCGGATTTTTCAATTGGATTAGCAACGTATTATGAACAGTAAACATTTTAAAGGAGGAATCTATGTGCAGGATATATTTTAAGTCATTTATTGTAGCATTAGGGATTGTCTTTGCTCTTACAGGCATTACGCCGCTGAGTGTAAATGCCCAGGAGACCAAAACAGATGAATTTACCCTTGAGGAAATCACCATCACTGCGGAAAAGCATACATCGGACCTGCAAAAAACGGCTATATCCCTGTCTGCGGTTACAGGAGATGAAGTCCGCGAAAAGGCCATAACTTCGATCGACAGCCTATTAATGGATGTCCCCGGCGTTGAAGTGGGAGGTTTTCAAACCGGCAAGATGCTCTTCATACGTGGAGTGGGATCCAATGTCAGCCCATACCTTGACAACGATCCATCGAATGCGCTGATGCTTGACGGCGTCTATTCCGGAAAGGCAGAAGCAGTAATGGGGGCAGTATATGATATATCCCGTGTCGAGGTCCTTAGAGGTCCTCAGGGCACACTGTACGGACGCAATGCGATCGGCGGCACTGTTAACCTGATTTCGAACGCGCCGTCGGATAAGTTTGAGGCTATAGGCAACATCCAGATGGGCGATTATAATCTTAAACACTTTGACGGTTCCATTAATACCCCCATATCCGACAAGATGGCTATGAGAATTGCGCTCCTGAGGGAGACCCGCGACGGCTATCTATCCGGCGGCACCGAAAATGCGGACAAATTATCTTTTCGTGCCAAGCTCTCTTACAAACCTACTGACAAGATTTCCTTTCTGGCAACAATCGAAAGGAATGAGGACAATAGCGACGGCCAGGACACTGTGCCTGTTCCGGGATCCGCAGGGCATCTAAGTGCTTTTGGCTGGGTATCAGGTTTCGATTACACAAAAGGCTGGGTGGTTCCAGTCGGCGCTGATGCCTGGACTAATGATGAATGGCATACCTCAGATTCAACGTTGTATAATCAGATTTTTAATACATATACCCTTCAGATGGATTTGGATCTGGGGTGGGGCCAGTTAACGCTTTTACCCTCCTATTCAGATTCCCTTATGACAATATGGGGCGGGTCTTCAGCTGATGCACAGGCAGCGTCTCAAGCGATCAGTAAAAGAACTCAGAAGCAATGGTCAGGGGAGGCCAGACTGGCGTCCAAGGAGGACTCCACTTTTAAATGGCTTCTCGGTTACTACATGCAGACTTACAAAAATGCAGACCTTTCTTCCAGTACAACTTTAACGCTCTCCACTACTGCGAATGCCTTGAGCTGGGCCACATATCGTGAACCGGGAGGCACGCAGGCTATTTTCGGACAGGCTACCTACCCTGTTACGGAAAAGTTTCGCTTGACCGCGGGCATGCGGTACAACATTGATAACAGGAAAATGAACTATCGCTTTGGCTATGGCAACCTTACGGACACTGCTAATGCCTACTATGACCAGGCTGCTTTAGTCGATGGCCTTCTCCAATACGACTCGGGGTTGCGGCATTATAAATCCGACCTCAATTCATTCACTTACAAGGCCGGCATCGAGTATGATCTTTCCGAAAGTTCCATGCTTTATACACAGGTCTCTACCGGCATCAAATCAGGCGGTTTGAACACAGGAGCGCCTCCAACTACCTATGACCCTGAAAAACTTACCGCCTACGAGATAGGCAGCAAAAACCGTTTTCTGAATAACCAGCTTCAGGTCAACACAGAGGCATATTACTACGATTATGATAATATGCAGCAGACAATACGTACGATAACCTATGTTGCCGGTGTGCAAAACTACGCATCCCAGATCTTGGGCGCAGGCCCAACCCACTTTTATGGCGGCGAGGTAGAGACTGATTACATGCTTACGTTAAATGACAGAGTGAAGACGTCATTGACATACATGCACGCAGAATACGGCGATCTTACCCTTCCGATCAGTCCGTTCGGCACATATTCGGCTGTGACGCCTCTAAAGGGTACGCAGGCATCGAAGTCCCCGAAATGGGTAGGCACCCTGGAATATCAGCATTCATGGCTGCTTGACGACGGCGCCGGGATTTCAGCCAGCATTGATACCAGACTGTCAAGCGGATTTTTCGTCACCATAGAAAAGTATCTTCCCGGGTCGTGGCAGAAAGGCTACCACAGATCAAATACGCATGTTACCTATTCCTCTGCGAGTGGGAAATGGTCAACAGGCGTGTGGATTAAAAACATAGAAAATGAGGCGCAGACGACCATGGTCATGCCTAATTATCGAAGGATGATCACTGATCCCAGGACCTTTGGCATGACTCTTTCAGTAAAATATTAATAACATTGAAGATGACGGCATGGGCGCAATTCAGCAAAGGTGATCCGAGCGCTGAAATGCGCTCATGCCAATTCTTGGTTATATGGTTTGCCGATCCCCCGCCTGAAAAATAAACAGAAACCTTAAATATTAATATCAATATCTTAAAAACTTTTATAAGAGAGGAATTATGAATAGGAAAAATATATCTTTTGCCATTATTCTCATTATGATTATGTGTTTTTTTGGAGTTTCACCCGCTGGAGCCAAGATGATTAAAGAGGTTGCCATAGGTGTATTCAGCGATGCACCCAGCCAGATAGAGGCTGACAGGTTTTATATGCGCTATCATGGCCCGGAAATAACCCGTTTGTCGGGTCCCTGGATGACTAATTATCAGTTATGGTTGCCATTTGAACCGCCCAAGGAGGCAGTTGAGCTTTTCGGGGCAGTACGCGGACGTTATGCGGAGTTATGGTTCCGTGAGGAAGACTATCGCGACCGGCCGGCAGGAGGCGGATATATAACACTGTCAACTTGGCGAGATCCCAGTAAAAGCCGCCAGGCTAATGTTATCGTTACGGCTGTGCCCACTGAAACATTCTATGACTCCAATCCCAATCCGGAAGAGGGTATGATTTTGCGATGGGTCACCTTCATCCGTTATCCTGAAGGCGTGTCTGTGGAAGACGGTGAAAAGTGGTTTCTAAATGTCTATGCCAAGGAGGCCTTGAAGCAGCCCGGCCTCTTAAAATTTGTCAGTTATAAAACTTTGTCTTTAGGAAATCCTGAAGCGTCCGGCGGTAAGACAGCTCCTCCTGATGGCAAGATGACCCCTGCTGATGGCGGTAAGACAGCCCCTGCTGATGGTAAGACGGCGCAATCCGGGGGTAAGGGGGCAGAGATGAAGTCGTGGGTGCGCATGTGCGAATATTGGTACAAGGACTTTAACAGTTGGCGCAAGGCGGTACTGGAATCGCCGCCGAAATATACGGCGCCTGCCTGGGGAGGAAAATATCCATTTGTGGAGATGGAAAGCACATTTGTACCATATATGCC
>Ga0153915_10002068_pt1 | contig 18402 bp, 20 predicted proteins | sample Opewatmetagenome_2_FD_107003 | JGI IMG/M metagenome (GOLD analysis project Ga0153915, IMG submission 107003) | Freshwater wetland microbial communities from Ohio, USA - Open water 3 Core 3 Depth 3 metaG | ecosystem: Environmental > Aquatic > Freshwater > Wetlands | place: USA: Ohio, Lake Erie...
AGATTGGGAAATGAGTCGGATAGTTCGCCAGTCTTCTTGTTATTAAGCGGAAGTGCATTGGCAAGATAGTTCATCACGATCATCCCTGCAAAGAGGACGGTGTTGAGGTATTTTATCATAGAATCAGGGTTTAGTTGCGGTCATTATTCAGCCTCCTATTCTGCAAAGGTATTTTTCTGTCCTCAGTATAACTGAATTCCTAATAAAGGCTGGCGTAGCCCATATGCCTGAATCCATCTGGTTCCTTGCAATTACCTTGTATTCCCTTCCCGCTTTAACTGCAAAAGCTTCACCTTTGACAGAGAAACACCATATATTGCCATTAACGAATACCGGTGAAGCGTTAAAATTAGCCTTCAGGCGCTCTGACCAGATCTCCTTTCCCGTTGCCGCATCAATGCACATGAAAATATTCTTTGAAATGATTGTATAGATAAGCCCGTCTTTAATCAGAGGGGTTGAAATCTGAGTTTGTGTCTGGTCATCATGCTTCTTCCACAGGATATTTGTGGCGGTAATGTCTCCCTTTCCATCAGGGTTGACTGCCAGCAATTCAGTAAATGTGCCTCCTTCAGGATCTACCATAGAACCTGTATAAAAATAAACTGTGCCTTTTTCGGCAACCGGCATGGGTACTGTCGATTCAGCACCCCTGACTACCCTCCACACTTCCTCTCCTGTGAGAGGATCATATGCGCAACAGACCGCTGACCCGTTGGAGATTAATAAATCGCGGCCTTTGACATTTACAATCAGTGGTGTGATATACGCTTTCTTTCCGATCTGCGGCAATTGTTCATACGGCTTTGCAGGTCTTTCAGTCCGCCACACCAGTTTCCCTGTTGATTTATCAAGAGCAACTATATATCTGACATCAACTCCTTCATAATGAAGGATCAGCAGATTCTTATAAATTACTGGTGAAGATCCGGGCCCCTGGACATGATTACATTTGAGGTCGGTGCGTTTCCACACTATTGATCCATCCGATGTTTTAATACAGGCAGTTCCAAGACTCCCAAAATGTACATATACAAATCCTTTCTCAATGCAGGGGGTAGGACTCGCATAGGTATTGATGGAATGTTTGCTTATGGATTCATCAGGTGTAAACACTTTGATGTCATGTTTTATTTTCCCTGTCTGATAATCAGCACATACCGCATAGAGTTCCTTCCCGTCCGGAGTAGCAGTTGTAATCCAGATCTGATTTTCATATACAACCGGGGATGAATGCCCTTTACCATGTATTTCGGTTTTCCACCTGATATTTGAATCGTCCCAGACAAGAGGAACATTACCGGTCATCGCAATCCCGTTAAGATTGCTTCCCCTGAAATGAGTCCAGTCGTTATCCTGGGAATAAACAAGCCCGGATCCAAATGCAAAAAGGATGCAGAGAATCGAAAGTTTAAGGAAAGATTTTTCAGTCATAATACTTTTATTTTACCTACGCAATCGTCGGGTTAAATATACAAATTATAACCTGCTCAGCTTTGACCTGAGAAAAAAAGTAACGTCATTGTCTTACCGGTCTGTCAGGAAATTTCAGGCCAACTGTCAGGATCACGCCACTCAGATTCACCTCTTCCAGTCTCGGAGGTATCAGCAAATTATAGGTCATTTCCAGGATTAGAAGCAAATCTCCCTTCACTGGAATGTTTAATCTTCCTGTTGCATGATATCCATATGCCAGAGAATAGTGAGTCTTGTCAAAGTCCCTGTTGTGATCAGCCTTCCCAAGCATACTCACTCCTATTCCAATACTTGGCCAAACTTTTGAATCGGGATTTAGAAGATTATAATACATTGTCGGCATTAAAGGTATCATATAAAGAAAATGGTAATGACTGTTATACCTGATCCGGTTAAAAGAAAAACCAGTTGATACTTCCAGATTCAGTTGGGATATTTTCAAGATATCATATCCAAGAATCATTGTGGGCGCAAGAACATAGAATTCGCTGGCTGTATTATCTACAAAATCATAAATGCCCACTCTGACTGAGGGTATTTGTGCTTTGGAAACTGAAGATCCAAAGATAAAAATGGTAAGCATACTATAAATCAAAATCTTCAATGATTTCATCAAATATGTCTATGGTTTTTACATTGATACGAGTTGTGTTATTAAAAAATGAAACTTTCACAAAATGGTGATAATCTCCTCCGTAGCCCTTGTATAATACTCCGCCACCACCACCTGTAGTTATATAAACTATTCCGTCTCTGACATATTTATTGAACATATGGTCATGCCCGGAAAAAACTGCCCTGATTTTTTTATGTTTTAAGAATAGCTGATGAAGTTCATCTGCATTCTTTAGATCTTCTCCCTTATGTTTCCCCTGAGGAAAAAGAGGCTGGTGCATAAAAATAAATATATTGACTATGGATGGATCCAAGGAAACTGAGTCAAGCTGCCGCTCAAGCCATCCAAACTGGTCAGCCAATATTGCTCCTTCAGATCCTTTTTCAAATGTATCGAGAACTATGAAAAATGTATTTTTCTCAGAATGAGTATAATAAAAACGGTTTGAGACAATGCGGCCATATTGGTGCAATAATAGTTCTGATGCAGGATCATTATTCTCATGATTTCCACGCGCAATGAACAGAGGCATTTTTTGTCTTATTGGATCGGCGCAATTTATGAAGTTTAGCCACTCTGCCTCGTTGGCCGAATGAGACATAATATCACCACAGCAGAATGCAGCACGTGGTGCTGGTTCCAGATTACCTATATTGATAGCTAAATGACTAAATATTCCGTATCCCTGCTGCAAATCGCTGAATACAACAAATGACCATGTTTCATCCTTACCGGGAGGTACCTCATAAATGTCAGAACAGGAAGAAAGAACCGGCACAACCAGGAATAATATTCTCAAAAACATGTTTAGCATATATTGCAGAATTATTTATTAGGGCAACAACAGTTTTAAACATTCGCTAATTTTTTTTTGATTTGTTCTGTAGAAATACTTTTCAAGTACCAGCAGCGATATAAGATCTTCTCTTTGCTTGATTTTAAACTGATCCACATACCGGTGAGCATTTCTTATTATTTCAAGAGCCTTGTCAGTGCGGGTTATGTAATATTCCATACGCTCCTCCAAATCGGAATAATCATCTTTAATAAGCACATAATGATAATCAGGAATTAATGTACCCTCCATGTACCATGTTTCATATTTAGGAACAGGCATCACTGCCAGTGACTGAGATGACATAACCCATTTTAAATTACTTGCAACATCGTTTCCCTCAAGACAAAGGATGAATTTATAATCAAGTTGTTCTTCTATGGTTAAAATCTCTTTCAACAGATTTTGATGATTGCTGCTCTTATTAATTTTTCCTATGTTACATAGTGGATGATTGATATACATTTCAAGGAATCTGATCCTATGTTCCTGGGTGACATAATTACGGCTAACAAGCATGTTTTTCTTTTCTCTGAAATCCTTTTTATCATTTATGAAAGTGAAATGTCTTACCTTATCCAGGTTAAGAATGACTGAATTTGCATTATTCCCGGCTATAGGCCTGCTTTTTACAATAGAAGGTTCTTCAGGAACAAAGGTGACATCGCCAAATGTAAAATCCGCCCTGAGGCTGGACTGAAAATATCTTGTATATTCGTAGCAATCGAAAAAATAAGTTTTGTCCATCTTCCTCAGGCGGAAGTTTGCAAGGTTTTTTGTACCATCCGGTAAATTCACTTTCTTTTCTAATTTATTGCAGTAATTAACTCGCTTTCTTATGTAATCAATGTCATAATTCTTTAAAACTGACATTTTTCTCTCTAATCCCGATTGAAAAATTCTTTTGGGAATAAGTTGGCGTATAAAATTGATTGTGTAATATAAAAACTTGTTGTTCTTATGTTTACCTGAGAGTCTCTTAAATACTGAATTCATTGGTTTTCAAATTTGGAATTTCCAGCTAACCTAAAAACATATTCCAGAATTGAAATACCCGAACCTGGTAATATGACCTGCTTGCGCAATTAATTGACAAGTCCGGGTTTGTTGATTTCTTTATGATTTTTCTCATGCGGAAAAATTAATCTAAAATCCCTAGATAAGCTATCAACCTTCAGGAAATATTAATCAGGTTCAACTTGTTTTCTTCCTTTCAATTTTAGTTTGTTTTCAGAAGTATTTTTTGAAAAGTGCTGATAAAGGATAATTGGCGAACAATTTCTTCTAAATTTGTTACAAAATTAAATCTCTGTTAATATGCCTGGAACTGAACTTTTTGGAGCTGAAGAAAAGAAGGAAGTAATGGATGTCCTTGAGACAGGAATTCTTTTTCGTTACAATCATGATAAGGAGAGAAAAGGTCATTGGAAAGCCAAATCATTTGAGAATGAACTTGCCAGATACCATGGTGTCCGTTATGCTCACGTCACATCCAGCGGGACAACAGCAGACAATTTAGCTTTGGCATGTTGTGGCATTGGTGTAGGGGATGAGGTAATCGTACCACCTTTTACTTTTATTGCCCCTGTGGAGGCTGTCCTCCAAGCAGGAGCAATTCCAGTATTTGCCGAAATAGATGAAACATTGTGTCTTTATCCTGCCGGCATAGAAGCTGCAATTACTCCCCGTACAAAAGCTGTAATGCTTGTTCATATGTGTGGTTCCATGGCACAGGTTGATAAAATTGCGGAGGTTTGCAAAAAGCATAACCTGATTCTTATTGAGGATACTGCTCAGGCTCTGGGAGCTTCATTCAAAAACCAGCTGCTGGGAACCTTTGGGAAAGTGGCTGTTTACTCGTTCGATTTTTTCAAAATAGTAACAGCCGGTGAAGGCGGAGCTATCATTACCGATGATCCTCACCTTTATGAAATTGCTGCCCAGCATGCAGATCATGGTCATAGTCATGTTGGAAATAACAGGGGAGCGGAACCTCATCCTGTTTTCGGCACAAATTTCAGGCTCAGTGAGATTCATGCAGCAATCGGCCTGGCTCAATTCAGAAAATTACCCTATATACTCGAACACCAGCGCAGGAATAAATTAAAGCTTGAACAAACACTTTCAAAATTTCCTCAGATCAGCTTCAGGAAAATCCCTGATAAAAAAGGAGACAGCGCTACTTTTCTGGACTTTTTCCTTAAGGATGAACCTACCGCACGTAAAGTATTGAAAGTATTTGACAGATTTGGAATCGGATATGCATATTGGTTTGATAATAATTATCATTACTTTAAAAACTGGGACCACATTAAAAAAATTAAATCAGCTGCTCCTCTGGCTATTTCATTATTCAAACCGTCCCAGAATTACGCAAGTCTTTCCCTTCCCCAATCTGATAAAATAATGTCCAGGCTTATTTCAATTCAGATAAGGATTACATGGACTGAAGAAGAGATTAAGGGGCTTTCAGAAAAAATTGAAAACGCATTACAAGAAGTACTTTAATAAAATTCAAATCATTACTATATGTACAGGGTTATTAAATCCGTTCCCAAATGCTTATTTGGAAAGGGCAGTTTTAACCAGCTGGGTGATTTGCTGGAAGAAAAACGCCGCAACAGTGATTCCTGTTTTGTTTTTCTGGTGGATGATTATTTTAAGGACAAACCTATTGTAAAAAGAATCCCACTAAAAATGGCTGACTATATAATTTGGGTGAACGTTGACAGTGAGCCAAAAACTTCAGTTGTTGACAGTATTCGGGATCAGATTAAAAACTCAAGTGAGGGGTTGCCTGCAGCTGTCATTGGCATTGGCGGGGGAAGTGTTATGGATTATGCCAAAGCTGTTTCGGTGATGCTGACAAATATTGGATCCTCATCCGAATACCAGGGTTTGAATCTTGCTAAAAATCAAGGAGTTTACCATATTGGGATACCTACTCTCTCCGGAACCGGTGCTGAAGTTTCAATGACTGCAGTGCTGACGGGGCCAGAGAAAAAGCTTGGAATTAAAGGGGAATATACTCCTTTTGATCTGATCGTCCTGGATCCTGAATTGATTAATGATACTCCCAAAAATCAACGTTTTTATACAGGGATGGATGCCTATATCCATAATGTCGAATCGCTTAACGGGATAAATAAAAATTGTATCAGTGAATCATATGCAATACAATCACAGGCATTATGCCGGGAAGTTTTTCTGAACAATAAAATCACCCGAGAAGAGGCCGATGAAAAACTTATGGTTTCTTCATATTTTGGCGGATTGAGTATTGGCCACAGCGAAGTGGGCGTATGCCATGCCCTATCTTATGGCCTTTCATATGTACTTGATTTCCACCATGGAATTGCCAATTGCATTGCTTTTAACCAACTCGAAGATATATACGGAGAAGCTGTGAGCGATTTCCATAAAATGGTTGAAAAGCATAATATAGATATCCCTCATGGGATCTCAAAAGGATTGACCAGGGAACAGTTTGAAAAAATGACGACTATTGCTTTTGGCCTTGACCATATGTGGCGTCATGCTTTTGGTCCTGATTGGGGAAAGCAAGTAAGCAAAGAAAAAATTATTGACTGGTACAAACGGATGTAAATAAATATGCAGCAGTAAGCGACATCCAGAACAAACATTTTCTGAATTACTTGAACAACACAATATTGGTGTTTATACTATTCCGTTTATTGAGGTATTCTTCATACTCCCCTTTATACTGAACTCTCAGTTCCAGCGTCCGGTTATAATTTCCTGATAATCCTAATAACAGTTCACATATTTCTCTTACAGCATGGTTTTCTCCTGAAAATGCAGTTATATAATGGCAGATCCTGTTCTGTTTAATATATTTTAAGAGCATTGGATTGGACTGTCTTCCGGCACAAAAAGATAAACCACTCATTTTTGCTACTTCGATATCCAGAACATCATCGAATACAAAAGCAATTTCTTTTGGGGTGATATTATAATTTTTGCAAATACTTTCAAATGCCTCCTTTTTGTTCTTGCTGTTTAGAAATATCCCGTCAAAATGTTCCCTTTTTGAATATTCGGTTGCCGATTGATTTTTCATTCCCGTCAAAATAAAAATCTTCAGGAAATGTCTGCTTCTGAGCCAGTAGTCAAATCTCAAAAGATTTATTCCCATTGAGTCAATCTCTGAGAAAGTACTGTCTGTTTCACTTGTTTTCCTCCCATCATTAAATACTCCATCCCAATCAAATACAAATGCCTTAATATTTGTTAAATATGATTTGATCCGGTTTGGGGGAGTCAGGAAAGTCCCTCCCAGGTTAATAAAATCCTGATTTAAAGCCATTTCAGTACATCCTGGATATCAATAATCCCTACAGGTTTATTGTTTTCAATAACAACGAGGTTATCAACCTCTTTTGCCTTAAAAAGATCAGTTATTTCCTGGAGTGAAGCATTGATTTCGATTGATATTGGTGAATTCGGCTCCAGTTCCACAAATTTCTTATTGATCAGATTATTATGACCGTTTTTTATTAATCTTCTCAGGTCACCATCAGTAAAAACCCTGTATATTTCCTTCTTATCATCAGTAACCACGCAAGCACCAGTTTTTGATTTTGTCATCTGTATCAAGGCATCAAGAACAGTGGAATTACTGTCAAGAAACACATCATCTTTTTTAACAAGATCTGAAGCTTTTATGGTTGACATTTCTGTGTGCTCAACAAATTGCCTTATCCCTAATTCGGTAAAATGATTCTGAGGAAGTTGCTTTAAAATGCTCCAGGGAATAGTGCAGGCATGAGCACCAAGATTTAATGCATTTTTAACATGCTCAATATTCCGGACAGAAGAAAACATTACTTTGGTTTTATAATTATATCTGTCAACAGCTTTGACACAATCCTCTATAAGTTTCAAGGCATCCTGTCCCTGATCCTGGAGGCGTCCCACCAATGGACAAACGTATGTTGCACCGGCGCAAAAAGCTATATATGCCTGTTGAATAGTATAGATAAGATGCAGGTTCACTTTCAATCCGTTATCAGTAAGAAACTTACAGGCCTTTGCACCTTCAAAGGAGATTGGTATTTTAAATACTGTTGTTTCCTTGTTCAGACCAAGCTTCAGCAGCCTTTCCACCTCCTTGATAATCTCTTTGTCAGTGTCACCAAGGGCCTCAATCATAAGGATATTGGTCATTTTTGACAAACGGAGAATGAGGGCATCAAAATTTGTAATCCCTTCCCGTTGCATGAATGTCGGAGTCGTAGTCAATCCTGTCAGGAATCCAAGGTAATTGGCTTCCTGAACTTCTTCAAATTTTATTGAATCCAGAAATAATTCCATAATTGGTAATAAATTAATTCATTCTATATTTTTTTTCAGTATAATGAAGTTCAATCAGAGGTAAAATAAAACTCTCCAGGTCATCAAGTTTTAACTGGCTGGCAGCATCGCATTTTGCTTTTGGCGGATCAGGATGTACTTCAATAAAAATTCCATCAACCCCCGCAGCCACTCCTGATCTTGATATAACTGGCAGATATTCGCGCATCCCTCCTTTTGGATCTGAACTGGGAATGCCATACTTACGTATGCTGTGAGTAATATCAAATACTACAGGATAACCAAATTTTCTCATTTCATGAAAGCTCCTCGGGTCTACAACCAGGTCATTGTAACCAAAAGTATATCCTCTTTCTGTCAGGATAATGTTATTATTTCCTTGTGATTCAATCTTTCTGACTGGTTTCCCCATATTTTCGGGTGCTACGAATTGTCCGTGCTTCAGGTTAATCGTCTTTCCGGTTTTGGCAGCTTCAACAACAAGAACTGTCTGCATGCAAAGGTAAGCAGGAATCTGAATTATATCCAGCACGTCAGCTGCAGCTTTAATCTGATCAGGATAATGAATATCCGATAATACTGGCAGATCAAAAGTAATTCTGATCTTTTCAAGCATTTTCAATCCTTCCTCTAAACCCGGACCAGCGTAGAAATCAACCGAGCTTCTGTTGTCCTTCATGAAGGATGACTTATATATCACCGGTAAATCCAATTTCTGTGATATGGTTTTTAGTTTTTCTCCGGCAGTCATCATGATTTCTTCCTCTTCAATGACGCAAGGACCTGAGATCAGGAAAAACTTTTTATCACCTATTTTCTGATTTCTTACAATTACTTCATGCATAATCTTAGTAAAATTATTGATAGCATTATTATAACTCAGAACAAAAGGATCAAAAATAGAACAATTAAGGGAAGAAGTTATGTTTTATTCAATGAAAATTCGACACACAAAATTAACTAACAATTTGTACAATGAACATCGCCAGAATCAATTTCTAATGAACTTGTTAAAGAAACAGGCTACTTTTTGAAAATCCTTCTTAGGAAGTTCCTCAGTTTTCTTTCATTTCTTGCTCCCTGGTTTTCATAGGATTTCTTATCTTTTTCAAAAAAGTCAATAATCCTGTCAAAAAAGTTCTTATCCTTAAAATCAGGGCAATCGAGGGCTCCGGCCAGTTCAGGAGGCAACTCCGGAAATTGGGTAATAAGTTTATCTTTTAATTGAGGATTCTGTTTTAGTCTTTTCAGGGTCAATGCTACAACTGGCAACGCCAGGGCGCTTCCCGAACCATTTGCGGCGTTGTTGAAATGAATGGTGCGTGATGAAGCTCCTGCCCTGGACACAATCACCAACCCGGGATTAAAAGCTGCAAACCATGCATCGGAATAATTCTGGGATGTACCAGTCTTGCCGGCAAGAGGGAAATCCACACCATATACGCTGCTCATTGAGGCCCCTGTTCCCTCCCTGATCGCTTTCCGGAGCATTGCGCTCATAAGCAGACTTGATTTCTCCGTAAGTATTCTTGTCCCTTTGTAAAAAAAGTCATTTGAATAGATCACTTCTCCGGCAGGAGTTTTTACTGATGATATGCACCGGGGCGTTATCCTGTATCCTCCATTTGCAAATGATGCGTAAGCAACGGCAACCTCCCTGATGCTCGCTTCAGCTGTACCCATTGCGAGCGAGGGTGTGTTGTTGAGTTTAAAGGAAAATCCCATTTTTTTCCACATTGAATCGAGCTTTTCGAAGCCAATTTCCAGAAACAGGCTGAAGGTAGGGATGTTCATCGATTGGGCCAATGCTCCGGAAAGTGAATATTTCCCTCCAAAAGAGTGATCATAATTCTCCGGACTCCAGTCCTCAAATCCGGACAGGGTGACTGAATCATTGTCAAGATATTGACAGGGTTCCATTCCCTCTTCAAGTGCCTCTGCATACAAAACAGGCTTAAAGACGGAAGCAAGCTGGCGCCTGGCGAGTATCTGATCGTAAGGTTGTGTTTTAAAATCGATCCCTCCTACCCATGCCTTGACTGCCCCAGACACAGGATTAATTGCGAGCAATCCGGCATGCAGGATTTTCAAGGCATTTTTCAGACTGTCAGCAACAGTAATTGAATCAGCGAAGTTGCCGCTCCAGTCAAAGATCTCCTGAAATCTGACCTCATTTGCCTGGCGGGTCAGTTTAAGCCTTTCCAGTTCATTCACTGTAATTTGTTCCAGGCTCCTTTTCCCGGGAGGATTCCCGTACTGTTCATCCAGCTTTTTCTGCATTCTGGAAAGATGTTCGCGGAAAGCCTGGTTTGCATAATTCTGCAATTGCAGATTCAATGTTGTTGTTATTATCAACCCGTCTTTTTCAGGATCCCATTTTTTTCCTGTAACGGAATTCAGACTGTCGAGGATACTTTTAACTTCTTCTCTAACCTGGCCTAGAAAATAATCGGCCGGTCCTGAAATCCCTGTTTTTCTATAATCAAGCTTAAGAGGCAGTTTTGAAAGTGAATCTGATTCAGATGCCTTTAGGTAATTGTACTTTTCCATTTGCTTCAGGACCACATTACGCCTCAATTTTGCATTTTCAGGGTGTAACCTTGGATTATAATAAGTATTGGCTTTAAGCATTCCGATCAACACTGCCGATTCTTCTGCTTTCAGTGTTTCGGTGGTTTTGTTGAAAAATCTTCCGGAAGCGGCTTCGATGCCAAACACATTCTCACCGAAAGAAACAGTGTTAAGGTAAAGTGTGAGTATCTCTTCCTTTGTGAACACTTTTTCAAGGCGCCGGGCCATAATCATTTCCCTGATCTTGTTTGTTACGACATGCAGAAATCCTGAATCTTTCCGGCCATACATGTTTTTTGCCAGCTGTTGGGTTATGGTGCTCCCGCCCCCTGCACTTCGCTCCCGGAAAAGGATTGTTTTTACCAGGACCCTGAAAAAACTTCTTAGGTCGTTTCCTCCATGATCGAAAAACCGGATATCTTCAGTGGCAACAAGAGCATTTTTTAGATGGTCCGGGATCTGGCTATAGGTAATATTTATCCGGTCTTCAAAAAGGAATTTACCTAATAGCTCACCCTCTTCAGATAATACCTGTGTAGCAACAGGATTTTTATATTTCAGCAATTCCTCTTTGCTTTTCAGATGCCCTGCCGATCTGGCACATGCAAAAGCAATCAATACCACTGTGGCCAGTAAAGCACATGTAATAATCTTTAATGAAAGTTTGTAATTTTCTGGCTTCTTTTCAACCCACATCGCCTATCTTCTATAATACATACGCCCCTGGCTTTCCGCTTATCCTCATCGCCAATAATCTATAATACAACATACCTCCATAGAATTTAGGCGGTTTTAAACAGCTTCGATTGTTGATGGGGGTTTTGAGGTAATATTATAAGTAACACTTACAACTCCTGGGACTTCAATGACAATCTTGCCTGCAAGTGTTTCAAGAAGTTCAAATGGGAGTTTTGTAGGCGTTGCCGTTCGGGCGTCAATACTGTCCCAACAACGGATCTCAATCTGCTGGCCGAAATCGCGTTTACCGTCACGCATACCGGTCACCCTGTCATCATGCAGGATTGCCATATACTGGAATGCACCTTTTCCGCCAAGCATCTGTTCTGTAATTGCGGTTGCCTTGCGAACAGTATTCAGACGCTCCTCCGTTACTTCCCCTATTATGCGTGCTGCAAGCGCTGGCCCGGGAAACGGGATACGGTCAAAAACCTCTTCCGGAAGTCCGAGTGCTTTCCCGATGGCTCTCACCCCATCCTTGCGAAGCTGGATCAGCGGTTCAATTATCTGGTATCCAAAGGCCTCCTGGGGATCTATTCCCAGTTGGGCAAAGACGTTGTGCTGTCTTTTGATACCGGCAACCGTTTCATCCACATCGGTAAGAATAGTCCCCTGCAATAGAAATTTTGCCTTGCTTTCCCTTACTATACGCCCAAAAACCTTTTTATAGAATGTTTGGGTTATGGCTTCGCGCTTTTTCTCAGGATCGGTTACTCCCCTGAGGGCAGCCAAAAACTCTTTCTGTGCATCGATTATTTCAATTGAAATACCCAGTTTACGGAAAACACCTGCAACCATCTCGGGTTCACCCTTCCGCATCAGACCGTTCTGTATAAAAACCGTCCTAAGTTTTTTACCCAGAGCCCGGTGTCCCAACATTGTAACAACGGATGAATCCACGCCTCCTGAAAGGGCATTGATTGCTATTCCATTGCCGACAGCGGCTATAATTTCTTTCACCTTTTCATTTATGAACTTATCTGCATCAAGTTCCGGTAATGTAATTCCTTTTATCATCGTATGAAGTATTTCAATAGATAAATAATATGTGAAGAGATTTAATTCAGTTTATAAAAGTAATGATATTCTTTTACTCGAAATGTGGTCTCAAATTAAAACTTAACTTTTTTACCACGGTCACGATCCGCCAGTTGGCGGATAGTGATCATGGAGTTTTACAGAGTAAATCATGGAGTTTACTCCCTGCTTCCGTAGCCTGATGCCTGAAGCTTTTTCTTTCAATTGAACTTAATACATCACCTATAATACATAAACACTTCTTTACCTTTTTATTAACTTCGGTGCAAATTATATAGTGCAATGTACCAGAAGGACTACATCCTGCGGATGATTGAAATGATAGGTGATTTAATAGCCGGAATACTGGGATTAATAAAAAAAGGAAATTTCGATCAGGCATCAAAGGACCTGAGTGATATTTATTATCAGATGCTCAGGGAGGATTCCTCATTTTTCCGGACTATCCCGACAGAAAAGCTGACCGATACGCTTTTACATGATCATAACTATACCAATGGTCATCTTGAGATTCTTGCAGAGCTTTTCAATGCTGAAGCAGAGCTCGAACTTGCCCGGGGGAACAAATCCGGAAGTATTGAATATTCGGCAAAATCCCTGAAGCTTTTTGAATTCCTCGATAAGGAACAGAAGACCTTTTCATTTGAAAAGGAAAAGAAAATAGCAAATATCAGGAAAAGGATTGAAACGCTTCAGAATTGATGATTTGAACTCATCCTAAACCAATAATTTGAAAAACTGTTAAATTATTTCAGATCATACAGCATCCTCAGTGCTTTCTTCACTACCATTTCTGACGATCCGATCTCAAACCGGGTTGAAGTTACTTCATATCCTCCCTCCTTATATAGTTCAGCAGGAGGCAGATAACCGCTGGAACCATTGCAATGGGTAATTATGAATGTATTCTTAAAAGGAGATCCGGATTTTATCTCCATGCCTATTTCCGTAAGCATTTCAACATTAAATCCTAAAAACGCTACGTCATCTCCTATCCGCGCAACAGTGATGTTGACAGGCACGGTTGGAGGTTGCGGCTGTTCAGCCTGATTGTTTTCCGCCGTTTTCCGGCGGGGGCATTCAATTGTGGCAAAAGCTGTACTGATCGCACCACCGGGATTAACTTCATTAATACTTCTGAAAACATGTACAACTTCTTCTCCGAGGAGTGTTCCCAAAAGAACCGGTTCAGGAATCCAGCCTGATTCGGTGTTAAATTCAGGAAGGATGCGGTACCAAGGATCAATATTGCCGGAGGCGCCCGAAAAAACGGGAGTAACAACTTCTTTTCCCAGTATCTTTTCCGTAAATTGAGCCGACAGGCCCAGAACATCACCGCTTACCTGCATATTCTGAGGGCCAAGGGAAGTTGAGTGGGTGGCATAGTCATAAAGAGCTCCAACAGTAGTCCCATCTTCATTTGCTATTTTCATTACGAGAACTTCCTTGTCAGTTATGCCATAAGGATTTCTGCCTAACGTAATTGAGCCGTCCGGCCTCATCTCGCGCCTGTTTGCTCCCACCGGAGAAGAACCTTTGGCTTCGCCAGTCTTAACCGGTTTCATATTATTCAATGCCTTTCCAATAACATTCAATAACTTCTGCTGAAGTGATTTGGTATATTCAATATTATTGGGATCTCCCTTATCTTCATTAAGAGCAAGAATTGGAGAGCTATGGGAATGAATGGTGGAGAGGAAAAGCTCGGACTCTTTCAGGCTGAATTTATCAAGGATGCTTTTTTGAAAAACGGCAAATACATCACTTCCGTACGATCCTATATCAGTGGAAACCAGAACAATCTTCCTGCCGTTGTTTTCGAATGCTGCTACCCTGACTGATAGTGGATCATGGACACCTTCAGAATAGGTTTTTCTTGAAGCATAACCATACAATTTTACAGGAAGAGATGGTGTGATGTCTTCCTTTGCAAAGCCTGCACGAAGAATCCCCGCATTTCCATCAGGCTTGCTGGCCTGACCTGATGAAATCATGCAAATCCATGGGAGGAGAATGAAAATAAATATCCTTTTCATGTACTATTTGAGTTAAGTTATTTCCTGGAAGTTGACTTTCAAATTTAATCCAATTTTGAAAGAATTTGAACCTCAGTTAGTAAATTTGTACCTGAAATCTTCTGAACATGGAGCAAACCGGAAAAGTTCTGATCTTTGCAGGCATCATCCTGATCATTGCAGGAGTCATAATATATTTTGCAGGAGATAAATTTGGATGGCTTGGGCATTTGCCAGGCGATATAAGAATTGTAAAAGAAAATGTAAGGTTTTATTTTCCGGTTACGACAATGATCATTATAAGTGTAGTACTTACACTTATAATTTACCTCATCAGAAAGCTATTTTAATTCGGGTTTCAGCTAAATGTCTTTGCTTACCTTTATGGAACCTTAGTGAGACTTGGTGGTTTCCGGTGGTTTATTACTATTATCCTCAACCCATTTTTTCTGTTCCGGGGTAAGCAGGTTCATCATCTTTTCCCGGTTTGACTCCCTCAGGCTTTTCATATTTGCCATCATTTCATCCCTGTATTTCCTCATCTCATCCTGTTGTTTCAGACGCAGCTCTTCAATATCTTTCTTCTGCTTGTCAGAGAGCCCTGGAATATTTCCGAATATCCACATACCAGGTCTGTGCCGCCAAACGCTTGCAGTATCTCCAGGGAAGGACCACATTCCTCTTCCGGGCATCTGTCCCCAGCCCGGCCCGTAACCTCTCCACATTCTTCCCATCCAGGGATCTGACCACATCCACCTTCTCATTCCAAATCCCGGACCGGGGGACAAATACGGATGCATCCGATCCGGTCCAAAAGGTTCAAACCTGTGCCGCATGCTTCTCATTCTCAGTGAATCAGGTCTGGAGCTCATCCTTCTATCCTGATTCATATTAAAGCCTCTTTTCATCCTGTTCATCCTGACTGAATCCGACATCATTCCTCCCATTCCGTGCTGTGCATAAAGCGTACTAAAGCCTGCCAAAAGCAGCACAAACGCAATTCCTATTATTTTTTCCGATCTTTTCATCTAACAAGTTTTTAATATTTTGATTTGTAAACTACCACAAAGTTGATTTACTTATTAGACAAATGAAGTCCTGTAAAAATTCTCGATTGGCTACATTTTAACAAATTTTTTTTATCAAAAACAAATGGGGCAATCTGACTGCAAATAATTAAAGAAGTGTTAAAATCATTTTTTGATCAATCCTATGAATTCCGTAACTTTGATAAGCTCATTATTATAAAGTAATAATTTTAAATACCAGGTTATGAAAAATTTCATTATGTTATTGATTATCAATTCTGCAATGATTTTTTCATTACAGGCACAAAAAGTAACAAACTATGTCTATCATCTTGATAATGGCATAAATGTTAAAATGGAACAATGCTGGAATCATGTATGGGTGAGTCAGACATTTGAAGCTCTGAAACCATCTGACCAGGCTCCGCTAGTCCCCACTATCAGAGCTCTTGGCAACCTGACCTCCGGTTCATCTTTCAAGGCCTACAGTGCTGGTAAAGAGCTTAAGCTTCAAAATTTAAAACCTGGATCCTGCACTCTGAAAGAAACATTTAAACTGTCAGGCAAACCTGGTACTATTTCCTTCGACATCGAGAATATTGATATCAAACCTCAGATGAAAACCACTCTGTCAATAGTACTATATGATTACCAGGTATCAATAGAGGAAAAGCCTGAAAGTCACAATGGACAATCAGCATTTGTTTCAAAAATCGAAAGATACAAGGGGAATGTGGAACAGAACCCCACCTGTGGTGTCCTCTTATTTTATGCGAAAGGGAAACATGACAAGCCTGTGGCTCCGGCAGACGGGAATCCGGTCAAAACAGGAACAATAAAAGCTGGCACATATGATGCACTGATGACTCTTGGGGCACCGGGGCGTCTTCAGAGAATCTGGCTTGAAAACTTTATTTTAAAACCCGACGTCAGTTACAACATTACTGCAAATCTCAATGCCGGAGTCATTGAATACCTTGGCGGAAACAAGGATGTAAAAGCCTTCCATCTTTATCCGGCCGGAACTGCAGCTAAGCAAACGGGTGCTCCAACCCCTGACAAGAATATCGAAATAATGAAGTGTGAAAGCCAGGGAGCCGCAAGTTCATGTCCTCCGGGTACATATGATGTCCTTCTCAATTACAGCAACGGCAAAAAATATGAGTGGAGGAAGAATATTGCTGTCTCAACCGGATCAAGATCGCAGGTGAAGTAATTGTCACGCGGTCATGTCCCGTTCCGCATTTGCGGAACGAGGATGCTCTTCACGCCATGCGTGACGGCACAGTCGTGCTGTCGTGCAGTCTGTCCGTCAAGCCTGGGACGGATTACTTCACGAATGATATTCCATTCCTGCTTCCGATTTGAATTACATATTCTGCTGCCATTTTATAGTCCTCAGGTTTCGTCAGGTGTTCAAGCATAAATGGAATATCTTTCAGTTTGGAGGTTTCCTGCAATAATACTCCATAATCCAGGTAACCAAGTCCTGGCCTCCGTTCTTCAAGGTGAACCGTAAGTTCAGGCATTATTGTTATGTCCTTGGCATGAACAGATTTAATGTATGGTCCAAGCTTGGCAAAACATTCTTTAATAAATGAAGCATTATTGAAATACCTCTGCGGGCTTGAGATCATATTTACAGGGTCGAGATGGGCAGCAAACTGTTTCCTGTCAACAGCTTTGATCAGGTCAAGATAAGTATCAGGCGAATCCGGAAGCATGTACGGCATGGGTTCAAGTGTATAGAACGCACTTTTTGGCCTGACCTGGTCAATGATTTGCCTGACAGTTTCAACGATAAGATTGAATGTATCTTTTGCATAATTCCCCGGATAGGGTCCATCCCAGATTTCACCTCTTGCACCTGAAATATTTACACAACAAACTGCTCCTATTTCATCGGCCAGGTGAAGGACCGCAATATTTTTGGCAATTGCTTCCTTCCGCTTCAATTCATCGGGATCAAGCATATTGTTCCATACACCGGCCTCTGCTATCAGTATGTTATTCTTCGTCGCCTCCAGTCTGTATGATCTTATCAAATCACCAGAAGCGCCCGGCTGCACAGGACAATAAGATGCACTGTAACCCAACGATTTCAGCTCCTTTATCCATTCAACAGGATCAGAATATTTTCCGAAAACAGGACCTCCTAGCCGTATGGGATTGACGGGAGCATTTTTCAGGCTTGATCTGAGCACTGCAGGCATAATACTCAAGCCTGCGGCGATAACGGATGTTCGGACGAAAGTGCGTCTGTTGTAATAATTTTTCATGTGATTATTCATGTTAATAATATCTGCCAATATACTTGTTATTAACAATGAGCTTTTTCATCTGGAGAGGATCAATAACATCCTGTTTCTTATAAACAATATTCCCTCCCGGTTCGATAAGCATGGTAAAGGGCAGTGCACCCTGCCAGTCAGGACCGACGGCTTCGATCAATTCATAAACATCATCCTTGTTGAATATGTAGTTCTTATTCGAAGCCTCCTGTTTTTGGAGGAATTTCAGAACATCCCCCTTTCTGTTCTGCTTATCGGTACTTACAGTTATAAATTCAAATGGCCGTCCCCGATACATCCGATCAATTATGACAAGATCAGGGAACTCGGTGATACAGGGGCCGCACCATGTTGCCCAGAAGTTTATTAGCCTCAGCTTGTCTGAGTTGCTGTTCCTTACAAGATCTTTTATGCCCTGTACATCAATAGTTTCGAGATTGACAGGTAATTCAGCCCATTG
>Ga0153915_10002069_pt1 | contig 18400 bp, 13 predicted proteins | sample Opewatmetagenome_2_FD_107003 | JGI IMG/M metagenome (GOLD analysis project Ga0153915, IMG submission 107003) | Freshwater wetland microbial communities from Ohio, USA - Open water 3 Core 3 Depth 3 metaG | ecosystem: Environmental > Aquatic > Freshwater > Wetlands | place: USA: Ohio, Lake Erie...
AAAGCGGGGTTGAGATCATCGCCCAGCCGCCGGGCAAAAAGGTCCAGAACGTCCATCTGCTGTCGGGGGGCGAAAAAAGCCTGACCAGCCTGGCTTTCCTTTTTGCCCTTTTCCGTTACAAGCCGACCCCGTTCTGCATCCTGGACGAGGTGGACGCCGCCCTGGATGATGTCAACCTGGCCCGTTTCCTGGATCTGCTCAAAGAAATCAAGCAAGGTACCCAGTTCATCATCATCACCCATAACTACAAGACCATGGAGGTGGCCGATTACATTTACGGCACCACCATGGCCGAGCCCAACATCACCAAGCTCTATTCGGTGAAACTGGAGAGGCAACAGGAACTGATCCCATAGACGGATGAAAGTCCATCTGTTCGTTCCTCCGGGAGGCTATTTCGCCGAGCGCTGGTCCAAAGGCTCGACCATGCCTCCCCTGGGCCTGCTCTATATCGGCGCCGTCCTGGAGAAGGAAGGCATCGAGGTCGAGATCGTCACGGCCGATGTGCTGAAGATGGGCTGGCGGGACATCGAAGGCAAGATCCGCAGGGACCGGCCCGATGTCGTGGGTGTGACCTCGACGACCGAAAACCGCTTCCAGAGCTTCGAGCTGGTCAGGCTGGCCAAAAAAGCCCATCCCTCAGTCCTCACGGTCATGGGCGGACCGCACGCCTCCATGGCGGCGGAAGACGCGGTCACACACATCCCCGAGTTAGACGTCGTTGTCCGCGGCGAGGGCGAAGAGACCACCCTCGACCTCTGCCGAGCTCTAGAGAGGGGCAAGGGTGAAAATGGCCTTGGCCACATCGCCGGCATTACACACCGGGTAAACGGCCGGGTCGTTTCCAACCGTCCCCGCTCTCCCATCTTCAACCTGGACGGACTCCCCTTCCCGGCCTTCCATCTTGTCCCCTTCGAGAAATACAATTTCCGGATCGACGTTCCCGGCGAAGGTCCACTTCCAGCCGTCAACATCATGACCAGCCGCGGCTGCCCATTCAACTGCAACTTTTGCGCCACCCCCATCAACTGGGGAAGGGCGGTCCGCACGCGGAGCCCCCTGAACGTCATCCAGGAGATCGAAGCCCGCATCAAGAGATACGGCTCCCGGGTCATCCACTTTTATGACGACACCTTCAACCTCAGTGTCAAGCGGATGGAGGATATCTCGAACCTCATCCTGGAACGGAAGCTCCCGGTCTTCTGGCAGTGCGAGATCCGTATCGACCTGATGACCAAGCCCCTGCTGGCCAAGATGAGAGAGGCCGGGCTTTTCTATGTCTCCTTCGGGGTCGAGGCCGGGTCGGAACGGGTCAGGAAATCGGTCATCAACAAGCAAGTCAATATCAAGGACTTCCAGAACATTGTCGCCTGGTGCAAAGAGCTGGCGATCGTTCCTAACGCCTTCTTCATCTTCAGCCATCCCACCGAAACCTGGGAGGAAGCTCAGGAGACCATCCGGCTCATCGAGCAATATAAGGACGAGGTCGAGGCCAGTGTCGCCATTCTCCACGTCTATCCCGGTACGCCGCTCGAGGGTACGGCCAAGGAGATCGGCCTTCTGCCCGCCGATTTCAGCTGGACGAAAAGACCTTCCTCCAAGATCATCACCCTGCCCACGGCTCAAGGTGACGTGCCCCTTTTCCTGGACAAACTCACCTGGGCCCAGATCAGCGAACTTCTCTTCCGCTGGTCCTTCTCGGGGAGAAGAATTCCGATCCTCCGCAAGATCCCGCGTACCGTTTCCAACATCCGGTCCTGGGCGGATATCAGGCGGTACGCCGTCATGGCCTTTGTGTTCCTGAAGCTGCGCTTGAAAAAGCTCGCCAAGAAAGGAGGGTGAAATGACGGTCTATCTCTACATTATTTTGGCCTATCTCCTGGTGCTGGCCGCGCTGAACTTCATCAGGGCCAAGCGCATCAAGAGCCAGGAGGACTTCATGGTTGCGGGGCGCTCCCTCAAGTGGCAGGTCATGGTCTTCACCCTGATCTGCACCTGGATCGGTTCGGGAACGTTCATCAGCGGAGCCGAGTTCGCCTCCAAGGCCGGGATCTCCGCGCTCTGGCTCGCCGCGGGCGCCTGGGTGGGGATCATCATCATCTATTTCCTGGCGGCGAAGATCCATACCTTCGGCCAGTACACGGTCGGTGACGTGCTTGAGGTCCGCTATGGCCCCGCGGCCCGCCTCTTCGGCGCCATCGCCCTGATCATGTCGTTCGTTTCCATCGTCTCCTACCAGTTCGTCGCCGGCGGGTTCATCCTGAACGTGGTCACCGATGGACGGATCTCGGAGTCTCTTGGGACTGCCATCGCCGCTGTTTTTGTCATCCTGTTCTCGGCCCTGGGCGGAATGGTGGCGATCGCCTATACGGACCTGCCCAACGGCATCATCATTGTCCTGGCCTGCCTCCTGGCAGTGCCGTTCGTTTACGTGGCGGCGGGAGGACTGCAGACGGCCCAGCAGGCCCTCAGCCCCGGATATTTCGCCGTGGTCAATAACCAGTTCGGAGCCCATCCCTGGCTAAAGGCCATCGGCTACTTCCTGTCGACGATGTTCCTGCTCATGGGCGTGCAGAGCATGTACCAGAAGTTCTATAGCGCCAGGTCGGCCCGGGACGCCAAGAAGGCCGTCTTCTGGTGGACTCTGGGCACGATCTTCGTCGAGACAATCGTCGTCATCATCGCCGTCTTCGCCTACAGCAAACTCCAGGGACAGATCGACCTGAGCGTTCCCAAGGCGGGAGGCAAGGTCGTCCTGATGGCCGCAAGAAGCATGGTCCCGGCCCCGGTAGGAGTCCTTCTCCTGGGCGCGGCCTGCGCCGTCGTCATTTCGACGGGCATGAACTATCTCCTTTCTCCCTCAACGACCATCATGAGGGATATCTACCAAAGGTTCCTGAAGAAAGATGCCGAGCAGAAGAATATGGTGGCCCTCCAGAAAGTGATGGTGGTGATCATCGGCGTCCTGGCCTTTCTCCTGGCGACTCAGCTGAAGAGCATCCTCGAGATGAGCTTCTTTGCTTATACGATCTACGGCGTGGCCATCACGCCTGCGCTTCTCGCCGATTTAGCCTGGAAGAGGGCCACCAAGGCCGGCGGGCTGAGCTCGATCATCACAGGCACCGTGGTGAGCATCCTCTTTTTCGTCCTGTCCAAGGTCCTTCCCGCGGATAAGGTCCCGGACGGCGACCCCTGGGGCATTCCTCTCATCTACCCGGCCCTTATCGCCTCGCTAGCCGCCCTCGTCATTGTCAGCCTGCTGACGAAGAAGCCGAACCCGGAGGACCTCGAAAAATTCTTCCCTCGTAAGTAGGCTCGGGGCACAGGCTCGAAGGCCCGCGGATTTCCCCCGGCGAGGGAAATCCGCTTATTCCTCGGCTCGCTCTCCTCTTCGAGGAACCCTGCCCGCTCGCCTCCGGATGACCTTCTGCGCCTGTGCCCCTCGCCTTAGTCAAAAGAAGAAGTGCCCGCTCACTCCTCATACGGGTTTCTCCTGCCGCTGCCCCGAGCCTCCGTCAGCAAGAAGAACTGGTCAGTCGCGCTGACTGATGCTCTTGCCGGGGACTTTACCCTCACTCCTCTCCCTGCTATCATTAGACCGAGAACGGTCTCGACGCAGGTGACGAGATGAAGACGGGCATTGTCAGGGACTGGCGGTACTCGGAGCACAAGATGGGCGACGCCCATCCCGAGAGCCCGGAAAGGATCCGGGCGATCTATGAGATGCTGGAGGAAGAAAAGAGGCTGGCCACCTTGACCGTCGTCCCTCCCCGCCTGGCGACAGAAAAGGAGATCGCCCTCATCCACACCCAGGAGTATATCGAGCAAATCAAAGAGTCCGCGGGCCAGGCGAGGGTCTATCTGGACCCGGACACTTCGACCTCTCCCCGTTCCTATGAGGTCGCCCGGCTGGCCGCAGGCGGCCTCCTCGAGGCGGCCGACAAGATCATGGCCGGAGGAGTCCAGGGCGTTTTCGCCCTGGTCCGGCCGCCGGGCCATCACGCCGAAGCTTCCCAGGCCAAGGGCTTCTGCATTTTCAACAACGTGGCCATCGCCGCCCAATATCTGGTCGAAAAGTGGGGTCTAAGGCGTATCCTGATCGTGGATTGGGACCTCCATCACGGCAACGGCACCCAAAATGCCTTTAATTCCCGAGCCGACATCCTCTTTTTCTCCACCCACCAATTCCCCTATTATCCGGGCTCGGGCCACTGGAGCGAAATCGGCGAAGGGAAGGGCAAAGGCTTCACCGTCAACGTTCCCCTGGAGCCCGAAAAAACAGACGACGATTTTCTGTTCATCTACCGAAGACTCCTCTCCCCGATCTCCGCAGCCTTCAAACCGGAATTCATCCTTGTCTCGGCCGGATTTGATATCTTCGCCGGCGATCCTCTGGGTGGGATGGAGGTCACCGCCAGAGGGTTTGGGGCCATGACCCATGAATTGACGGGCTTGGCAAAGGATACGGCCAAAGGAAGGCTCCTCCTTACTCTCGAGGGCGGCTACAACCTTTTCGGCCTCCAAGACGGGGTCAGGAGTGTGCTCCTCGCTCTCAGTGGCCAAGAAGCAGGGTCCGCAGCCAAGCTCAATGTCTCAGCTTCCCTCGAACGCGAGCTGGCACCGATTTTTAAGGTCCAGAAGGCGTTTTGGCCAGTCCGCTAGCAGCCTGTGTCCCCCAGGGGGCCAGTCGTCCCCTTTTCAGGACAAAATCCAGGTGAAACCGGCCGATCACCAGGGGGGGATCCTGGCATGGTTCTTGCTTTTAAAAGGAGCGTAGAGGAGAAGAGAGATGAGAAAGCAGGCCATCATCGGGGCGGCACTGTTCTTTTTCACCCTTGGGCTGGCCATCGCTCAAACGGATGAAGAAGAGTCGAAATATACGAACGAATCCTTTGCCCGGCTACGTTATATCAGCGGGAACGCCTATATTCAGAAGGCCGCTGAGCAGGGCTTCGAAGACGGAGTCGTCAACATGCCGATTGAGGAAGGAGACAGGCTGGGGACGACCGACGGCCGGGCCGAGCTCTATCTGGGCAAGAAGACCTATGTGCGGCTGGATGAAAACACCAAGCTTGACATCATGAGCCTCCCCAAAAAGGGTTCCGACCTGACCCGACTACGCGTTCTCCGGGGCAACATCTATCTGAGCGTGAACCAGCTGGGAGAAGAGAAGACCATCGAGGTGCACACTCCGGATACCTCCTTCTACGTGCTTGGTGAGGGCCTCTACCGCATCGATGTGTCCGAGAACCGGAAAACGGATATTTTTGTCTTCCGTGGCGTCATCGAAGCGGCCGGAGAGGAAGGCTCTGTCCTCCTCAAAAGCGAGCAGAGTCTCGCTATCGCCGAAGGCCGCTTCTCCGGACGGCCGGTACGCTTCATGGCTGTAGCCGAGGATTCCTTCGACCGTTGGAGCGAGGACCGGGAATCCGGTCTGGCCGCCCAGCTTGCCACGCGTCATTTGCCTGGGGAGCTCGAGGATTTCGAGGCCGAGCTCGAGGAGAGCGGCGATTGGAGCTGGATCAGTCCCTACGGCTGGGTCTGGGTTCCTGGGGGCGTTGGCTCGGATTGGCGCCCCTACTACAACGGGTCATGGATGTGGATGTCCCTGGCCGGATGGACCTGGCTTCCCTATGATCCTTGGGGCTGGGTGACTTTCCATTACGGACGATGGGGATGGTACGGGGGGCTTGGGTGGTACTGGATCCCGGGCTCTATCTGGGGGCCTGGGTGGGTCGGCTGGTACTGGGGCGCCGACTATTACGGTTGGGCGCCGCTGGGCTATTGGAACTACCCCATGGTCATCGTCGACAACTGGTACTACCCCAATTGGAATCATCCCTATTATCCCTATAACTCCCGCGCGCTGACCATGATTCATAAAGACCAGCTGAGGGCTAAGAACATCTCCCAGGCGGCTTTACGCGGCGATTCCCTCAAGAACTTCGATAAGATCACCTTAACCACGCAGGGGCGGACGCTGAAGCCAGCGGCCGTCCAGGGCGGTAAGAAGTCCGGAGGCGCTCCTGCCCCAGGGGCTGAAAGGACCATCAAATCTCCTTCGGTAAAGGGCATGGCGCCGGCTACTCCTCCGACGTTGCGGCCGGCTGACCGGAGCGGCCAATCAGCCGGCGCTTCTTCCGGGGAACGGAGGATTCGCGGCGACGATTCTTCCCGGACTCAGGGCTCAGACACTCCGAGGAAGCAAGGAAGCAGCACGATTCGCAAAGATTCTTTCGGCTATCCTCCGTCGCCCAGCATCAGCCTGAAGAAATCTTCGGATAGAAGCCGAATCTCAAGCTCGATCCGCAGCCGGTTCTACGATTCCTTGGGCAAGAGCGGTTCCTCCTCCAAGAGCTCTTCTAAGAGTGGGTCGGTTTCCCGGGGCAAGACCTCATCAGGGTCACGGGGATCCAAGGGGACGGTCTCTTCGGGCTCGAGGGGATCCTCCTCCGGCTCCCGACCTTCGGGGTCAAGGTCCTCGGGAGGTTCGGGAGGGGTCAGGAAGAAAGGCTAGTCGTGTTCCTCGGACGCCTTCTCAGTGCCGTAGTAATCAAGAATCAACATGTGATCTTGGTTTGAACAGTAGCGGGAGGGCTCCGTCCCGGACAGAAAAGCCTCCCGGATCGGCCACAAGCAGTCCGGTGTAGCCAAGAGCCCCGTTTTCCGGTCGATTTCGATAAAGTTTATGTTGGGGGGGACTTCGAAATCCTCAAAAAAGGGTTCGCGTCCCTCCGCCTGCGCCTTATTCTTTTCCTCGTCGATCAGTCTCTTCATAAAGGAGACCCAGGCCGGCAGGGCGGCCACGGCGCCGGATTGCCGCTCTCCAAGGGAAACCCGGGATTCATTGCCGACCCAGACTCCGGCGCAAATAGAGGGAGAGAATCCAATGAACCAGGCATCCGAATAATCGCTGGTGGTGCCCGTTTTGCCGCCAAGCGGAATGCCCAGGTTGCCGGCAAGGGGCGACGCTGTTCCCCTTTGGATAACACCCTCCATGAGCGAAGTGACAAGGTAGGCGGTCTGGGGAGTGATGACCTCCTCGGACTCGACCCTTGCTTCCTCCAGGACGTTACCCTCACGGTCCTCGATCCGGCTGATGAAGTAGGGCCTGACCCGGACGCCTTTATTCGGGAAAACGGTAAAGGCAGAGACGAGTTCCAGCAAGCTGACCTCGAACGTCCCCAGAGAAAGAGAAAGATAGGGATAGATCGTCGAGGTGAGACCGAATCTCCGGCAGTAATCGACCCCTGTCTGGGGCGAAATATAGTCAAGCAGCCGGGCCGTCACGACGTTCCGGGACTCTTCGAGTCCCATACGCACGGTTACGGCGCCCTTGTACTTCCGGTCATAATTCTTCGGCGCCCAGGACTGGCCCAGCCATTTGTCGGGGAATTCGACCGGCTCGTCCATGATGATCGTCGACGATGTAAAACCATTGTCCAGCGCGGCGGCATAGAGGAGCGGCTTGATGGCCGACCCGGCCTGCCTCTGGGCCTGGGTCGCCCGGTTCCATTCGCTGCGCTCGAAGGAATAGCCGCCGACCATGGCCTTGACCTGTCCGGATCGCGGGTCGATGGCCAGGAAAGCGCCTTGGATGACCGGATGCTGATCCAAGGACGCTTCGAGATCCTTGGCCACCGGGTCTATTTTTTTAACCTTGACCTGAATGACGTCGCCGCGCTCGATGAGCTTCTCCAGGTTGTCAGTCCTGGTCCAGCCGATATCCTTGTTTTGCAGCTTGCCCGTGTACCGTTTCACCTTGACCATGGCCTCCCCGCGGGATACGGACAGGACAACGGCATCCGTGACCTCATTCTCCTCCACGTAAGACGTTAGCCAGCTGTCCAACCATTCTTCATCGAGCTTCTCTTTCCCTTCCTTGAGCAGGTTCCTTTTATCTTTTCGCCACCCTTTTCGTTTATCCATCTCCCGGAGCCGGGTGAGCAGCGCATCCTCGGCAACTCTCTGGAGCTTTGGATTGAGAGTCGTGTAGACTTTGAGTCCTCCCTGGTAGAGGATTTCGCTGCCGTATTTATTCTCGATATATTTCCGGACTTCCTCGAAAAAATAGGCGGCAAAATCGGAAGACCCTCGCCGCCACGGGAGCACAGCCATGGGCCTGGCTTTCGCTTCCTCTCCTTGGGCTTTGGTGATGAATCCCTCCTCCACCATCCGGTTGATCACATGGTTGCGGCGGCGAAGGGTCGTCTCCACGTTGGTGTATGGGGAATAAATGGAGGGGCCGCGGAAAATCCCGGCGATGAGCGCCGCTTCCTCCAGGCTCAGGTCCGCAACGCTCTTGCCGAAATAGAAATTCGAGGCCGACTCCACGCCATAGACCCCATGGTTGAGGTAGAACTGATTGCAGTACATCTCCAGGATCTTCTCTTTGGAATACTGTTTTTCGATCTGCCTGGAGAGGTACATCTCCTTGAGCTTTCGGCCGATGGTCTGCTGAGGATAGAGGAAGAGGAGGCGGGCCAGCTGCTGGGTGATGGTGCTTCCGCCCTGGGGCCTCCGGAGGAGACGTCCCGACCGGATGTTCTCTTTGAACGCTCTCAGGATCCCCAGGAGGTCCACGCCGTGATGGCGATAAAAGCGGGGGTCCTCGGTGGCGATGATGGCCTTTTTCAGGATGTCCGGTATCTTGTCGGACGGGACCTCCACCCGCCTTTCTATGGCAAAATCCTTGATGACCTGGCCTTCATCCGAGTAGAGCTGGGTGATGATGTTGGACTCGAAGGTCTCGAGCTCCGCGACCGAAGGAAGGTTCTGCCTAACGGCTCGATAGGCACCGAATCCGGCCCCGAGAAGCGCGGCCGCGCCGAGAGGGACGATGATCTTGAGGACCTTGAGGGCCTTCTTTTTGTCCGGTTTCTTTATCCGGATCCGAAGGACGGTCTTCTTTTTCTTGGGGGAGGTGTTTTCTCGAGACATCGCGATGAGTTTTTAATATACCAAAACCCCGGCCAAAAACCAAATCCGGGGACGTTCCCCAAGGTAACACCCTACAGTTCAGGTCGGGATTTTATGAGCCACGGACAATTTGATATGGGGCGTGGGAATCTGGGCAAAGGACGTCCGTCTTCCATATTGGAGAAGGATGGCATGCCAAGAAGACCAAGGTCCCTTATCGACATGGGATATTACCATATAGTCACTAGGGGAAATGACCGAAGGAAGGTGTTTCAGTGCCAGGATGATTACGCTCGAATATTGGAAATCATTCGTCTTTACATTGAAAGATACAAAGTCCGGATATTCCATTATTGCTTGATGCCCAATCATATTCATCTTCTTGTCCAAGCCATAAGATCAGCTGATCTTCCCAAGTTTATGCAGGGAGTCCTCCAAGCTTATGGTAACTTTTTTCGCAATAAATACGATTCTAAGGGATTCTTGTTCCAAAACAGGTACCAAAGTAGCTTCATCGAGAAAGAGAGTTACTTGTTAGAGTGCGCGCGTTATATCGAGAGGAATCCGGTAAGGGCAAGGATCTGCGCTGATTTGAAGGAGTACAAATGGAGCAGCTATCTATTCTATGCCGAAGGCAAGAAAAACAGGATTATCGAAATGCGCAACCCTTGCTTTTATGAATTATCCTGCAGTGAAGACGACCGTCGACGGATGTTTCGAGAGTACGTCGTTCAAGAAAGACCATATGATCATGTTGTGGATAGGGCCTTCAGATTATAGCAGGGTGGTACTTTGGGGAACGTCCCCATCTTTTACATCTTTTAAGCAAGGGGAGGACATGGGCGGTGATCTCACCGGCGAGCTCATCTTTCGGCCGCCCGCCGTCTAAGTGGATGATCGTGCGCCCCTGGAAGCCCCTGAATATCCTGCGGACCTTGGCCAGATAGCGCTGGCGCTCAAACAGGAGATCCCTGCTTTTGCGGTTTCGGATCCGCTCCAGGCCCCGGCCGGCCTCGATGTCAAGGACGAAGACCAAATCGGGTTTGACTGCAAAGGCCTCGTTTTGGCGCCTGATGCGCTCCGGGTCGATCCCTTTGGCCCCCTGGTAAGCGATCGTCGAGTAATAATACCGGTCGAGGATGACCACTTGCTTTTTGGACAAGGCCGGCCTGATGTTCAGGCGGACGTTCTCCCGCCTATCCCTGACAAAAAGGGCTAGTTCCTCCTCCGGTGTCAGGCTGCCGGCCGTCTTGGCCATCCTTTTTATCCCCCGCCCCCATTTCCCCCTCGTCGGCTCTCTGAACAGCACAGTCCCATACCCCAGCGCCCGGAGCTTCCTCAACAGACGCCTCGCCTGGGTGGACTTGCCGGAGCCATCGATCCCTTCGAAGACGATGAGAAGGCCCTTTCTGAGTTGCATCAGACAGGATGATACCCCGACAAACGGCATTTGGCAACGTTTTGCCCATGGGTGGAGTTATATTTTGGTTATGAAAAGACTGAGAAAAGCCAGGCCTGCTGCAGAGACTCAGAGGACGGCCGCATCCAGGGTGGTACCTCGGGGAACGTCCCCATCTGGGCGGTTTGAGTTTTTCCGCCAGATATGTTAACTTTAAATAGAGTCTTGGAGGTTGGGAAAAAATGAAAAAATACATCTGGATAGGCATAATCGGTTTCCTGCTGGGCATAGTTGCCTCAGGCTATGTCTTTATCTACCTTCCGGAGAGGCAAGCCGCTAAAAACAGCAATTTTGCGGCCTCTGAAGCCCCCCTCGGTCAATCCCTTAATGCCGCCCCATTGCCCCCTTCGTCCGAAGTTCAGGCTGGCCCCGACTTCGTGACCATCGCCGACAAAGTCGGCCCGGCGGTCGTGATGATCATGTCCGAACGCGTGGATAAGGTGAAGGGTTTTGGCTTTGAGGATCAGATGCCCTTCGACGATTTCTGGGAGAGGTTCTTTGGACGTCCCCAGGAGCGTCCGAGGGAGCAGGAACAGCGCTCCCAGGCGCAAGGCACGGGCTTTTTCCTCAGCGAGGATGGTTATCTTCTGACCAATTATCATATCGTCGAGAACGCCGTCGACATCGTCGTGACGGCCCTGAACGGCGAAGAATACAAGGCTAAGGTCGTCGGCACGGATCCGAGGACGGATTTGGCCCTCCTCAAGTTGGACGGGAAGGGATTCCCCTATGCCGTGTTGGGCGATTCCGCCCAGCTCAAGGTCGGTGAATGGGTAGTGGCCATCGGCAATCCCTTCGGACTCGAACACTCTGTCACCTCCGGAATCGTCAGCGCCAAGGGCCGGCAGCTGGGCCTCGGAGGCAATGTGCCCGAGTATCAGGATTTCATCCAGACCGACGCCGCCATCAACCGCGGCAACAGCGGCGGACCGCTCGTCAACATGAAAGGTGAAGTCGTTGGGATTACCAGCAATATCTTCTCTCCTTCCGGCGGCAGCATCGGCCTGGGATTCGCCATTCCTTCCAGTATGGCTAAGAAAGTCGTCACCCAGCTCAAGGAAAAAGGCCGGGTGATCCGGGGGAGGATCGGGGTGAGCATAAAAGCGACCCCGCTCACGGAAGACGACAAGGACGCCTTCAAGCTCAAAGACAGAAACGGCGCCCTGATCACTGGAGTAGAAAAGGGCAGTCCGGCGGAAAAAGCCGGCCTGCAGCAGTACGACATTGTGGTCGAGGTCAATGGAGAAAAGGTGAAGGACTCCAACGACCTGAAGCTCAAGATCTCCAACATCGAACCGGGCAAGAAAGTCGAGGTCAAGGCCATCCGGGACGGCAAAGAACAGACATTCACGGTGACGGTCGAGGAGCTGGATCCGGCGGAAACGAAAGTGGAGGCCAAGTCCTCAGATAAGGACCTCGGTTTCACCGTCCGCGAGCTGACTCCAACGCTGGCCCAGCGCTATGGCCTGGAAACAGACGAAGGGCTCATCATCACCCAGGTCAAGCGTTACAGCGAGGCCGACCGCAAAGGGTTGGCGGCAGGCGACATCGTCCTCGAGGTCAACCGGAAAAAAGTCTCGACGGTCGGCGAAATGGAGAGGATGATGGCCAAGTTCGAATCCGGCCAGGCGATCATTCTTCTTGTCCGGAGAGAACAGGACGGGGAGTCCATCGACCGGATCGTCACGCTGCGAGTACCGTGAGTGCGATTCACCAAGGTCCATTCCCTTGGCAATGACTTTATCATCATCGACCCGGACGAGAGAGCCGGGATCGTCGATATTCCCGGTTTAGCGAGAAGGCTCTGCGACCGCCACGTCGGTGTCGGAGCGGACGGCCTGCTCCTCATCTCCATCGAAGATAAGGAAAAAGGGCATGTCCATTTCCGCATCTTCAACGCCGACGGCTCCGAACCTGAGATCTCCGGGAACGGCCTGCGCTGCGCGGCGGCCTACCTCTTCCGGCAAAAAAGGGTCAACCCTCCCGACGTCACGTTCCTCACTCCGATCGGCGACCGGCGCTCGAAGCTCCTCGAGGTCCAGAACAACCGCTTCCAAATCCGGATCGAGATGGGGACGCCGCGTCTGACCTCAAAGGATATCCCCTTTGATGACGGCGCCTTCCACGAGAAGATCATCGATTATCCCCTGTCCATCCACCGCAAGGTCTATCCCGTCACGGTCGTCTCTATGGGCAATCCCCACTGCGCCGTCTTCACCGACCGTTTCCCGGCGCGGATTGAATGGCACGAGATCGGCCGGGAGATCGAGTATCATCCCTTTTTCCCCAACCGCACCAACGTCGAGTTCATCCGGGTGCTCAACCGCCGGGAGATCGAGGTGCTTTTCTGGGAGAGAGGAGTCGGGGAAACCCTCTCCTCGGGGAGCTGTTCCTCGGCGGCCGCCGTGGCTTCTATCCTGAAAGGCCTGACCGACCGGACAGTCACGGTCAAGACATTTTTAGGGCAAGTGGTCGTCGAGTGGGAAGAGGATAAAGTCTATCAATCGGGCCCGGCAGAGATCGTCTTTGACGGCGTCCTATTAGCGTAGATTCTCCAGCTCCTCGGAAGAACAAAAAAGGGGAACGGCGCCTCACTTGAGGTGCTCATAACCTTTAGCCTCGAGCGGCCGCTTTCTCCCGCTTTGATCCACGACCTGAACAGCCTTTCCGCGCGTCATCCGCCCGATCTGGCGGATCCGGAATCGCCTGCCGAGCCGCGCTATTTTTCCCGCATTATCAGGACTCACGGTAAACAGAAGTTGATAATCCTCGCCGCCGTGAAGGGCCAAGAGCTCGGGTCTCTTCTCGAAACGGCACAGGGCGCTGGAAAGGGGAAGCCTGTCCCTGTCGATCTCCGCCCCCGTCCCGCTTTCCTCGCAGAGGTGAAGCAGGTCTACAGAAAGGCCGTCGCTCATGTCGATCATGGCGCTCGCTGCCTTGAGGCGGGAGAGTGCCCGACCCAAAGCGAGCTGTGGCAGCGGATCGAGAAACGCCCGGAGAAGGAAGTCCGCGCTTCTGTCCTGCCCCAGCCGGAAGCCCTTCCGGAGAAGCCGCAGGCCGGCCGCCGCATCACCGAGGGTGCCGGAGACAAAGATCATGTCGCCGGGCCGGGCCCCGCTCCGGGGGATGAAGACTTTCGCTTCGCCAAGTATGCTCATGGAAACGACGACCATGCTGGCCGCTGAAATATCCCCTCCGATGAGAGAAACACCAGCTTCCTCAGCCGCGGACTTGAGCCCTTTAAAAAAATCCCGGACCCAAGCCTCATCGATTCCCTTCCTAAGGGCCAGGCCGAGAAGGGCGAACTTCGGCCTCCCGCCCATGGCGGCGATATCGCTCAGGTTCACGTTGAGGGATTTCCGCCCGAGATAGCGGGGAGGGTTGAGCGATGCGCTGAAATGGACGCCTTCGATAAGGAGGTCCGTCGTCAGCAGGCTTAGCCGCGCGGCGCCGCGGACGACAGCGGCGTCATCACCGATGCCCAGGACCAGGCCCCTTGCCTTGGCGGCAAATTCCCCGCGGATCGAGGAAATGAGCTCTCTTTCTCGAAGGGAGCGAAGCCTCATCCAGCGGCCTTCTTCTCCGGCGGCTTGATCAGCGCTTGCTCAAAGACGTCCTGGATCTCCTCGACAAAGATGAATTCCATCTCCTTCTTGACCTTTTGAGGGATGTCGATCAGGTCCTTCTTGTTGGGGGCGGGCAGGATCATCTTGCGCACGCCGGCCCGCTGGGCCGCGAGGACTTTTTCTTTGACGCCGCCTATGGGCAGCACATTGCCGCGGAGAGTGATCTCTCCGGTCATGGCCACGTCCCTTTTCACCTTCATATCCGTGCAGACCGAAAGAAGGGCGGTGGCGATGGTAATGCCGGCCGATGGGCCGTCCTTGGGGATGGCACCCTCGGGGATATGAATGTGGAAATCGTGCTCGGCAAAGAAATCGATGTCTACTCCGAACTCCTCGGCATGGGAGCGGGCATAGCTCAGGGCCGCTTGAGCGGACTCCTTCATGACGTCGCCGAGGGAGCCGGTCAGGGACAGGTTTCCCTTGCCCTTCATCTTGGTCACCTCGACGAACAAGATCTCTCCTCCCGAGGCCGTCCAGGCGACGCCCGTGGCGACACCCACCTGGTCTTTTTTGAGAAGCTGGTCCTTGAAGATCTTGGCCGGGCCGAGATAACCCTCGATGTTCCGGGCGGTGATCCGGTAGAGTTTTTTCTTGCCTTCGGCGATCTTCCGGGCGACCTTGCGGCAGACCGAGGCGATCTCCCGCTCCAGGTTGCGCACTCCGGCTTCGCGGGTGTAAAGCGCGATGATCTTTTTGATCCCCCCCTCGGTGAACGCGATCTGCTTCTCCGTCAGGGCATGTTCCCTGACCTGTTTGGGCACGAGGTGCTGGAGAGCGATCTGGAGCTTTTCCTCCTCCATGTAGCCAGGCAGGTCGAGGATTTCCATCCGATCCCGGAAGGCGGGCTGGATGGGATCGAGGAGGTTGGCGGTGGTGATGAACATCACCCTGGAGAGGTCGAAGGGGACTCCGAGATAGTGGTCGCGGAAGGAGTAGTTCTGCTCAGGGTCGAGGACTTCCAGGAGGGCGGAAGAAGGATCTCCCCGGAAATCGGCTCCGATCTTATCAACCTCATCCATCATGAAGACGGGGTTCGCCGACCCGGTCCGGCGGATCCCCTGGATGATCCGTCCCGGCATGGCCCCGACGTAGGTGCGCCGGTGGCCACGGATCTCCGCTTCGTCCCGGACACCGCCGAGCGAAATCCGGATGAACTGACGGCCCAGGGCGCGGGCGATGCTCCGGCCGAGCGAGGTCTTACCCACTCCCGGGGGACCGACGAAGCACAGGATCGGCCCCTTGATCTTCTTGGAGAGCGAGCGGACGGCAAGGTACTCGAGGATCCTCTCTTTGACCTTTTCCAGCCCGTAATGGTCCTCGTCTAAAATCTTCTTCGCCTTCCGCAGGTCCAGGTTGTCGACCGTCGTCTTGTCCCAAGGGAGGGCGAACATCCAATCAAGGTACGTCCGGACGACGGCCGTTTCGGCCGACTCGGGATGCATCTGGGCCAGCCGGCTGATCTGCTTTTCGAGCTCCTCGCGCACTTCTTCGGCCACCTTCAGCGTGGCCAGCTTATCCTGGTAGGCCTTGATCTCCTCCTGGAGCTCGGTACCCTCTCCGAGTTCCTTCTGGATGGCCTTCATCTGCTGCCGCAGGAAGTACTGCCTCTGCAGTTTGTCCATCTCCCCTTTGGCCTCGGTGCTGATCCTGGACTGCATATCCAGGAGCTCGAGCTCCTTTGTAAGAAGCTCGTAGACCCGTTTCAGCCGCTGGGCGGGGTCAACGATCTCTAGGATCTTCTGGGCCTCATCCACCTTGAGCTCGAGGTTGGCGGCGGTGAGGTCGGCCAGGCGGCCCATTTCCTCGACATTGGCGGCGATAATCAAGACTTCGGGGGGAAGGTTCTTTCCCAGGGAGGTTGCCTTCTCCAGGCCGTTGCGGACGTTTCTGATCAGGGCCTCTGCCTCGATCGTCTTGTCCGTCAGCTCAGGCTCGTGGATGACCGATACTTGGGCCTGGACGAATCCCTCTTCTTCCTCGTAGGACTCGATGCGGGCCCTTATCAACCCCTGGGCCAGGATGCGGACTCTCCCGTCGGGAAGCTTGAGCATCCGCATGATCAAGGCGACCGTGCCGACCTCGTAGACATCCTCCTTCTTCGGGTCCTCGACCTCCATGTCTTTCTGAGTCAGGAGGAGGATCATGCGATGGGAGGAGAGCGAATGGTCGATGGCGCTCTTGGACTTCTCCCGCCCGACGAACAGCGGGGCGATCATATAGGGGAACACAACGATGTCACGCAGCAGCAGGACGGGCAGTTTAGACGGGACCTGCAGCTTCTGGTCGCGTTCCTCGATCAGCTCATCGAGCGCTTCGCCGTTCTTCACGTCCTTCTCGGCCATGATCTTCCTCCGGGTCTATTCTTCGTCCTTGCAGACAGCGACGACCATCGCACTTTCCTCATCAGGCACGAACTTGACCAGACGCAAGGTCAACACCCCGTTCTGCAGGAACGCCTTGGCCCGGTCCGGGAGCACCGTGGCGGGAAGGCCCACGAGACGGCGGAAGCTGCCGAACTCCCTCTCCAGGCGCAGGTAGCGGATCTTCTCCGAGGGAACACTCTCTTTTTTCATCCCCCTAACTTCCACCCGGCTACTCTGCACGGTGATGATGATATCGGTCTGGGCGACGCCCGGGATCTCGGCCTCGACGATGATCTCCCGCGGCTTTTCGTACACGTCCACGCGAGGGATCCAATTCTCATCCAGATCCAGAACCCTGTTCAGCGTGGAAACCGGGGCGCGCTTGATGCGGTCGATCTCGGTGCTGATCCTGATGACGCGGGAAACGGGCTTTATCTTGCGGACCATCGGCTGCCGAAGAGCTATCTTTCCTTGAGCAGGGTTTCCAGCTCTTGCTTGAACTCCATCACGTCTTTAAACTCCCGGTAGACCGAAGCGAACCGGACGTAGGCCACCTTGTCGAGGGCCTTGAGTTTCTCCATCACGTGGTGGCCGATCTCCGAGGCCTTGATCTCCTTGTCCGGCCTTTCCTGAACCTTGTTTTCGATCTCCTCGACGATCTCCTCGAGCTTGCGGACCGGGATCGGCCGCTTCTCGCAGGCCTTGAGAAGCCCGCGCAGAAGCTTCTGCCCGTCAAAGGGCTGGCGGCTGCCGTCCTTCTTGACGACCATGTAGGGGATCTCTTCTATCTTTTCGTAGGTGGTGAACCGCCTCCGGCAGGAGAGGCATTCGCGGCGCCGGCGGATGGATAAGCCTTTCTTGCTTTCCCGGGAATCAATAACTTTGCTTTCCGGATTGTTACAAAAAGGACACTTCATGGCTCGGCCTTCTCTCCTAACCTCTTGAGCTGGAAGAGGGACAATCCCTCTCTCCACAATATAGCATATCCGAGGACGGCTGTCACCGCTATCTGTACGGCATGGACCACAATGGTAACGCCCACGGCCAGGTTGGGGTCGATCCTGTAGAGGGAGGTCATCCCCAGTTTGGAAAAGTAGTGGAAGCCGCCGACCATGCCCGGTGTGGGGATAGAGGCGCCGACCATGGTCAGGAAAACATAGGGAACGAGCAGGAAATAGGAGAGCTTGATCCCGAAGCTCAGGAAGAACACCCAATAGAGTAGGATGATCCCCAGCCAGACGACAAAGGAGTAAAGAGTATACATGAGGAGGTTCTGCAGCGAATGGAAAAACTTGAGCCCGCAGATAAACTCCTCGGATACGGCCAAGACCTTGTTGGATATCTTCTCGGGAAAGGGCTTGAGCAGGCGGGAGATGAAACCCAGGGTCCTTTCCCGGAAAAAATACATGGAGAGGATGACGGCCAGGAGAAAGACGGTCAGGGCAAGGCCGACGATCCCCCAGAGCCTGAGACTTGCATACCCTTCGGCACCCGCCTGGAAGCGCGAGGTGAAGAGAGGGCGGGCGAGCAGGAAAACACCCAGGAAAAAGCACATGGTGAACGTATCAAAAGTGCGTTCGACAACGATCGTCCCGAAACAGAACCCTTTCTTGATGTTCTCTTTCCTGGCCAGGTAGAGAGGCCGGACGAGTTCGCCAAGCCGGCCGGGGAAGATGGCGTTGACGGTGAACCCCACCGTGTTGGCGGCAAAGAAGCTGGAAAAGGGCACGCCTTTCTTTTCGTGCCTGATCAGGTAATCCCAGCGCAACGACCGGGTGACAAGGTGAAGGGGCGCCAGGAAAACGCTCACAATGAAGAGCGGGATATTGACGGCCCGCAAATAACGGACGACCTCCCTCCAATCCACGCTGCGAAAGAAGAAGAACAGGAAAACCAGGGTCAATGCGGCAATGAGGCCGAACCGGACCCAATTTTTCTTCATTTAGGCCGCTCATGTTATCACCGCCCCCCTCCCCTGTCAACGAGGCTCGGGACCGTTGGCTCCAAACCACGCCGCTTTTGCCCCGGCGAGT
>Ga0153915_10002070_pt1 | contig 18399 bp, 15 predicted proteins | sample Opewatmetagenome_2_FD_107003 | JGI IMG/M metagenome (GOLD analysis project Ga0153915, IMG submission 107003) | Freshwater wetland microbial communities from Ohio, USA - Open water 3 Core 3 Depth 3 metaG | ecosystem: Environmental > Aquatic > Freshwater > Wetlands | place: USA: Ohio, Lake Erie...
GCGACAGCGACCGTCCCCGTCGTTCGTACGGTGAGGGAGGTACGGATCGTCCGCATCGGAGTTTTGGCGAAGGAGGCAATGACCGTCCATTCCGTTCAGGAAGCAATGACGGTAATAGTTTCAGGAATAATTTTGACCGTCCCCGCCGTAGTTTTGGAGAAAGCGACAGCGATCGTCCCCGTCGTTCGTACGGTGAAGGAGGTACGGATCGTCCCCGCCGCAGTTCTGGAGAAGGCGACAGCGACCGCCCCCGTCGTAGTTTTGGTGACAGTGGGAACCGTTTTGGTGGCCCTGCCCGTGAAGGAGGATTTGACCGTCCTCGCCGCAGCTATGGTGAAAACACGGGAGAACGTCCCCGTCGTAGTTATGGAGAAGGATCGGGCAGAGCAACGTTTAGTGGCCCAACATTACCCAAACCGGAACGGGCTGATGGTCGTCCCCGTCGTCCCCGCATCAAACGGGAAGCAAGCTTTGATCACGGAACGCCCTATGGCCGTCCTGCCGGTGGTTACCAACAACCGCTTGATCCCAATGAACCGATCCGTCTGAATAAATTTCTGGCCAATGCCGGTATCTGTTCGCGTCGTGAAGCAGATGAGTTTATCCAGGCTGGTGTAGTCAGAGTGAACGGAGAAATTGTAACCGAACTGGGTGTTAAGGTAAAACCCATTGACACCATTTTGTTCCATGATCAGCAGGTGAGTATTGAACGTAAAGTTTATATCCTGCTCAATAAACCCAAGGACTGTGTGACCACCTCCGATGATCCGCAGGAACGCCTCACCGTCATGGACTTGGTGAAAGATGCCTGCTTTGAACGCATTTATCCTGTCGGACGACTGGACCGCAACACAACCGGCGTGTTGTTACTGACGAATGATGGCGATCTGGCTTCCAAACTGACACATCCGAAATTTGAAAAACGAAAAATATATCAGGTGACACTCGATAAAAACCTGACAGAAGCCGATTTCAAGACTATACTGGCGGGTATAACACTGGATGATGAAGAAATCAAGACCGACAACCTCAGTTATGTTGATCCCGACAAACTTTCGGTAATCGGTATAGAAATTCACTCAGGACAAAACCGGGTTGTTCGCCGTATCTTTGAATCATTAGGCTATAAGGTGTTTAAACTTGACCGTGTTTATTTTGCCGGTCTGACTAAGAAAAATCTGCCCCGTGGTAAATGGCGTCATCTGACGGAAAAAGAGGTAAGTCTGTTAAAAATGGGTGCATTCGTATAAGGTAGTTTTATGGAAAAAAATGTTAGAGTCAAAGTCGTTGACGTCTTAAAACGCGAAGACTTTGGTATGATGGTGAATGTAAAAGGCTGGGTAAGAACCCGCCGCGGTAACAAACAAGTCAGTTTTATCGCTATAAATGATGGTTCGACCATCAAAAATGTGCAGGTTGTTGCCGACTTGGCTGATTTTAGTGAAGAATCACTGAAGTCGGTCACGACGGGAGCCTGTGTCAGCGTGAATGGAATTCTGGTGGAATCTCCAGGACAAGGCCAGCAGGCTGAAATCCACGCCCGTGAAATCGAAGTGCTTGGCGAAGCTGATCCAGCTACATATCCGTTGCAGAAGAAAGGTCATACACTGGAATACCTGCGTGAGATTGCTCACCTGCGACCACGTACCAATACGTTTGGCGCCGTGTTCCGCATCCGTCATCATATGTCAATGGCCATTCATACTTTTTTTCACGAACGTGGATTTTTCTATTTTCATACGCCCATTATTACCGGATCAGATTGTGAAGGAGCCGGACAAATGTTCCAGGTGACGACGTTAAACCTGTATGACCTGAAAAAGGACGAAAAAGGATCCATTGATTATAATGATGACTTTTATGGCAAACAGACAAGCCTCACCGTATCGGGCCAGCTCGAAGGTGAACTGGGAGCCATGGCATTGGGTTCCATATACACGTTTGGTCCGACCTTCCGTGCTGAAAATTCCAACACCCCCCGTCATCTTTCGGAATTCTGGATGATTGAACCCGAAGTGGCGTTCAATGAAATTGCTGAAAACATGCAGTTGGCCGAAGATTTTATCAAGTACTGTGTCAAATGGGCATTGGACAATTGCAAGGATGATCTGGATTTTCTGGCATCCATGTATGACAAAGAATTAGTGGATCGCCTGAATTTTGTGCTTGCGAATGAGTTTGTGCGCCTGACTTATACAGAAGGCATTGATATTCTGGAAAAGGCGATAGCTGGAGGCCATACGTTCGAGTTTCCTATTTTTTGGGGAGCTGATCTGGCTGCCGAACACGAACGTTACCTGGTTGAACAACATTTTAAACGGCCGGTGATACTGACTGACTATCCGAAGGACATCAAATCATTCTATATGAAACAAAACGATGATGGCAAAACCGTCAGAGGCATGGATGTTCTGTTTCCAAAAATTGGTGAAATCATCGGTGGTTCACAGCGTGAAGAAAATCTGGAAAAACTAACCAGTCGGGCTCAGGAGATGGGTGTGCCGACCAAAGATATCTGGTGGTACCTCGAGACGCGTAAATTTGGAACGGCTCCTCACGCTGGTTTCGGGCTGGGGTTTGAACGTCTGATTTTGTTTGTTACCGGAATGGCCAACATCCGTGATGTTATTCCGTTCCCGAGAACCCCGCGCAACGCGGAATTCTAAAAACGATGAATCAGTTTGAACTGCATATTTTAGGGTGCGGGTCGGCTTTGCCGACCCGTCGTCATTTACCCTCCGCTCAAGTGCTTGTCGTTCGTGGCAAGCAGTTTCTGATTGACTGCGGAGAAGGCACTCAATTGCAGTTTAGATATACAAAGCTGAATTACAATAAGATACTGGACGTCTTCATTTCCCACCTGCACGGAGATCATTGTTTCGGACTGATTGGTCTGATTTCCACTATGGGCTTGTTGGGAAGACACGCACCTCTTACGATACATGCTCCCGGTAATCTGGAGAATCTTATGAAGCCTCAGTTGGATTACTTTTGCAAGGAGCTACCCTATGAAGTGCGTTTTTCTCCGTTTGATTCTGGCAAACACGCCTGTATTTATACCGACAGGTCGCTGGAAGTCTATACCATTCCCCTCAGGCACAGGATACCTACATCGGGTTTTCTTTTCAAGGAACGGCAAAATGACAGGCATATACTGAAGGATATGATCGAATTCTTTAACGTGCCGCTCCGTGAGATACCTGCTATAAAAGCTGGCCATGATTATATTACGGAAGCTGGTGAACGGATTCCCAATGGCCGGTTGACAATAGATCCGACGCCTTCAAAATCGTATGCATACATCAGCGATACGCTGTATACGGAATCGATAATCCCGTATATCAAAGGTGTGGACCTGTTGTATCATGAGGCTACTTTTTGCGAGAAAGAAAAAGACACAGCAACTGTCACCTTCCATAGCACGGCAAAACAAGCAGGATGTCTGGCTAGTGCTGCTGGTGTAAAGAAACTCCTTATCGGTCATTTTTCGGCCAGGTATACAGATGACAACGTGTTGCTTAACGAAGCACGCAACACCTTCGGGCAGGTTGAGTTAGCCAACGAAGGTCTGTGTTTGGAAATCTAAACACTAAAAACTTGCACGGTTGTTTGTTAATATGTACTTTTGTCTGGTGAAATGTGCTTTATAATGAAAAAGATAGGTCTTCTGTTAATGCTGTTTCTGGTTCTTTTAGCAGCTCCGGCCGCTGCCCAGAAAAACGATAAACCTGCCCCTACAGCTCAGGAACAGTCGGTTATTGTTTTATTGAAAAATAAGACGCTTCAGCTTCAGAATATTAAAGTTGGTGATAAAATTCAGATATTGAACATTCTGGGTGTGCGTGTCATGGAGAAGAAAGCAGACAGTACCAATGTAGATATCCAACTTGATTTGCCTCAGGGCTATTACATTGTCAAAGTAGGCACGGCTGTCAGAAAAATTTCGGTTAAATAACGCAACACAACTCTTATTTTGTATTTTACTGATTGATGTGCGTGTAACTGGCAGATCAATCATACTGCCGGTAATGTCATATTATTGCTTCAGGTTTGCATTGATGGTTTCTCCCTTGATGGCGTTAACCAGACCGTTTCTGTTGGCTGGAGCTGACTTGACAGTAAATTCAGGAATGTTGAAGGACTTGAAAGATCGTTTATAGAAAGCAGGATCTTTTTGAGGTATGACGAAGGGCTTGTGAAAAACACCGTTCGCATCGAAATAGGAAACATATAGTCTGGTATATCCGCCATTGTCACGACGGGAGCTGTAAATAATCCACCGGCCACTGGAAGACCATGAATGATAACTTTCTACATCAGGGCTGTTGATTTCGGCTACGTTCCTGTAGGTACGACTTTTCAGATCCATCAGATACAGATCACTGCTTTTATGCCAGATATGGAAATTTCCGAAGTTTGCCATCGTAAACAATAAATAGTTGCCATCGGGCGAAACCCTTGGAAATGAAGCACTTTTACCGATCGAAGAGGCGCTGATCAAGGTGTCGGCGGGCCCAAATGTTTTTGTCTCAGCATAAAACGGTTTTCTGACTAAATTATAGCGGATGGTGTTATACCGGATAATGACATCTGCTTCGGTGTTCATCATGGATGGTATAAAATGGGCTGCTGTATAATACAGGTACTTGCCATCAGGACTCCAGTAGGGAAATGTTTCCAGCCAATTGGCGGTTGGTTCGACAGGAATGATCTGATTGTTATCCACATCATACACGATCAGGTCGGATTTGTCATCCATCACTTCTACTTTGTCCGGATTTTTTGTATAGAAATTTTGCCCGATTTTATTGACGGAGTAGGCTATCAGATTCAGTGTCGGGTGCCAGCTTGGATAGACTGCTCCACCAACCAGACCTTCGGCTTTCAGATTAAACTTTTTGTATTGCCCATCTTCGATTATGATGGTGCCACCTCTGTCTCCCCTGATATGCAGTTGCATTTTATCGGTTCGGTTATAATCCTGAAAAGAATGACAATTAACACACTGAGCTTTTTTTTCCACAGATAACAACCTGTTGTCATACAATACCTTAATGTCAAAATTTTCCAGATTCCGCTGATTGATGGCCATATCTTCATAGGTCGTATACAAAGGCTCTATATAACGGTATACGACATAGTTGTCTATGGGCTCAGCGACAATATAATTCTGAATGGCCGGATATTTTTTCCAGACATCGTTTTGTTTAACATATACATCAATAAAGAGGACTTCACCTTTGTTGGATTCCAATAACTTTTTCCAGTCTTTCAGTTTTATCTGAACATCCTTACCTCTTATTAACAGCGATTTGCCGTTTTTTGACCGGATGCTGGTCAGATAGGATGAGGCCTCGTTGCTGATGTGGAAATTTAAGGGAGCTATGTTATATGGTATGTAAACCGACTGATATTCCGGATAGATGTTCAGTGAACCAGTGGCCTCTTTGTATTCATCAGGTAATCCTGTACAAGAAACCAGGGCTAACAACAGGCATATAGGGATAAGATGTTTCATACTATAATATCTATTTTTAAATTAAGGTAGTATGCACGCCGCATGCCCAAATTATACCACGCTTGGGTGCTTTTACAAGCATGCTCGTTTCATCTGATAATATTATTGCATATAATGATTAGGATGAATACTGGGAGCTTTTACCTTTGGCATTGCTGTTGGAATGATCATTGACAAAAAAGTAGTAATACCAGAAGGTATTTCCAAATTGTTTATAATACATATCTTTTACGGCGCTCTCCGGATAATTGGCGTATTGTTTCACGAATGCCAGAAATCTGTCAAAGTTTGCAAGAACAGTTTTATCAAACCGTGACAGATCAAGGGGGTACTTATGTTCCAAGTGATTGTAAATGAGGGCCGCTTCCTGAAAGTGAACCGGTATGCGTTTGTTTGTTTTACACCAATAGAAGAAGGCAGGCCAGAAACGCTCAATGTTCTTAAGTTCCATGTTATAGAGGATACACAGCTCAACCATTTCCGGTGGACCACCCCGCAGGAAGGCAAAACTATTCCGGATGTAATGTTCCAATAAACCATGATCGCCATCCAGATAATCATCGAAGCGTGTCAAGGGTTTGATTTTATTAAAGCTGGAGTTGGTTTCCAATAAGCCGGGATCATCGATGAACGGTTGATGGTCATTGGCCCACTTCCTGTGAAACAGGGTTTTCTTCAATATGTCATTGTATTTTTGAGCCAGTTCTTTTTCTCCGTTAAAAATACAGCTCAGGACAAAATAGTTCAAATAGTATGCATTCATGCCGTATTCAACCATGCCTTCCATGCACCATTTATAGCAGTAATTCATTTTTCCGTATTGAAAATAATAGAACGGTCCGGCAATCTGAACTTCAATAATGTGTCGTGGGCAATTGATGGGTTTGTTACCATCTTTGTAAAAATATAGGTTGTCACTGGCTAATCCAAGCTTGTATAAGGCAAGGTTTGTGTTCATGACCATCAGTCTGGAAGGTTCCTCCTTGTACTTTCTGGAAAGCAGGAGCACCTTATTCCATTCTTCGTTCTGAGAGGCAGACATCATGGACAGTTCCGTCGTGAAGGTTTTGTCATTGAAGGAAAACCGAACCACCACGCATACCATCACAAAAAACAGAACGACAGGTATAACCATTTTTTTCAAAGTCAGTTCTTTTTTCTCATGAATTGGTTTATGCCACAGGGTAGCCACCATGAAAAAGATGGCCATGATCAGGAACGGCAACCAGAGAATTTTTTCAGGACCAGTCGGAAAGAAATTCGGGAGGTTCACATAAAAGAGCTGAACGAAAGCTGTTTGATAAAATACAAACGTATAATAACAAACAGGAACAGCACCTAGTAGCAGCAATCCAATGATAACAGGAATCAGGTGGATCGGTTTTCGAAGTATGATAGTTTGTTTCAGGATATGCAAGACCATCAGCAATCCTCCCATCAAGGCATAGACTCCAGCTACCGGATAGGCAATCAGCAGGTACCCGAACACTGTCAGGGTTTGTGACAGGATACCTGACTGCTTTTTTATCAGCATCAAACCTACCAGGGTGGTTAGTACACCGAGAATACTTACAAAGACATATCCATCCACTTTCAGCAAAAACACCATGTATCCAACCTCTGTCATAGATAACAATAATGCCAGCGATGGGATATAGGAAAGAGGATACGACCAGCCTTTCAGCTTAAAGACCTTGGCGGTAACCACACTGAGAAGCAGCAACATCAATAAATAAATGAAGGTGCCTAGTGCAGGAATATAGAAAAATTGATTTAAAAACGAGCCGATGTAGATAACCAAACCGCCAATGCATCCTACTGTTTCCAGAAAATAGGTTTTGTCATAAATGAATAAATCCAGATCCTGCAGTTTGAGTATGAATTCCGAATTTTTACCGATGGTATAATAAAGCACCAGCGAAATGAACAAACCTAAAATGGTTATGTTCATGATCTTCATGGCATGCTCCCTTTTCAGAATGGCACCACTTTTCTTTAAATCGTTTGTCTCTTTACCTTTTGGGTTGATCTGTTGACCGGGGCCTTTTTTTATGTGCTGAACACTGGCTGTTTTATTTGTATGCTTTGACGTTTTCATGATTGGTGTGCGGGTCAGATAAATGCTTCTCCTTCAATTTCCATCAATAACTCACTCCGGCAGACATCGGCCTGAACGTAGACCGTTGAAATATCCGGAAAATAAAATTTACACACCTCACGGACTATGGGTATATCGTTCTTATCTTTGATATATACCCTCAGATAATTAAACTGAAACGATCTATCCTTACGAGTGACCTCTTTTGAAATCAGTTCCAGCATATTTTTAATGGCGATATCCGTTTGAAGACGAACATCACCGATACCAACCGTTTCCTGCCCGATAATAGCAGCTGTACCTGAAACGATGACAAGGGTGTTATTTCTCAGCTCAATCATTTTGGCACGTTCAAACAAGGGGGCTTTTTTCATGATACCGCTCAGAGCATCTCCTATCAGATGCGATTGTGCGTATTCATAGGCGTTTTGTTGCTTTGGATTAGATAAACCGGTTTTTCTGACCTGAGATCCTGATTGTATGGCAACAACATCGATGGCAAAATGACCAGTGCGTACTCCGATCCCTGTTGCTGCTGGATAGCCCTCCATGAATAAGGTTTTGGAATACCAGTTCTGGCGTACGTCATTGAATACTTGATAATGCTGTAATTGTTTACCATTTTCCTTCTGAATGGTAAGTATTTCAGGCACATAATTCCATTGACGAATGATATCAGACAGGCTAAGACCTTCGGCTTTAAGTAATTCGTACATGGTCTCAAAAGCAAATTGAAGTTGCTCATCCAATGAACAACCGGTTTTGTTGCTGGTAATGCCAATACCCCAGATGGATTTTCCCAGATAAGAGGTGAAACGGGTATAACGAGTTTCATTGAAGGAAAGATATTCCATCACACCTTTGGCATCATCCAGCCAGATTTCGATGGCAACAGCGGCTTCGGCAGACTGAGCCAGTACATTGAATGGCATCAGCCATTTTTTGTCATTTAGTTGCCGGACGATCGAATCTCTTTTTTTAGTATAATCGGATAATGACAGCGTGTCAATAAAAAAGACCACACCGAAAACATGCGTTTTGCCAATAAAGGAATTAAGATGGTTCAGGCAGTCTTGCAGGTTGTTATCGAACGTGTTGGTGGTAGCAGGAGTGTAAGTGGTACGACGTATCATCGGTTTGTTTAAAAAAATTCACGTCAAATGTAGTATTTTCAAACTAAATAAATACGAATTTGTACCCGAAAATAGCTTTTACGTCAAATAGCAGCGGATGAGCATCAGGCTCATTCATGGATACTCATGGTTTTTTGATTTTGAATGATTTTAATACCGGCAGGAGCCTTTACATCGGTCATAATGGTGCCGTCAGGATTCTTTACGTGTTTTATAGCCACAACTCCCAGTGGAGTGGGATAGGTGCCTTCCACCCAGTCGAGTTTGCCCAGATGGGGGGTAATCTTCAACGTTTTGCAACCAGCTTCGATTACTTGAACACCAAGTACATGTTCGCTCAACCAGGCTGCCGGTCCCGATGACCAACCATGGCAGAGGCTATGCCGGTAACCTGGATAACAATAAGCTCCGAAATCACCATGTATGTCTTTCTTGCCGGCCGGAGTCAGTTCATCCAGCCGGGCTGCGTTGTTTAGCCAATCCAGATTAAAATCTTCCCAGAAGGTTGTAGCACCCATATCAAGCATGCCACCCCAAAATTGACTCATGATGTCGATAGCCAGTTCATAATTGCCGGACAATGCCATGGCTTGAAGCATATAGTATCCGTAGAAGGTTGAAAAGCGTTCAGGGCCTCCGACAGCCAATACTTCATCGGTAGCTTTTACGGGATCCATGATGCCACCCAATGCCATCAGTGCAGCGGCCTGTTTCAGGTTGTTATGAGGTAATAGTTTCTGGTTCAGGCGTTTCCTGGATGCAGTACATAGTGAAGCCGATTCGGGTGCATCCAACAGGTTGCACAATAATCCGGCATCTGTCAGTGCCCAGTTCATCAGACCGCGGTATCCGGCTTCAACGCCAGCCTGATTCGGACTGGAGGGCCAGTCCAGGAATAGTCTGGGCGAATGATCTTCATTACCCTGCCCGTCAATCTTGGAATCGATCAATGCTACCAGCCCAAGTATGTAATCACGGTGTTTTTTTAGATAATCCCTATCTCCGTTCTGCATGTACCATTCGTATTGAGCAATCAGATACCACATGGAATAAGCACTGATGCCGTTCATCCATCCGGGCAGCGGAAATTGCTTGCAGGCATAATCCATGCTGTTTGGAACCACTTCATTATAACCAAATACACGCATGATGGTGGCTATTTCCGGGTGCATGTCGCCCATCCATACAAGACGGTCACGCTTTATGCCATCCCATAAAAATTCCTGCATAGTCAGATGTGCTGTATATGCAGCTGTCATCCAGATACTGTCCAGGCGTTTATCGCTGCAATGGAACGAACCCACGTAGGGGATATCTCGGTAACGGAGGATAGCACGTGCTTCCTTGATATGAACGGTCGTTTCAGGCTGTAACAAGTCGATTCGGATAAAGCGGAAGCCTGTATTTCCGATTTCGATGAGTCCATCACGTGGAATTTCCATAACAATGTCCCGTTTGGCATGATCATCTGTGCTGTATCCAACGCGCCATTCGGAATTCAAAGTCCGGCTGTTCACTTCGCCCACCGATTCGCCGAACCGGATGCGTACCAATGATGGTTCCCGCCGTGACGATGAGCCCATCACCAACTGCAGACCACCATGCAATTCCTTTCCGTAATCAAGAATAAGAGAGGCTGTATCAGTTCCTGAACAGGTTATTTTGCACATACCAGTCCTGCCCATTCTTGCCTGGCTATTCCCGGCTTGAAGCAGAACCTGTTCATTTTCAACCAGATGTTGTTTCCAGACTATCCGTTGTGGTGAAATAAAGGTTCGCGTCAGTTCATCGGTTTGTGTCTTGCCGTTGTATTCAGGACCGAATGCGGGTGGAAGTGAATAGGCCTGAGCAATATAAATGGCCAGTGCGGCAAACAGGATAAGTGCTTGATGTTTCATAGTAGTTACTGCTTATCTGACCAGCCGGCTGTTTTCTGTTTTGCTGCGAATGGTCTTTATCAGCTTGTATTGGTTAGTGTTGGCTGGTTCAACGATAAATTCGGGAATGTTATAGGATTTGAACAATTGTTTGTCAAACAACGGGTATTTCTGAGGAAGAACGAACGGTTTGTGAGCCTCACCGTTTTTATCAAAATAGGCAATGTACAGCCGGGTATAATTGCCATCATCGCGACGGGAACTGAAGATGATCCACCGGCCGTTGGAAGACCAGGCATGGTAGCTGTCAACATCGGGGCTATTGATAATGTTGAGATTTTTGTACGAACGTGTTGCCAGATTCATCAGGTACAAGTCACTGCTTTTATGCCAGATATGAAAGTTTCCGTAATCAGCCATTGAAAATAACAAGTAGTTGCCGTCGGGTGAAATCCGGGGCAATGTGGCACTCTTGTGTATCGATGCGGCATCCATAATGGTGTCTGCCTCCCCGAAAGTCTTATTTGCCTGATTAAAAGGTTTTCGTACGATATTGTAGTGAATGTTGTTATACTGATCTACCAAATAATCAGCTGCATTATACCTGGCCGCCGAATAATACAGCTGGTTGCCATCAGGACTCCAGTAAGGGAAGGTTTCCAGATAGCCTTTGGTTGTATCAACCCGTGTGATGTCATTATTGTCGACTTGGTATAAGATCAGGTCTGATTCCGTGTCCAATACTTCAGTCTTTTGGATGTCTTTCGTATGAAAGTCCTGCCCGATTTTATTGACAGAATAGGCGATTAGCGGTTGTGTTGGGTGCCAGCTTGGGTAGACAGCTCCTGAAATCAAGCCTTCTGCCTTGGTGTTGATGCGCTTGTGCTTATCACCATATACGATGACAGTGCCTGCAATATCACCCCGAAAATGCATCTGCATGTTTCCTTGACGGTTGTAATTCTGGAAGGAATGACAATTAACACACTGGCCTGAACTTTCAGCGGCAATCTGCCTGTTGTCGTACAAACACCGGACGTCAAAATTTTCCAGATTTCGCTGGTTGATGGTAATATCCTCGTAGGCGGTGTAGAGCGGTTGAATCCACCGGAAAACAACGTATGGATCGATGGGTTCGGCAGCGATGTGGTTCGTTATAGTCGGATACCTGTACCATTTTCTGTCCTGCTTCAGATAGATGTCTACGCTGAGAGACTCGCCTTTGTTGGACTCCAGCAATTTTCGCCATGCGTGCTGATTGATCCGAACTTCTTTTCCTTTAATGAGCAGTGATTTGCCGTTTGCTGAAGCTATTTTTGTCAGGTAGGAAGAGGCTTCGTTACGGATAATAAAGTTTAACGGCGCAATATTGTAGGGAATATACACATCGGTATAGGAAGGGTAAATGTCCAGCGAGTCTGTTGCTGTTGAAAAATTTTCAGGGATATGCCTGCAGGAAACCAGCAGCATAGTCAGACAGACACTATAGAATAATTTGTTCTTCATATAATTTTTTGTTCAAGGTAGTATGGAACGCCGTATGCCCTAATTATACCACGCTTGGGCGCTTTTACAAGCATGCTCGTTTCATAACATTAATAGGATTCGGATCCTCTTTTTTTCTTTAGTTGAAGATCAGTGAAAAAGAAATAATACCAATAGGTGTCGCCAAACTGGTTGAAGAAAAAGTGTCTGATCAATTCTTTTGGTTGGTTGGTGTATTTTTCTGACAGCTGTAAAAATTGTTGAAAACGACGTATGACCTGACTGTCAAGTGGTAACTGTTCTGCACCAGGTTTTGATTGCAGGTAATGGAATAATAACGCCGCTTCCTGAAAGTGTACAGGGATTCGTGGCTGTGTTCTGACATAGACAAAAAAACGCGGCCAGAAAAGCTCACTGTCTTTTATTTGCAGGTTGCTTAGGATAGACAGCTCGATCAGTTCGGGATTACCGCCTCTGGAATGTGCCGCATGATTCAACAGAAAGCTCTCCAGCATGCTGTGGTCACCATCCAGCACATCCTCAAACGCGTTGAGCCTTAATATATTCAATAATGCTGGTTCTTTTATTGCCCTTTCCGGATCATCAATGTATGGCTGATGTGCCTCTGCCCAGGATTTATAAAACAACGTGGCTTTAAGCACATCGTTGTATTTTTGGGCAACAGCCATTTCTTTATTCAACGTAGCAGACAATATAAAATACTTCAGGTTGTTGGCGTTCATTTTGTATTCAACCATTTCTTCCATGCACCACCGGTAACAGTAATTCAAATGACCATACTGATAGTAGAAAAATTTACCTGCAATCTGGATAGGAACGATGTTTCCTGGTGTATTGATGGGCTTGTTGCCGTTTTTATACTTGAACAGATTATCGCCCGCCAGACCAAGTTTGTACAGTGCGAGATTGGTATGCATGACGATGAGCCGGGTTGGTTCATCTTTATGCTTTCTGGCTATACGCAGTACCTCGTGCCAGTCTTCGTTTTCGGAAGCCGATTGCATTGCCAGTTCAGTCTTGAAATTTTCATCTCTGTACGAAAAGGTATATGCAATGACCAATGCAGAGAGGAATACGACTACAGGCAGGCTCTTTTGAATGAAGGTTTGTTTTTTGGATTCTTTGACCGGTTTCCATAGTATAGCCAGGATGAAAAACAGAGCCATCAGTACGAAGGGTAACCACAATAACAGCTCTGATTTCGTGTTAAAACCGGGTAGCAGGGTAAAGAACAGCTTGCCGAAAAACGTTTGATGATAAACCAGCAAATAATAGAAGACAGGAATCAGAACAATCCCTGACAGGCCGGTCAGGGCAGGTATCAGTAATTGGTTGTTCTTTTCCTGAACGCCTCGTTTCAGGGTCATAAACACCATCAATAATCCTCCGAAAAGCGTATAGGCACCAAAAACAGGAAACGTCACCAACAACCAGGCGATGATGAAAATGACCTGAAAGCGGATCGGTTTTATTTTTTGAAACAGGATGATACTCAACAAGAGCCCAATGACACCTATTAGCGTGACGAACACAAAACCGTTTATTTTCAATACATAAATCATATAACCCAGCTCGGTCATTGTCAGCAATAAAACCAGAGAAGGAACAAAAGCTAGCGGGAAATTCAATCCCTTCAGATTGAATGCCTTGGCGGTCAGGTAGCTAACCAGCAATAACAATGCCAGATAAATCAATGATCCCAGCCAGGGAATGTAAAAGAACTGTGTCAGAAAAGAACCGAGATATACCGACAGCCCGCCGATGCCTTCCATGGTATCCATAAAGTAACGACGGTTAAATACAAACAAATCCAACTCCTGCGTTTTCCACAGGAAGGTGGCGTTTTGACCGATGGTCTGATACAGGACGAATAGGATAAATATACCTGTAAGACTGATATTCCAGCTATTCGTCTGGCTTTTGGTAGGATTTGTAACCATGGGTGGCTGGTACAGGCGTGCTCGTTTCATAAGGCGAAAATAATGGATTTTTTTGTTTCCATCAATTTTTTGAAAAAAAGCTAACGATTGCCACGGCTAATCCGGAGGTATGCGTTGAAGCGGGTGCTGATGATGTCCTCTTTTATCCTCAATACGAAACGACGGTAGCCAGACCGGCTTTGGGCATGGATTTCCTGAAATGTTTCATGCTGGCGATAGCAGCTACCTGATTCTTGTTCTGCGAGCACTCAATAAAGCGTAACTTACCGAGATTATCGCTGTCAGTCCGAAGATAGCCAAAGCCAGGTATAAGTACCACGCAGGCGAAGTGCCGCCCAGTAAATAGCGGTTTGCTTCGAGAATGTAAGTCACCGGATTACCCCAGGAAACAGCGAGCAGCCATTTGGAGGTGATCAGTTCACGAGGCAGGAATGTGGTGCTGAGGAACAACAGGATGAAGATGGAATTGGTCACCAGCTCGGCGTTTTTGTAATTACCTGTTCGTAGCATTATACCAGCTGAGAAACCACACAACGTCAGCGACCACAGCAACGATAACAGCAAGATGCCCAATACCGACACCAACCCGAACTGAAATGACACTCCTGAGATAGCCCCGATAATCAACAAGACAAGTGTAAAGAAAACCGACGAGAACGTGTCTGCTATCATGGGTGCCACCACCAAAACCCACTTTGGTACAGGACTCAGAAACAGCCTCCGGAAATACCCGGACTGCAAGTCGGCGTTCAACGCCTGTCCAGCCCCTGATGAGGAGCCCATAGCCAGCGAAATAATCGTGATGGGGAAAATGAACGAGATATAGCCTCCGTCACCAAAGGCGTCCATAGAACCGACACCCCCGATTCCCGCGTTATACACCAGCAAGAAAAACAAACTCATACCGAATCCCATTAACGGCGCAGCCGGCTGTTTGACCAGTTTAAGAATTCCTCTTCTTATTAAAATACTATTTGCAGCATTCATAGTTGTTCGTTGTTTTTCGTGTTAGACAATGACTTAACATAGGTAAGATAGCTCTCCTCAAGCGTACAATTTTCCGACGGATGCACCATTTTCTTGAAATCCGAAACAGCTCCGGCATACTTGATTTCACCATCGATGATTAGTGCCATTGCCAATGCATGCTTGTCAGCCTCGTCCAGGTATTGCGTGGTCAGAAAGACTGTGACATCATCCTTTCTATTCATGCTGGTTATTACTTCCCAGAATGTGGACCTGGCCAGCGGATCCATTCCTACTGTCGGTTCATCCAGAAATAGAACCTTCGGCCGATGCACCAGTGCCAGTGCACAATGCAATCTTCGTTTGTTGCCACCCGACAGATCGCCTGATTTTTTGTTCATTTCCGACTCAAGCTGAAACAATCCAATCAGTTCGTCAGCCCTTTCTTTCGCCTCGTTTTTGGATAGCCCAAACAACCTGCCTTGAAAAACAAGCATATTGAGTGCTGATTCTCCAGGATCCAGTTCGTTGTCCTGGGAAGCCACAGCAATATATCGTTGAATCAACCGGCCCGATTTCTCCGGATCCTGGCCACCGATGACATACGAACCTGAGTCTTTCCCAATCAGGTTTATCAGGATGTTGACCAGCGTGGATTTACCCGCGCCATTGGGGCCCAGCAATGCAAAGACCTGGCCTTTGCCGACCATCAGGTCAACACCCTTCAGCGCATGGGTACCATCAGGGTATTTTTTTTCTAGTTTTGAAATGGAAATTTCTGTTGACATACGTGTTGGTTTTTAAAATGACGCAGCAAAAGTAGGTCAACCCAAAAACGGGCAATTGTAAAAAACAGACAAAATCAGTTACCGGATGGAATCTTTTTCCGGTTCACTGCAGGAGTATATGGATAGAAAATCTTTGGGTGTGTAACCCGCGCACACCCTAAAATCCCGGATGAAGTGCGACTGATCGTAATAGCCGTTCCGGTAAGCGACCTCTGTCAGACTGTTTTGACGTAAGGCTTGCAGATCAGACAAAACCTGCTGAAAACGAACGATGCGGATGAGTTGCTTGGGTGTTTTTCCCAGGTAAACGGAGAATTTCCGCTCCAGTGTTTTGGTCGTCACCGCCAGTTTTTCAGACAAAACCGAGGAAGACAACTGCCCCTGACGTTGCCGGATGTAACTGATGCCTGCATGGATGAGTGCCTGATCATACCGAGGAATAGGAGAATAACGACTAATGAGGAACGCTTCGATAAGGCGGATTTTGTCGGCCAGCAGCGGCTGTTCGCCAAGCTGTTCTTCAACAAGCCTGATTTCATGGCTGTATATATCATCCAGCTTGATATTCTGCTCTTCAATCTCCAGCAACGGGAACGGAAAGAAATGACAGGCTCCGGATGTATTGAATGTGACAGCGATTAAACCTGTTTCACCATTGGTCGAAACATCGCACCAGGTATTGGTCAGCCCGCTGACAAAACTGGTTGGCTGTACGTTGATGATATCGTCAGGAGAGGTGACGATAAATGGCCGTTTGTAATGAAACATGATTTGCACATTCCCAGTGGGAATGACTCGCTCGCTCTGGTCCGCTTCAATGCCTTCCGATTCCATAATCCAATAATACTTGATATACTGGTTCAGAAAGCCCGTTGGTATGATGGTCTTGAATTGCATTTATTCATCCACCAGGTTACCTTGGAATGAAATCGTCTGCCGATTGGGATCAATCACAGTCAGATGGGCTGAACCATTGTCCCAGATGTCAACCAGAAGGGTGAAGCTTCGTGACGTATCATGTGTTTTGATGGTAATCTTCCAATTTCCCGCGTGTTTACCTTGAACCATGCTGTAGTCGAAGCAGGTGCTGGTGAACTTGATGCCACCTTCTGCCGGATCCATCGGTGCGGTATAGGCACGGCCAAAATAGGGCAGATAAGCCTGGATGGTATCTTTCGACACCTTCAGGTCATAATACGAAGTCAGGTGAATGGTCCTGAAATTCATCGGGTTGGCAGACATCGCGCAGAACGTGAAATCGGATGAAGCCAGTTGTTCTTTGACACGAAGTGCTTTCTGCTCCTTCTGAGTAGCCGTCTGAATTGTACTGCAACTTTGCAGTAGTATGAAAACCAGCATTGTAACAAGGAGTGGACAAAGCGTTTTCATAAGGTATGGGATGTTCAGTTACAGCTCCAAATATAGAGAAAAGATTGATAGATTGAACAATTATCTCTTGTTAATTGTATCTTCGCTGTCTTTAATCGAAAGCTAAATGGCTATCCTGATCCAACTACTGGGCCTGATCGCGTTGGTATCATGGGTATCGAGCGTACAGTTGCGCAAGAAAAGCAGCATTCTGCAATGTCAGATACTGGCCAGCGTGTTTTATTGCCTGCATTATGCCTTGTTGCATGCCACATCGGCAGCCGCGGTTTCGGTCGTATCCATCTTCAGGCTTCTGACCATTTACCTGATTGAGCGGACAGGCCGGAAAGTCAGCGTATGGGTACTTGTACTGTTTATCATCATCCTGATAGGTGTCGGTACACTCACCTATAGTGGCTTCCTGAGCACCATACCCATTATTATCACCATTCTTTATACCTATGGTACCTGGCAGCCGAATACAAAAATGCTGCGAATCATTTTCTTTATTTGCGGATGGATGTGGATTTATTTCAATTATTCTGTCGGCTCTTACATCTTGATTATAGGCAATGCCCTGGAAATCATTTCAAGTACGGTGTCGTTTTTTCGGTTTGGCATCATTAAGAAAGCCTCCAAAAAAAAAGTTCCCGATGTATAAAAAATTAAAAGTTTGCCATACCTTAGCCTCGTTAAACTGCTGATAATACACCCCCCCCCTCAAAAAAAAACAACTATGGAAACTGAAGAAAAATGCTGTAAGACGAAATCAAATTCCGCACCTGCCGGTGGTGCCGTGTATGGTCTGGGCCTGATTGGTGCTATGATTTATTTCATTTCACAGGCAACTGGCTTCTGGCTAGGTGTCCTTGGCGTGTTGAAAGCCATTATATGGCCGGTTTTCTTTGTGATTGACGGATTCAAACATTTCAACATGTAACAATCAGAAAGATACTACAATGCATTAGGAGGCCGTCTCAAAAGGATGGCCTTTTTCTATTTAATGAACCTGAATGTTAAATAGTATAATATTTAATAAAATGTTTTTTCTCATAAAATATTTTTGTTATCATTGCGTCGAACGATATTTTTATTTTTCTAACAAACAAATTGCAGCATTTTGTTTATATATTTCTTCCTGACAAGAATAAACTTCATAAAAAATATAGGATTATCAAATGGACCAATAATTGTTTTATGTAATA
>Ga0153915_10002071_pt1 | contig 18398 bp, 19 predicted proteins | sample Opewatmetagenome_2_FD_107003 | JGI IMG/M metagenome (GOLD analysis project Ga0153915, IMG submission 107003) | Freshwater wetland microbial communities from Ohio, USA - Open water 3 Core 3 Depth 3 metaG | ecosystem: Environmental > Aquatic > Freshwater > Wetlands | place: USA: Ohio, Lake Erie...
CCGCCGAAAGTGGCGTCTTCCCCGTGCTGCACTGCAATCAAGAGATCCCGTGCGATCCCTGCACCGCCGTCTGTCCCAACAAACTCATCCAGATCAGCGAGACCGATATCCGAATGCTCCCCGCCTTCCTGGCCAACAAGAACGGCAAGGGATGCAGCGGCTGCGAGAGGTGCGTGGCGATATGCCCCGGCCTGGCCATCACCATGGTCGACTACCGCAAAGACCCGGAATTTCCGACGGTCGCTATCCCCCTCGAGTTCCTCAAGGAGACGCTCCAGGTCGGTGACCGCGTCACCGTCGAAGACACGGAGGGCCAGGCCCTGGGCCGGGTCGAGGTCTCTTCGGTCAAGGCGATCAAGGCCAATGACCGCACTGTGATCGTCAAGGTCCGGGCTCCCAAGGAATATGCCAAAAAGATCGCGGGCATCCGTCTCCAGCCGGAGAGCGAGAGCGACCCGCTGGAGCGCTATGTTGAGAGAACGGATGACGACTCGATCGTATGCCGCTGCGAGCGGGTCACGGCGGGCGAGATCCGGAAGATCATCCGCGCCGGCTCACGCGACATCAACGAGATCAAAGCCCTGACTCGGACCAGCATGGGGTCTTGCGGGGCCAAGACCTGCACGCCGCTCATCCATCGCCTGTTCCGGGAGGAGGGCGTCCCGGAGTCGGACATCGTCGACCAGCCGAAGAGACCATTGTTCCTGGAGGTCCCCCTTGGAGTCTTCGCCGGACTCGGCGGAGAGAAAAAGAAAGGCTCCGGAGATGAGTAGGCCTTTCGACGTCATCATCGTCGGCGCGGGAAGCGTGGGGACTCCCACGGCACTCTACCTGGCAGAGGCGGGTCTCAGGACCCTCGTTGTCGATGAGCTCCCGAGCGTTGGCCAAGGGTCGAACAAGCGGGCCATCGGCGGCCTCCGGGCGACCCATTCCGACGCGGCCAAGATCCGGGTTTCGCTCCGCAGCCTGGAAGTCTTCGCCACCTGGGAAGAGCGGTACGGGGACAAGATCGAATGGCACAGGGGCGGCTACGCCTTCGTGGCCTATCGCGAGGAGGAGGAAAAAAGCCTGAAAGGGCTTCTCCCCTTCCAGAGATCCCACGGCCTCATCATCGACTGGCTCGACAGAAAGCAGCTCCTCGAGGCGATTCCCGACCTCAACCCGAAAGGGTTGATCGGCGGGACCATGGCTCCCCAAGACGGCAACGCCTCTCCCCTTCTCGCCGTCCACGCCTTCTACCGGCGGGCCACCAGCCTCGGCGCCGAATTCCGGTTCAACGAAAAAGTGACGGGCCTGATCCGAACCGGCGGACGGGTGACCGGCGTGCGGACGGACAAGGGCGAATATTCTTCGGCAGCGGTTATCAACGCCGCCGGCCCGCTCGGCCGGGGTGTCGCACGGATGGCGGGTGTCGACGTGCCCGTGCATCCGGATTCGCATGAGGCGGCCGTGACCGAGGCCGTGACCAGGTTCCTCGAGCCCATGATCGTGGACATCCGGCCCGTCGCGGGTTCCGCCAACTATTACTTCTACCAGCACGATACCGGGCAGGTCATCTTCTGCATCACCCCGTCCCCCCCGATGTGGGGACTGGACGTGCGCGAAACGAGCTCCTTCCTGCCCATGGTGGCCAAGAGGATGGTCGAAGTCATCCCTCGCCTCAAGAACCTGAGGGTCCGGAGGACCTGGCGAGGTCTTTATCCCATGACCCCGGACGGCCTCCCCATCGTCGGCGAATCCGAAGAGGCGCCGGGCTTTGTCCTGGCAGTCGGCATGTGCGGGCAAGGCTTCATGCTGGGCCCCGGTCTGGGCCAACTCCTGGCCCGGCTTGTCCAGGGGAAGCTCACTGAAGAGGACAAGGATACACTCTCGTATTTCAGCCCGCGCCGGGAATTCAAAGGCCAGGAAAAGCTGGGCTAAGGCGCGGTCAGTTTTTTAAGGTCAAACAGCTTCGCGGCCTGCCTCTTGTTCAGGATCCCCTTTCCCACGGCGATCTCCCGGATCGTCTTGTCCCGTCTCAACGCTTCCCTGGCGATCTCGGCCGCCCGGGCATACCCGATCAAAGGAGAAAGAGCGGTGGCCAGGCTGAGGCTCTTCTCCGCCCGTTCCCGGCTTCGTCTCTCATCCGCCTTGATGCCCGCGATGCACTTTGTCCGGACCTGATCAACCGCGTTTCCCATGATCTCAATCATCAGGTGGAGGTTGAAGGCGACAACGGGCATCATGACGTTGAGTTCGAGCTGGCCGGCCTGGGCCGCCCCGACAAGAGCCAGGTCGCAGCCCATGACCTGATAGCAGACCATGTTCATCATCTCGAGCATAGAGGGATTGACCTTACCCGGCATGATGGAGGAGCCGGGTGCTATGGCCGGAATCGTGATCTCGGCCAGGCCGGTCCGCGGGCCTGAAGCCAGGAGCCGAAGGTCATTGGCGATCCGGTTGAGTTCTACAGCCAGGCTGCGCAAGCCAGCCGAGACCTCTACGAATGGTCTCATGCTCTGCATTGCTTCCATCAGGTTCCCGGCCGGCCGGAGTTTCAGCCCGGTCATCCGGGCGAGAGCCCGGACCACCCTGATTCTATAACCCGGGGCCGTGTTGAGCCCGGTTCCGACGGCGCTTCCGCCTATTCCAAGCTCGAGCAGCGACCGGCCGGCAACCTCGATGAATTCTCCGCAGCGCCCGAGCGCCTCGGAGTAGGCTCTGAACTCCCCGCCCAACCGCACCGGCACCGCGTCCTGAAGATGGGTCCTTCCCGGCTTGACGATAGGGTCGAACTCGACGGCTTTCTTGCTGAAGGCGGCTTCAAGATCTCTCAGTCTGGGCAGGAGATGACCCCTCAGCAGGACCGCCGCCGCCAGGCGCATGGCGGTCGGGTATACGTCATTTGTGCTCTGCCCCATATTGACGTGGTCATTGGGATGGACAAGACGGTATTCTCCCTTCCTCCCTCCCAATATCTCCTCGGCCCGGTTGGCGATGACCTCGTTGATGTTCATGTGGAAGGACGTGCCCGCGCCCATTTGAAAGACGTCCACCGTGAACTGATCGGCGAGCTTCCGAGCGATGATCTCGTCACAGGCGCGGATGATGGCGGCCGCGCGCTTCCCGTCCAGATGGCCGAGCCCGGAGTTGGCCAGTGCCGCCGCTTTCTTGATCAAGGCCGTAGCCCTGATCATTTCCGGGTGCGCCCTGAGCCCGCTGATCGGAAAATTCCGGGCCGCCCGGACGGTCTGGATCCCGTAATAGGCGGCGGCCGGTACGCGGACTCGTCCCAGAAAGTCCTTCTCCCACCTGGTCTTTTGCCTGCCCTTTCTCTTGTCCATGCTCCCATCGCTCCTTGCCGGACCGGGCCCGGAGGAACCGCTCCCGACCTCGGGAGGTCCGCCCCAATCTCAGTTTTCTGCAGTTCCTACTTCGTCTGGATGACCTTGTTCCCCGGACCGAGGAGAACGATCTTGGGCGCGAACCACCCGGTTTCCTCTTCATCCAGGATGACGTAGGAAACAACGATCAGCGTATCGCCGACCTTGGCCCGGCGGGCCGCCGCCCCGAACACGCCGACCTTCCCCGAACCCTTGTCCGCTTTGATAAGGTAGGTCGAAAACCGCTCCCCGTTGGAAACGTTATAGACGTGGACTTTTTCAAAGGGGAGCATATCAGCGGCCGCCATGAGGTCCTCGTCAAGCGAAAGGCTGCCCTCATAATGGACATCGATCTCCGTGACCCGGGCATGATGGACCTTGGACTTGAGCATGATCCTTCTCATTTCGCCTCCCCGGCCGATCCCAGGATGATGTTGTCGATCACCCTCGTCCGCCCGAAATAGACGGCCAGGGCGATGAGCGTGCCCTCGTCCGCCCGCTCGGCGGGATCGAGGGTGTTGGGGTTGACCACCTCGGCATAATCGAGCCTGGCCAAGGGTTCAGAGGCGAGGCGGTTCAACACACTCTCCCGGATTGCCGCCGCCGACCTCTCGCCTCTCTCGAAGCTCCGCCGGGCTTCCTCGAGGCTCCGGAACAAAACAAGGGCGGCCTGCCGCTCCTCGGCGCTCAAGTAAACGTTCCGGGAACTCATCGCCAGGCCGTCCGGCTCGCGGACGATCGGCAGCGCTTTGATCTCGACCTCCAGGTTGAGGTCCGCGGCCATCCTCCTGATGACGACGACCTGCTGGGCGTCCTTCTGTCCGAAAAAAGCGCAGTCCGGCTGAACGATGTTGAACAGCTTGAGGACGACCGTGGCCACGCCTTTGAAATGCCCCGGCCTGGAGCGGCCGCAGAGCTTGTCCTGAAGCCGGGCGACCTCGACCGAAGTGCCGTAGCCATCGGGATACATCTCCTTGTCCTCCGGGAGAAAAAGGATGTCGACACCCTCTTTTCTGAGGAGATCGGCATCGCGCTCCGGGTCCCTGGGATAGCGGGCAAGATCTTCCTGCGGGCCGAACTGGAGCGGGTTGACGAAGATGCTGACCACCGTCAAGTCCGCGCTCCGCCGGCACTCCCGGACGAGGGAGAGATGCCCGTCATGGAGGAACCCCATCGTTGGAACGAACCCGATCTTTTGCCCCCCGGCCCGCGGTCCCGCCAGGTCGGCCCTTATCCCGGCTATGGTTGTCTCGGCTTTCATTTTGGGGCCGGCTTCTTCCGGTGGTAGGAATGGATGTCGTCCGGGAAAACGATCCTTCTGACGTCTTCGGAATATTTCTTGATCGCCTCGCCTATGACCGCTTGGAGGTCGGCATACCTCTTGACGAATTTCGGGATGTACTCCTTCGAGTACCCGACCAGGTCATGGAAAACGAGGATCTGTCCGTCACAATGAGGGCCGGCCCCGATGCCGATGGTGGGGACCTTCAGCTTCGCGGTGATCCTCCGGGCCAGCTCCTCGGGGATGCACTCCAGGATGACGGCAAAAGCCCCCGCCCGCTCCAAGTCCTGGGCTTCCGCGCAGATCCTTCGGGCCTCCTCGGAGTCCTTGCCCCTCACTTTGAACTGGCCCAGGTGACAGATGGACTGGGGTGTCAGGCCCACATGCCCCAAGACCGGGATCTCGGCCTCGACCATGGCTTCGATGAGCTTCAGCCTCTTCCTGGAAGCCCCCTCGATCTTAACCCCCTTGGCTCCGGCTTCCTTGAGGAACCGGGAGGCGTTGGCGATGGTGATTTGCTCTGTCTGGTGAAAGGAGAAATAGGGCATGTCACCGATGACCAGGGCGCGCCGCACGGCCCTCGTGACCGCTTTGGTGTGATGGATCATCTCGTCCATCGTCACCGGAATGGTGTTCTTGTACCCGAGCACCACCATGCCCAGGGAATCGCCCACCAGGATCAGGTCGACCCCGGCTTCATCCAGGATGAGGGCCGTGGGGAAATCGTAGGCCGTCAGGGCGACGATCTTTTCCCCCGCTGCCTTTTTCTTGAGGAGATCGGGAATGGTCACTGCAGCGCCGGCTGGCTCTGTCATGTTCGTTCCTTTCTCCCCATCCCGCCTCAACCGCGGGATTGAGGTAAAGTCATGTTCTTGCGATTTCCATTATAGCGGTTTTTTCCGCGAATCCCTATTCGCGTAGCTCTCCGGCACGTAATAGAGGTGGCCCTTCTTGACCTGGCCGATCTTGGCGATGATGTCGGCGATCTCCTCTTCCCGAGTGAGGTCGAGGTCGTCCGCCTTGACCACCAGGAGGGGCGCGGCCTGGAAGTTGAAGAAGAAATAATCGAAGGCCTCGACCAGGTCGCCGAGGTATTTCTCCGAGATGCTCTTCTCCGTGGCGTCTCCATCCCTCGCGATGCGCTTGAGCACGGTGGGCAGGGAGATCTGAAGGTAGACCACCAGGTCGGGCCGGGGGAGCCTTTCCGCCAGGATGCCGAAGATGCGGTCATAGACGACGAGTTCGTCATCGCTGAGCGTCTGGTAAGCGAAGATCTTGTCCTTCTCGAAGAGGTAATCGCAAATGACCCTCTCCTCGAACAGGTCCCGCTGGGAGAGGCGGAGCTGCTGATGATAGCGGTTGACCAGGAAGACCAACTGGGTCAGAAAGGAAGCGCCCTCCTTCTCATCATAGAAATCCTTGAGGTATGGGTTATCGGTCCGGTCCAGGACAACCCGCCCGCCGATGAGAGAGGCCAGGACCTGGGAAAGCTTTGTCTTCTGGGATTTGGGCGCGCCCTCGATCACGATGTGCTGGAAGGGCAGGTCGGCCTTTATCATCATAGGGGTCCGGCCTCCAGCCGGCGGACTTATTCATACCCGATTGGCGCGGATGAGTCAATCACCCCGGCTTCTTGGGCTCCTCGACCGGGATGATGATCCAGGCGATCAGGTAAAAGATGGCCATCGGGACGATGGCCGTGGCCAGCGATATGGCGATAAAGATCAACCGGACAAGGGTGACATCGATGTCAAAATAATCCCCCAGGCCAGCGCAAACGCCGCCGAGCATCTTCCGGGCTTGCGAGCGGTAGAGTTTCTTTTCCATGACCGTCCTCCTATATCTTACTACGCTTTTGCCGGCAAAGAGTTTAGCCCCCTCAGGGAACGGGCAGGCCTCAACTTTTTTATAGCACACAATCTGAGCCCCTTCAAGCAGGCGCGCGACGGGAGATGCATCTCCGTTACATCCGGGCTTCCCATAGATCAGGAACCGTGTTATATTACCCTCCTCAGAATTTATACTGAGTTAAAAAATCTTGTGAGGAGGGACTTTGGCCATGAACGGCTGGACCGGCAATCTCCTGAGAATCAACCTGACTACCGGAACGGTAAAAAAGGAAACCTTCAGCGATGAATTCGCCAAGAAATGGGTCGGAGGCCGAGGGTTCGCCCTCAAGATCCTCTGGGACGAACTCAAGCCCGGGATCGACCCGTTGGGGCCGGAAAACAAGCTGATCGTCGCCTTGGGTCCGATCGCCGGAGTCCCGGCGCCCAATACCGGAAAGACGATCGTGGCCGCCAAGTCTCCGTTGACGGGCGGTTACGGAGACGGGAACTTGGGAACGCGTGTAACGATGGAACTGCGCAAGGCCGGCTATGACGGCTTGATCATAGAGGGGCGGTCCGGTTCCCCCGTTTACCTGAGTATCGTCGATGACCGCGTGGAGATATTGCCCGCCGGCGAGATCTGGGGAAAAGGCACCTATGAGACCAATGACTGGATCTATAAGAAATATGGCAAGGCCGCCGGTGTCTTGACCATCGGACAGGGCGGAGAGAACAAGGTCCTCTATGCGGTGATCCGGAGCCTGGAGGGCCGGGCCGGTGGCCGGCCCGGGATCGGGGCCGTCATGGGCTCGAAGAATCTTAAGGCGATCGTCGTCAAGGGGTCCGGAGAAATCCCGGTCGCCGACCCCGCGGGGATGAAGACGCTCGGCGCCGGAGACCTGAGAAAAGTCGGCGAAATAGACAAGAAGACCGGCTGGTCGATCCAAGGCACCAACGGCGTGCTCTCCTGGTTGAACGAAGTCGCGGCTCTCCCGGTCGGGAACATGAGGAAGACCTCTCATCCGGACGCCTGGAAGATCGATGGACAGCGGCTCAACGCCGCCCGTATCGCCACCTACGGCTGCCCGAACTGCACCATGCGCTGCGGGATTGCCATCCACGACCATGAGGGCCGCGAGTCCGAGCTGGATTATGAGAACATCGGCATGCTGGGGAGCAACCTGGAGATCTTCGACCTGGACCAGGTGGCGTCCCTCAACTACCTCTGCGACGAATACGGCCTGGACACGATTTCGGCCGGCGCCGTCCTGGGGTTTTATGCCGATGCCGTCGCCCGCGGCGACGTCAAAGGCGATTTCAAGTTCGGGGACGCGGAGCGGGCCAAGGAACTCCTCAGGATGACGGCCTACAGGGAGGGAGTCGGGGATTTCCTGGCCGAGGGAACGATGAGGATGGCCCGGAAGATCGGCCGGAATTCGATCGACTACGCCATCCAGGTCAAGGGGCTCGAGTGTTCCGCCTATAACTGCAAGTTCGTCCCCGGCATGGCCCTCGCCTTCGCGACCAGCCCGATCGGCGCCCATCATAAGGAATCCTGGGTGATCATGTTCGAGATCACCCAGACATCGCGGGATTCCTACGGACCGGAGAAAGCCCAAAAGGTCGTCGACCTGCAGAGGATTCGCGGCGGCATATTCGAGTTCATCGTTTCCTGCCGGTTCCCCTGGATCGAGCTGGGCTGGGACCTCCAGCACTATGCCGACTATTTCAACAAGATCACGGGCCTCAACTGGACCCTCGACGACCTGTACAAGGTCGGCGACAGGATCTATTCCCTGATGAAGCTCTTCTGGCTCAGAGAATTCCCCAACTGGGACAGGACGATGGACTATCCTCCGAAGGTCTGGTTCGACCCGTCCAACGCCGACAAGGAAGGCCCGATCGCCGGCAAGATCCTGGAGTGGGACAAATACCAGAAGCTGCTCGATTCTTACTACCAGATCAGGGGTTGGGACAAGCGCGGGATCCCCACCAAGAAGACCGCCCTCGAGCTCGGTTTGGCCAAGGAAGCCGCCGAGGTCGAAAAGATCGGCCGGCTCGAATAGCGCTTTTATGAAGATCACGGTCAAGGTCATCGGCCCCTTCATCTATCAAACGGGTTTCAGCGAAAAAGAAATCGAGGTGAAGGAGCCGGTCACCGCCGGTCAGCTCCTGAGCTTGATCAACCTTCCCGAAGACCGGCCGAAGATCGTGACTAGGAACGGAAAGGCCGTAGCCCCCAAGGAAGAGCTGCAAGACGGCGACCGGATAGCCATCTGCCCGATCTACTCGGGCGGGTAAGAAACCGCTTCCGTCAGCCGTGAATGATCTCGTGTGAGATCACCACTTCCCTCTTCCTGAGGCCCTCCCAAAAAGCGGGGAACAGTTCGCGGTCAAAGACTTCCTCGGGGAAGACCACCCCCCGGGCAGAGACCTGGCCCGAGGCGATCATCTGCGCGGCTATCGAAGCGGGAAAGCTGGTCGTCCGGGCCATGGAGGAATATTTTTTCACCGGGTCGGACCGGTCGGCCATCTCAAAACGGTGAGTGAAGTGCGCCCCCGCTTTCTTTCCCGAAACGACGACCCGCAGCAGGGTCACGTCCTCTTCCTCGCCCAGTTTCAGCTTCTCCCCGAGGAGCGCCTCAGTGACCTGCCTGGGGATGATTGACTGGCCCCCGATCTGAACAGACTCGGTCGAAAAAAAGCCGCAATCCCGCAGGGTCCTGAATCCCTGGGCATGTCCGGGGTAGCGGATGGTCTTTTCGTACATGGCGAGACCGATCTTGCCTTTCATGGTCAGGAGCAGCGAGCTCAGGCCGTCGGTGAAAAAACATTCCATGGCGGGGAACTCGGGCGGGAAGCCGATGGCTTCGACCTCGGAGAGCGGAGCGACCTCTTCGACCCGCCCGTTCCTGATGATCACGGCCGGTCTTTGATAGAAGTTGATCAGGCTGTCGAGCGCGTAGACGACCCGATAATTGAGAGGCGGCTGCGGGAGGACCGGGTTCCCACCGCAGAAGATGAGGGCCTTTTCCGTCTCATCGAGAAGATGAACGGCCCTCCCGACGAGGACGTTGGTTAGGCCCGGCGAGACCCCCATTCCCGAGATGACGGCCACGCCGCTGCGCTGCGCCTCCCGGTTCAAATCCATCCGGGCCGGCGCCGCCTCGCCGACCAGGTCGACAAAATGAACGGAGCTGCGGATGGCCGTCTGCAGGGCTGGCAGGCTGTGCCTGTGAAGAAGGGCGTTGAGGACGACATCCTTGCCCTGAAAGAGGTCCTTTCTTTGTCCTTCGTCATCCATGTCCGCGGACCGCGTCTCGAGCCTGGGGCTCGCGATGAACTTTCCGGCCTTCTCCAGATGCTGCGGGCTCAAGTCGACAAGCGTCACGCGGTTTTGGGGACTGCTTTCGATCAGGTCTTTGGCCAGGACGACGCCCATCTTGCCGGCACCCAGAACAAGGAAATGACTCATCGCGGACTCCTTGAAGAAGGATAGTGCCCTATTATTCACACTTCTCTCTTCGTTGACAATACAAACGGCGGCTGGCTATAATCGGCCGGAAAAAACAGCGTGAGGCGCTCTATGAAAGCCCAACCCGTCCTCATCGGGGGCGTCTGGCGGCAAGCCGGGGTCCCCCGTGGTTTTTTTTCAGCGACTGACCCTGCGACCGGGCAGCGCCGCGAAGAGGAGTACCCGGTTTCGAGCTGGGCCGACGTCGACCGCGCCCTCCGGGAGTCGGCAACCGCCGTTTCCGAGCTCCGGTCCGTCCGGCCCGAAATGATCGCCCGCTTTTTTGACGGCTACGCCGACCGGGTCGAGCAGCAAAAGGAGGCTCTGATCCGGATGGCCTCACTTGAGACGGCTCTTCCGCGGGAGCCGAGGCTCGCGTCCGCCGAACTTCCGCGGACGACCGACCAGCTGCGCCAGGCGGCGGCCGCCTGCCGGGACCGCTCCTGGTGCCGGGCGACGATCGATACAAGGAACAACATCCGCTCCAAATACGGGCCCCTCGGCGGCCCGGTCGTCATCTTCGGCCCCGGCAATTTCCCCTTCGCCTTCAACCCGGCCGCGGGTGGAGATTTCGCGGCCGCGCTGGCCGCCGGAAACCCAGTCATCGCCAAGGCCCATCCCGGACACCCCGGGACGACGAGGATCTTCGCCGAGATCGCGCTGGACGTCCTCAAGGAAAGCCGCCTTCCCGCGGGAACGCTTCAGCTCCTTTATCACCTCGAGCCGGACGACGGCCTCAAGCTGGCGGCGCATCGCCTGGTGGGGGCCACTTCTTTTACGGGAAGCCGCTCAGCCGGGCTAGCGCTCAAGAAGGCGGCGGATGAAGCGGGAAGGCCCATCTATCTGGAGATGTCGAGCCTGAACCCGGTCGTTCTACTTCCGGGCGCTCTCGAAGAGCGGATGGAGCAGATCGCCAGGGAACTTTTTGCCTCCTGCACTATGGGCTCAGGACAATTCTGCACCAAGCCCGGCCTGGTCATATTGAGAAAGGACGGGCGGAGCCCAGCCTTCCTGAGTCTGGTCCTCGGGCACTATGCGCAGGCTCCATCAGGCATCCTGCTTAGCCGGAACACCCTGGACAGGCTGCGCGAGAGCGTTGCCAGATTGGTTTCCTTCGGCGCGGAGCTGGTCACCGGCGGCGAACAGCCGGATGGACCCGGCTACCGGTTTGAGAATACGGTTCTTCGCGTTTCCGGACAAAAGTTCCTGGACAATCCAGAAGGGCTTCAGACCGAGGCGTTCGGCGGGGTCTCTCTCCTTGTCCTGGCCGAGGACGAGGGGCAGATGACGAAGATCATCACGTCACTCGAGGGCAACCTCGCCGGCACTATTTACAGCGACAGCCAGGGCCGGGATGATGACCTCTATGGAAAGGTCGAGCCGGTACTTCGTCAGAAAGTGGGGCGGCTGATCAACGACAAGATGCCGACGGGTGTCGCCGTTTCTCCGGCCATGAACCACGGGGGCCCTTACCCGGCGACCGGGCACCCGGGCTTTACGGCCGTCGGGATCCCCGCCTCCCTGCTGCGCTTCAGCGCGCTTCACTGCTACGATAATGTCCGCCCGCACCGCCTGCCGGAGGAACTGCGGGACAAGAACCCCACCGGCAGGATGGTCCGTCTCGTCGACGGGGAATGGACGACCCGCGATATCTAGGCTCTGCCTTTTATCCGCTTTTTCTTGACCAGCAGCTCGAGGGCCAGATTGGCCTGCATGTTGGCCACGATCCCGACCCGGGGCGCCATTGGGGATATCCGTTCGCCGACTTCGGTCTCTTCATCGCCGCAAATATAGAGGTTACCCACCCTTCTCGTGTGCAATCTCCGGTTCCGGCCCAACCCGGTGAGCCCGGAGGCGACGATGATCGGCCTTTTGGGGAAAACTGAGAGCCAGGTATCGACCAGCATCTGCTTCATCTCGGCCTTGTCAAAGGCCTCGATCAGGATATCGGCGGCCCCAAAAACGGCGGCCACGTTGCCGGGCTCAATCTTGACGCGCTGGACCTGGTACCGGGAAAAGGGGTTGACCCTCTTCAGATTCTCGAGAAGGGCCTCGACCTTGGGCTTCCCGAGCTGGTCGATGAAGAAATACTGCCGGTTGAGGTCGGGCGGCTCGACCCGGTCGTGGTCGGCGATGATCAGAGTCCCGACGCCCGCTCTGGCCAAAGAGACGGCGGCGTTCGAACCCAGGCCGCCGGCACCGGCGAGGCCGACCGTGCTGTTCATCAGTATGGAGAGAATCCCGGGATCGTGCTTGGAAAAAAGCTGCGTCTCGAATTCGGGGCCGTCCGTATCGAGCTGGGGGTCGTCCCTCAAAAAGTCGGCGATCTCTTTGACCTGGCGGAACCCAAAAACCGGGCGCGCGATATCGACCGCAAAGTCCGAGACGACGGCGGCCAGTTCTCCGGCAGGCGTCGTTACGCTCTCGGCCACCCCTTTCCGGAGGAGCTCCAATTTGGGAATGTTCGGGATCGTATGGCGGCCCTCCACCAGGACGATGTCCATGTCCCGAAAGTGAGCCGCGGCGAGCCGGATATCATCGGCCTCGGAGGGTTTCCTTTGGATGACCGCCAGCCGCTCCGGAGACACCAAACCCACCCCGTCCGCGCCGGCTTTCCCGAATCGCCAGCTGTCCTTGCCTTGAAGGTCGAGGTCGAAGCCTCGAGAACAGTGTTTTACAACGGCGACGGAGAGCCCGCGGCTCTTCAGCTCGGCGACGAGCCGCTCGACCAGGGATGTCTTCCCCACCCCGCTGGGTCCAACGATAGCCGCGATCCTCACGGCCGGTCCTCCTCATAGCACGAAAACAGAGGCAGCCGCTGACAGCTCACAGCCCCAGCTCCTGGTCTATGCCCTGCATGGCCGCGACGCAGATGGAAATGAACTCGTCAAGGTCAAGGCCGAGGTTGCGGCTTTCTTCGATCTCCTCCCTCCTGGCCCCGCGGGCGAAGCTCTTCTCCTTGTAACGCCTTTTAACGAAATCAAGGTCGATCGCCTTAAGCTTCTTCGTGGGGTGCATCAACGCGGCGGCAATGATCAACCCGGTCAGAGGGTCGATGGAATAGATCGCCCAATCCATGGCGCTCTCGCAAGGCACCTTGGCGGCGTGGGCCTTGACGGCATGGATGACTTCGGGCGAAACTCCTGCCGCCTCGAGGATCTTGACCGTCTCGGTGGTGTGCAGCTCCGGGCTTTTTTCGGTGAGCTCGTAATCGAGGTCATGAAGGATCCCGGCCAGCGCCCACGATTCCTGGTCCTCCCCAAGCCGGGCCGCAACCGCTCTCATGCAGGCCTCGACAGAGAGGCAATGCTTGACCAGGTTCTTGTTCTGGAGATGCCTCTTGAGCAACTCCAGCGCTTCTTCTCTTTTCATCCTTCGCCTCCTTTCCGGAAGGTTCGGCTCCGGCGCCTATTTTTCCTTCTCCTTCTTGGAGATCTCGAACTTGACTTCGGCCTCTCGTGTCTGCTTCTCGTCGCTGACCTTGACCCCGATGGTGAAAGCCCCCTCCTTGTCGGCGTACCAGACCCAGGAGCTCTTTTCTCCGGCCTTCTGGACGATGGACGTCTCGGCGCCTTCGCGCATGAAGAATTCGTACTGGGGCCGGAAGAAGCCCGCCGCCTCGGCCGTAAAGGTGACCTCAGTCCCGGCTGGCTGCGGTGAGGCGGGAGAAGCGAGGACTTCGACCTTCACCTTTTTCCGGAGGAAAGCGATAGCTTCGCGCTCAGCCGCCGGGTCGAGGACGGCGATGGCCAGGTTCGGCGCCCCCCAGGCCGGGTTCGACCGGATCTCCGCTTTGGCCTCGTAGCTCCCGACTGCCTTCCCTGACTTCCGGTCGAGCGCAAAAAGGTACGGGGAGCGCGAGGTCGCCAGGATCTCCGGTCCCTCGATGCCCAATTCGAAGGCGCTCCGCGATGGAGAGATCCACCACCATAGGATAGTTCCGCCTTGCTTGTCCAAGGCGTAGAGAACGCTGTTGGAGGCCTGAAAATAAACCCTCTTTTCGTCGGCACCGGGAGTGACGAGGAGCCTTCCCCCCGCCCTGATCCCCCATTTTCTCTTGAGCGTCTTCAGGTCATAGCAGTGGAACCTGAAGTCGTCCGTCCCCACGTACAGCCTGTCCCCGTCGACGAGCGGGGTCGTCGAAACGGCGCTCCCGAGGCTGATGGATCTCCTCAAAGCCCCTTTCGAGCTGAGCAGATAGACGGACCCATCGCTGCTCCCGAGAACGACCGTGTCCCCAAAGAAGGCGGGCGGGGCTGAGACGGCCCCCTGAGTTCGGAAGCGCCATAGCGGCTCACCCGAGGCCTGGCTCAGGGCGAGTAGGTCACCGCCTTCCGTTCCAAGATAGACCCTCTCGGCGTCCGCCGAGAGGGGGCTCGCAATCGCGTCCGGAAGGCTCGTTTTCCAGACGGGATCGCCCTTCAGCGTAAGGCCGAAAACCGCATTTTCCCGGTCCCAGATGAAAATCCGGTCCGGAGCCGGCAGGGGCGGGCAGCCATAGGGCGATGGGTTGGAGTGTTGCCAGGAAAGCTGTTGCGCCGCTACGTCCAAGCCGTATAAGAAGCCGGTGTCGGTGGAGAAATAAAAACGTCCGTCGCCCCCTTTGACCAGGGCTCCGTTGAGCCTCCCCTCGAACGCCACCTGACCGGCATCTTCCAGGGGGAAGACCAGGCCGGCCGGATAGACTTCAATCTTGGGCCGCCGGCACGCAGCGGAAGAAGAAAGAAGGAGCACCAGGAAAAAAAGCGGGGCCTTTCTCACTCCTTCCCTCGTTCGGGCCTCATCATATCAAATTGGCCATCCGCCCTCAATCTTTACTTGGGGAGACCAAGTTGGTATCATTTCAACGCGCCCATGGTGAATTACATCGTCCTTTATAAGATCCGGAAAAGGGTCAAACGCATCCTCAAGGATAAGATCTCGGACGGCGAGCTGGCCACGACCAAAACGTCGTGCCTGGGCTGCCTGGCCGACGATATCAGCTGGGAAATCTATTATCTGATGAAGGAGAAGGAAGAGGAAGGTGAGGACTCTTAACCCTCACTCTTCTTCCCGGGGGACGAGCCGGCGCGGGCTTGCTCCTTGACCTTCAGCCACCAGTCGATCCTTTTTTTGATCTCCTTTTCCAGTCCCATGTCTCCCGGCGTGTAGTAGCGCCGGCCCTTCAACCTCTCCGGGAAGGTCTCCATGCCGGTCGTGGCCTCAGCAAAGTCGTGGGCATAGGCGTAATCCTTGCCATAACCGAATTCCTTCATCAGACCGGTTACGGGGTTCCGTATCTGGAGAGGAACGGGTTCGTGAGGGCTGGCCTCGACGTCCTTCATGGCTTGACCGAAGGCCGCGTAGGCGCGGTTGCTCTTGGGAGCGGAGGCCAGGTAGATGACAGCCTCAGCGAGGGCTAGCTCTCCTTCCGGCGAGCCAAGGAAATCATATGCCTCTTTGGCTTGGAGGGCGATAGCCAGGGCCTGCGGGTCGGCCAGACCGATATCTTCGGAGGCGAAGCGGACGAGCCGCCGGGCAATATAAAGCGGATCCTCTCCCGAGAAGACCATCCGGGCCAGCCAGTAAAGGGCGGCGTCCACGTCGCTGTTCCGGAGGCTCTTGTGCAAAGCTGAGATCAGGTTGAAATGCTCCTCCCCGCTCTTGTCGTAGAGCAGGATCCTCTTCTGGAGCGCTTCCTGGACCTCGCCCGGCTCGATCGTCGTCCCCTGGGAAAGACTGGCGGCGATCTCGAGCGAGTTGAGGGCCCTCCGGGCGTCGCCGTTGGCATAGTCGATGATCATCTGCCGGGCCGAATCGTCAAGGGCGGTCAGCGGCTTTCCCAGCCCGTTTTCCTTGTCGGCCAGCGCTTCGTCCAGGATCTTGGAGAGCGCCTCAGCCGAGAGCGGCTGGAGCAGCAGGACCTTGGTGCGGGAGAGGAGAGGAGCGATGACCTCGAAGGAAGGGTTTTCGGTCGTCGAGCCGAAGAGAATAATGTCCCCCCGTTCGACATAGGGGAGAAAAGCTCCCTGCTGGGCCTTATTGAAGCGGTGGATCTCATCGATGAAGATGATCGTCGGCTGGCCGTACATCTTCTTGTGGCTTTCCGCCTTGGCCATGACCTCTTTGACTTCCTTTATGCTGGAGAGCACGGCGCTGAAAAAAAGGCAGGGCAGGTCGAAGTGCCGGGCCAGCATCATCCCCAGCGTGGTCTTTCCCGAGCCCGGCGGCCCCCAGAAGATCAATGAGACCAGCCGGCCGGATTCGATGAGCTGGGAAAGGATCTTCCCTTTTCCCAGGAGATGCTCCTGGCCGTGGAAGCGGTCAAAGGAGGCCGGCCGCATCCGCTCGGCCAGCGGCGTTTGCGGGACGCTCTTTTCCTTGGACATTTCCGGCCTGGATTATACCACGAAACCGGGCCTTTTCCCCGGGCGTTCCCCCCGGTGCTTTCTTCTTGACCGGCCCGGCGAGTCATGCTATTGTTGGAAAATAAGCGCCATGAAGAGCGAAAAGGATACCAGTAAGCTCTTCTACCGGCTGGAAGAGGTCAGCCGGATCTCTGAGCTTGAGCCCAAGGTCATCGAGAGATGGGAAAAGGAGTTCCCGTTCCTTCACGCCGGCCAGACCGGGACGGGCCAGAAGATCTTCCGCCAGAGGGACCTCGACATCATTCTCAGGCTCAAGGAACTTCTGGTCAAAGAGTGTCTGACCCTGGCCGGGGCCAAGCGCAAGATCCAGGCGGAGTTCGAAGGCCGGCCGGCCGAGGCGCTCCATCCGGACCAGCTCAAGAAAGCCCTGGTCGAAGTGCGCGCGGGACTCCAGGACATCGCGGACCTGCTCGAGAAAAAGTCCTGAGGGCTGTCCACAGGAAGGCCGTTTCTGCTATAATGTCGCTTCTCCGATCGGGACGTGGCGCAGCCTGGTAGCGCACATGCTTGGGGTGCATGGGGTCGGCGGTTCGAATCCGCCCGTCCCGATTGTTTCCAACCTGACCGGGGCGGATTAGCACTGCTGGGATCGAGAGGCGCGGCTTTGCGCGCAATCGCTGAGGAAAGGAGATCGGAGCGATGGGTTCAGTGCCAAAACAAAAGACGGACGGGGAGGCCAAGGGGCGGGTCGAGGACCTGCTGACGCTGGCCGATTATCAAACGGGTTCGATCGTCAGCCGGGAGATCATCAGCCAAAAGAAGGGAACGGTCACGCTCTTCGCCTTTGCCGAAGGCCAGGGGCTGAGCGAGCATACGGCGCCGTTCGACGCCCTCGCCTACATCATCGACGGGGAGGCGGAGATCACCATCTCGGGCCGCGGCCACCGGTTAAGGGCCGGCCAGATGATCATCATGCCGGCCAATGAACCGCACTCCTTGAAAGCGGCCAAGAGGTTCAAGATGATGCTGGTCATGGTCCGCTCCTGAATCAAGTCCGATGAACCCCCTTCTTCTCCTGACCAACGACGACGGGTACTATGCCGAAGGGATCCTGGCCCTGGCCCGGCACTTCAAGGGAGCCGCGGAAACCGTGATCGTCGCTCCGGACAGGGAGAAGAGCGCCACTTCGCTTTCCCTCACTTTGCGCCGTCCCCTCCGCGTGGAAAAGATCAAGAAAGGGGTTTTTGCCGTGGACGGTACCCCGGCCGACTGCGTCTATCTCAGCCTCAGGATGGTCCTCCAGCGGAATCCCGATCTGATCATCTCGGGAATCAACTGCGGTCCGAACCTGGGCCAGCAGGATATCTCCTACTCCGGCACGGTGGCTGCCGCAATCCAGGGGACTTTCCTGGGAATCCCTTCGATCGCCGTCTCCTCAATCCCTGATGCCCAGGGCCGGCATGATTTTGATTATGCGGCCCAAGTCGCCAAAAGGCTGGCGGTCAGGATCCTGCGAAAGGGTCTGCCGGCCGGTCTGACCCTCAACATCAACATCCCTCCCCCCCCGGTCAAGGGAGCCCATATGACCAAACTCGGCGAGAAGCGCTACAACCCCGAGATCATCGCCAAAAAAGACCCTCGGGAAAAAACATACTATTGGATCGGCTCCGGGAAACCCACTCCGATCGGCGACCGGGCCAGTGACGTCTGGTCGGTCCAGCACGGCTACATCTCGGTGACGCCCCTCCATACAGACCTCACCGACTACGCCGCCCTGGCCCGACCCTCCTGGAAAAGAATCGTTCAGGGCTTGGCCTGAGACCGGGACGCCCGGCGGTGGCGGAAGAATTCGACGGCCGCCGGGATGGTTGAAATGATGATGATTCCGATTATGACGAGGCCGAAGTTTTTCTTGACGAAGGGGATGTGGCCGAAGAAGTAGCCGCCGACGACGAACAGGGCGACCCAGGCGACTCCCCCGATGACGTTGTAGCTGATGAACTTCCAATAGCTCATCCGCCCGATGCCGGCAACGAAGGGGGCGAATGTCCGGATGATCGGCAC
>Ga0153915_10002073_pt1 | contig 18391 bp, 19 predicted proteins | sample Opewatmetagenome_2_FD_107003 | JGI IMG/M metagenome (GOLD analysis project Ga0153915, IMG submission 107003) | Freshwater wetland microbial communities from Ohio, USA - Open water 3 Core 3 Depth 3 metaG | ecosystem: Environmental > Aquatic > Freshwater > Wetlands | place: USA: Ohio, Lake Erie...
ACGTAGCACGAGTTGGTGTGCCGCTTCTCGCCCGACAGCACGTTCTCGGCGATGATCTTCACCCCCACCTCCATCGAGGTATGGCCGGCGAAGTTCACGCGGGCATAGGCCGTCACCAGCTCGCCCACGTGGATCGGCTCGCGGAAGTTCACCTTGTCCACCGAGACGGTGACGCACTGGCGGCGGGAGTGCCGGATGGCACAGACCGCCGCGACCCGGTCCACCAGCGCCAGGATCACGCCGCCGAACACATTGCCCATGATGTTGGCGTGCTGCGGCATCATCAGCTCCGCCATCACCGCTTCGGATTCGCTCGGATGTCGTCCGTCCATCGGTCGTCCGCCGGTGTCGAGAGAAATGTGGGGGTGGCAGAACATAATACGCGTGCGCTAGTTTCGTCCCTTCATGCTCGGCGAACGTCTCTCGCTGCTCAGCGCGCTGCCCTTCGTGGGCTTCCTGGCGGCGATCGCGCTGGGCCCGCTCGTCGCCCCTCGCTGGTGGCACTCGAATCGCAACAAGGCGATCCTCGCGCTCGTGGCAGCGCTCCCGGTCTTGTGGCTGCTCGGCATCACGCTGGGCGAGCCCGGCCGGACCGTGCTGGCGGAGAAGCTCGGCGATTACGTCTCGTTCATCGTGGTGATCGGCGCACTGTTCGTCATCACCGGCGGGATCCACATAGCGGGCTCACTCGCCGGGACGCCGCTCGTCAACACCGCCATGCTCGGCATCGGAGCCGTGCTCGCGAACGTGCTGGGCACGACGGGCGCCTCGGTCCTGTTGATCCGGCCCTTGCTCCGGGCCAATCGCAGCCGGCGGCGCACGGCGCACATCGTCATGTTCTTCATCTTCGTGGTGGCGAACTGCGGCGGGCTGCTGACGCCGATCGGCGACCCACCCCTGCTGCTCGGCTTCCTCCGGGGCGTCCCCTTCGAATGGACCCTGCGGCTGTGGCCGCAGTGGCTCACGGCGTCGCTGGTGCTGCTCGGCGTCTTCAACATATGGGACCAGGTGGTGTTCGACCGCGAGGAGCGGGAGCGGCCCGGCTCGCAGCTCGAGCAGGTGCTGAAACACGAGCCGCTGCGAGTGCGCGGGGCGGCGGCCGTGGCCGCCCTCACGGGAACGCTCGTCGCGATCGTGATGGCCGGCCGGGCCGCCGCGGCGGGGCACCCCTGGGCCGCGGGAGTCCGGGAAGCGATCATCGTGACGCTCGCGGCGACCGCGTACCTCGGGCCCTCGCGCACCCATCGCGAGAAGAACGAGTTCACCTTCGGGCCGATCATCGAGGTGGCCGTACTGTTCGCGGCGATCTTCATCACCATGGCGCCGGTGCTCGAAATCCTGAATGCCTGGAGCGCGGGCGCGCGGACGGTGCTCGGGACGCGGTTCGGGGTGTCGCAGCCGTGGCAGTTCTTCTGGGCCTCGGGCGCCCTGTCGAGCGTGCTCGACAACGCCCCGACCTATCTCGTATTCGCCGCCAGTGCGGCCGGCCTCCACGGGATCCCGGCGCACGGGCCGTTCGTGGGCGCGCTGGCGCTCGATCCGTCGGCGGCCCGGGTGCTGGCCGCGATCGCGACGGGGTCGGTGTTCATGGGCGCGAACACCTACATCGGCAACGCACCCAACTTCATGGTCAAAGCCATCGCCGAGGAGAATGGGATCAAGATGCCGTCGTTCTTCGGGTACATGGCCTACAGCGGTGGGGTTCTCCTGCCGATCTTCGTGGCGATCACGTTCCTGTTCTTCCGGCCGTGATTCAGTAATCCACCGGCCTCAGATAGAACTCGCCGATCGCCGTCTGCGACAGCACCGCCACGGTCGGCAGCCGCCGCTTCCAGTGCGTCGATTCGAGCCGCTGGTGTACCAGGCCCACCACCGTGGCATCGAACCCTCGCGCGATGAGCTCCTCGGGGCCGTAGCCGCGGATCAGATAATAGAGGATCGGGTCGGCCTGCTGGTAGGTGAAGCCGTAGTCGCGCTCGGTTTCCTGCCCCGGGACGAGATCGGGCGTCGCGGGCTTGGAGAGAATCTCCTCGGGGACACCCACGTGGCGCGCCAGCGCCCACACCTGCGTCTTGAAGAGGTCACCCAGCGGATTCACCGGCGGCGAGTCGTCGGCGTGCCAGGTGAAGTAGCCCAACAGCCGCTCGGACTTGTTGCCGGTGCCGAGCGGCAGGGCCTTGTGTTTCGCCGAGAGGTCGAACAACACGATCATCCGCTCGCGCGCCATCACGTTGCCGGCGCGGGTCGGTGTCGTATCGGTGACCGTCGACAGGTAACCGTCCACCGCCTTCGTGATGTCCACCGTCACCGACTGGATGCCGAGCGTATCGATCACGAGCTGCGCGTGCGCCAGGCTCTCGGGACTCGACGTGCGGTAGGGCATCCGCACCCCGATCACGTTGTCCTTGCCGAGCGCTTCCGCCGCCAGAAACGCCGTGAGCGACGAGTCCACGCCCCCCGAGATTCCCACGATCCCCTTCGTGAAGCCCCGGCGCCGTACCACTTCGTCCTTCAGGAAGCTCACCAGCCATTGCTTCACCAGAGCGGGATCGATCGCGAGGGGATCCTCTTCACCCGCCGCGCGACGGAAAACGTGGACGGAAGGGGAAGGGGGATGTGGGACAAGGGAAGAGTGAATGCCGTTCGACGCGACATCGTACTTCACCTTCTTGGGAGTACCCTTCCCCCTGCCCCCGTCCCCCCCCACTAGTCCCTTGGTGAGGATGGGAAGGGCGCTCTGCAGGTCGGCGAGCAACGGCGCGTCCGCGCGCGCGTGGGTGAGCTGCTCCAGGTCGAGCTCGGCAACGACCAGTCCCTCCTCGAACAACGGCCCGCGCACTACGAGATTCCCCATCGGGTCGATCACGACCGAGGCGCCGGGGAATCCCTTCCCGCCCTCGAACCCCACCAGGTTCGCCAGCACCACGAACACGCCGTGCTCCTCGGCCAGCCCGCGCGCCACCCGCTCCCAGCGCACCATGCTGGCCGGCAGCCGCGTCCCCGCTTCGTCCACCCCCGTCCCCCGCGCCGGCGACGCGCTCGGCACGAGGATCATCTGTGCACCTTCGAGGGCCGCGATCGTGCCGGCGAGCGAGTGCCAGGCGTCCTCGCAGATCAGGATCGCCGCACGTCCGCCCCAACCGGTGTCGAAGGCGCGCACGCCGTCCTGGCCGCGGTCCACGAAGCGCTCCTCGTCGAACACGCCATAGGTGGGGAGGAACACCTTGCGGTGCACGTGGCGCACTTCGGCCGCCGCGCCGCCGAGCGTGGCGTAGAGGCAGGAGTTGTAGAAGTGATTCTGGAACCGCTCGTAGAAGCCGATCGACACGTCGATCGGCTGACCGCCCGCCCGCCCGGCCCGATACACGCGGTCCAGGTCCCGGAGCAGGGTCCCGGCCGTCACCGCGACTTCCTTCACACCGCCTTCCACGAAGTAGCCCGACGTCGCGGTCTCGGGAAACACGACCAGCGCGGGCCGGACGTCGAGCCGCGCCGCCTCGTCGAGCACGGCGCCGATACGCTCGAGGTTCGCCGCGTATTCGCCCTTGGCGGGATGGAACTGGGAGATGGCGATGTTGAGCATCGAACATAAAGATACTTCTGAAAGACAGGTGCGTTGTGCGTGGTGCGTGGTATTATCCGGTGATCGCTCTGGCCCCGGCTACGGAGCCGTAACCCGACTCGTCACCGTCAAATACCACGCACCACGTACCACGCACCATGATTCTGTACATCTCGATCGGCGGCCTGCTGGGCACCCTGGCCCGGTATTCCCTGCAGGGCTGGATTCAGACCCGCTCGGGGGCCGGCGCATTCCCCGTGGGGACGCTGGTCATCAACCTCGCCGGGTCGTTCGTGCTCGGGTTCGTCATTCGCTACGCCACCGGCTCGACGGTCATTTCCCCCGAGATGCGGGCGGCCCTCACCATCGGCTTCTGTGGCGCGTTCACTACGATGAGCACGTTCAGCTACGAAAGCGTGGCCCTGCTCGGCCTCGGGGAGTACTGGCGCGCCGCGGTGTACATGGGTGGCACCATCGTGGGATGTCTGGTGGCGGTGATCACGGGAACGGCGCTGGCGGAGAGGTTGCTGTGAAACAACGGGGAGTGGGGGGTGGGGAGTGGTTCGTGACATTGCGCTTCGAGTTCCCGCGCAGGGCCGTCAAGAACCACTCCCCACACCCCACGCCGTTTGCACGGAGAGGGCATTAATGACCCACCACCGCTTTAAGGGCGAGCGCACCCTGATGCGCATCTTCATCGGGGAGAGTGATAAGTACCATGGGCGGCCGCTGTACCAGGCGCTGCTCGAGCGACTGCGTGAGAAGGGACTCGCGGGAGTGACCGTGCTGCGCGGCGTCGCTGGATTCGGCGCGTCGAGCACCGTCCACACCGACAAGGTGCTGCGGCTGTCGCTCGACCTTCCGATCATCCTCGAGGTAGTGGAGACCGAGGCGGCGATCCAGGGTGTGCTCCCGGACCTCGATGACATGATCGGCGGCGGATTGATCACGCTCGAGCGCGCCCGGGTCATCATGTATCGCCCGGGCGGTGTACGGCCCAGCGAGCGCGAGCTGCACCGCATCGAAGGCCTGGAACCGGAAGGGGAGCCCGGAAAGGAAAGGGACCCATGATGGCCGACGCGCGCCGGGGGGCGCTCGTGCTGCTCGCCGCCTTCGCGGCGCTCGGCGCGGCCGTGGCGGCGGGATGGACGGCGCCACTCGACCAGGCCGTGGCCGTCGCCGCCGCGACCCACCGCACGCCATTGCAGAGCGCCGTGGCGATCAACGCCACGGCCCTGGGCAGCGGGCCGATCGTGCTGCTCATCGCCCTGCTCGTCGCGGCGTACGCCATCGCGTCGGCGCGCCCCCGCATCGTGCTCGCTCTCTCCTGGACGCTGGTCGCGTTTCTGCTGGACAACGTCCTGAAGCTGCTGTTCCACCACCCGCGCCCGACCGTGGCGATGATCGCCCTGCCCGATTCCTACAGCTTCCCGAGCGGGCACGCCATGGCGGCAAGCGCGCTCTATGTCACCCTCGCCCTCATCGCCGCCGGCGCCGAGCGGCGCGTCGGTCCGCGCCGGCTGCTGATCGCGAGCGGAGTCGTGGTGGCTCTGCTGGTGGCCTGGAGCAGGGTGTACCTCGGGGTGCACTACCTATCGGATGTAACAGGAGGATTCATGCTGGGAGCGGCGGGAGCACTGATTGCAGCGAGGGCAGTCACTGCTAACCCAGTTGGACAGACGGACAGACAGGGGCTAAGTGACTCAGGCGCCTAGCGGGTTGTAGTCCTGAGTCACTCAGGACTGCGAACCGCTATGCGTCTTAGCCCCTTAGCCCCTGTCTGTCCGCCTGCTCACTCGTCGTCATCCAGCTGAGTGCGTACGCCACTCCTAGTACTCCCACCGAGATCACTACCACTCTTGTCTGCGCCACTACTGTCCCCACGAACAGCGCCCCGTATATCGCCACAAACCCGAGCGGCAACGCGGGGAAGAACGGAGCATGAAACGGCGCGTCGGGTGTCTTTCGCCGCAACACGACGAGCGCCAGCACCGCGATCGAGTCCACCACCAGGATCAGCGTGATCGCCAGCGCCAGCAGCGTATCGAACGTGCCGGTCGCCGATAGCACCATCGCGGTCGCGCCGACGAACACCATCGCCGCCCACGGCGTTCCGCCGCGGTTCACCCGCGCCAGAACGCGGGGAGCCAACCCTTCGCGCCCCAGCCCGAAGATGACCCGCGGCGTCACGAAGATGTTGCCGTTGAGGGAAGCGAGCACCACCAGCAGCGCCACCGCGGCGAACAGCGTCCCCGCCCGGCTGCCGAACAGCACCGCCATCACATCCGCTGCCACCAGCTTCGACGATGCGATCTGGTCGAACGGCAGTACCTGGATATAGGCCACGTTGAGGAGCAGGTAGAGCGCGGTGACGGCGGCGATCCCGCCCAGGTAGATCCGTGGCAGGCTGCGCGACGGCTCGACCACCTCTTCGGCGATTTTCCCCGCATCGAGGTACCCGTAGTAGGTCCAGATCACCGACTGGAACGCGACCGCCAGCGCGGCAATGAGGGCTCCGGCGTGCGGTGCGGCGCTGGTCGAGCCGTGCCAGCCGGCGCCGGTGCCGCGCGCCAGCGCCGCGACGATCACCGCGAAGAGCGCCAAGAGCTTCGCCCCGGTGGAGACGTTTTGCACCCACCGGCCCGAGGAGACGCCGGTGAGGTTGATCAGCGTGAACAGCGCGACCAGCGCCACGCCCAGTAGCGGGATCGCGCTGTCCGGTGCACCGGTCAGCCTGGCGAGGTACTCCCCGCACACGACCCCGATCGCGGCGATCGCGGCGGTGTAGATCGCGATCCCCTCCACCCAGCCTACCACGAATCCCACGCGCGGACCGAACGCATCCCGCGCATAGACATACTTCCCTCCGGCCTTGGGATACCGGGTGGCGAGCTCGGCGAAGATCAAGCTGCCGGAAAAGGCGATGGCGCCGCCGATGAGCCAGGCGACCAGCGTCAGGCCCGGGCGGCCCAGCTGCCCGGCCACGAGGCCGGGGGTGCGAAAGATCCCCGACCCCACCATGATCCCGATGACCATGGCGAGTCCATCCCGAACGCGAAGCGACCGTTTGAGCTCGAGCATCGAGCCCAAACGGTCGCCTCAGGACCTACGGATGGCTAGTGGCGCCGGCCACCGCCGGAATTGGATGGCTTGGAGCCGGACCCACCGGACCCGCGCGACGACGAGGATCCGCGAGACGACGAGCCGCGCGCCGAGGATCCCCGAGAGGACGAGCCGCGCGACGGAGCCGCCGAGCGCCCCCCGCCGTCGTTCGAGCGGGGCCGCGACGACCAGTCACCACCGCGCGAGCGCGGCTCGGCAGCCGGAGGATCGCGCCGCCGGTCCGACCCGTTGCTGTTGCCATCGGCCGACGGCCGGCGACGCGGCTCGATCGGTGGATCGCGCCGTCCGTCGAAGCCGTCGTCGGGCGGGCGCGTGGTCACGCCCACGTTGCGAGCGGGTGTGCGGTTGCGCGGCAGCACGAAGGGTGGCGGCGGGGCGGGGCGCTTGAATACGAACCCCCCGGCCGAGCGCCCGTTCGTGTAAATGGGGCGGCGGTAGCCGTAGCAGAACGGATTGCCGAAGCAGGAGTAGCCGAACCGCCCGTAATAGCCCCGGTAGTAGCCGTAGTAGAACGGATCGTAGTAGAAGGAATTGCAGTAGAACGGATCGTAGAGGAATGGATCGCAGTAGCGGTACGACCGGCCGAAGACGAATCGAATGCTGAGCCCGCCGTAGCCGTCATACCCGCAGCCGTAGCAGGGTGAGCCATAGTAGCTCGCGTAGGGTCGGCGGCCATCGCTCCCCACCGTGTAGCTCACGACGTCGTAGTCGAAGTGAGCCGAGTCGGCCATCTCGGTCACGAGGTCCAGCAACCCCGCTTCTGCGTCGTCCCGGATCCGCTCGTTCGCCAGGACCCGGTAGTCCCAATGGTCGCCCCGCACGAAGCGATCGTACCGGAACGGGGAGGCGGACCGGGCCGCCAGCACCGTGCCCGTGCCGTCGCGGTCGTCCACGTAGAAGGTCTCGCGGTCGCCGCGGCCGCGCAGCTCGTAGTCCTTGTCCCCACGGACGAAGTCGTCGTCACCCGGATCGAGCGGGAACAGCACGCGCACGCGCCCGTCCACGTCGGCCCGGAGCACCAGCAGGTACCCGTCGTCGGCGAGCCTGACGCGGACCTTGGCCCGATCACCCTGATCGTAGTAGCCACCGGAGCTGAGCGTGATCCGGACGGCGGCGTCGGGCGTCGGCGGGGGAGCCGCGGACGGGACCGCGGCCGAGTCTGGTGCAGCGACGATGAAGACGAGCGCGTTGAGCCAGGCGGAGATCATATAGCCTCCCATGCAATACTACCCTGAAGCGGGCCTATATCCACCGTATGCTGTACAAGAAGTGGGCCGCATGCGGACAGGCTCGATGGGGTGGTCGGAACGTCTCATCCCGTGGACAGGTGGTCGGATTCCGGGTTTCCGGACACCGCCCCAGGGATCACCCGGCGCGAACGCCTGCGGGCCCAAGGTGCGGGCCCGCAGGGCAAATACCGGGAATCAGTTGCGCTCGGGGTGATGCTCTTCGTGCTCCGGCATTCCGGGACGCTCTCCACCCGTCCGCATTCTCATCAGTTCATCGCGGTGCATCTCCATCATGTCCGCCCACCCTTCTACTCGACCGCGCTGCGCGTCGGTCAGCAGGGCTCGGGCGGCGGCGGCGGAGGACAGCATCGCCCAGTGGGCACGACCCATCGCGGCCTGGGCGGCCTGGAAGTGCTGCTTCAGGGCATTCGTGTCCGGTGCGGCGGCCTTCATGGTCTGCGCCATCCCCTCCATATGCGTCTGCATGTCCGTGTGGGCCGCGTCATGGGCCGTCTTGGCCGCGTCACGCAGCGCCGTGAGGCGTGTGACCTGAACGGGAGTCAGCTCCAGGGCGTCCTTGCGGGCCAACAGATGATCCGGTGTGAACGCCATCGTCCGCATCATCGGGCCCATCATCTCCATCATCTGCCCCATCATGTCGGGCATGTCGCCCGGATGACGCATCATCTCCTGCCCCACGCCCTGCCCCATCGGCATCGGCATGTGTTTCGCGCTGTCGGGTTGCTGTGCCGCGAGGGGCGCGGCAACCGCGAGCGCCAACAACATTCGCATGCTCTTCATCGGATACTTCCTTCCGTGAACGGTGGATCCCCAACGTCGGGGGCGTCGCTCTTCCTCTATAACCGACAGTTCTGCAACAGACAGTTCTGCGGAACCTACGCACGCGCCACGGCATCCGCTGATGAGTCCCAGGTGAGGAATGCTTCACTCGTAGCCGGTCACGGCCGATCTGGCTTTCCCGCGTCGGGCACGAACAAGCTCTGCCCAAAGCGGGACGTCCCGAACGCCCCGATCAGCCGCTGCGTCCTGGGGGCGACCAGCCAATCGGCGAGGGCCCGGCCCCCGCGCGCGTTTACCCGGGGCGCGTTGTGCGGATTCACCTCCATGACGTGGTACACGTTGTACAGCAGGGGATCGCCCTGGGCCAGTGGAACCAGTTGGAGCTTCTCGCGCCAAGCGAGGTAGGTAGCGCGGTCCGTGATCGTGTACGCGCGCTTTTCATCGGCCATCTGCAGCGTCGCCGCCATCCCCTGTCCGGCTTCGAGGTACCAGGCGCTGCCGCCCGCCGGAGGCTCGATCGCCGCCAGCTTCCACAACTTGAGCTCGAGCAGATTCGTGCCGGACTGATCGCCGCGCGAGACGAAGAGCGCGCCCGCCGCGGCGATGCGCCGCATCGCGGCCAGCGCGCCGGTCAAGCCGCGCAGGCCGGCCGGGTCGGCGGCGGGCCCGACGATCAGGAAGTCATTGTGCATCACCAGCCGGCGCCGCAGCAGGAACCCCGAGTCCACGAGGATCCGCTCCGCGTCGGGGGCGTGCGCCAGCACGATGTCGGCATCGCCCCGGCGGCCCAGCGCGAGCGCCTGCCCGCTGCCGACGGCGATCACCTTGACGCGATAGCCGCTCTGCCGCTCGAAGATCGGCAGCAAGGTGTCCAGCAGGCCCGCGTCCCGGGTGCTGGTGGTCGTGGCGAGAATGATGTCCTGCTGGGCCATGAGGCCCCGGCGCCCGCCGAAGGCGAGAGCCGTGAGCCACACGGCGGCACGGGCCGCGAGAAGCCACCGCCCGCGGCGACGCACTCAGAACCTGACCTGAAGCTGTATTGCTTCGCGATGGCTGCGCTGCTGCATCACTTGCCCCCGGAACAACTCGTAATCGCCCAGCACCTTGAGGTCGTCGCCTCGGAGGAAGTACTGGGCGCCGATGGAGTACCCGGACAGGCGGTCGGTGCCGATCTTGTCGCTGGGATCGATCTGCTCGACCCTCCCCACGAGTTGAAGCGTTGGGGGCCGGACGACAAACGCCGCGAGCGCATACCAGCCGCGCGCCCGCGTGTCGCTCGCGCGGTGGCGTGTGGTCAGGTATTCGGAGCGCATGTGCCACCGACCGCGCTGGTACAACACCTGGGCGTCGCCCCCGCTCGAGTCCGGGTACGCTTCGAGGGCGCCGCCCACATTGAGGCCCGGGGCCAGTGTCAGGACAGCCCGGGCGAAGTACGCCATCCGGTTGTCCGGATTGCCGCCGCGATTCGGCCCTTCGCCGTCGACCACGGCGCCTTCGAGTCGCACGCGACCCGGAAGACGCCAATCGATCTGCACGCCGATGTCCCGCTTGGCGGCATTCACAACGCGCGAGCGCTCGGTGGTTTCGAGGATCGTCGAAGAGAGGAGCGACTCGAGCGAGAACGGGACGCGAAACTGTCCCAGCGTACCACCCCATCGTCCGGCGTCCAGGCGCACGAAGAGATCCGTCGCCGAGAGCGTCAGGGGAGAGGCCGACGGGACGGCGGGCGCTCCGATCGTGTGCAGCTCGACCTGTACGCGCAAGGCGGCCCACGGCGTCAGGCGCCCGTCGACGGCGAAGCGGGCTCGGCGCAACACGAAGGCGGCCGTGTCGTCGGTGTCCTGGAAACGCGGCTGGAGGTATCCGGTCAACCGCACCGACCGGCCCGTGTCGGCTGCGACGGCCGACTGGCCCCGGGCGGCCCGACCGGGGAGCACCGGCACAACCAGGAGCAACAGCAAGCGGGCGCGGCCCGCACCGCGGCATCGGGTCACAGGCGGCGGGAACCTATATGAGCCGCCAGCGATAGGCAACGCGGTGCCTATCGCATGAGAACGCGACGAAACGAGCGATCGCTGTACGTGAGTACGCGCTGGCGCCACCGCGTGAACGCGCGCACGAGACGCCGAGCCAGGGGCGTCAGCCGGGCGCCACCGCCTCCCCGCCCACCGCGCGTCGTGGAGAGTACGGGCGCCCCGAGTACCTCCTCCATGCGACGCACGCGGTTGAGACACGTGCGATAGCTCCAGCCCACCCGCTCTCCAGCCCCCCGGATGGTGCCGGTCTCCTCTACGGCGGCCAGGAACGTGAGGTATCGCGGCCCCATCAAGAAGGCGCCGTCCCAGGTGAGCCAGGCCTTGAGCCGGGAGTCGAGATGCGCGGAGAGGGTCGCGAACGAGGGTGACATGGGCGCGCTCATGGTGGGGTTATACTCAACAGCAACTTACGAATTGGAATCTCGATGAGCGAGCTGCTCGACGCTATTGCGGGCATCCCCAACGCGAGCGAGCCGGTCCCCGGCCTCGTGACCGGCGGCCAGCCCCTCCCCCGACACCTCGCCGCCTTGAAGCAGGCGGGGTGCGCGCTGGTGCTGGACTCCCGCGATCCGATGGAGCCGCGGCCGCTCGACGAGCCGGAGGCCGTGGCCGCCGCCGGGTTGGAGTATGTGTGCGTGCCGATGGGACATACCCGGGGCGACGATGCGACGCTGGCGAAGATCCGCGAGGTCCTGCGGGACAACGTCGGGACGCGGAAGGTCTTCTACCACTGCGCCAGCGGCAACCGTGTCGGCGCGTCGGTCATCCCCTTCCTGATGCTCGATCAGGGCTTCGCGGAGGAGGATGCCGTCAGTGCGGCGATGAGGATGGGGATGAGGAATCCGGAGTTGATGGAGTGGGCACTTGAATACGTGAGGAGTCAACAGGCTTGAGGTGGTAGGACAGACGATAGGCTAGACGGTTAGACGTATGGCGGTAGCTAGGCGTGAGGATTGAGGGTCTGCCCAAACACTGTGGCCTGTCTACCGCTACGCGCCTGAGCCCCTGAGCGACTGTCTGACAACTGTCTAACTAGGGTTTCGGCTCCTCTCTGCCGCCTGCCTGTCGATGCCAGTACATCCTCATTTCGCTGATCTTCCCGTCCTTGGTCTCGCAGAAGATCGCCCCCCTGGCGTCCACCCATTCGCCGCTGCGGCGCCGGCGGAAGGTGCAGCGGAACTCGGTGGCGAACCACGGGCCCACCTCGAAGATCTCGCCCGAGCGGAACGACACCTCCGCCTGGGTCTGCGGCAAGTCCTGCCAGTAGGCCCGGATGGCCGCCGACCCGATGTCCTTGGCGCTGAACGGGGTCTCCAGAAACACGGCGTCGGGGGTGAAGACCGAGCAGATGCGATCCACGTCGGCCTTCTCCCACCCCTCCCCGAAGGTGTCGATCAGGTGGCGGTAGGCCGGAGTCGGTGACATGGGCGCCAAATATACAGGAATCCGGAACCAAGGGCGGCGGCGTACGTACAACGGAGTGTCCCGAACGGGACATTTCGTTGCTCCCTCCACACAGTAAGGAGAAATCACTCATGCTGAAGCGCATCCTGGCCTCGGCCGCCGCGCTCGCCCTGTTCGCCCTGCCGCTGCCGGCGCAGGCGCAGGCGAACGCCGGGGACAAGGTCACCCTCACCGGACAGGTGATCGACGTGAACTGCTTCACCGCGCACCAGCTCCAGGGCGCGCAGCACAAGGCCTGCGCCACGGCCTGCGCCAACAAGGGCGTGTCGCTGGCGATTCTCTCGAGCGACGGCACCATCTACATGCCCATCAGCTCCAAGCCGGCCGATCCGCAGAACCCGCGGCTCGTACAGTTCGCCGAGGGGAAGGTCAAGGTCACGGGCACCCACCGCATGGTGAACGGCCTGCACACGATCGAGATCGAGACGGTCGAAGCGGCGAGCTGACCCATGCGTCATGCGCTGGGCGCCGCGCTGTGTCTCTGGGCGGCGTCCGCATGCCGCCCAACGGCGCCCAGCGGCCTCACCCTCCTGTTCTACCAGCGCTCACCCGCGGCCGCCCTGGGCGGCCGCTCGTGGGCTCCCGATCCCGACCACGCCCGCCTCCTCGGCTTCGACGGCCAGCTGCGCCTCGTCAAGACACTGGCAGGCGCCGGCCTCGCGATGCCGATGGCCGTGGCGCCGCTCGGGGACCGGCTCCTCGTGAGCGAGGAAACGGGCGACGGCGTCGTGCTGGACACCGCGGGCGCGCTGGTGCGCGAGTGGTCGAGCCCGTTCGCCGTCGCCCTGTACAGCGCCGCCGGAACGCGCGTCGTCGCCGTGCGCTCGCCCTATCGCGTGCCACCGCTCACACCCGAGCCCGCCGACGCCCCGTTGTTCCGGATCCTGGACACGCTGGGTCGGCCGCTCGAGGGGCTCGCCGCGATCCACATCCCGGCGACGCCGTTTCTCACGCAGATCACCAATGCCGGCGCGCTCGCCGCCGACGCGGGCGGCGCGGTGTACTTCGCCCCCCTGGTTCGCGACGAGATCGTGAAATACGACGCGAGTGGCACCCGGCGCTGGACCGCGACGCGCGGTCTCTATCGGACCGAAACCGACCCCGTGTATCTCCCCGCCAAGGGCCGCGAGCTGGGACTGGACGAGGCGCTCGTCAACGTGGCGCTGGCGCTCGGTCCTGATGGACGGCTCTACGCGCTCGGCGCCGAGGACTCCGCGGCGACCCGGTTGCGCGTAGACGTGCTCGATACCGCGACCGGCGCCATCCTGGAAACGCGGCGGCTCGGGCCCACCGAGACCGCCGTCGCCCTGGATGCGCACGGACGCCTCGTGACCTTCGACGCGGCCGCCCTCGCTCGCGGCGCCGATTCCGGCGAGCGGGAGGCGTTCGCGCCCGGGTTCGCCCTCCCCGACACGCTGGGCGACACGGTCACGCTGGCGCGCTTCGCCGGCAAAGTGACGCTGGTGGATTTCTGGGCCTCGTGGTGCGATCCGTGTCGCGTGGAGTTCCCCCACATGATCGCGCTGTACGACCGGTTCGCCCGCAAAGACTTCGAGATCGCGGCGATCTCCGACGACGTGGATCGCCGCAAGATGCTCGGCTTCGTGCGCGAATTTCACCCGCCCTTTCCGGTGCTCGTGGGTGGGGGGCGGATGAAGCAGCGGTACCACTATCGGGGGCTTCCCTACTCGGTGTTACTCGACCGGCGCGGCCGCGTGGTGGAGCGCTATTTCGGCTTCGGTGGTGCCGCCGAATTCGAGCGACTCGCGGCGACGATCACCCGTGAGATCGGCACCGGCCAGACCGCGCGGCGCCCCGTTCCTCCCGCGGTGCTGGTGGGCGCCGGCGACATCGCCGACTGCGACACGGACGGGGACGAGCGGACGGCGGCGCTGCTCGACAGCATCCCGGGAACCGTCTTCACCGCGGGCGACAACGCCTACTCGAGGGGCACGGCCGCCGAGTTCGCGCGCTGCTACGATCCAACCTGGGGGCGACACAAGAACCGCACCCGCCCGACGCTCGGCAATCACGATCGCCGCACCGACGACGGCGGGCCGTTCTTCGCCTACTTCGGGGCTCGGGCGGGTGCCGCCGGCCTCGGCTATTACAGTTACGACCTGGGCGCCTGGCACATCATCGCCCTCAACAGCGTCACCGACATGAAGGCCGGATCGCGCCAAGAGCAGTGGTTGCGCGCCGATCTCGCCGCGACGAGCGCGCGCTGCGTGCTGGCCTACTGGCACCATCCGCGCTTCAGCTCCGGCACCACACACGGCAGCCAACCCCAGACCGCGCCCTTGTGGCAGGCGTTGGCCGACTACGGAGCGGAGATCGTCGTCTCGGGCCACGAGCACAACTACGAGCGGTTCGCGCCACAATCGCCTTCAGGCCTGGCGGATCCCGCCAGCGGCATCCGAGAGTTCGTCGTCGGCACGGGCGGGGGGGATCACTACCGCCTCGGTCCGCCGATCGCAAACAGCGAGGTTCGCAACGGTGACACCTGGGGCGTGCTGAAATTCACCCTCTCGCCGGGCGCCTACGACTGGCGATTCATCCCCGTCGCCGGCGAGTCATTCAGCGATTCCGGCAGCGGCACGTGCCATTGACGAGCTATTCCTTGCGGGCGCCGTCTGGAGCGTAGGTCAGGTACCGGCTCTTCCCGCCGCCCTTGCGGGCCTCGACCTCATACAGGATGACCGTGCCGCGCGTTACCCGCTCGGCACCGACGAGCGTAGCGCCCGGCAGGTCGCGCTCGAGGGCCGCGCGCACCGCGGCGGGCACCGAGTCGGCCGGGATTACTTCCTCGATCTCGAGGACCTGCCCCGTCAGATCGTAGATGAGATCGCGCCGCGTCGGGCCGTCCTGACTTTCGATCTCATAGACGACCTTCCCCTCCCGGCGTTCCCGGCTCACGTTCAGAATCCTGGCGCCGGCGTACGCCTGGCGAAACGCCGCAGCGATCGCCGGTGGCAGACTGTCGGATCGCTGCGCGACTGCGGATCCGGGGCCGACCACGAGGAGCACCGCGAGCGCGACGATCACCATTCGACTGGACACGACGACCTCCGGTGTGCTGTTCGAGTTCCGGCGCCTAGGACTTCAACTTCTTCTGGACGGCGCTCAGGAGAAGGACACCCACGGCGACCAGCGTCGCGTCGACCGCGGTCGCCGGCGTGTCGAACATGCGGGCGTCGAAATACTCCTTCATCTGGAGCACCACGAACGCGACCACGCCGGTGGTTACCACCCGGGCGCCGACCTCGGCCCACGTCGCGGGGGCGTCGGCGTTGAGCCACTGCTTGAACGTCGCCATTAGGGCTTCCTCACTACCGCCTCCGTGGGCGGCTGTGTCGAATACCGGGACGGGCTCAACAGGAACTGGTCGAACCCGACGCCTTCCATCCCGGCCTGCAGGCGCACGGTGACCTCGCCGGCGGTCCGGAAGCGAATCATCGGGTCGGATGATTGCGGCTGCGCCGGGTCGCACCCTACCCACCGCCACCCCTGCTCCGCCGGCCCCTGCGCGGTCAAATAGCTGTCGGTTCCCGGCTTCAAGACCTCCTGGTTTTGCTGATCGACCGCTCCCGTCACCTGCACCCAGAACTTGTTCGCCTGCGACTTGCCTTTGGGAGCTCCCACCTTCATGTGAATCCAGCAGCGGTAGGGGAGGCCGCCGTGCACGCGCACGGTGAAGGTCACGTGCGGATCGTCCTCAGGCGGAGGATCGAGCTCGCCACCGGTATTGGGAGTTCCGATCATCCGGCCTCCCGGCGAGGCGGGATCGTTCCAGAAATCGAACTCCGACAGGGCGTGGTTCGTCAGGTCGGAGGCATACACGATCACGTCAGGCGCTCCCTGTGGCGGGTTCGCATTCCGTGACAGGCCCAACAGGCACCAGCCGAGGGCCACCCCTGCGAGCAATTGCAGACGCCGTTTCATGGCGATCCTCACCAGTTGATGGTCGCGTTGAGGCGCAGGCGCCGCTGCGAATTCCGGGCCACTCCAGGCGCCACCTCGAGCGGACGGTAGTGGTACAGCGTCGCGTTCAACAACAAGCCGGTGATCGGAACGGCTTCCACCGCCAGGGTGTGGAGCTCGTAGTTGGTCCCGAACGTGGTGTTGTCGTGGGAGAACGCCGCCAGCACGGCGTCGATCTCCGTCATCCCGTAGCCATAGCGATAGCGCAGGTCACCCGTACGCTGCGTCTTGCCGAGGTAGACGTCGGCCCCCCACCCGGAGTTCATGTCGGCGGCCCCGGAGTTGTGCACGTAGTCGCCCACCACGCGGAGCGGGAAGCGCTCTCCCAGCCCCGCGTAGTCGAGGGCGACGACGGCGTCGAGCAGGTCGAAGTCGGACAGGTACGCCGTCCCGCCCGCCGCGAGGCGGTTGCTCCGGGTATCGCCCGTGCCGGCGGCCGTGAGGCTGCGGATGCGGTAGTCGTAGTACGCGACCGACCCCGACAGCGTCCACGCCGCGCCGGCCGGGCTGCGGAGGGTGAGCTGGCCGCCCGCCATGTTGCTGCTCCGGTTGTTCGCCTGCTGGTCCACGATGAAATAGAGTCCGGTCAGCGTTCCCGTGAGCGATGCCGAGTTCCCCACCACGAGCCGTCCGGCGACGCCTTGCGGGTTGACGTCGCCGTCCCACACGAGCTCGGTGGACTGGAGCGGGTTGGTGAACTTGCCGCCGAGCGCGGCCCAGTGGGGACGGGTCACCTCGACAGACGCCAGGTCGAGACTGACGGCGAAGTCGTCGACGAACGAGCCGAGCGTGACGTCGGTCGAGTTAGGATCACCCGGGTCTCCCGTGGCGAGCCGCGCCCGGACCACGACGTCGCCCCGCAGCGGGTAGGTGACCCCGGCCCGCAGCCGGACGACCTCCTTTCCCAGCGCCAGGGTGCCGTTTCCCGCGCTGGTGTACTCGTAGCGCACCCGGAAATCGCCGTTGAAGCGGGGGGCCGCGGGCCCCTGGGACTGGCCGGACCCAACGCCAGGTGCCGCGAGGAACCCGAGCAGGATTGCGGCGCGCCGCAGCATCACGCCGCCGCGCCGCCGGCGTCGATCTCCCGGTGCCGGCGCTTGAAGACGAAGAAGATGATGAGTCCCAGCACGACCGGTCCCCCGATGGCATACGGGAGCACACCGCCCGGATTGAGCCGGGTGTACTTCGACACCATCAGATGAATGCCCGGGCTCGCAATCGGATGACTGGTGGCCTGCGGGCCCGCGGGCGCCGGGATGGCCACCATATAGACCATGTAGTTGCCGTCGAGAATCGCGTTGATCCTCCAGGCGAGCGTGGTCGATTGGCCGGGGGGGATCGGGTCCACGTACTGGGTCCGCTGCGGTGACCAGTCTTCCGGATCGACGACGTCTCCCGTCTTGCTCAGATTGACGATGTTCATCGCCACGATCATCGGCGCGGACGTCTCGGTCCCACTGTTGATCACCACCGTGTGGTATTCGACCGGCGTTCCCGCCCGGACGTCCTTGGTCTCCGCATCGATCGTCATGCTCAGCGAACTGACGGCGGGCGCTTGCGTCGGCTGCTGGCGCAGGGCCATCAGTGGTGCGGCGCCAAATGCCAGGGCGCACGCGATCCACATCGTGGCCCGGACCCCCGACCACTTCAGCCGGCGGACCTTCCCCGCCTCGAGGCGCAGGGCGGGACCGGCGTACCAGAACAGCAGCACGAACGTGAGCAGGGCGAACCCCACGGGAGAGAGCAGCCAGGACCAGGCTCTCTCGAGCGTCCAGTTGTTGACCAGGAGGGCGGCGAGGAAGAAGCGGGGCGCCGCCAGCGGGTTCACCGATTGGAAGAGGAGTCCCATAGTTCCGCCCTGGGCATGCCCAGTGAGTTGGGTGGGGAGGAGAAACACCACATACAGACACAGACTGACGAACAAGCTCGTCTTGTTCGAGTTGCACCAGAACCCCACGAACATCGACAATGCCGTGAAGGCGAACGTCAGCACGCATCCCAACCCCAGACCCCAGAGCACCGCGGGACCGAGGACATCGTCGCCCTGGGACAGCACTCGCATGTAGGGGATTGTGATGGCCAGGGCCACCGGCCCCGGTGACGCCGCCGCCAGGAACTTGCCGATGACGAGCTCTCGCCGGCTGGTCGGGGTCAGCAGCAGCGCCTCGAGCGTCGAGCGCTCCCGTTCGCCGCTC
>Ga0153915_10002074_pt1 | contig 18385 bp, 12 predicted proteins | sample Opewatmetagenome_2_FD_107003 | JGI IMG/M metagenome (GOLD analysis project Ga0153915, IMG submission 107003) | Freshwater wetland microbial communities from Ohio, USA - Open water 3 Core 3 Depth 3 metaG | ecosystem: Environmental > Aquatic > Freshwater > Wetlands | place: USA: Ohio, Lake Erie...
TATGGGACGCTTGTCTGCAAAGACGCGCAGATTAAGCATTTCTCGCGTTATGCTTTTGGGTACTAATTCACCACGTCACTACTCACGCTAGGGTTCAGGACGCAATCAAATGATACCAGTGAGAGAAAACGTCATCGATACCGAGATTCTTTCCCTGCTGAAGAACTACTGTGGTGAGAGGCTTGTCTCGAGATTCGTCGACGAACAGAAACGAATGCAGGTCGTTGAGCAACGCCTCTTGCGTCGAGGCACTCGACGTCTCCCAGCAAGCGCGACATCGGATGTCTCTCTTGAAGATGATGCCGTGTATGACCAACTGGTCACGATGTGCAAGCAGAATCTCAGCGAGTTTGAGTTTTCTGAGGCGTTGCTGGGCATCGGCGACTTGTTTAAGGATCACGGCGAACTGCAAAAGGCGGAGCAAACCTACAGTAACGTGATGCAGTACGCTCAGAAGACTGGACGCGTGGAGTTTGTCGCTGAAGCACTCCTGCGTCGAGGAGAGGTTTATTGCCGTCAAGGGCTCTGGAAGGAGTCAGAACGGGATCTCGGTGAGAGCCGCAGTCTTTTCCTCGAGTCCAACAATCGGACTGCTCTTGCAAAAGTGGAGAACCTTCGCGGTACCTGCTTTGCAGAACAAGGACATCTCAGGAGAGCCAGGTCGCACTATTCTAAGGCACTTCGTGAGTTTGAGGAGTCTGAGCAGAAAGTGTTGGTGGGAACCGTGTTGATGAATCTTGGAATCGTACACAACATTATGGGTGAATGGGACGTCGCAGTAAAGTTCTATCACAGCGCTCTCCTCTATTTCCAGAGTGCTGGAGATGCGAGACGGATTGCGGAGGTTCACCATAACGCAGGAATGTCATACGTCTCCAAGGGCGACTACGCGGAGGCGATCCGGGAGTTTGAGAATGGGCTTACGCTCTCGACGAGGATTCAGGATCCACGTCTCATCGGTCTTGGGCAGCTCGGAAAGGCGGTGGCGTACTTTCAATTGAAAGACTACACATATGCCCTTGCCTTCTGCAATCACTCGTTCGAGCAATTCAAGAAAACGAACGACCGCCTCAGCATAGCAGATGCCTACAAGGTCAAAGGGATGATCCTCAGAGAGATGAAGCAGTATGGCCTTGCGGAGGCGCATTTTCTGACAAGCATACGTATCAACGAGGAACGAGGGAGTCTCCTCAATTTGGGAGAGACATACTTCGAGCTCGGGATTCTGAAGAGGAAGCGCCGGCAACGCGAGGAAGCAAAGGACGCTCTTGAGAAATCATGCCGTCTCTTTGAGAAGGTCGGGGCGAGCACCAAACTTGCGGAAACACGGCAGACACTGGAGTCTCTAGGGAGGAGAGCAAAATGAAATTCAACGAACTCATCAAAGACAACGGATACAACGGGGCGAATGCTGTTGTTGAGGCGACCGCGAGCGACAAGCGGCTTCAAAGCCTTGAGACGATATTGAACGTCGTCCGGATGACGAACGCTTCGCTGGTGCTCTCCGACCTCCTGGATCTGGTGATTGACCAAGCTATTCGCATCACGAATGCGGAGCGTGGGTTTCTTATGCTTGCAAACGAGAACCGCGCTCTGCAGTTTGTGGTCGGGCGTGATCGCGATGGAAACCCTATTCATCCCGAGAACTTCCAAGTGAGCTCAAGCGTGCTCGAGGATGTTTTCGCAACTGGAGAGTCTATCTGTATCGAGAGCGCGTTGACGGACGAACGCTTTGAGCGCCGTGACAGTGTGCAAAACCTCGAGCTCGAGACAATCCTGTGCGCGCCCCTTGAAACCAACGAACAAACAATAGGTGTGATCTATGTTGACAGTCGCCACATCCAAGCGGTCGATAAGGAGGATGTCCTCTATCTGTTCGAAATCCTTGCTGGACAAGCGGCTATTGCTATCCAGAATGCTCGCCTGTATGAAGACTTGAAGAAGACGTATGAACAGCTAAAGCAGGCGAATGAGCAGATTATAAAGTCTGAGAAAATGGCACTGCGTGGAGAACTCGCGGCGGAGGTCAGTCATGAACTCAAAAACCTCATTGCAGTTATTCTCCTGCAACTCCATGCCCTCCACAAACGGATGAGCAATGGAGAAACCGAGCAATCGAACGACCTCGTTAGCCAGATCATTCAAAGCGTTCACAAGATCAACGGCTTCTCTGAAAATCTCCTTGTGCGCTCGAGTACTACACCGAAGATGAAAGCAGAGGATCTGAACAAGCTCGTTAATGATTTCGTGGCATTTATCAGTGTGCTTCCAAAATTCCGGTCGGCTAGGGTCGTAATGAAAGCCGACAAGACGCTCCCGAGGGTGAACGTAGACAAGGAGCAACTGCAGCAGGTGTTGCTCAACCTGGCAAACAACGCTGTCGAGTCCTACTCAGAAGCGACCGTCAGATTCAAGACGGAATACGATATCCTTAAAAACCTCGTGTGCCTCAGTGTTTCGGACAACGGAAAGGGTCTAGATCCAAGAATCAAGGGCAAGATCCTCGTTGAGAAAGTGACAACGAAGGAAAACGGTCACGGCTATGGCCTAAACATCTGTCGGAAGATCATCGAAAACCACGGTGGTCGGATCACAGTCGAGTCGGAGCCATGCAAGGGGACGACGTTCACGATGAAATTCCCAGCATCGTAAGAATTGTCGGAATCACTCACTCGCGAAGTCCAATGTCTTTTGGTGCTTTGCCCGAGGCAAGTGTAGGTTGTAGCGGGCATCTTCGTGGGCTTTGTTTCACTTTCACGTGGAGGGAGGCAGACTACTATTTCAGGTCTTGAGGCAGTAGGCGAACAAAAGTGAAGCCGTTTCGGACTCTTGTCATTCATCTGGAATAGATGGAGGTGACATCATGGGGGGAAAAGCGGCGTTAGTTCTCGTCGCAGGTTTCGCGATCATTTTGATGAGGATCGCTTACAATCTGAACAATCTGGAAACAAGTGCCGTGGAGAATGTGTCGATGTATCTTGAGAATACGGTTTCCCATAACTTAGCTCTGGCTGGGGCCAATGTTGCGCTCTCTATGGTATATCTGAATCCTAACTTACGTGGCGTTGTCACAGACCCATCCGTGTTCACATCTGGGCCCTTCGTCGGAGGCAAATATACAGCGCGAATGGATAGCATTGATCCTTCCCTGTTGCAGCTTCGAACGATCTCGACTTATGAAGGATTGCACGACACAGTCGATGTGAGCTTCAAGACACGACTGTCTCAGAGCTTTTCCATGTTCGCGTGGATGACCAACTTTGAGGGGAATGTCTTCTGGATCACAGGAGATACTGTCTGGGGTCGAATCCATTCGAACGGGATGATCCATGTGGACGGGAGTCCTGTGTTTTGGGAGAAGGTCACAACAGCGAAGCGGTTTGATCCCAGGCCGGGGAGGGGCACAAACCACGCCATCTTTAAGAACGGATACGAGACTGGAGTCGCAGAAATCTCCTTCCCCAACGATCTCTCCGAACTAATCGGGGCGTCCACCTACGGGGGCAAACGCTACACTTCGGAAATCTGGCTTACCCTGTCTCCTGGGAGTGGAGAGAACAACGATGGCATGGTTTACGTCAGAAGTAGCCCCACTGGGCCCATCATTGATTCAGTCAGCCTTGCAGATCCTTTGTTCAACGGAGTAATAGTCGGAAATCAACGTGTACACGTCGCCGGGACGCTCGACGGCAAGCTCACGATTGGATCAATGCAAGATGTTTACATCGAGGATAATGTCCTCTACGAACGCGATCCGATCTCTGGAGGTGGCGACGACCTCCTGGGGTTAGTCGCTGAACATAATGTCGTCGTGGCAGACAACACGGCGAATAACAACAACTGTGAAATCCATGCCGCCATTTTCAGCCGGTCATCCTCATTTACGGCGGAGAACTACAACACTCGGCCTGTTAGTGGCGAGCTCCGCCTACTGGGCAGTATTGTTCAGGACGAACGAGGCGCAGTTGGAACATTTGCTGGATCGAGGATCGTTAGTGGGTTCAGCAAGCGGTACCGGTACGACAACAGGCTAGCCAATCCGACCGTTCGGCCACCGCATTTTCCTGGCTTCTATACGCAGACACTCCAGATTTCTGGTTGGTGGGAGTCTTACCGTTTGCCAAAGTTCTGAGGTCGCGCGACGTAGGGGAGGCAAACGGTCGACAGCTTACAGAAGTAGCAAAAGGAGACGCAGGTGACGTCGACAGGCCAAGTCATACATATGATTTGCGCGTCTTGGTGGCAGGCAATGCAATGTGACGGACAACACTGAATGCAAAAACATGCGGACCGCGCCAGCGATCCGGCATCCGGAAGTAATTCAGGAACTGCTGTTTGATCAACTGTACTCCGGGAAAGATTGACGGCTGGGGAGGAGCCTCGGGTCAGTTACGGTCGTTTTCCGGTTGCAAGAAGGGGTTCCTCTTGCGTTCAAGCCCGATAGTGGTTGGTGGCCCGTGCCCCGGGTAAACGGTCACATCGTCTTCAAGCGTTAGCAGCTTCTCGCGGATTGAGTTTATCAGAGTGTCCCAATCTCCTCCTGGCAGGTCCACGCGCCCCACACTTCCTGCAAAGAGCGTATCCCCGGAGAAAAGGATCTTCTCATTTGGTTCATACAGGCAGATTCCACCCTCGGTATGCCCCGGTGTGAACAGCACTTTGAACTTAAGATTTCCCACCTCAACCACATCCCCCGATTCAAGGTACCTACCAGCCTTTGTCGGTGGAATCTCAAAGGGCAGGCGAAAGAAAACTGGTATCGGATTCTCGATTCGAGGCTCATCGAGTCTGTGGATTGCAATTGGAGCCATTGTCTGGAGCTGCAACGCCGAGTTGTCAGCGATGTGGTCCCAGTGGCCGTGGGTATTCACGAGGAGTTCTATTGTTAGGTTCAGACGGGTGGCAGCACCCAGAAATCTGGGTGTAGAATCTTTGGGTGCATCGACAACGATTGCTTTCCCGCTCTTCTCATCCCCAACAAGGTATCCAACCGTGAAGAACGGTCCACTCTCAACGGGTTCGATGATCATCGGTGCGGGTTGGCAGAAAAGAAAGAGAAATAGAGTTAGATGGTTCGATTGTCGTGAAGGAGTTGGACAAATTCCTCAACGCTGGACGGGGCTGTTCTCAACCCGATTGCTTTACTCATTCGACAAAGGATCGGAAGTCCGAGTCCGCTCGCTCTTAGAATCTCTCGAAGATCTGGTCGAGAAAGGAGATGGATCTTGTCTCCATGAAAAGTTACAGAGCCGTGATCCATCAAGATGACTGAATCACAGTACTGGAGTGAATAGTCGAGATCATGAGAAACGAGAATGACTGTCTTCCCTCTTTCTTTCAATCTTTCGAGTGCCTTGCCAAACAGGCATCTCTGCGTTACGTCGAAGCCAGCCGTTGGCTCATCAAACGCGACAACGGGAGTGTCCATCGCAATTGCGGAAGCTATCGTGAGCAGCTTTCGCTTCGAGGGATGAAGGTCATACGGATGAGTGTTAGCGTCCCCCTCGAGACTGAACATTCTCAAGGCCTCTCTCGCGAGAGCCTCGGGGTCTTGCTTCCCAAGGTTTCTTGGTCCAAACATCGCTTCCTCAACCACGCTTTTCGAAGAGATCTGGTCATCAGGGTTCTGGAAACTCAATGCAACAAACTGAGCAAGGAATGCGGCATCATGAAGTTTTGTGTTTGTTTCACCGACAAGAACTTCGCCCGAAGTGGGTTTCAGGATTCCGTTGAGGTGTTTGAGGAGTGTCGATTTCCCTGCCCCATTTTGACCTAGAAGGAGTACGCACCTTCCTCCAGCGATGGTCAGAGAAATCCCCTTTAAAGCATGAATGTCTCCGGCGTAGACATGATGAAGATCTTTTGTCCTCAAGTTCATCGGATGGTACCTAATGCTTTCAGCGCTTGACGATAGGTGTAAGGAAGTGTGCCAGCTGTTCGATTGCCTCGAGAGGCAATGTGGTAACAGACTTGTGTCCAGATCGGGGCACCAATGTCCTCTTCGAGAGACCCGATGCTGCTGAAGAATCGCTCAGCATGCCCGCTATACACTTTTTTCCCTTCCCGAAGGACAAGGAGACTGTCGATCAGCCCGGGCAGCAGTTCCATCCTCTGCTCAACGAGGAGTATTGTCTTTTTCCCCTTCAACTTGCTGAGAATAAGTCTCAGGTCGCGCACACCTTCCCCATCGAGCGAGGACGTGGGCTCATCAAGGATGAGGACTTGTGGATCCAGGGCGAGGACACATGCTAATGCGACACGCTGCATCTCGCCACCAGAGAGGGTCAATGGGTCTCGCTCTGCGAGGCTTTCAATTCCTAATTCCTCCATTACCGATTGTATCCGCTCAACGATCTCAGTGCGGCTAATGCCAAGATTCTCCATCGAGAAGGCAATCTCCTCTCTGACTGTTGGCTTGATCCCCGAGAGGAAGACTCCGCTGCTTTGAATCAGCAAGCCCACCTTCTTCATCATCAAATCCATTGGAGTTGAGAGAGCGTCCAGGCCCGCCGTTAAGACTCGGCCTTCTGTCTTTCCTCCTGAGAAGTAATGTGGAAGGACGGAGGTGATCGCATAGCACAGTGTCGATTTCCCCGCCTCGGAAGGACCGATGATCCCACAACACTCAAATTCATCGATGGAAAAACTCAGACGGTCGAGCGCCTTCTTGTTCGACGCTTTGTAGGAGAAAGAATAGTCTTCGACTGTAATTATCGGATGAGCCATTGCAGGAGTTTCCACAGGATGACGGTGGAAGTCCCAAGCAACAGAAGCAGGTTCGCAACTCGCTCGGTACCGGATTCTTTGAGTTCCACCAAGTATGATTTTGGCCCGTGAATTCCTAGGCCTCGGAGCTCGAGTGCAAGTCCTCGTTCCAAACTCTCAGACAGGTAGCTGAAAACAAGAGGGAGGAGCATCGGGAACAAAGCTTTCACACGCTTGAATGGATTCCCTTTCACGTCAAGTCCTCGTGAAGCTTGAGCGATGAAGATTTTTCCAATTTTCCTCCGCAGCGTTGTGACGAGCTGGAGCGAGTGGAGGAAGACAAACACAATTCGAGGGCTGGCTCCTTTCATCAACACTGCAGTCGCAAGAAGATGTGGAGGCGTCGTGACAAAGAAGAGTAACAGTGAGAGTGACATCACCGACAACCTGAGTGAGACTATGAGTCCGAAGTGGAAGCCGACTTCGTTCACCCTGAAACCAAATAATGATATCCATTTCTCGCTCTCTGGGTAGATAAGCACGTTGAGCAAGAGAACGAGGATCACTACGGGCAACACATAGCGCAGAAATCGCTTGAAGATACTCCTGCGCTGGCGTGTCAGGACGCACAGGATAAGGAGCAGACATGCAATGAACACCTGTGCTGTTACGTCAAGGAGGAAACACAGGACGACGGTTGATACGGTGAAATAGAGCTTCGTCAGAGGGTGGACGGGCCGCATCCCCTTGCTAGTCAGAAGATGGGAAGACATTCTCATAACGCGGGAAGCGAATGACGATTCGATGAGGGAGCTGTCTTACGATCACCCACGCAGCGGTGTAGGTGATGGCCTTGTCAAGCGGATCAGCGATCAAACCCTGGAGAAATGTGCTTAAGAGGATGCTTTTTCCTTCAGCTCGAAAAAACATAACGAGGAAGTCCATTCCACTAAGAGTGATGCCGCTGAACAAATACGCAGAGATTGGAGCCGACACCGCTGCAGCAAGAAGCCCCTGTATAACTCCCGCGGGAAGTGCAGTGTACCACTTTCGAAAGACACCGTGTCTTGCAACGATTCCCGTAAATGCGCCTATCACGATGACGGTCGGGATAAAGAACACCGACGGAGGACTGAACGTGATACTCCCGATTGTATTTGCGACTGAGCCGGCAATCACTGCTGCCCATGGACCACAAAGGACTGCCACAAGGACAGTCCCTATCGAATCGAGATAAACGGGAAGTTTGAGAAGTCCAGCAATCTGGCCCAGCGACAGGTTGAGGGCAGCACCGAACGCGATGAAAGGTATCGATACACCAGAGGTCTCTTTTCTTATTGAGGTTCTGAAACTTTCCAGGACGTTCTTCATTCAATCTGTGGAGTCTTTCTTTATTATAGAGATTTCGGACTAGAGAAGCAAGGAGTGTCGATCTGTGCTTGATGTTTCAGCAAATGTTCTTTAGATTTCTCCGCGAGAATTGTGATTGGCAACCGTTTCTATCACCCGCTGTGCTGATGAATCACGTGCTTCCTCCAGTTTCCAGATCAACAGACATTATGCAATCTTGAAAGGAGACAACCTACTTCTTAAGATTCTCACCGACCATCCGTGCATGGTACTGCCCAACTCCTGAAGGAATCCCTATGTTCACCAAGCGAATCACATTCATTATTCTTCTCATTCTCATGACAGACACCGCTCAAACCCAAACGTTAAAAAGCGATTACTTGCGCTATATCAAACAGGCCGCTGAACTGGGATGGAAAGAGTATCCGGAGGCCATCGACAAATGGAAGAAGAATATCAATCCGAGTGTCCTATGGGGATACGACGCACCTGCTCAGCCCATCTATTTGGCTAACGTGCTCGGCTTTCTCTATGAGGAAACGAAGGACAAGTCATACGCAGAGAAGGCTCGCGACATTCTTGCCTCGTATGGCGATCTGCGGGACGCGTACCCGAAGGATTACTGGAAGACGCGGATCGAATACCGAGATGGGCTTCCACCGCTGTCGAACTTTTTCTTCTTGCCTCCATACTCTCGCGCATATCTGCGCATCCGGGATAGTGGAGTTCTCGATGCAAAATCTCGCGAAAAGATCGAGAAGGATCTGGCATTGAGCCTGGATTTCATTTTCTTTTTTCCCGAATGGGGAGCCATGAATCGAGCAATGCTTCGGGCAGAAGGACTCTACTACGGTGCCCTAGCACTTCCTCAGCACCCACAGGCTTCGAAATGGAAGCAGATGGCAGAAACTCTGGCAAGCGATAATCTCAAGGAGTGGGAGATTGAGGATGCGACTGTTTATCATCCCGTCTGGCTGTATTCGCTTTTCTCGTATGCAGAAGCCAGTGGACACAATGAGGTCTTTGATTCGCCGATTGTGAAGTATTACATGGAGTATTATCTCAAGCTCTTGGCACCGCATGGGAACGTTGTCGATTTCGGAGACGCCAATTGGAATTCGGGCTGGGATCGGTTTGTGGCCGTCTATGAGAAGGCTGCCGCCGTGTATCGGAATCCGTACTATAAGTATGTTGCACGAGAGATGGTGAGACGTGCGGTGGAGCGACTTGCAAAGGAGCATGGAGAGTCTCCTCTCCAGACAGAGGACAACCGGTACAATATGCTTTGGGCTGGCACAGGCTTTGGCTCTACGCTCACAGACACGTATCGTTGGGCAGATGACTCCATCTTCCCTAAGAAGCCCACGTCGCTCAGTCAGGAAGTCCTCGAGGACGTTGTGGGGAAGAAAGTGGTGTTTCGTAATGGGTGGGAACCGACGAGCACGTTCATGCTACTAAACTACCGCGATGAGGGAGACGGAGGCTTGCTGCATCGAGATTATCTGCGGAACACGCTATCGGTGGAGGAGGAGAAGATGCACCATGGCCACTCAGACGAGAATAGCATCTGTCTTCTGATGAGTGGAGGTTCTGTCCTTCTTCACGATGGTGGATATCGGGACGGATTGCCGAGCGGACAGTGGGGTGCATATCGAGCAGACTATTACCACAACCGGATTGTCGCTCGAAAGAACAAGCGTGATGGGAAACAGGATACCTTTGAGTTCCTCCGAAACTCAGGTGCGTACCGAAAGGTCCGGACTCAGAAGATTGACTTTCTTAATCTGAAAGATGTCGATATGAGTCGGACACGTCTCATCGATCAAGAGTTGGGATATCAATGGGATAGAGTTGTCACATATGTGAAGGAGAAAGACTTCTTTGTCGTGGTCGACGGCATCAAAGCTCTGCGTAGCGACTATTTCACGTTCACGAATCTCTGGCACACGAAGAAAGTCCTGGCTCAAGGCAAGCAGTACTATGATTGTGTGGTTGATAGCATCGGAACAGAGCAGTTGCCTGATGGTAAGTCTCTCCTCGTTTACTTTCCTGAAACATCTGCGAAGGAGATAGGGACTTATCAAGAGAAAAGGCACTATCAACAAGAGACTGCTATCTACCAGACGATTTCAAGTCAGTACAAGACTGGGGACATGGAGTCTTTTGTCACGGTTCTCTTTCCTCATGCCCAGGGGCAGAACCTTGAAGAACTCATGCAGCAGTTCAGCGTCACGAAGGTGGATGAGTTTCCGCGGGCCGTCGGCATTGAGATTGACGATGGGAACAAGAAATCTGCGCTCTGCATCAAGCTCGATCTCGAGAGCGAGATCGCCAGTGAGAACATTCGTCCCCGCTATCTCTATGACCTTGGAAAGGTGAAGTATGGTGATTTTGAGACCGATGCGTACTATCTCTTTACGGTGACTTCAGGGAAAGAAGTGCGCTACTCTGCCGCCACGATGACGAAAGTCCTGTACAAGGGGCAAGCACTGATGGAAGCGTTGCCGAATACATTTGGCTTGCAGCTTGACGGAGCTCCCGACCGAATTGGGTACTCGAAGTGGAGATACTGGGAAGACACTGTGAGAGTGAGGGAATAAGCCATTCCTCCTCCATAACCGTTCCGTTGGAATAGTCACGTGGTGACTCAGTTTGCGATTGCGTGCACTTATGCTTATATTTGGTTCGCCGGATGAGATGTTTGGGGTCGTAGTTCAGTCCCGATCTAACCGAACTTAGCAGGCGTGAGCGCAGCTAGGTTCCTCGTTAGATCGAGGATCCCGCAGAGCGAAGCGATGCGGGACTGGCTGGTCCCGTTCCGACATTCCGATGAGATTGGAATAAGTCGGAACGAGGATCCCGATTCCGTAAGTCTGGAATCGAGAAACGCCTGCTGAATTGTGGAGCAGTAAGAAGATCGGGGTCGTAGTTCAGCTGGCTAGAACGCCTGCCTGTCACGCAGGAGGTCGCGGGTTCGAGTCCCGTCGACCCCGCTTTTGATGAATACGCTAACCCGTTGATTTCCCTGCAAGACTTTTTCTCCCGCCAGATAAGAATTCAGTTTCAAGACAAAGAAAATTGACCACCTGCGTTCTCGGCAGGCGGCCAGGACTCTCATTGGTATCCCGTCAGGTCGAATGGTCTTCTCAATGTACTCTCCGCCGTGTGCGTCGCAAGCATGCTTGGTTGAATTTGCCTTGAGCGTTTTGTACATTCCGTTGCATCGCGTACTGATTCTTCCCTAGAACTCTCCTTCATAATCCTGCTCGTTCTAGACATTCTGGCCATCGACTTGCCAAAATGGAGAAAGAAAAGAAATCTCTGAAACCTGCAGCCTTTGCGTTCGGGGCTATCGTCCTCACGCTTATAGTGCTGAAACTCTTTGGTCTCCACCTTCCACCATTCTCCACTTCAGATGAAAGCAAGGTTGTGAAAGTACATTACGTCGACAACATTTCTCCTGCCCATAAGCGTGCAATTGACTTGTTTAACTCTCGCAATAAAGGAAGGATTGAAGTTGTACCGGTGAATCTGCCATTTGAAAAATTCACGACGAATGAGCGGAAGGAGCTGCTCGCGAGGTCACTACGGAGCAAGAGCGATGGAATTGATATCTTCGCTTTGGATCAAATCTGGGTCCCTCGATTTGTGAAATGGGGAGAACCACTGGACGGATCTGTCACGGAAAAGGAGCGACGGATTCTTCTGAACTACGCCTTGGAAACGTGTACCCATGATAGTGTCCTTATTTCGTTGCCACTCTATCTCGATATTGGAGTGTTGTACTATCGTCGCGATCTCCTGCGAAGCATCCCGGACGCCCAGGATCTGGAAGAAAAGTTGAGAGGTTCTATAACATGGGAGGAATTGATACAGTTGCACGCCCGAGCGAATCAAAGAAAGAATCCGTTTTATCTTTTTCAGGGAAGCAGCTACGAAGGTCTCACGTGTAATTTCTTTGAGTTCTTGGCTGCCCAGGACGAGAGTTTTTCTTCAAGGCACGCGATCGATCTGGATTCACCAGCTGCTCGTTCTGCACTCCAGTTCATGGTTGATTTGGTAAATAAGCACCATCTGAGCCCGAAAAGCGTCACGGAGTTTGACGAACAAAGGAGCTACAACGTGATGCTGGAGCAGGATGGCTTCTTTCTTCGAGGCTGGCCAGGCTTTATCGAAGAACGGAAAAGAACTTTTTCCGATACAAGCAAGCTGAATAGCATTGGACAGGCCGCACTGCCGCATTTCAAGGGGAAGAAGCCGGTGTCAGTTTTTGGGGGTTGGAATCTGATGATCTCAAAATACTCTTTGAAGAAGTCGGCGGCACTTGAATTCGTCCGATTCTTGGAGACCGAGGAGATCCAAAAACTGTTGTTTGAGGTCAGTGGCTTCATCCCAATAAATAACGATGTGTATAACGACTCACAGTACCTAGCGCAACATCCCGATCTCGCATACTTTCGAAAACTTCTTGATCACGGCTTCCACCGTCCGGCACTGGAAGAATATACAAAGGTGTCCGACATCATATCCCACTATGTGCGCTTGGCAATTAAAGAAGAAATGACTGTTCCAGACGCCCTTGAACAGGCATCCCGCATGATCCAATCGAATGAAATTCTCATCAAGTAGGTAGATATATGAAACGGAGATTTTTTCAGCTCGCAGAAAAGTTTAAGAAACACCAGTTTGAGGTCACGCACCTCACTGTTCTTTTTGCTATCCTCATTGCTTTTCAATTGATCGCCTCTTTTGTCCATAAGAATTCACTCCAAGGCATCATGGTAAAGGCGCAAGAGTGGTATCAGCAAGTTTCGGCTGAACGTCTGGCCACACTTACCGCTACTTCGCTGGAGCTTTTGCTGGAGACACAGAGTCAAGAGAAAATGTTGACCGAAGGGCAAACCAGGAAGACAATCCAGGACTTCAACATCATACTCAGTCAGCAGCTCCTGCAACAGAATGTCCAAGAGCTTTGCATTCTGGTCTCCAGAGACACATCGGTGTACGCGATCGATAATGGCCAAGCTCTTTATTCCTATGCCTTCAAGAACGTAAAGGATGCTTATGAGTCCCAGAGCCCACATATGGAAACAATCCGATTGTACCGGGGGCTACGGGACAACATTCGCAAGACTGAGCAAATCTACACCGTGATGGAAGGAAAACAGACCTTCCATGTCTTTGTTCCGTTTATGCCGCGAGGAGAGTATGTTGGTGCCCTCTCCATGAAGACCACACCAGATTTTTCCTTCATAAGCAATGACTTGATAGCCAGCTATGACGAAACTGCTCTCGCCTACTCGGCTTTGATTCTTTTTGGACTGCTCGCGATGTACTATATTTCCTCCTACACTCTGAAGGAGCGCAATAAAGCACAGCAGTTGCTTTTCGAAGAGCAGAAGAGACATCTTACTGAACAAATTGCCCATGAAAAGGAAGCGCTGTTTGCCAAAAGGATTTACCATACGCACCACAAGGCGGAGAAAGTGATGGGATTTATCAAAGAGGATCTTCGCACTTTAACAGCAAGGAATATTGATGACGTCCGATACCGGATCAATAAGTATTCGAATTTCATCGCTCGGGTCATCTATGACATGAAGTGGTATGACCCGCCCGTTCAGACCATTCGCGGTCCTCTTTTCCATACAGATATCAACGATGTTATTCGTTTCATGGTCGAGAACATCTTCCGGCGGGTATCGGGTAACTCGGATAGAGTGAAATTTCAGCTGGAGCTCGACGGTCGCGTCCCTCAAGTTCAAGTGAATGAGTTCGTTGTGTGGGAAGCTCTTGAGCCTATTATTCAAAACTGCCTGGATCATGCCGGCGTGCGAGACCTCCTTGTGACGATAAAGACTGAGCATGAGCCCTTGGATCTCTCTTCTCGAATTATCATACGGGATAATGGGAAAGGGATCGCACGTCATCTTCTTGAGGTGGATGAAAAGGGGAGAAAGAAATTGTTTCGAGAGAATGCCAGCGCGGGTAAGAATCAGGGTGAGCATTCTGGCTACGGGTGCTACATTGCCTACGAGATTGCCAAGGAGCGGTGTGGCTGGGAACTCGATGCGGAGAACCTTCCAGACGGTGGTTCTCAATTCGTTTTCACAATACGGCATAATAGTTAGGAGAACCTTTATGTTCGAAGAGAGCCTTATCGAACTCTTGTTAATTGAGGATGAGGACTTTGACGTGCGGCGCATCAGGAATACGATACGCCCATTCAATGATCGCATTCATATCAGGGATGCCGTCCCAGATGGAACGAGTGCACTGGAATTGTTAAGGAGTGATCCGAAACAATACGATGTTATCATCATGGATTTTCAGATTTCGGGACCTTTGAAAGGAGAGAACCTAATCCGAGCGATCAAGCAGGTCGATCCTTCGCTACAGATCATTGTGGTTACTAAGATGACGGCGAATTTTACCGACTTTGATTTCGCTAATAATCTTGTCAAAGCAGGAGCTTTCTGGTATTGCACAAAGTATCCGGGAGACATCGAGGGCCTCATTTACCAGCCGACTGATTTCATCCTGAGTATTTTCAATGCATCGGAGAAGAAGCGGCTGGAAAAAGATCGGGAGCGATCGACGAAGAGGCTGCAGAGAAACATCAACAGAATCTTGGCAGAGAAGCGACTCATCGGAAAATCTCCTGCAATCCGGCGCGTTCGAGAAGGGATTGAGAAGTGTGCACAAACGAACGTTAACGTGCTCATCTCCGGACCCTCAGGATCAGGGAAAGAACTCGTTGCTTCTAACATTCATTACACAAGCCCAAGAAAATTTGAGAATCTTGTTCCGGTCAACTGTGGAACTCTGCCCAATGAACTGATCGAGAGTGAGCTCTTCGGTTACGAAAAAGGTGCTTTCACGGGAGCGACGCAAAGAAAACTCGGCCTGTTTGAGGTAGCGAATGGGGGTACGTTGCTCATGGATGAGATTGGAGAACTGCCCCTCTCTGCTCAGGTGAAACTTTTAAGAGTAATTGAGGACGGAGAAATTGAGAAGATCGGTCGGACTGAAAAAATCAGAGTCGATGTTAGAGTCATTGCTGCCACCAATGAGAATCTGCAGCAACAGGTCAAGGAAAAGAGGTTTCGCGAGGATTTGTTCTACAGGCTGAATGTTGTACCGATCTACGTTCCACCGCTGCGGGAAAGACCGGAAGACATTCTCGACCTTTTTGATCACTTTCTGGAGACATTCAGTGCAGATATGGGAAAGGGGAAGCCCAAGGTTGATGAGGAAGTCCTTGTCACTCTCGCCAGATACTCTTGGCCGGGAAATGTTCGAGAACTTAAGAATGTTGTGCAGCGGCTATTGTTGAGCGAAGAGGAAGAGATTAATGAGTGGAGAATCAAAGATGCGTTACGGATGAAGGCGCTCATGTCTCTTGAAGGGGATGGTCGGATCCTTGACTTTGGCAGAGGCGACGAGATCATACCTTGGAGACAAATGGAACGGCTGTTCCGCGAAAAGTACTTCGTCTTTGTCCGTGAGCATTCCGGGTCCGATGCCGAGGCAGCGAAAAAGCTGGGGTTAGCTCCTCCGAACTACCACCACATGTGCAAAGAGATGGGCCTTAAGTAGGGAAGCCACCTCCCCGCCGGGTCTTCTAACCAATCGCCCCCCCATTAGCGTTACTAGAATCAGGAAGACTCGTTATGATTTCCATAATCAAGGGAAATGTTTCCCCGCAAAGGAACCATCGAGCCTCGGTTTTTAGTCTGGCACGCCTGTTGCGCAGGGGTAACGATGCATGCTGGGCTCAGTTTGATCGGCATCAACCTCATTATTGTTTATCTTGCACTGTAGCTGTCGTTGGGCTTCGCCATTTGTTTGCGGAAGACAGGCAACCCGAAGACTACCTCGTTGGAGGGAAAGGGCCGAACCATTGGCTTTCGGGCTTTCATTGGTACTGGGTAACTTTCTCCGTTCTCAAATCATCCTGTTGCTGCTTGCCTCCTCACAGTCACGCTGGATTGCCGTAGCTGCATCGAAAGTTGTGGTGATGCTTCCATGTTGCCCGAGTTTCCCATAATCGGCAAATGCAGATTTCCCGAATACCTGGAGTGACGAGGTTTCTGACTTGTATGTAACTGGTCTAGTGTCGCAATTCACTTCTGGTTCTCACTTGCTATGCTGTACGGGAGAGGGTTTATCTTGAGCGTTCGACTCGAGGCCACAAGCCGATTCAGCAGGCTTTTTCTCATACTCTACAATCATGCATCTATTGATTCATATTCGCTCTGACACTTTTTAAGGAGACCTAAACATGCAGAGGATAAGACTTCAACCATTCACACCTCAGCACCAACTCATGAGGTGGTTTACGAAAACCGGGTGTCTGCTTCTTCTCTCCCTTGTGTGTGCTGCATCCACAGCCAACTCGCAGCGGCTTATCTACGGGTTCGAGACGGCTGCCAAGGACACTTTCTTCCAGACGTACCCGACGAGCGGAGGCTTGGGAACCGGCACAGGCTTCAACATATTGACAGATGTAACGACTCCCACTCCTTTGGAAGGCACGCACGCGATGCAATACGAGTGGAAGGTGGACGGCATCCAGTCGTGGGGCGGATTCGTTCAGGCAATGCACTTGAATCCCGTAACCAGCAGGACGTACCTCGATCTGGCTGCGGCGGAGACATTGCGCGTGTGGTACAATAATATAGTACCATCGACAGCGGCTGGACTCCTGTACATGAGGTTTAAGCTCCATGAGGCAGGAGGCCAGGCGAATTATTGGGATAATCAGGCGGATCACGAAGATTGGTACTTCCAGGCGCCCTTAGGGTTTTACGACGCGACGCCCGGATGGAAGCAACTCCTGATTCCTCTCGTTGATCGTGGCGCCGTTAACCCCGACAGCACTGGTTTCTCACTTCCAGGCTGGAGCGGAACGCCGAATAACAGCAAACTCGATTTGGATAAGATTATTGGTTGGAGCATCGAAGTTAATACTGACGTTCAGGGTACACTGGCGACCGGCACGTGTGTATGGGACAAACTTGAAGCACTCGGCGCTCGGCTGGTTCCTTTCGTCATTTTCAATGGCAAAGATTACCCAGCGAATATCGTCAACAAGTGGTCTTGGGGTGAATCAAGCATTGCCGTCGAGACCGGCGCTGGCCCATCGCCAAAACAGAACGCTATCAAATGGACTCAAGGTAACCAGTATGGAAACGGGTGGACAGGCTGGGGCGTGGATATATCACCACCGTTCAATCTTGCAGGGGGTTGGACGAAGGATAGCCTGAAACTCAAGTTGAAAGCGGAGTCCGGCGTCGGTCCATTGAGGGCACAGTTCGAAAGTGGCGCCAACGGCAAGAAGGGAATAGTGTTTACTCCTACCGCCGACAATCAATGGCACAGTTATTCATTAGCCTTGAATGAATTTGTGTTGCAAGACAGTACGACAAATTTCGATTCCAGCGCCATCATAGTATTTGGACTGATGGCTGAAGCATCCGGTGTAGCCGGCAAGGTGGTCTATGTTACTGATCTCTGGACAGGCAATCCGTCCATCGACGTTATTCCTCCGGATGCCCCCAAGAATCTCGCGGCGGCTGGCGGTGGCTTTGTCAACTTGCTTACTTGGGACGCCGTTCCGGACGAACCAGATGTTCTTTACAACGTCTATCTCAGTGAGAAGGCATGGACAGATATCGACGATCCGACCGTTGAAGATCTTCCACCATACAATCTCCCTTCGACGCTGGCGACTCATATTCTCCGTGCACCGAATACTGACCAAAACATCACCTTGTACTACGGCGTTGTTGCGAAGGACGCGGCCGGCAACTTGAGCAATCCGACCACTATGGGAACGCCCGTAACGACCTTAGCAAAAGGAGTGCCGACGTTCTCACTGACTCCGCCCGCGCCTTTTGTTGCCGATGGCGATCTCAAGGAATGGGCGTCGATCAAGCCATTCGAGCTTTCGCTAGAGAAAGCAACAGCTCATGTGAATCCGAATGGCAAAATTGACGGTGACAACGATGTCTCTGCCAAGGCGTACCTGGCTGTTGATAAAGACAACCTCTATGTAGCGTTCGACGTTGTTGACGACATGGTGAAGGTAGATACGTCGGCGGCGGTGAACGACTGGGAGCAAGATTGTCCTGACATGTTTATCGGCACGTATGACTGGCGGGGCAAGCACCATAGCGGCTATGCCGGCGGTTCGACTCCTGACTACCATCTGCGATTTTCCCAACATAGAGTTCGGATTGACAATGGTGGCGTGGTGCTGTTGCTTCCAGGCACGAACTACGCATGGAAAGAGAAGCTATTAACATCCGGCTACACAGTTGAGGCA
>Ga0153915_10002075_pt1 | contig 18383 bp, 13 predicted proteins | sample Opewatmetagenome_2_FD_107003 | JGI IMG/M metagenome (GOLD analysis project Ga0153915, IMG submission 107003) | Freshwater wetland microbial communities from Ohio, USA - Open water 3 Core 3 Depth 3 metaG | ecosystem: Environmental > Aquatic > Freshwater > Wetlands | place: USA: Ohio, Lake Erie...
CCCTGTGCCGACCTTATCATTTCTAATAAAATCCCAAAAATTGTTGTCGGAACAGGGGACACCAGTGATAAGGTTTCCGGAAAAGGACTATCAAAGCTGCGCTCAGCGGGTATTGAAGTAATTAAAGGTGTGGCTGAAGCCGAGTCCAGAAGGATCAACAGGAGGTTCTTTACGTTTCACGAAAAGAAAAGGCCCTATATCACACTTAAATGGGCTCAAAGCTCCGATGGATTCATTGACGTTGTGAGAGAGGAAGGCTCAGGCACTGGAACCAATTGGATCACCGGTAAACCTGAAAGGATACTTGTGCACAGATGGAGAGCATCTGAGCAGGCTATCCTTGTGGGGGCTGAGACAGTAAGAATTGATAATCCCAGGCTTAATGTAAGGGAATGGAAAGGCAATAATCCTGTCAGGATAATTCTTAGCGGTTCCGGATCTTTGCCTTCAGATCTGGCAATTAATAAATCTATTGGATCAACAATTGTTTTTACATTTTATCCTGAGAAAATTAATATGCCAGGTTCGGTGGTAGTAAAGCTAAGTAACCATGAAACATCAGCTCCTCAGATCTCAGATTACCTTTTCAGGTGGGGAATTCAGTCTTTGTTTATTGAAGGCGGCGCTCAGGTGCTCAGTCATTTTATAAAATCAGGCTACTGGGATGAGGCAAGGATCTTTACCGGGAACGGGACTTTTAAAAACGGCGTTAAAACTCCGGAAATCCAGGGGAAACTATTTTCCAGCACAAAATTCAGCAACAGCTCACTTGAAATCCTGGTTAATGCCTGATAAAACCTCAGATAACCGTTAAACCATGAAGTACTCGGAGTTACACTGAGTGTCACACTGATTCTTGGAGTAAGAACAGGGCTACTCTGTGCAAACTCCGTATAACCCTGTAGTTAATGGATTTCATTTCTAGATTTTCGCAATCTTTCGGGGGTCATCGATCCATCCCTTGTCGCTGGATAGAGCGATCAGAACTTCTTTCGGAGTAGCAGCAATTTCCCACATGCCTTTATGTTCATACCTGAGGAACTTACCTGCTACCATATGATCAAGGAAATCGATGAACGATTTGTAAAAGTTGAGGGTGTTAAGAATGATCACCGGGCCTTTAAATAGTCCAAGTTGTTTCAGGGTTATTGCTTCGGTCAGCTCTTCCAGGGTACCAATGCCGCCTGGCAATGCAACTACAGCGTCTGCCCTGGCAAACATATTTCTTTTCCTTTCGCCCATATCGGATGTGATGATCATATCCTGAACGTGGGGATGTCCCCATCCCTCATCGTTCATAAATGACGGTATGACACCGGTGATTGATCCTCCATTCTCCATGACAGCATCCGCCAGGTTCCCCATCAGGCCAATACCACCGCCTCCATATATCACATTTATTTTTGACCTGGCAAATAGTAATCCAAGTTCCGTAGCAGCTTCGGCATACTTTTTATCTATCCGGCTGCTGGAGGCAGCAAAAACGCAGACTGTCATAGAGCAATCCGCCGGGACTATTGAAGCAGATTATTTAGTTTATTGATGAAATTAATTTTCGGGACTGCACCAACCTGTTTGTCAGCAACTTTCCCATCCTTAAAAAAAAGAACTGTTGGAATGTTTCTTATTCCAAACTTTGCAACAACTGCAGGGCTGTTGTCTACATCGCATTTAGCGACGACCGCCTTGCCAGAGTATTCCTTTGATATTTCTTCAAGAGCCGGTGAAATCATTCTGCACGGTCCACACCATTCTGCCCAGAAATCGACTAATACCGGTTTGTCGGATTTTAGAACAAGCTCTTCAAAGTTTATATCATTTACCTCTAATGCCATATACTTTCTTTAATTTAGGGATTGTAAATCTTTTAACGGGTGCAAATATAACTAATTAACTTTATATTCGATGCCTGGAAAATCCTCAAGAAAGGAAATTAATTCATTGTTAAGTCTCACCCTTAAAGATCTTGAAAACATCGAAAGTGATATTTTATCATCAGGATCGTAGAACAGGAATTTTAGTTCAGTTTCACCCCTGTTATCCTTTACAAGTTCCATCAGTTCATTTAACATCTCCTTGTTTATGTTTTCCGGATTGATTTTAATAGTGACCGACTTTATCAGTTCATCTTTGACACTTGACAGGAGGTTGATAGTTTTGATGTGGAACTCAAGTTCCTCCTCCTTGTATTTCCTCTTCTGTACCCTTCCCCTGACAAGCAGATAATAGCCGATAATAAAGAATTTACTGAATTCAAGATATTCTTTGTCAAACATTATAAATCTGAATGAGTCGGTGTAATCCTGAAGAGTGAAAGATCCGTATGGCTTGCCATTCTTACCTATTCCGTTTTTTGTATCGATTACCATTCCGGCGACAATCACATCCCTCTCATAAAAATCGCCGAGGTTTTGCAAATCAGCAAGTGTGGCGGTAGCAAACGTGTTAATCTCGAGCTTGAAATCATCAAGAGGATGGGAGGAGAGATATATGCCGATCACTTCTTTTTCCCTGTTCAGCTTTTCGAGCTTTGGCCAATCAGGACACTGAACTGGTTCGGGCTTAATAATGTCAAACCCGCCGCTGCCACCGAACAGAGTCTGCTGGCTTGAATTCCTGACAGCCTTGACGTTATTTCCGTACCTGATAAGGTACTCGATAAAACTTATTCCCCTGGTATCAATTGAGAAATACTGAGCTCTTGATATATCGGAGAAACAATCAAACGCACCTGCAACTGCCATAGCCTCAAGATTTTTTTTATTCAGTGCATTCAGGTTCACCCTTTCGAAAAGATCATAAATACTTTTGTAAGTACCATCCTTTTCCCTCTCTTCAATCAGCTGCAGCACAGCGCTTTCGCCTACTCCTTTTATTGCTCCCAGACCGAAACGAATATTCCCGTCCCTGTTAACAGTGAACTTAACATTACTTTCATTTACGTCAGGTCCCAGCACTTCCATTCCCATTCTCCTGGTCTCATCCATGAATGTTGTAATTTTTTTGATATCACTGATGTTTCGGCTGAGGACGGCTGCCATATATTCTGCCGGGTAATGAGCCTTCAGGTAACCAGTCTGAAATGCCACAAGGGCATAACAGGTGGAATGCGATTTATTGAATGCGTACTGGGCAAAAGCTTCCCAGTCGGACCAGATCTTGTTTACAATATTTTCGTCATATCCTTTCTTTCTGCACCCCTCAATGAATTTCAGGTTCATCTCATCCATTATCGACTTTTTCTTTTTCCCCATGGCTTTTCGCAGCGAATCAGCCTCCCCTTTTGTAAACCCTGCAAGTTCCTGGGAAAGTAGCATTACCTGTTCCTGGTAAACCGTAATACCGTAAGAGTCATTCAGATATTTTTCCATAACCGGGAGAGGATAGTCAATAGTTTCTGTCCCGTGCTTCCTTCTGATGAATTTCGGGATATATTCCATTGGCCCTGGCCGGTACAGGGCGTTCATGGCGATCAGATCTTCAAACCGATTGGGTTTAAGGTCGCGGAGATAGCGCTTCATTCCTGTTGATTCAAACTGGAAGATACCTGTCGTTTCACCGTTGCTGAAAAGCTCAAAAGTCTTTTTGTCATCAAGAAGAAGATGTTCGATGTCAATTTCAACACCTTTTGATCTCTTAATGTTTTCTACGGCATCCTTGATTATTGACAGCGTCTTAAGTCCGAGGAAATCCATTTTAAGCAGACCAACAGAACCCACCTGACTACCGTCATACTGTGTTGCATACAGATCGGTATCTTTTGCCGTGCAAAGCGGGATGTAGTTGTCAAGAGATTCTTTGCCAATAATAATGCCACATGCATGGATCCCGGTCTGCCTTACTGAACCCTCAAGTACTTCTGCATACTTAAGCGTCTGGGCAATAAGTTTATTTGATGAATTCCTTTCCTTTGCCAGCTCAGGAACCTCTGTATAGGCTTCCGTAAGGGTCACCCCGGGCCGTTCCGGCACCATTTTGGCCAGCCGGTCGGCATCAGCCAGCGGAAGCTTCTGTACCCTGGCAACATCCCTTATTGCCAGTTTTGCTGCCATTGTGCCGAAAGTGATAATATGAGCAACTTTATCGTGCCCATATTTGTTTACCACATATTTTAATACATCCTCCCGCCCGTCTTCATCAAAATCAATATCAATATCCGGCATTGAAATACGGTCGAGGTTCAGGAACCTTTCAAAGAGGAGCCCATACTTAATGGGATCGATATCGGTTATCCTGAGGCAAAATGCTACAGCTGAGCCTGCTGCTGAACCTCTTCCCGGGCCAACTGAAACGTCCATCTCCCTGGCCGCCCTAAGAAAATCCTGAACAATCAGGAAATATCACGGAAATCCCATTTTGGCAATGGTATCAAGCTCAAAATCAATACGTTCCCTCTGCTCGTCGGTCAGTGTTCCCCACCTTTCTTTTGCACCCTGGTATGTCAGATCTCTCAGGTACTTATCCTTGTCGGTATAGCCTTCAGGCAATTCAAAATCAGGCATAATGGGATCATGATCAAGCTTATATTTTTCGATCTTTGCCACCAGTTCACTTACATTGTCGACCGCTTCAGGGATATCGCTGAAAATAATCCTCATCTCTTCCTCACTCTTTAAATACTCCTGCCTGGAGTACCTCAGCCTGTCAGGGTCATCGATATCCTTAGCGGTGTTTATGCATATAAGTCTGTCATGGGCTTCAGCATCCTCAGCATTAATAAAATGTACATCATTTGTGGCGATAATTTTGACACTAAACTTTGCGGATAACTTTCGGAATGCCTCTATAACTTTTTGCTGAAGAGGGAATGCTGTCCTGTCAGCCTCAGGGTCGTTTGTCTCATGTCTTTGTATCTCCAGATAAAAATCATCCCCGAAAAGTTCCTGGTAACTCTTCAGAGCTTCTTCGGCTCCTGCCATTGTACCGTATAGAATTTCATTCTGGATCTCCCCGGCAAGGCAGGCAGAAGAGGCAATCAATCCATCTTTATACCTGGACAGCAGCTCCTTATCTATTCGCGGTTTATAATAAAAGCCCTTGATCCATGCAAGTGAAACAAGCTTTACCAGGTTCTTGTACCCGGTCATATTTTTCGCAAGGAGTATCAAATGATCCCCCGACCGGTCCTCTTTCCCTGTCATTTCGGCTATTGATCGTTTTGCCACATAAATCTCACAACCGATTACAGGTTTGATGCCCTTTTTAAGGGCACAGGCATGGAACTCTTTTACTCCAAACATATTACCATGGTCCGTAATTGCGACGGCTTCCATCCCCATGGATTTTACCTTGTCGATCAGATGGGTAATATTTGAAGCTCCATCAAGGATAGAGTATTGAGTATGAACATGCAGGTGCGAAAAAGAAGTCATAAGATTTGAAATATTATATAAAGCCGGAACACAAAAATAGGGAAAAACGGGCAATTAAGAACTGGTTAAGCCGAATGAGATATTAACTTTAAATCATTTAAAATATCACGGAAAAAGTAAAATATTGACATTCATTTCTGAATTTAAGTTATACTTTTGCTTTAATATGCTTCAAAAGCATTATGGACAGTAAAAGGAATTGAAGAATTCCGGACATTTATTAATTACCTAAACCAAAAGTTATGAAAAAACTTCTGTTGTTATTTTTTGTGCTCTGCGGTTTTTTGCTGCCTTTGGCCAGCCAGCAAAAAACAATTACCGGCACAGTTACCAGTTCGGAAGATAATCTTCCAATGGTCGGGGTAACTGTTCTGGTTAAAGGAACTACTGTTGGAGTAGTTACCGATACGAATGGAAGGTATCAGATTAATGCTCCTGAAGGTTCTGCTCTGGAGTTCCGTTATGTCGGAATGAAAACTCAGGAGATTACGGTTGGCCAGGCAATTGTTTATAATGTTGTCATGCAGCTTGAGTCAATCGGGCTCGATGAAATTGTTGTTGTCGGGTACGGGACCCAGATCAAATCAAAAGTATCAAGCAGCATCTCAAAGATTGACGGGACTTCTTTGCAGAATATGCCGGTTGCTTCTGTCGAGCTTGCCCTGCAGGGTAAAAGTGCCGGCGTTTATGTTGAGTCGCTGAACGGAAAAGCTACCGGTTCGGCCAGGATGAGGATCAGGGGATCATCATCGGTAACTGCCAGTAATGAACCATTGTATGTCGTAGACGGGATTCCACTCTCAACGGAAACCCTCAACCAGTCAGGTGCTGCAATTAATCCTCTTTCAACATTTAACTTTAATGATGTCGAATCAGTTGAAATTCTGAAGGATGCCGCATCAGCAGCAATATTCGGATCAAGGGGAGCAAACGGCGTTATTCTTATTACTACAAAAAAAGGAATCAGCGGCGAAACGAAACTGAACTTCTCGCTGCAAAGAGGAATCAGCCAGGCTTCCCACAGGAGGGAATTTCTGAATTCGAAACAATATATCCAGTATTTTGAGGAGGCAGCCTATAACAGTGATCTGTATGAAGGTTATGACCCGATAAACAATCCTGCGGATTATCCTAATTCATGGCTTCAATTTGTAAGGAGCCGCTTCAACCGGTACGACGGCTGGGCAACTTATACTGATCCGGAACTTGCTGTAAACACTGACTGGCAGGCCCAGGCATTCCAGACAGGAAATCTTCTTACCGCAGACCTTTCTGCCCGGGGGGGAAATGAAAAGCTGAAATTCTTTGCGAGTGGTTCATACAGCAACCATGAAGGTATTCTGGTTTCTAACGGAATCAGGAAAATATCTGGCAGGCTCAATATTGATAATAAAGTAAACAAATTTATGGACCTTGGATTGGCGCTTAGTTTAACCAAAACTATCATAGACCAGGTTTCAGCCGACAATGCATTCTCAACCCCTATGCAGCTGGTTGCAATGTCGCCTATTACGCCGGTCAGGGATCTTGAGGGGAAATTATACAATGTACCTGTCACAACATATTACAATGGATTGATAGATGTTGAAGAAGCATCAAGGGATATATCAAACTTCAGAACATTGGTTAACAGTTATCTGAACTTTAAACTATATAAAGGCCTTAACTGGAGAACCGAATTTGGTTTTGATCTTTACAGTACAAAAGAGAACGCAAGATATGGTGAAAGAACTGATACAGGTCAGGGTATCGGAGGATATGGATTTGCTAATTATGGTGAGAATCAGAATGTAACGACAAAATCCTACCTCGATTATAATTCAGCATTTGGAGATATTGGTTTAAGTGCCATGCTCGGATCTGAGTATCAGTACACGGTTATTGCCAATGCATGGGCAGAAGGTCAGGCATTTCCTCTGGATGCCCTTAAGACTCTTGCCAGCGCCGGTCTGATAAGCGGAGGATCCTCATCCAAGACTGAATATAGTTTTATTTCTTATTTCTCGAGAGTGAACCTCGATTACAAAGCAAAATATCTTGCTACTCTTGCTGCACGCATTGACGGATCTTCACGGTTTGGAAAAGACTCAAGATACGGGCTTTTTCCTGCATTGTCACTTGGCTGGATTTTGAGCAAGGAAGATTTTCTCTCCAGCAACAGCATTATCAGTTTCCTTAAAGTCAGGACCAGCTATGGTCTTACCGGAAATGCCGGGATCGGGAACTTCAGACATCTTGGGCTTTTTGGTGTAGATCAGTATTTTGGTACTTCCGGTCTGATCCCGACCCAGATTGCCAACAGTCACCTTGGATGGGAAACAACCCGCCAGATTGATTTCGGGGTTGACTTTGGAATCCTTAAGAACAGGATATCAGGGGAAATCGATTTTTATACGAAAAAAACTTCAGATCTTTTGCTTGATGTACCTGTACCCGCAACTACCGGATATACAATTCAAACCCAGAACATTGGATCAGTCAGCAACAAGGGGATTGAACTTGTCCTGAACTCCACAAATCTTACAGGGAATATTGAATGGACATCCAATTTTAACCTGTCCTACAATAAGAATACCATTACAAACCTTGGAGGACAAACAATAATTGATGAGGGAAGCTCCCGCTTTATGAACGTTGTTATGGTTGATAAGCCGATCGGAGTTTTCTACGGAGCCGAATACGCAGGTGTAGATCCTGACAATGGCGACGCATTATGGTACGTCAATGAAAAGGATGATAATGGTAATGTGATAAATCATACTGCCAAGACAAACGATTATGCCGAAGCAAATTTTGTTGTACTTGGAAATCCAAATCCGCCTCTTTTATATGCAATCACAAACAGTCTTTCCTACAAGGGAATAGGCCTGACGTTCACCTTCCAGGGGGTTGCCGGAAATAAGATACAGCTGGCTGGTGACCCGTACATGGCAGCAAATGCTGCATGGTTTGACAATCAGACCACTGATCAGCTTAAAAGTTGGAAAAAGCCGGGAGATATTACAATGATTCCTCAGGCCCGCCTGGGTTATGATAACGGAGACCAGGGTCGCAGCAGCAGGTATATTTCTGATGGTGACTATTTGAAACTGCGTTCGGCTATATTAAGCTATGACCTGCCCCAGTCGCTGGTAAGCAAACTCAAACTTAACGGATTGAGAGTATATTTGCAGGGCCAAAATCTACTGACATTCACAAAATATATCGGATGGGATCCTGAAGTTTCGTCTGATATGGATGTTTCAAATATAAGGTCGGGATATGATTTCTATTCAGCCCCTCAGCCCAGAACAATACTGATTGGAGTCAGTATCAATTTATAACTGAGTAATACTATAATACTATGAAACGGATATTTTTATTTTTTATAATAGGTGCATTGATGCTGATTTCCGCAGGTTGTAATAAACTTCTTGACCTTCAACCTTATCAGAGTATCAGCGAAGAAGTTTCCCTTGAATCAGATGCCAATGTTAAAAGTGTTCTGAAAGGTGCTTACGCCCAGTTTGATGATGAGAGTATTTACCTGGGTTGCATTTTGCGTAATGCTGAATTGCTCGGAGCAGCAAATGAATGTATGTGGACCGGTACTTATTCGGGGCCACGGCAAATTTACAATAAACAGATGAACTCTGCCAATGAAGATGCAACTGCACAATGGATTGACAGCTATCAGGTTGTCAACATTACAAATAATGTTCTGAGTGCGCTTGCTGTTGTTAACGAAGCAGACCGTAACCGTGTGGAAGGAGAAGCTCTGTTTTTGCGGAGTCTGATGTTCTTTGACCTTGTGAGATTCTATGCCCAGCAATATCAGACAGGCAGTGCTTCCACTCAACTCGGAATTCCTATTGTTCTTACTCCGACCAGAGGGATAGATAATAATAGCTTTGTAACACGTAAAAGTGTGGAAGAAGTTTATAATCAGGTAATCACCGACCTTATCTCAGCAGCTTCAAAATTGCCCGAGGATAATGGTGTATATGCCTCAAGTGGCGCAGCTAATGCCCTTCTTGCGCGTGTTTATCTTCAGAAGTATGATTATGCAAAAGCAAGAGATGCCGCAACCACAGTCATTAGTTCCGGAATGTACGAATTACAACCCACATATGCTGATGAATTTAATAATGATGACAATAGTGCTGAAGATATTTTTGCCACTCAGATTACATCCCAGGACCTTTCGAGTGCTATGACAGAATTCTTTTCAGTACCGGAATTTGGTGGCAGGGATGGTGATATAGAAATCCTTGAAGGCCATCTGAACCTTTATTCCCCGGGAGATCAGCGGCGTGATCTGTTCTTTATGGGTAACGGGGGAATGCGGTCGGGAAAATGGAACAATCTTTACGGGATTGTCAACCTGTTCCGTCTTGCAGAAATGTATCTTATCAGGGCAGAATGTAATCTCCGACTCGGCACAACAATCGGAAGCACACCACTTGACGATTACAATGTTATCCATGTAAGGGCCGGACTGACACCTGCTGCATCCGTTACCCTCGATGAAATCCTGCTCGAAAGAAGGCTCGAATTATCCTTTGAAGGATTCCGGATCCATGACCTGCGCAGGTTGCATGAAAATGTCGGAACATTAACATTTGATGATCCAAAACTGGTATTCCCGATACCCTTCAGGGAGACTGAGGCTAATCCCAAATTAAAGACACAACAAAATCCGGGATATTAAAATTAATCCTCATCACCGCATTTTCCTTAAAATGAAGATATCAGCAGAGACGCCCAATACGGGTGTCTCTGCTATGATACATTCTGGCTTTCTGTATTTCGGTTTATAATTGTTTCCTTAATTAATTTTTTTATCTTTGCACCCACATTTTCAAAAAGTAGGTTAAACAAAAAGCGTAAAAAAACTAAATGGCAGTTAAAATCAGATTAGCTAGAAAAGGCCGTAAGAGAAAAGCCTACTACCACATTGTGGTAGCAGATAGCAGGTCGCCACGGGATGGCAGATATATTGAAATGATCGGAATGTATAATCCGTTAACTAATCCGGCAACTATTGAACTCGATTTCGATAAGGCTCTGGGTTGGCTGCAAAATGGCGCACTACCTACAGAAACTTGTAGAGCTATCCTCTCATATAAAGGAGTTCTTATGAAAAAGCATCTTTTGGAAGGAGTAAAGAAAGGTGCTTTTGATGAAGCTGAAGCAACTAAACGGTTCGAAGCCTGGATGAAGCAGAACGAAGCAAAGATCGAAGCAAAGAAATCCGGTCTTGAAAAATCCCACGACGATGAACTGAGCAGGCGCCTTGCCGGGGAGAAAAAGATAAATGAGGCAAGAGCTGCCAGATTGGCTAAAAAGCAGGCTGAACTTGCAGCAAAAGCTGAAGCTGAGAACCAACCCGAAGCTGTTGCCATAGAAAAGACCGCTCCTGAAACAATTCCGGAAGCCCCGGTTTCCGATCAGGCAGAACCGGAAACTCCTGCTGAAACCAAACCTCAGGAATAGAAAGCAGATCATAAGTATTGACGGTCCCTATGGCTAACAAAAATCAGATATTGCTTGGAAAAATAGCCAGGGTAAATGGATACGATGGCTTTGTGACTGTTAAACTGGAGAAAGCATTTATTGAAGATATGCCGGAGATGGAATCTGTCTTCATTGAATCAGAAGGAAGACTGGTTCCTTTTTTTATAATCGCCTCAGAATACTCTGGCGGAGACTTGCTCAGACTGAAATTCGACGGATACGAAGCTTTTGAAAAAATTTCTGAATTCACGGGATGCAAAATATTCCTGACAACTGTCGGTGAAGAAAGAATTTCCGAATACAATCAGGAACCTGTTATAGGATTCAAAGTTGTCCTCAGCAACAGGAAGCAAATCGGAACCATAACAGAGTTAATTCAAAATCCAGGGCAGATCCTCTTAAAGATAATCTCACCCCGTAACAAAGAAATCCTGATTCCCTATCATGAAGATTTAATCCTGAAAGTAGATGCAGGAAAGAAAACAATTTTAGTTCAGATACCTGAAGGGCTTATAGAAATCAACTGAAATCCTTTTTCGCTTACTTCTTATTAAACAATTCCGGATTTCTGTGCAACTAAACGGAAACCAAACCGTCTTTATCTGAAACTGCCAACAAATATAAAACTATAACAAAATGAAAAAAGCAATCCTTTCAGTAGTGTTTTTAACTGTTATATTTTTTTCAGCCAGCCTTGCTTCCGGACAAACAAAAGAGACAAGGGATGTCAGCAATTTCACTAAAGTGAGCTTTGGTGTTGCCGGAAATCTTTTTATTAATATCGGTCCTGAGTTTAAACTGGTTATCGAAGGTGACAAGAAGATTCTTGATGATGTTGAAACAGAGGTTACAGGAGACAGGCTCATAATAAAAAAAGAAAACTGGCGGTTCTCTTTTAATGATGAAAAAGTAACTGTAAACCTGACAATGCCGGAAATTGAAGGGCTTGGGGTGTCCGGTTCAGGAAAAGCTCAGATTATGGATCCTGTTAAGTCAGACAAACTGCGCTTGAGTGTTAGTGGAAGCGGTAAGCTTATGACAGCAGATCTGAATGTTGATGAGCTCGACTGTGGAATCTCAGGATCAGGCGATATTATCCTTGGTTCAGGAGGGAGTATTGATAACGGAACTATTGGCATCAGTGGTTCAGGAGGTTTTTCAGGTGAGGAAGTTGAAATCGATCATCTGAGAGTAAGTGTTTCAGGAAGTGGAAATTGTCATTGCAGGGCAGGAGATTCGCTGGATGCAAGTATTTCCGGCAGCGGAAACGTAACATATGTGGGAAATCCAAAGATCAATGCCAGGGTTTCAGGTTCAGGCCATGTAAGATCAAAATAGAATACTCACTGTCTTATTATCTTGAATACGCCATTATTATCAATTTTGATGATTGAAGATGGCGTATTTTTTTTTGTTTCTTCCTGCCGGTACTTTACAACATAATCAGCCGACCTAATTATTTCCTCTTCAATTTCCGGATAAATTGAAGGCGAGAATGCTTCACTATAATTAGCCGATGTTGAGACAACCGGTTTCCGGAATTGCGTGATCAGTTCATTGCAGAAATTATCATCGCATATCCTTATACCAACCGAACCATCTTCGCTGCAAATCCCGGTTGCGAGATGTTTCCCCATAGGATAAATTATAGTTATAGGTTTGTCAGCAACTTCCAGAATAATGGAAGCGGTATCAGGAATATTCCTTACATACCTCTCCAGCATACTGTATCCGTTCACCAGGATAATCAGACTTTTGCTTTCCCTCCTTTTCTTTATCTGAAAGATCTTTTCAACGGCTTTTTCATTGGTTGCATCACACCCAAGTCCCCATATGGTGTCGGTAGGATACAAAATTATTCCTCCTTCCCTGAGAATCTTCAGGGCTAATTTCAGATCTTCCTTATAATCCATTTGAGTTAAATTCAGCTTTTTATGTTATTAACCATGGATGGCTCTTTTCAGAATACTAAATTCAGGTCTTTCAGCCTTCGTTTCATCTCATTTATCACCTCATTCTCTTTTTTCAGCGAATCAGCTTCAAAAGTAACCGAAAACCGGATATATCGCCCTGCATCATCCCAGGGAACGGTTGAAATTAATGATTCTTTGATGAGGAATTCTGAAAATTCGGATGCGGTTTTGAATACTCTTCCATCTTTGGTTCCGGTCGGAGCTTTTACATAACAATAAAATGTCCCTCCCGGCTTTTTCGCGTCAAATCCTGCATCGTTTAAAGCATCAATGAGCAGATTGAATCTTCTTGAATATTTTGTAATTGTATTTTTTGTTATCTCAGGATGTTTTAATGCAAGGATACCTGCCTTTTGAATCGCTCTGAACTGACCTGAGTCGGTATTATCCTTTACGGTTCCATATGCTTTAACTGCTTTCCTGTTTCCGCAGATAAAGCCTATCCTCCATCCTGTCATATTAAATGCCTTTGAGAGTGAGTGTACTTCCAGTCCAACATCCATGGCTCCGTCAACAGAAAGGAAACTAAGTGGTTTATAACTATCGTATGTCAATGCCCCGTAAGCTGAATCGTTTACCACTATAATATTATTCCTCTCTGCAAAATCCACAACCTGTTTAAAGAATTCAATACCTGCCACTGCACCGGTTGGATTATTCGGATAATTAAGATAAAGCAGCTTTGCTTTTTTTAATACCGGTTTAGGTACTAAACCTAAATCCGGCAAAAATGAGTTTGATTCCTGTAACGGAAGGTTGAATACTTCCCCGCCAAGATATTTTGTATAGGTTGCCGGAACGGGATATCCCGGAATTGTAGTAAGTAACACATCCCCGGGATTAATAAAACAAATGGGAAGCATAGCCAGGATTGGTTTTGATCCGATGCCATGAATTATGTGCTCTGACGGTATCAGACCTGAAAGTCCGTAAACTTTTTCAAGATATTGGGCAGCAGCTTCCTGAAATTCAGGAATTCCATTATCAGCATACCATCTGTTATCGGGTTTGCCTGCTTCCAGGGACAAAGCTTTCACTACGAGATCATCTGCCGGCCAATCAGGCTCTCCGACTCCCATGTCGATTAAGTCCAATTCAGGATGAGCTTTCCTTGCAGCCGCCTTTGCCCTCTTAATAAGTTCAAATTTGTATATAACTGTTGATTTTCCGAAGTTTATACCGCCGAGTCTATCAGCAATCTTGTCATCAAAAAAATCATTCATTGCATTCTATTTTATTTCTATTGCGTAACTTTAAAAGCACCGGACAAATGTAATAAAAGCTTAAGGTATTTCTGGAATGAAATACATAACTCATAAATTACATTCCAGTATTTTATTAGTTGAATCCCAGCGAGCGCATTGGCTTCGCCGAGCTCGTAAACTCGGTCCCCCGCTGCTTGCTGCGGGGTTAGCGAGCATTAAAATAAAAAATTCCATATTGGGATCTAAGATTCCTCGTAGTTTGCTACAAGAATCTTCAATATCTTTGAGTAAATTACTTCACTATTACAACTAAAACTTAACCAGAAATGTTCAGGAAATTTATTTACAGTGGCACTCTAATTGCAGTTATCTCTATAGGCGTATATTCCCAGGAAGCATTAAAATACAAGCTGCCGCCTGCCGAAATTATTAAAATAGTGGATGCGCCTGTTACTCCATTTGTCTCAGTAAGCCCCGACAAGAAAAATATGCTGATTATCGAAAGGTCGCCTATCATTACAATCAGTGAGCTGTCCGCGGAAGAGTTAAGATTGGCCGGGCTCAGAATCAATCCTGCTACCAGCGGCCCAAGCCGCCAGACGTTTAATAAAAGTTACACAATAGTGAACATCGACGGCACCAATTTGCGCTCAATCTCCGGACTTCCGGCCAATCCATCCCTTGGATTTCCTGACTGGTCTCCCGACGGCCAAAAGTTTTCTTTTACAAATGCAACTGAAAAAGGAATTGAATTGTGGATAGGTGATGTCCTTTCTATGAAAGCCACTAAAATTGCGGACAATTTAAATATGGTTTTCAGAAACTCAATAAGCTGGCTGTCCGATAGTAAAAGCCTTCTTTATTTCACGATTGATCCCGGCAGGGGAAAGAGACCCGGAAGGAGTTCCATCCCCGATGGACCAGTAGTTCAGGAAAACCTCGGTAAGCAGGGACAAGCTGCAACTTATCAGGATTTGTTGAAAGATCCGGTTGACGAGGAGATTTTCGAATATTTCGCAAAATCACAGCTTATACTCTGGGATGGAATGAAGAATGTCAGGATAGGGACAACCGGAATGATAACTGATGCATCACCTTCACCTGATGGTAAGTATCTGATGATAACCTTGATAAACAAGCCCTTTTCCTACATTGTTCCATATTATAACTTCCCGACAGTAACTCAGATATGGGATATTAAGGGGAACGTTGTAAGGACACTGCTCGAGGAACCATTAATAGAGAATGAGCCAAGAGGTTACGATATGGTGCTGCCTGGTCCGAGATTTTATGACTGGCGGTCAGATAAGCCTGCAACAGTCTACTGGGTAGAAGCTCTGGATGGAGGAGACATCAAAAAGGAGATGAAGTATCATGATCAGGTCTATCTGTTATCTGATCCTTTTTCAGGCGATCCCGTAAAATTCGTTGCAACAGAATTAAGGTTCAACGGAATAACCTGGGGGAATGATAATTATGCAATTATATCAGAAGGGTCAGGCAAGACAAGGAAACGTATTGTAAGTTCCATTAATCCCGGCGATGCGCAGAGTACCAAAAAGAAGATCCAGGAATTTAATACGGATGACGGCTATAATAATCCCGGAAGATTCCAGACTGAACCTAATCAGTATGGCAAGAGAGTCCTTTTATTTGGGGACAAAGGGAAATCGTTGTTTTTGTCCGGAGAGGGCGCTTCCGTTGAAGGTGATCGCCCATTCATCGATAAATATGAAATTACCACCGGAAAAACCACGAGGCTCTGGAGATCTGAAGCCCCTTATTATGAATCATTTTCAACTTTTCTGGATATCCCGAAGAGCATATTACTGACTAACAAGCAGTCGGTTTCAGATCCTCCGAATTTTTTCATAAGAAATCTTAAGACCAAAAAGCTCGTTCAGGTCACAAAATTTGGAAATCCTTATCCTCAGCTGGCAGGAATTCACAAGGAGCTTGTGAAATATAAACGCAATGACAGCATTGATCTATCATTTATCCTCTACCTGCCTGCGGGGTATAATAAAGAAAAGGATGGACGGCTGCCAACACTGCTATGGGCATATCCCAGGGAATTTAATGATCCATCGGCAGCAGGACAGGTATCTGGTTCTCCATTCACATTTACAAGGATCAGTCCTGCCTCAGCGCTTGTCTATGTTACCCAGGGTTATGCTATTCTTATGGATGCTGCCTTCCCAATTGTCGGCATTAACGGGAAAGAACCTAATGATACATTTGTTGAGCAGCTGGTAGCTGATGCAGAAGCCGCAGTAAAGAAAGCAGTGGAAATGGGCGTGACTGATCCTGCGCGGGTTGCAGTGAGCGGACATTCATATGGTGCCTTCATGACAGCCAACCTGCTTGCAAATTCACGGCTGTTTGCAGCAGGAATAGCTGAGAGCGGTGCTTATAACAGGACACTTACACCATTTGGCTTTCAGAATGAGAGAAGAAGTTACTGGGAAGCACCGGAAGTATATAACCGAATGTCTCCTTTTATGAATGCTGATAAGGTGAAAGATCCTATAATGCTCATTCATGGGACCGCTGATAACAACAGTGGTACATTTCCCATACAAAGTGAAAGGTTCTATTCTGCCCTTAAGGGATTTGGAGCGACTGCAAGGCTTGTACTTCTTCCAAATGAGAGCCACGGTTATGCTGCCAGGGAATCTATTTTACATAAACACTGGGAGGTTCTTAACTGGATGAACAAGTATGTAAGGGATAAAAAAATTGAATAGAACAGATCGTTTCTAAAAATTTGGTGGTTTCAAAAATCAGATTAAATTTGATATAGAATTGGAACCTGATTCTCAGTTCTGATTTTTCTAGTCAGGAATAGTTTTCTTAAACACATACTGCAATGAGTAAATACATCTATTTAACCTGCACTCCTGAAGCATTGGTTGCATCCATGCTTCCACCAGAAGGATTTGGCATGTACCTTTCAACAGGCACCAAAAAACGCAATAAGGGACAGACTATCTTCCTTGAAGTTGACTTGGGTATGATAGAGGATCTTATTGATATGGAAAGTCTTAACCGGCGATGCATTGCGAAAGAAGATGGCAGTCCTAAAAGCTCCGTTTACCTTTCTGTTTACAGGGTACTGGAAACTATTCCTACAGCTGCTCTTAAAAGCCTTTACCTTACAACTGACCATGGTAAGGCTCTTGAACTGAAAAAGGTGCCTTACGATAAAAGTAAGGAAACACCCAATTCCCTGCATCTCTACCAGGAACTTTGCCCAGTTACGCCCTTAGTGGCCAGTGGATTAGCTCCATCAGTATTTCTTAAATGGCTGACTGATGGATCAAGGCCGATCGTTCTTCCCAAACTGTTTTTTGTGGAACTGAAGCTGGGGGAACTCGCAACAAATCCCTTATACGGATCAGCTGAACAATTGCCCTATTCCAATATCGGTCATCTCAGGGATTGCCTCGAAATCCTGAAAGGAGAGTATGAAAAACATATGAAAACAGTTCAGAGAATCTACTCCGGCATACTTCTTTACCGGACCATCGAAACGGGATTCTATGTTGGTGCAAAGGATGACCTCGTTTATTATCCGTATCCATCGATGAAGGAACTTGAAGATATAAACTACGAGTTCTTCCGCGAGATCTGATCGGGACACTGCAGGACATAACATTTATTTACCGGATATTTTATCCCAAATTGTTGTTAAAAACTTTTGGTTTCATTTGCATAAATGAAAAACTGAATTAGTTTTGTAGCGGCAAAATTTTGCCTTTTCTAACCTATAATTTTTCTAATTTAAAAATAAATAACATGATTAGTAGTTTATTCTGGATTGTGCCAATTTCAGCGCTTACGGCATTGTTGTTTGCCTGGATCTTCTACAAGGGTATGATGAAACAGGAGGAGGGGACAAACAAAATGCAGGAGATAGCTGCCTACGTCAGGGAAGGTGCTATGGCCTACCTGAAAAGCCAGTATACTGTAGTTACAAAGGTATTCATCATTCTTGCTGTTTTGCTGGCTATTCTTGCATATATGGGTGTACAGAATCCATTTGTTCCCATTGCCTTCCTTACAGGAGGTTTCTTTTCCGGACTTTGCGGATACCTTGGAATGAGGACCGCAACATTTGCATCAAACAGGACTGCCTGGGGTGCTTCAAAATCCCTGGATAAAGGGTTAAAGATTGCTCTCAGGAGCGGCGCCGTTATGGGGCTTGTAGTAGTGGGATTTGGATTACTGGATATTGCACTGTGGTTCCTGCTGCTTACCAAAGTTATTTTCACACCGGAACATATGGCCACCGGACTCCACTGGCTGGGTCTTACATTTGTACAGCAGGGAATAGA
>Ga0153915_10002076_pt1 | contig 18381 bp, 11 predicted proteins | sample Opewatmetagenome_2_FD_107003 | JGI IMG/M metagenome (GOLD analysis project Ga0153915, IMG submission 107003) | Freshwater wetland microbial communities from Ohio, USA - Open water 3 Core 3 Depth 3 metaG | ecosystem: Environmental > Aquatic > Freshwater > Wetlands | place: USA: Ohio, Lake Erie...
CGCCCAGGAAAAAGAAAAGGCCAAGGACGCCTATGAGAAAGCCCGGGTCGTTTATGAGGATGCCAAAAAAGCTATCTATGACAAAGCCTGGCTGAAGGCTATAACAGACCTGGAAAAAATCGCCAAAGATTATTCGAAAAGCGGCTATTATGGGGAATCGCTCTATTGGCTCGGGTACAGCTTGGACAAACACGCCGCTTCGCTCGAGAATATGGAGCTCCAGCTCGAGAAGAGAAAAGAGGCCATCGAACGATTGAACCAGTTGCTTGAACAGATGCCCGAGAACTCCTGGGCCAGGGACGCCAAGATCCTCCAGATTCAGATCGCTGAAGCGCTGGCCAGAGGCGGGTTGTCTGAATACCGGAAATACTTCAACGGCCGGATTCTGGGCGGTGTGGAAGGCGGTGTTATTGGAGGCGTCGAAGGCGGCGTCATCGGCGGAGTCCTGGGAGGAGTCGAGAGCGGGCAAAAAAAGCCGATGGACCCTGACCTTGAGATCAAGCTTATCGCGCTTGACGCCCTGATGAGCATGGACAAAGAGAAGGCTTTTCCCATCCTGGAAAAAATGGCTAAAGAGGAGAAGAGGCCCGAACTCCGCGAAAAAGCCCTGATGGTCCTCGGCCAATCGCACGACGCCCGGGTCCTGCCAATCCTGACCGAGCTGGCCGTTTCGGATCCTTCCCCGAGAGTCCAGAATATGGCCGTGATGTGGCTAAGCCAGAGAAACGATGAGGCGAGCATAGACGCCCTTCTCAAGGTCTATGAGAAGGCCGCGGACGATAAGCTCAAGACGCGCCTCTTTTATGGGTTCGCCCAGAGCAATAATCCAAAAGCCCAGGCGAAACTCCTCGAGATCGCCAAGAACGAAAAGGACCCGAAACTGCAGAAAAGCGCTATCTTCTGGCTGGGTCAAAAGAGGGACGAAGCGAGCGTCGCTTCCCTCATGGGGATTTACGACAGAATCTCGGACGTCTCGATCAAAGAAAGCATCATCATGTCTTTGGCCCAGAACAAAAACGAAAAAGCAAGAGCGAAACTCATGGATATCGCCAGGAACGATAAAGACATGAAGGCGAGAGAACGCGCCGTCTTCTGGATCGGCCAAGGAGGGGGCGATGAAGTTCTGGACCTCCTTCTGGACATCTTCAACAAAACAGACGATGCCAAGGTCAAAAAACAGGTCATCTTTTCGGTTGGCCAAAACCACGGCCCCAAGGCCGTCCAGACCATGATCGCGATGGCCAGGAAGGAAAAGGATCTGGAGCTCAAAAAGCAGCTCATCTTCTGGCTCGGCCAGAGCAAAAGCGAGGAAGCCATGGCCTTCCTCAAGGAAATCCTGGACAAGTAGATTCCAGACGGGAGAAAACCATTGAATTCCTTAAGAAATGAAAAAAAAGGTGCCGGGGGGAGAAACGTGTCCGGGCAGCAATTCCGGCGAAGCCAATGCCGGACGGCCTGTGCTGCGCTTGTTCCTCTCTTAGCTTTTTTATTAACGATGTACATGGCCCTCCCTTTAGCAGCCGAACCCCGACTTCCTTCCGGCGAAGCTCCCGGCTTTTTGAAAGGTAAGGTGGCTGACCTCAGTGCAAGCACGGCTGGGCTGGATAAGAAAATCGAATCGGCAGGCGGAGAAGCCCGAAAAGCCAAGGTCGGAGACCTTTATTTTACGGCCTATCTGTTTGAAAGCCGGCACAAGATCCACCGGGGAGGGGAAGGCCGCATTTCGGAAGGCTTCGTGATCGGCGCGAAAGAAACCAGGATCAAGATCGACGAAATCGGCAGCGGCAAGAACCGGGTGGATGTGGAAGGCCAAAAGGAAGACTCTCCCGCGCCGGCAGCCCTCCTGTTCCTTCACTCGCAAAAAGACGGTCTTCTCGACGTTTCGCTGCTGGACCCGGACCAGAGCTACGATTTTTCCGAAACGTCCGTTTACTGGCTGGGCCGGGCGACGAACGACGAAAGCCTGGCCCTCGTCGAAAAATGTTTTGAATCGGCGGGCTCGAAAACGCATCTTCAGAGCACTCTGATTTTTATAAGCAGTTGCCACCCGGGTCCGAAGGCGCCTGATTTCATGAAAAAAGTCGCCCTGGGAAGCTATCCCGTTAAAGCCCGGGAATCGGCCGTTTTCTGGCTGGGCAACTACGGTGACTCGAAAAGCCTGAGTTCTCTCAAGGAGATTTTCGCCAAGGCCCAGGATACGGGCGTCAAAAAACAGGTCGTTTTTGCCCTCCAGCTGAGCAAGCAGAAAGAAGCCGTCGAAGAGCTGATCAGGATCGCCAAAAACGAGCCGAGCCAGGATATCCGGAAGAACGCCGTATTCTGGCTGGGACAAAAAGCTTCGGCGGAGAGCATCAAAGCGCTGAAGGAAATTGTCGATGGTCCGGAGGAGGAAAGCAAGCTGAAAGAACAGGCGGTCTTTGCCATCAGCCAGCTGCCGAAAGAAAAGTCCGTTCCGATGCTCATCGATATCGCCAAGACGAACAAGAGTCCCTCTGTGCGGAAAAGGGCGATCTTCTGGCTGGGTCAAACGGGCGACGAGTCGGCCTTGAAATTTTTTGAAGAAATATTACTAAAAAAATAATATGGTAAATCCGGGGTCAAAGCTACTTTTTACGCACGATCCCCTTGAAGAATGATGCAAAAAAAGTAGCTTTGACCCTACTTTTCAGCTGGCCAGGAATTCTTTAACCGCTCCCACGATATGCCGGGCGCTGATCCCGTATTTATCCAGAAGCTCATCCGGCTTTCCCGACCTTGGCAGATCCCGGATGCAGAGATGCTTGATCGCGGATTTTCCGGCCAATGCCGCGGCCACGGCATCTCCCAGGCCGCCGCTTTCAAAATGGTCTTCGACGACAATCGCCCGCCCCTTGGTTTCGGCGGTTTCCCTCAAGATATTTTCCTTATCGAGAGGCTGGACGGAGTAGGCATCGATGATCCGCACCTCGATGTTCTCTCTTTTCAGCTCTTCATAAGCCTTCAATGCTTCGAACACGGTGATGCCGGCGCCGATGATCGCGGCGACATCCTGCGGTCCCTTTCTCAAGACTTTTGAGCCCCCGATCGGGAACTGCTCTTCCTTTGAATAAAGGAGCGGCGTCGCCGGCCGCGTTGTTCTCAAATAGCACATCCCCTGGTGTTGAGCCATGGCCTCAACCAAGGCTTCCGTCTGAAAAGCGTCGCTGGGATAAAGGACGACGCAGCCCGGAATCGGCCTGAAGATGGCCAAATCCTCGAGCCCCATCTGCGAAGGCCCGTCCTCGCCGATGCTCACGCCCACATGAGACCCGCACAGCTTGATGTTGGAAAAAGAATAGCCGGCCATGCGAATCTGGTCATGGGCCCGGCTTAAAAAAGCAGCGAAGCTGGCCATGAAAGGGATATAGCCTTTGGCGGCCATCCCCATTCCCATGCCCACCATGTTCTGCTCGGCAATATACGATTGGAATGACCTCTCGGGAAAAGCCTCGAAAAATTTTTCGGTGTAGGTCGAATTCTTGACGTCGCCGTCAAGGACGACAACGGCGTTGTTGACCTTGCCCAACTCCCGAAGGGCGTACCCGAAGGCAAGACGGGTCGCCGTTTTCTCCTTATAGGGAGTCCTCTCAAAGCTTAACGCCTTGGCGAATTCCGGCTTGGCGGCGCGCTTCGGAAGCTTGACGTACTTCGCGGCGTCCACGTCGGGCATCGGACCGACCTCCTTGAGGGCCGCCTGGAGTTCACCTTCTTTGAGCGGCTTGCCGTGCCAGCCGTTTTTATTCTCGAGGAAGGAAACGCCTTTGCCCTTGATCGTCCTGGCCAAAACCACGGTCGGCTTGCCTTTCTTCCCGATCTTTTTGAAGGCTTCTAGAATGGCCTCGATTTTGTGACCGTTGACCTGAAGAACGTCCCAGCCGAAAGCCCGGAATTTTCGGGCGTAGGCGGCAAGGTCATGCTGATGCATGGTCGGGTCGGACTGGCCCAGCCGGTTGACATCGACGACGGCGCAAATGTTTTTGAGCTTTAGACAGACCGCCGCGTTGGCCGCTTCCCAGACCGCGCCTTCGGCGCATTCGCCGTCTCCCATCACGACAAACACGCGGCCCGGCGATTTGCCAAGCTTCATGGCAGCCGCCATCCCGACGCCGACGGAAAGCCCTTGGCCTAGCGATCCGGTCGCGGCCTTGACCCAATTCATACGCGGAGTCGGGTGGCCTTCCAACGCGCTCGTGATTTTGCGCAAGTCCATGAGGTCTTTGAGGGGGATGATGCCGGCTTCTGCGTAAGCGGCCCAGAGGATCGGAGCGGCGTGGCCTTTGGACAGGACCAGCTCATCGTTGCCCCAGTCCTCGGGATCCTCAGGATTGAACCTCATCTCATGAAAAAACAGGCAGGCAGCCAGCTCGGCCATCGACAGGCAGGTCGTGGGATGTCCCGATCCCGCCTTCCAGGTCATCATCAATGAATGAATGCGGAGACGCGTGGCGATTTTTTCCAGGACTTCGCGGCGGTTCATGGAATCGTGTCCTCCCTTCCTTTCAGCTTATGAATTCAGTCCTTCAAAGCCCGTGGATCAATGGCTCGGCAAGAATGCGTTCGATACTTGGGCCATGGAGGACTTTGAAGGCATCATTATAATTTTTTTCCCGGCTGTCCACAATACGAGTTATCGAACGTCGAAGATCCCCATTATAAAAAGCTTCTGAAACGCCCGACATAAAGTGAAATATTTTTCAGGAAATCGTTTTCATTTCCCCAAGCGGAAAGCGGCGACCCGGCTGTCGGTGAATGTCGGGAAAACGACCATGTTTTTTCCCGCCGCATAGGTAAAATCGGCGATATTCATCCGCAGCGCCGTGGTGTCGAGGATCGTCTCCACCCGGCCGTCGGGCGATACTCGAAAGAGACGCCCTTCGTTATGGGAGACGAGGAGGTTGCCCTCCCTGTCCGGTTCGAGGCCGTCGATCGTCCCCACTCCCAGGTTGGCCAGAATCGAGACCTCTTTCGTGGCCAAATCCACGGCCTTCAGGCAGCCGTCGCCATTCGTTCCAACGATGAGCTTCCCTTTGAGGACGCGGATTCCGTTGGGAGCGGTGATGGACGGGCCGGTCAGCCATTCCTCGGCCCGGCCGCCGGCAATTTTATAAATGCAGCTCTTCCTGGAATCGGAGACGAAGATATCTCCGTTCTCGGTGACGGTGATATCATTGGGGAGCCCGGCTCCCGCAAGAGCGACTCGGCTGAGGATCTTGGCCGAAGAGATGTCGATTTCGGCAATCCCCGTCCGTTCAACCGCATAAAGTCGCCGGTTCCAGACAGCTAAGCCCGTCGGGTTATTGAGACCCGAGACCCACCGAAGCGCCGCGACCTTGCCGTCGGGCGTTAGCTTCGAGATATGTTGGCGGCCGGCGCCCTGGCTCGGGTTGTAGGCGTCATAGTTGGAGACATAGAAAGCATCTGTATCCGGATCATAGGCCGCGGATTCGGGAATGAGGAACTCTCTCCCGGCCGTCCATAGCTCTTCGACACCCGGAGCTTTGTGGATCGCCATTGCATCCTGAAGGATCAGCCCCCAGCCGCCGCTCGCTTCCCCGAGAACGAAAAGAATCTCATTAGGGCCTTTCTTAAGAGGCAAGCTAACGGCATCGAACAACCCGACGATTCCCAGAAAAGATGTGTCGCGATAGCGATAGGCGCTATTGCCATAGAAAACAAGCCGGCCGTTGAGAAAGACGCTGGCCTCATCGCTGTAGCCGAACCAAAATTTTTTCGGACTTTCCTTGTCCGACCGGATGATGGTCCGGGCCAGAATCCCGTCGGGCTCAATGCCCAGCCTGCCAAAGGTCCGGGCAATATCCAAGATACCGTTGGCCTGGGCGGCGGCTCTCGTCCATTGAGAGACGCCCAGCGCTTTCAAGTCTGGATAGCGGTCAAAATCGAGCAGACGTCTTTTAAAAGGCTGAGAAATCTCCCAATCCAGGATACAGCCCGGCGGCTGATGGATCTTCGGCGCAGGCGGAAACAGCATGGAGCTATCCTGCCGGAAAGAAAAGTTCGAGAAGGAAGCCGTTCCGTCGGCTGTCGTCGTCAATCCCAGGCCGCCGCGGCTCTTTCCGCGTTTGAGGTCTCCGACGACGAGAACAGGCTGCGGCCCGTTGTCCAGAAAAACACGGGCTTGCGTCCCGAGGACTTCAATTTTGACATGGACCCAGCGATCCGTCGGAATCACGGCCCGCGCACTCAAGCCGGGGCCGTTATAGAATTGCCAGCTATCGACGCCGTGGAAGGCGGCGACATACTGGACGGCGTCGTCATAGAGGGGAGAACGGTGAGGCCTGAGGTACACCCTTTCATATTCCTCTTGAGACTGGACTCTGAAGAGGATGCCGGGATAAGAACGGACTGCCCCTTTCATGGCGATATCGCATTCTATAACGCCGTCCTCGAGATCGACGTTTTTGAGGAAGGCCGTCCCAACGAGGGCCTTACGCTCGAGGTAATCGACGATCCGGGCGCTCGCCAGATCCCAGCGCTCAGGCGTAAATTCAATGATGCTGTCCGGGGCTTTTTGGGCCGAGCGTCCTGAGGCCAAACCGACAATCATCGGGATAAAAACAAACGCGATTCGAAGCGCTTTTTTAGATAAACGGTTCATGGCCGATCTCCCTGTTTTAGATTAAGGAAGGTCTACTATAAATCTCTGACAAAATAAAATAAATGCCTAATCGACAAGCGGTCAAAAACGCCGGCCAAGAGTCAGCTTCTGCTTCGGGAAATAGCCGCTCTCTCCGCTCAAGCCGAAGACCCGCCGTCAAGAGAACACGATATCGTAGGGAAGGCAAATCATCCCCCATCGCGGATTTTCCTTAGATCCATTAACGTTTGGATTAGCCTTTTAGCCCCGGCTTGCGCCGCTCGCGGAAAATTGATTTTCTTTCCGTTTCCCCGATTGTAGATTGGCCAAGAAGAGAAATCTTTTTCCGGCAGTCATCGAAGAAGACCGTCGCCGCCGGATTTCGATAGAGACGGAATGAACATGAGTGATAAGAACGTTCTAGGTTAACGATAAGGAGATATCGGACATGAGAAAAGCAGTTTTTCCTTTTATCCTGATGATGGTGCCGATCTTGTTGGCTGGGCAAGACAAGAATAAAGCGGCCTCCAATCCGCCCGAACAAAAAGCTGTGAGGGCGGTACGGGCGGAAGAATCCATCGCCATCGACGGCCGCCTAGACGAAAAAGTATGGCGGACTCCGTCGAGCAACGGCTTCACCCAGAACGATCCTAAAGACGGCGAGCCGTCTACGGAAAAAACGGATGTCTGGGTAGCCTATGACGGCCAAGCCCTTTATGTGGCGGCCTTCTGCTATGAATCCGAGCCGGCAAAGATCATCGGCCGGCTCGGCCGCAGGGACACCCAGGTCGACTCGGATTGGTTTATGTTCGCCGTCGATCCCTATTATGACAGGCGGACCGGCTATCTCTTCGGGGTCAATCCCGCCGGCTCGATCATAGATCAAGCCTTGTCCAATGATGTGTCAAGCGACAGCTCATGGGACGGCGTATGGGAATGGAAAGCCGCGATCAACGAGAAAGGCTGGAGCGTCGAGATGAGGATTCCCTTCCACCAAATCCGTTTCCCGAAGAAGAAGGAATACGTCTGGGGTGTCAATTTCCGCCGCATCATCATGCGCAAGAATGAAACGGCCAGCTTCTCCTGGGTCCCCAAAAACGAGGCCGCCTTTGTTTCGCGCTTCGCCCGGCTTGAAGACATCCGCGACATCAGCCCCGGAACTCATCTCGAGTTCATGCCCTACGTCACCGGCCAAAGCCGGTTCCGTCCGGCCGAGACGGGCAATCCGTTCGAGACGGGAAGCCAATGGCTCGGCAATGCCGGCCTCGACCTCAAGTTCGGGCTCAAGGGCAATTTGACGCTTGACGCATCGGTCAACCCGGACTTCGGCCAAGTCGAGGTCGATCCGGCCGTCATCAACCTGTCGGCCTATGAGACGTATTATCAGGAAAAGCGTCCTTTCTTCATCGAAGGGGCGTCGACCTTTGATAACTTCGGTCGGGGCGGTATGTATATGAACGCCGATATGTATTGGCCTAATCCCCAATTTTTCTACAGCCGCCGCATTGGCCGGGCGCCGCAGGGCTATGTCACGAACAGCGGGTACGTAAACGTTCCCGACCGGTCGACCATCCTCGGCGCGGCCAAACTCACCGGAAAGCTAGGCGGTTGGAACATCGGTTTCATCAACGCTCTGACGGCCCGAGAATTCGCCACGATTGACCAGTCCAGTACGCGAACCCAGGAAGAGGTCGAGCCGTTTTCCTATTACGGCGTCTTGCGCGCTCAAAAAGATATCGACGGAGGCCGGCACGGCATCGGATTCATGGCCACGGGCGTCATGCGGGACACGGACAGCCAGGTTTTGAACGGGATCCTGAACAAAAACGCGCTCAGCCTGGCCGTCGATGGCTGGAGTTTCCTCGATAAAAAAAGGACCTATGTCGCCGGCGGCTGGCTGGGCGGGACGCGGGTTGAAGGCAGTCTCGAGGACATCTTCCGGCTGCAGGTTTCGTCCACTCACTTTTTCCAGCGGCCCGATGCCGTCCATGTCGAGGTCGATCCCGCGGCGACATCTCTCTCGGGCTGGGGAGGCCGCTTTCAATTCGCCAAGCAGCGCGGTAACTTCATCTTCCATGTGGGCGCCGGCGCCCTCTCTCCGGGTTTCGATCTCAACGACTCCGGTTTTCAGTCCCGGGGCTCGGACCTCATCAACTTTTCCCTCCTCCCCGCTTACCAATGGACAAAGCCAGGCAGAATCTTTCAGTACGCCCTCGTCGCTCTAGGAGCTGTGCAATGCTACGACTTCGGCTGGAACAAGGTCCAGGAGGCTGAAATCATCCTCGGCCAGGCCGTATTCCGGAATTTCTGGAACGCTGTCCTGCAATTGACATTTTCTCCCGATCGGTTGAGCAACGAACTGACCCGCGGCGGCCCGATGGCAGCTCGACCGGCGGGCTGGAGGGCCGACTATATTCTCTCGACCGACAGCCGCCGGGCGATCGTCCTGCAGGGCACGGGATCGGTTTCCGAGACGCCCGGAGACGGTCGGGGCAGGAGCTTGCAGCTTTCCATAAACTGGAAGCCGCGCCCCAATCTGAGCCTGTCGATCGGTCCGCAGTACAGCTTCAGCACGACCGAGATCCAATGGATTACAAGAGTGCCGGACGTCTTGATGACATCGACCTTCGGCCGGCGGTATATTTACGGCCGCCTCGACCAGAAAATCATCGCCGCGGAGTTTCGGCTGGATTGGACGTTTACGCCTAAGCTCTCGCTCCAAGCCTATCTGCAGCCTTTTGTGGGCGTTGGTAAATACGACCGGTTCAAGGAATTGGCCCGCCCGAGAGCCTACGCCTATAACATTTTTGGCGAAGGAGGCTCGACGATTGCCTTTTCCGACGGGCTGTATACCGTGGATCCCGACGGCGGCGGTCCGGCCGCGGCCTTCTCCTTCGGCAATCCCGATTTCAACATGAAATCGCTCCGGGGGACGGTCGTCTTCCGTTGGGAATATCTACCCGGCTCGCTTCTCTATTTCGTCTGGACCCAGAACCGCGCCGACTACGCCCATCCGGGCGAACTCCGCTTGCAGCGCGACCTGGGCGACCTGCTGACGGCGCCGGGCGACAATATTTTCATGCTCAAGATGTCGTACCGCTGGAACATGTGAGGCACCTTCAGGCAGCCCCGCCCTGTTCGTCGATTTTTCTTGGCAGCGGCCGGGAAATTCGTAAAATAATGGAGTGTCAGATAAATCACCATATCCGGGAAACCTACGGAGGTCAGAGAAACAGCAGCTCAGGATAGCTCAACATTGAAAAAAATTGGAGAATCGGCATGGAAACAAAATTAATAGACGGACTGACCTTATTCTATCCCGCTGAGGAGAGGGAAGCGGCCGCAGCTATCGGAGAGGCCTGCCTGCAAAGCATCGCCGTAATCCGGGACCTATGGGGACTTGAGACGCCTAGGGATTGCCGGGTTTATGTCATGGATTCATGGAGGCGCTTCGTGTTTCATTCGGCGCCGTGGCCATGGCGGATTCTTCTAGCGGGGACCCTGCCTTTATGGATGCCTCGGGTAAAAAAGGTCTGGCGGTATGCCGGGGGTTGGGCTCAGCGGTACGGACATCGCCGCGCGATCGGCGTGAAACCGCCACGGCTGCTCGAAACCGCCGAAAAACATCTCGGCCGGCGGATATACATTCCAGGCGCGGATCCTTATCAGAAAATTCGGCAGCTTTCCTGTCATGAGTTGACTCACGCTTTCACGGCTCATCTCAAGCTGCCGGCATGGTTGAACGAGGGACTGGCCATGGTGACGGTGGACCGGATGATGGGAAAACCGACGATCCAGAGCGAAACCATTCGGGCTCTTGACTCGCCGTCGAGGGCGGGAATTCCGAAGGGATACAAGCGATTGAGGCGGGAAAATGAAGACGGTTTGGTGTATCACTATGTCAGGGGATATTGGATTACTCGCTATTTAATGGAAGCTCACCCGGAGAGGTTACGCGATCTTCTGGGACGGAGATGGGATCAACGTGCGCTCGAACGCCAATTAGCGGCGGGGCTCGGAATGAATCGTCAGCAATTTTGGATGAATATCGACCGTTTGGCGGTCTCGCATTTCGGGCCGTCTTCATAGAAATATCCTCTTCGGCAATCATATTTCCCGATCCCTCATCGATCCCTTAAACCATGCTCGGCCTCGTTCCGGACGCTTATCGAGTCTGACGACCGCTCGTCGAACAGGGTTTGCCTTCTTCCGCACGCAATCGGTAGCCTGATGTCTTATCGGGACGCCGCCCGTACAATAGGCAACCGATGAACATCTCCACGGAGGCTCTCATGAAAAAGATCGTCTTTCTGGCCTTCGAGCGAATGCTTGTGCCTGCCTTCGAAATCAAAGACAATAATATCCTTGATCGTTTGAAGACGGACGGGATTCTCGATTTCGTCTGGAAGGAGAAATCATGAAAGAAAGCGTCCTGCTCGCGCTGGCCTTGTTCTTCTGTATGGGCGTTCTTGGCCCGGAGACTCAAGGACAAAAAGACAGGGACATCGAAGCCGTTTTTGACTCCTACTTCCGGGAGATCATCGGCCGGAACCCCGAAATTGCGACGGAGATCGGCATGACTAAAGAAATGGGATATCCCGTAGCCAACGATCGGTTGACCGATGTCTCAGAAAAGGGGGCCCGGGAAGAATACGAAATCAACCGGAAATATTTGGCCCGGCTCAAATCCTTTGACCGGGCAAAGCTCACGGCCTCCGAGCGCGTCGCGGCCGACATCCTGATTTGGGAAATCGAAGATATCCTGCGCGGCGAAAAATTCTGGTGGCACCGCTATGTCGTCGACCATATGAACGGCGCCCATAGCTATCTGACGAACCTTATGACCGAGCTCCACCCCATGGAGACGCTCCAGGACGGACAAGACTATTGCGCCAGGCTCGAACAGTATGGCCGGAGATTTGGCCAACTCCTCGACACCCTGGCCGTTCAGGAAAAGAAGGGCATCATTCCTGCCAAGGTCATCATCGAAAAAGTCCGGAAAGAAATGTCGGATTTCGTGGTCATGGAGCCTGGAAAGAACCTCCTGTGCACGGTTTTTGCCGAAAAATTGGATCGGCTCAAGGATCTCGCTCCCGCCGACAAGGAAAAGCTGTTGCCCCGGGCGGAAAAGGCCGTCGGCTCGGTCGTCTATCCCGCCTATAAAAAATTCTTAGACCGGCTGAATAAGATCGCGGAAACGGCCACCGACGAGATAGGCGTCTGGAAGCTCACGGATGGCGACGAATATTACAAATTTTGCCTGCGCTCTCACACGACGACGGTGCTGACGGCCGAGGAAATCCACGAGCTGGGGCTGAAAGAAATGGAGCGCCTGCAAAAAGAAACCATCAAGATCATCCGTTCGCTGGGAATTCAGGAGGGAACATCCTTTGCTGAAATCCTGGCCCAGTATAGGAAACATCTGCAGGCGCAGGACCAGGCCCGGCTGAGATATCCCAACACGCCTGAAGGCAGGGAAGCGGCGCTCCAGGGCTACCAGAAGATCATCGATGATGCCGCGGCCAAGCTTCCCCAATATTTTTCTCTGTTCCCCAAAGCGTCGGTCAAAGCCCAGCGGGTTCCGGAGTTCCAGCAGAGAACCATGCCCTCCAACTACCTGCCGGCCTCTCTGGACGGCAAGCGCGAAGGGATCTTCTATGTCAACCTGGGCGCTGCACCCTTCAAACCGAACATGAAGTCGCTCACCTATCATGAAGCGATCCCCGGCCACCATTTCCAATTCGCGCTCGAGCGAGAATCGCCGGATTATAGGATCTTTAGGAACTTGTTCGTCTTGAGCGGGCATTCCGAAGGCTGGGCGCTCTACGCCGAACAGCTGGGACAAGAGTTCGGCTGGTACGAAGATCCCGATACTCTGCTCGGCTACCTGGCTTCGGATATGGGCCGGGCGATGCGGCTTGTCGTCGATACCGGCATCCATTATAAAAGATGGACCCGCGATCAGGCGCTGCAGTACCAGAAAGAGAACTGGTGGAGCGCGTCACCTTTTGAAGTCGACCGCTACGCCGTGTTCCCGGGCCAGGCCTGCTCCTACATGGTCGGAAAGCTCAAGATCCTCGATATGCGAAGCCGGGCCGAAAAAGAACTCGGGGGTAAATTTAACCTCAAGGATTTTCACAGAGTCCTCCTGGAACACGGCTCGCTGCCTCTCGAGATGCTGGAAAAATTCGTCGAGGCCTATCTCCGAAAGAGCCGTCCTTAAGCAGAATATCAAGCCTCTCATCGACTCGACCGACCTTTCATCGAATGCTCGTTCCTATTTTCTAACTAAAGGAAAGATAATCATAAAGAACAATCGGCCTCGGGTTAGAGCTTTGCCAGGACAAGAAAACAAAGGGATTGAAGGAGCCGTGAGGTGTGGGCGAACTCCGGCAATATTTTATTTTTCGCAAAGGAAGATGAGAAAAATGCTCCGACAAGAGGAATTTCATGCAACTAATCGGTGGCTATCGCTGTATGATTTCTAATAATGGCATTGACAGGAGGTATCACCCATGAAAAAACTCGTTTTGATATTGATCATCCTCATTCTGGCCTTCTTGACGATCGGGGCCCAGGCGCCGCCGGCCCAAACCCCGCCGGCCAAGCCTGAGGATATCGCCAAGAACATCGTCCGGGTTGAGAAACCCGAGCCCGTCCCCGAAGCGATGAAGGCCGGCTTCGAAACCATCGCTGCCAAGGAGTCGCTGGCCCTGTTGTCCTTTATCGCTTCCGATCTTCTGGAAGGACGGGAGACCGGAACGCGCGGCTTCCAGCTCGCGGCCGAATACGCAGCCTCGCTCCTTGGCTTGTGGAAAATCAAGCCTCTGGGCGATGTCCCGCCGCGCTCATTCACCCTGGCCCAATTCTTGAGCGGCGCGACGACACCGCCCGCTCCCCCGGAAAAGGGATTCCTCCAGGAATTTGCCCTCCAGGAGATCACCGAGACTTCAAGCCGGATGAGCCTCGAGGTGCGGAAAGACGATATCGTCCGGGCGCGGCAGTTCCAATCCGGACAGGATTATCAAGGGCAACCGACGACGGGCGAAACGCTCTCCTCCTCCGTCGTCTTTGCCGGATACGGCATCAGCGAGAAAGATATCGGCTACGACGATTTCAAGAACCTCGACGTGAAGGGTAAGATCGTCTTGATCTTCAGCGATGCGCCCGGCCGGGACAACCCCGAGTCCCCCTTCCAGCGCAACAAGGCCCTCAAGGACAAATACTTTCCCGCGGCGCCGGCCGGCGGCGTGATCATCATTCAGCCCGGCGCCCGGTTCAACAAAATCTCAGAAATCAGAAAGCGCCGGCCCGCGGCCATTCTCCAAGTAGCCGGCACCGCAATCGCCGGCACCACGAAACAGGATGCCGCCTGGTTCAGGAGCCTGCTTCCCGCCAAGGGAGTCAACGACGAGCAGCCGATCATTAAAAAACCCTACCGCCGGATGATTCTCCCCGGCGTCGCAGGCCCGATCGGCGGGAGCGGAGCGCCCTTGATCTCGATTACTCGCGAGACGGCTAACGCCCTGCTCGAAGCCTCGGGGCAAAGCCTCGACGATCTCAAGAAAAAAATCGAGAGCGTCTGGAAGCCAGCCTCGCAAGAGATCCCCGGAACCAGGCTGACGATCGAGTCGACGGTCAAATCTCAGCTCGTTCGAGGCATCAATGTCGGCGGGGCGATCGAGGGCTCGGACCCGGCACTCAAAGACGAGATCGTCGTCGTCGGAGCTCACCTCGACCACACGGGCCGATGGGAAGACTATATTTTCAACGGGGCCGACGACAACGGTTCGGGCTCGGTGGGAGTCCTCAACCTTGCCCGCGCCCTTTCCGCCAACGGCCAAAAGCCCAAACGGACCGTCGTCTTCTGCCTCTGGGGAGGCGAGGAAAAAGGTCTGCTCGGGTCCCGCTACTTCGTCCAGAACTCGCCTTATCCCAAAGCCAAGATCGTCGCCTATCTCAACATGGACATGATCAGCCGGCCCTATGACGAGAAAAGCCTTGGTTTTATCGGCCGGATGATGAATATCCCTGTCGGTCCCGATTTTCTGAAGCTTGTCAAGCCGGCGAACTTCATACCCGTTTCTTTTTTGGCCGGCTCGGGATTGGCCGATTTTATCCGCGAGGCCGATCAATATGTCGGCTTGGACCTCTATCTCCGGGAGGCCACCGACTCAAGTTTCGGTTTCGGAAGCTCCGACCACGCCTCTTTTCATGAGGCAAAAATCCCCTGGCTCCTGCCCATCTCGGCGGTCACTCAAGACCTCCACCAGACGAGCGATTCGGTGGACAAGGCGAGCGGCGAGCTCATCGAGAAAGTTTCGAAATTGATGTACGTGATCGCCTTCCAACTGGCCCAGAGTGAATATCATGGCGGCAAGGGAGACAGCGCCGACTGGAGAAATCGCCATGGAAGCTAAAGCCAATGATCCAAAGGGAACTTCGGTGGAAAAACCACCGTGGACCTTGCCCGCAATGGGAGATCGCCCGAATCCCATTTTTTTGACCGCGACTTCTTCCGATGAGACATTAGAGCAGGAGTTCGAGGAAGAATCCTATCGATTTTTTCTGGAGTATCGCGTCGCCCGGAAAAATGCCAACCTCAAGGATTATATCGAGAGCCTCGAGCGGGCCGTCATCTCCAGGGCTCTCCGCGAGCTCGATGGAAATCAAAAGGCGGCCGCCCGCTTTTTGGGCCTCAAATACACGACATTGAATGAAAAAGTCAAAAAGCACCGCATCCAAATCGTCAAAGTGGCCGAAGCCGACCCCCTCTCGGGATCTGATAAAAATCTCCGGATACGGGAAGGAAACAATCAGATCACTTAGCAGATTTTCCATAAAGCGATGGACTGACCTTTTATCCTCGCCTTGAACCGTTCGCGGGAATTCGCTTTCTTTTTCAGTTCTCCGAGTGTAGATTGGGGAAGGATGTTTTCAGGCCCTATCCGTGCTCGCCTTGGAGGCCATGAAATGCGAGGGGATGGTTCCGAACCACAGCCGTCCGGTGAGGAATCTCCCGCCCATCCATGATAAAATATAGCGGAAGGGAGTTCATATTTCTAGGGAAATCCATGTCGATGCCTAAAACGAGAAGGCCATCGCTCTTTTGGCTCCTTCAAATTTCCGGCTGGTTGGCCTTTTGGGCCAGTCAGCTCCTGACGTCGGCGGCCACCGGGGCATGGTCCGCATCCGTTTTTGTAATGGATACGGCATGCGCGGCGGGCGGGTTTCTCGTGACGCTCCTCCTACGCGCCATTTTTCGAAAATTCGAAGATCACCCCCCTTCGCTCGGCAAGATTCTGGCGATCACCTTGGTGATTTCCTTCATCGGCGGCAATCTTCTGGTCTTGACGACGAATCTCCTCAGTCCGTCCGGCGCGGCTTGGAATAGATCCTGGCTCGGGGTTAATGCGCTCACCGAGCACCTATGGACAGTCTTCTCGTGGACCGTCTACTTTATCAGCTGGACGGCGCTCTACTTCGGGATAAAATTTTGGCAGGAATGGAATAGGGAGCGAGAAAGGTCAATCCGTGCCGAAGCCCTAGCTGAGACGGCCCAGCTCCAGATGCTTCGATACCGGATGAATCCCCATTTCCTGTTCAATTCGTTGAGCTCTATCCGCGCCCTGATTGGGGAAAATAAGCCTGCCGCTCAAGCCTTCGTCACCGACCTCGCCGAATTCCTTCGTTTTTCGCTCGTCAGCCGGAATCATCCGCAGGTCCCGCTGAAGAGCGAGGTGGATGCCATCCGTCACTATCTGGCCGTGGAGCAACGGAGATACGAGGATAAGATCGTGGCGGCATTCGATATCGACAGCGCCGCCGAAGACTATCCCTTCCCCAGTTTTCTTCTCCATCCGCTGGCGGAAAATGCGATCCGTTTCGGGCTTGAGACGAGCCCTCCTCCCCTCCGGATCCAGGTCAAGGCTACTATGACAAGCGGCATTTTTCGGCTCGAAATCACGAATTCGGGGCGATGGATTGAACCCGCTCCTTCGAGACGGGGCTCCCCGATCGGCGGCGGCCTCGACCATGTTCGAAAGAGACTCCAGGATTACGCGCCCGGCCGGCACCGGTTCGAAGTTTTCGAAAAGGACGGCTTTGTCCACGCCATCCTTGAAATTCGAGAGCAGCCATGACGCGGAAATACCGAATAAGTTCCTCTCCCCTGCTCATCTGGACTCTCAGTATCGCATTCTGGTCGGCCTACCGCATTTGCTCTTTTTTTCTGACGTTACATCAGCTTCGAAGCCAGCCCGGGGCTTTTTTTCGTTTTTTTGTCTCCTTCTTAGCAGGATTTTTTGTCAGCTGCTTGATGGGCTATTGGTACCGTCGGCATATCGCAACAATGAGCTCCATGGCGAAGCTTGCGCTCTCGGCGGTCCTGACGTCTCTCGCGGGTGCCGTGATCTGGCTGATTCCTGTTATCGCTCTGACCGCTTCTCGCTTCGGATTTTCACAGGTCATAAGCCAATGGCATCGTGATCTGCTGCTGAATCTCATCAGCGCAAGTACGCTCCTCCTCTGTTGGTCAGGGCTTTATCTCGGAATCGCCCTTAGGCTGGAGTGGAAATCGCAGACAATAAGGGCCGAAAAAGCCGTGGCCCTAGCCCAGCAGGCCCAGCTCCAGATGCTCCGCTACCAGATCAACCCTCACTTCCTGTTCAACGCCCTGAACGCGATTCGGGCGCTCATCGAGGAGGACGAGGCGAAGGCCCGGGACATCATCACCGACCTGTCTGAATTCTTGAGATATTCCCTCATCAGCAAGAGCTATGCCGACGTCCCGCTTCGGGATGAACTGACCGCCGTGCGCCACTATTTTTCCATCCAGAAAAAGCGCTACGAGGATAAGCTGGATTTGAGGATCGAAGTCGGCCCGGGGGCCGAGGATTATCCGGTCCTGAGCTTTCTCGTTCATCCCCTGGTTGAGAACGCGGTGAAATACGGCATGAAAACAAGCCAGCTGCCGTTGAAGATTTCGGTAGAAGCCTTCGTGGCGGACGGAGATCTTCACGTCCGAGTCGGAAACACGGGCCGCTGGGTCGATCCGACCAAGGCGGAGCAGCCGGACCTCCGAGGAACGGGGACCGGGCTGGCCAACATTCGGGCTAGGTTGGCGAACGCCTATCCCGGCCGTCACAGTTTAGAGGTTGTTGAAAAAGACGGTTGGGTTTTCATAGAATTGAGGATAGGAGGTTCTTCCAACCATGGCACCAAGGAACCCCTTGAAAGCCTTGATCATCGATGACGAGCGGTTGGCCAGGGCGGACCTGAAGTCTCTCCTCAGCCGCCACGCCCAAATCGAGGTTGTCGGCGAAGCCGATGACGTCCCGTCCGCCGTACGGCGCGTTGAGGAGCTGAAACCCGATGTCATTTTCCTGGACATCCAGATGCCCGGTGAATCCGGCTTCGATCTCCTGGAGAAGATCGAGACCGACGCCCGGGTCATCTTCGTCACCGCGCACGATGAGTTTGCCATTCGGGCTTTCGAAGTTAATGCCCTCGACTATCTCCTCAACCCGATCCATCCCGACCGCTTGGCCAAAGCCCTCGACCGGCTGACTTCCGGGGAAATGGCGACGCCTGCCAAGGATCGGAAATTGACCTGCGACGACCGTCTTTTCCTGATGGTGGGCAACCGCTTCAGGTTTCTCAGGGTCGGTTCGATCATCAGCGTAACGGCGGCCGGAGATTATTCAGAAGTCATGACGGCGGATAAAAAGAAAGGCCTCACCCTCAAAACCATGGGAGAATGGGAAGCC
>Ga0153915_10002077_pt1 | contig 18380 bp, 8 predicted proteins | sample Opewatmetagenome_2_FD_107003 | JGI IMG/M metagenome (GOLD analysis project Ga0153915, IMG submission 107003) | Freshwater wetland microbial communities from Ohio, USA - Open water 3 Core 3 Depth 3 metaG | ecosystem: Environmental > Aquatic > Freshwater > Wetlands | place: USA: Ohio, Lake Erie...
CCCCTGCTCTTTGGCGAATTTCTCATGGACACCTGCGCCTTCGTCTTCCTGGAGGACATCTCCGGCGCCCTTCCGCCCTATGAGGAATCGGTCATTCAGGTTCCCATGGACGCACCCATGGCAGCAGCTTACGAACGGCTGGAAGAAGACATGAGCGAAGCGCTGAAGGCGCACCGCGGCAACCGCTCGGTGCTGAGCATCATGCTCAATGCGCTGCTGCTCTACCCTGACCATCCGTATGGTCTGGGCAAGCTCTATGGTTCGGAGATCGACGAAGATGGAAGGCGCCAGCGGTTTCTGATTGCCGATCCCGAAGACCTGCCCGAGCAGTTCGTTTACTCGAAAGAGCGCAGGCTGGTGCAGGAAATCAAGCAGGAACTGGCCGAAGGCAGAAGATGCCAGGTCTTTGCCGTCTACACGCAGAAGCGGGACGTGACCTTACGCCTGGAACGAATTCTCCGGCAGGAGGGGATCTCGTGCGCGATCATGCGCTCCAATATCGACACTTCGAAACGCGAGGCATGGTATGAGCGGCGGCTCAAAGAAGGCGTGCAGGTCTTCATCGCCCATCCCCGGCTGGTCGAGACCGGCCTTGATCTGTTGTTTGCGCCCACTATCATCTTCCACGAGTCCGGATACTCGCTGCACACCCTCCGCCAAGCGAGCCGGAGATCGTGGAGGATCGGGCAGAAGCAGCCAGTCCGGGTGAAGTTTCTCTGTTACGAAAACACCATGCAAGCCAAGTGCCTCCGTCTCATGGGAAAGAAGCTGCTTGTGGCCCTGGCGATGGAGGGCAAGTTTGCCGGCGAGGGGCTGCAAACCCTGGACGAAGACGATGACATGCTTACTTCGATGGCCAAGGAGCTTGTGGAGAAGAACGGCATCGGTGAACCAGCCGATATGGTCTGGAAGCGGCTTAACGCCGAGCACCAGAGGCTGTTCCCGGCCAGAACAGAAGCTCTGGCCGAGCCGGGAGCCGGCCCCATTCCAGTCGAGGCGGTTCAATCCCAACCCTCCTCGCATCCCTTGATTGACGCCGCCCTGAACATGAGCCCGGTGCTGGTGTTTGGACAGCCACCCGCGATAACAGGCAGACAGCGCCGCCGTCCGCAAGCGCCTGTTCCCGAGCAGGCGTCGCTCTTCCCGCAGAATTAACCCGCTTTTTGTCCCCATAGTCTTTCTTCTTAAAGGCCAGGGTTTCTCTTCAGCCGTTCAACGCACATTATCAAGGGGGAAACGTCGATGAAACTCCACAGAAAAGAATATTGCCCTATCCACAAGTCGCGCTCTTGTCGCGGGCGGACGCAGGCATGGAACAAACGCAGATCATGGTGCGCGGTGCAGCGCATCGAGTCAGTTTTCTTTTTGGATGCCCTTGCCTTGGCGCTCTCTCGTAACTAAAGTGCTGCGCATATCCCTTGGCCCAACTTTAACGCTCCACGCACCCCTCGCGAACTGTACGTGCATCGGGTCAGGGGTTGGAAAGTGGCGGCCGTCGCTCCACCCATGTGCTTTCCAAATGTCATACCACCAATCGGAAAGCGTACGAGTGAGCTGCTTCTTCCGCTGGTGTGCTCCGCGTCCCAGTCAATGGCAATGCCGGACGACTGAAGTGAGAGACTGTTGCCAGCAGTTATTTTTTTGAAGTTAAACCCGCCGACGTGCCGGTCCAACCGCGCCTGTGTAGCCAGGCGCGGATTGCGTCATCGCTTTCTCCTGCGCCGACTTGTTTTTTTGGCAAAAGCCGTGAGATGGCAGTTTGTCCCTCGCCACTGCCGCCACTCTGCGACCAAATATCCTGTGGTGCGCACCGCGACACCCCTCGAGGGGCTCTTACTAGCTGCCTCTCACGCGCAGCGGGTATGCCGGCAACGCCGGCGGGGCAAGCGGTTGGAGTCGGTTTGACTGCCTCACGACTGAGAGTTTGTATGTTCCCAATCATCTGTGATGGCGATCACAGCGTTGAGAACAATTTTGTGCTCAGAATCATACTCTGCTAGCGGTCTTAAGCTTGTCTCGTTCCTGCAAGAACTGGAAGCTGCCGCCAAGGGAGGTACGTGATGGGCGGTTAGTACTACCAGACGTGAGGCTATCTGCGGCCGCCACCCTTGAAGCATACTTTCCCTCGGCGCGCTGCCCGACCTTGTTGGTGTTTGATGGCAGTCACCTTGTCAAGGTCAAAGCATTATTACGCGTCCCCGATAAGACTCTAAGCGTGCTGTCTCGCGGCCGAGTGAGCCAAAGTCCTCGATAGGGCGCCAGGAAGTCGGGCTGTCGCAAGAGGCTATTCAATGGTGCAGCCAGGAGCGACTTTTTGATCAGAGCAAGGAAGCGGGGCAAGGGAATCCGATGAAAGGAGAACAGATGAAGATGCTGAAACGGACGCTGATGGGCGTGCTGTTGCTAGCGTGCTCGCACGTTGGATGGGGCCAAAAGACCTACTACATCGATGAGAGCACAGACTTTACCGGTAACGGCTGCCAGAATGCAGATCTGAATGACGTGACGTCAAGTCTGAGGAATTCCCTAAATGCAAATGGCTGGTCGGGTCAACGCTGGACAAATTGGAACGCATGGCCGCAGGACTACTATGAATCGACCATGGCGGGACTCGCGGGTCTCGACAATGTCTACGGCGATGCCGCCACCCTTTCTGTTTATGCCGGGCATGGTAACCGAGCGCTATTGCAGTTTGGATATGTGCGAAGCGGCCGGTGTCTGGTGAACTTGGAAACACAGGCAAGACTTGGTACCCAAGGCGGGGCTCGTGACATTTATGCGATGTACGTGACCAGCTGTACCCTCAATCTTGACTCACTAGGCCGGAATTTCCATCATGAAATCCGCCAGCAGTTCGGGTATCACAATTCTCCGTCGGTAAAAGACGACCAGCCGCGCGATTTCTTCGAGGCCACAAATGGCAAGACCAATGCCAGTGCATGGATCGACGAAATGGAAGACCGGCCAGGATGGTTCACAGGGGACAATTCTCCCATTGTGCTGACGTTTGGAGTGGATGCCAATCACTGTGGCTGGGTACGGGACACTGCGAGGCTACGCGCCGGACAGTTGCTTTATTCACCCCCCAAGCCCTGGGGCTGGTACTGCTGGATCATGTACGACCATGGAGCCAGCGGCTGCTGAAGACCGTCGAAAGAAGGGAAAATCGTGATGAAGCGCAGATACTTATTGGCAGCGTTGATTTTCTTGACCACCGTAAAGGGAGGGGCGCAGCCCGATAAGGAACGAATGGCTGCTTTTGAGATGCGCTGGCCGCAAGCTACTGCGGATCAAATCATTGCACGTGTCCAAGCGGCAATTGAAACGATTACGGGCCAGCCCCTCAAGCGCAAACCCAAATTCATAGCGCTGGCAGCGAAAGCCCTGCCCGCCCGAATGGCGCTCAATGTGCCCGATGCCCCGGAGTTTGACGTAACTTTTCTGCGTGATTACAACGAGCTGCGAATCGTAAACCGGGAGCTGTCGGTGAGCGTTCCGCCGCGAGCCGAGATGACCGAGGAGGAGGCGTTGAAGCTGGCGCGAAGCTTCTTGGGCGAGCTCGCGCAGAGGAAGCTCGTCGATCAACGTCAGTTCGACTGGCGAAGAGTTGATGTAGCTTCAACATGGATTGGAGGAGGGCCTGCCGGCGGGCCGGAGAGCGACAAAAGGAGAGTGGAGTACCGCGTGACGCTCCGCCGAGTCATCAACGGCATTGAGGTGGCGAATGCCGGAGTCAGGATCGCGGTGCACACTACGGGCGTGATTTCGGGATTACGACTGGGTGGGGTTTCTGTGCTATCGAGGGTTGATAAGGACGGGGTTGAGGAACCCGCAGGCAGGGGGCAATGGTTACATCGCCAGGTGAGTGTGGAGGAAGCGGCAAGCCGCTTCCGGCGCGAAGTACACCCAGACGGCTCCACTCCGACGATCTCGTGGTCTCGAGTGATGTACGTTATGCCGGAGGGGAGGCCAATGGCCGTGGTACAGCCTCTCTATGTTGTCTCGTATTCGCTGCAGTTTCCATCGGAAGGCGGTAGCACAGTAGTCAGCAGGCGCAAAACGGTGGGCTACTCGCTCATGAATCCAGAAGAACGTTCCATTGACTTGACTCCCCCAATGCGCCCGCCGGAAGTGGAGAAAGGCGAGAAAAGGGAAGAGAAAGGTGCAACCAACCAATCGAAAAGACCGAGCCGGTGACAGGGTTGCAGGCTACCCATGCCCGGGCTCAGGCCGATAGGGGGAGATGCAACAGGGAAGGTGATCGCGGCGTCCTGGGATCAGGCTAGTGGGTATGTTTAGCGATCTTGGAGCAGGCGCAAGGCGGACCGGACAACCAGCACAAATTTCGCCGCAAGGAGGTCTCCAATGGGCACGGTAACTCGAGCAAAGGGCACGCCAAAAGTCAAGGTATCGAAAAGGGAGCCTGAAACAGGTGCGAAGAATCCGGCCGATGCGGTCGCAACGACAAAAACTGATGTGGCTTCGGGGATCCGGTTCAGTCCACAGGAACGCAGGGGTCTTTACGCGGCGGCTCGATATTTGACCTTGCCGGTTGAGCAGAAGTGCGGGCTGCAAATTCCCTTTGAGGTCTATCTACAAGATCCCATGCTCGCTAAAGCACGGCCCAAGACCGCCTTTGACAAGAAATTCTACGTGGACTGGGAGCCGGGTTTGGCGGACGGGCCGACCAGCGCCCGGTTCGCAGTCGTTGACTACAACGGCGATACAGGACATTTGGCCCCTCCCGCCCAATGGGACGACAAGCTGCAGAGATTCGTCATTGATGGTCGAGTGCTCAACGAACACAGCACCGATACACTCCAATACCATCAACTCAACGTGTGGACGCTCGTGCAGCGCGCGCTGGCGTTCTTTGAAGAGGGAAGCGGATTGGGGCGGCGGATTCCCTGGGGCTTTGAAGGCAATCGTTTGATCGTCGTTCCGCATGCCGGATACGGCGAAAACGCCTTCTATGACCGCCGCAGCAAGTCGCTGCAGTTTTACTACTTCGGCTCGGAAAAAGATACCGTCTACACCTGCCTTTCGACCGATGTCGTCTGCCACGAGATCGGGCACGCCGTGCTTGATGGCGTGCGTCCTTATTACAACGAAAGTGTTTCCTTACAGACAGCTGCGTTCCACGAGGCGATTGGCGATATCTCAGCAATCCTGATGTGCCTACGCAACAATGCCTTCCGCCGGTGGTTGGCCGAGACGACGGAGGGCGATCTGTCGCGCCAGAACCCGTTGGCCAATATCGCGGAGCAATTCGGACAAGCCGTTGAGGGCAGGCCGTACCTGCGGAGCGCCCTGAATAAGGACAAGATGTCAACCATCGCGGGCAGCGGGAGCCCGCACCGCATCGCCGAGGTGCTGGTAGGCGCCATGTTCGACATTCTGATTCGTTTGGCCGATTACTATACCAAGATGCGCGGGCGGTCGCCGTTGCAGGCATTCTGGGATGTTGCAGCAAGAATGCAGAAGATGGCGCTTCAACCTCTCGACCTGCTGCCCCCTGTCGACGTCACGTTTCGGGATTATGGCCTCGCCGTCATAAGGGTCGAACAGTTGGCTAATCCCGCGGACCCCCGCGGATACCGGGAGATGCTGATCCAGGTGTTCCGCGAGCGCGAGATCCTCACGCCCGAGGACGAGGAGGAGCTGAACCAGCAGGAATATCTCTATGATCGGCAACCGTTCAGCGTGTATTACGCGATCGACGACATTTTGCGGTCGCGCGCGGCAGCGTATCGCTTCCTCAACGACAACCGCGATGACCTGTTAATTCCCGGCGGTCAGGATTTTGTGATTGCTGATCTGTACGAAGCGCACAAGCTCACGCGGCAAGCCGGCAGGATGCCGCGTCAAGTTATTCTCGAATACGTCTGGCGCGAAGAGGTACCGTTGAATGGGCCGCAATTCGGCCGTTTCGATGGCCAACTGACCAACATGCTCTGCGGTGGAACCCTAGCCTTCGACGATACCGGCAATATGCTGTGGTGGACGCGAAAGCCCGGGACCCGCGGCAAGATCGACAAGAACGGGCAAATTGACAAGCGGTGGGTCGAAGAAGTCAAAGCCGGCCAGCAGCGGCGCGCCGAATTCATGGCCGACGTTGCCGCGCATATCGCAGCCGGTCGTGTGGGCACAATCAGTGGCAGCGAAAAAGGCCTCTTGGGGACACGGGTTCCACCCATTACGGCCGACGGCGACGATGGCACGGTACAGTTTCATTTGTCTCCGCACCTGCGTGTGTCCGAAGAACATGATGAAGCCGAGTTAGGAGAACGACAATGGGAGATAAGCTGCTAGTCCGTGCCTACAATGTCGGGTGCGGAGACTGTATTTACATCCGTATTCCAAACGAAAGCGATGGCCGACACATCCTGATCGATTGCGGCAAAAAGGGGGATGATGCGCTCCTGAAAAAAGCCTTGGATGACCTTGTCCAGAACGAGCTTCCCAGCGCCGGCGGTGGGAAAAAGCGTCTGGATCTGATCGTTGCCACGCACCGGCATGAAGACCATATCAAAGGCTTCAATCCCGACTGGTTTAAGAATATCCAGGTCAAGCATATCTGGCTGAGCGCCGCGATGGATCCCCAGCACCCGCAGGCCGAAAAAATGCGTGCCCTTCACCAGTTCGCCGACCACGCGATGAAAGAGATGAAAGCGCAAGGGGTGGCCCTCAGCCCCGAAATCGAATTGCTCGCATCGCTGTACGGGGTCAGCAATGACATTGCCGACCAGTGCCTGATGAAAGACTTGCCGGCAGCGAACGAGATCAATCCCAGCTACGTCCATGCCGGCATGTCCTCGAAAGATCTGGGTGTCGATCTGGATGATGCCACGATCCACGTTCTGGGCCCGGAAAAGGACATAGATCGCTATTACTTGGGAGAAGAGGCCGACACGAGCCTTAGGTCTCTGCATGGGATCGCCATGGCTTTCAAAAGCAGGTCGACTCCTGCTGCTGACAAGGTGCCCACGAATATCAGCGCCGCGGATTTTCACCAATTGCAGTCGCGGCTGCTCTCCAACGGTCTCAGTTTTGCCGAGAAAGACTCGGAAATTCAGAACAACACAGGGGTCGTGCTGCTGCTGGAATGGCGCAAGCGGCGCCTGCTGTTCGTAGGCGACGCCGAGTGGGCGGGCGAGTTCCGCGAGGGTAAGCAAAACGGCAGCTGGAATGTCATGTGGGAAAAGCAACACGACAAGCTGTTGAAAGCCCCGATCGACTTTTTGAAGATCGGCCACCACGGCAGCATCAACGCGACACCACCGCCACCCGATCACATCAGGAGGTCGGCAGGAGCCAGGTCCAGAGGGCAGGGGCCATCGGTCAAAGAGATTCTCGATACCATCCTGCCGTTGCCAAAAGAGGGGAAGAAACCGCGCGCCCAGGCGATTACATCGACCGAACGAGAGTTTTACAATCCCATCCCCGAAGGCATGTTGCTTGTCGAACTCGGTAAGCGCGTGGCCAGCACGAGGAATTATCGCAAGGCTTTGAAGGCCAAGGGGATTAAGGAAGAATCCATCTGGACCAGCCCCAAGGCCATGAAGAACCACTTCTTCGAAAAGTACGAGGAGAAGTTCCTCGGGGAGTTACAACCCCTACGCACGGATCTTGAACATCTCCTCAACCCGGACAAAAACTTTGTCGAGGTGGAGATTGCCGCTTGAAAAGCAGTGAGCGTCGCTATCATCCCAGCTGAGAACGCGATTCAAGATGACACGAGCGCAAGGAATTTCTTCATCAACGGTCTCCGCAAGAAAGGTAGGGGCCTAGGGTGACGGACGACGAAAAATGTATGCAGGCAAATTCCCGCCGTCCGTTCCCGTCAGAAGTCTCTCTTTACTCTCTTAAAGAACGCTCTCCAGGCGGGAGAGCCCGTCACTTTGACGACACCGACCATCTCCCAACCATCGGCCCCCAGTTGGTTCGCCTGTTTGAGAATGTCGTCCTCTGAGGCGGCAGAGATCATCCGGTATTCCCAATCAGTAGTCTCGCCCGTTGGGGCAGATCCGGTCACATTTAACGACAAGACCTGGTTGCGCGAGATGCCGTTTGCCGTCCCAGTGACGGTGAACGGGAAGGTCCCAATCAGAGCCCCGGCCGCGGCATTCAGGGTGAGAGTTGCTTTGCCCTTCCCGGCCGGGTCAACGTGCGCGCTGACTCCAGCAGGGAGCCCCGATGTTGCAATGGCGAGGTTCGGTGCTCCACCGGCGCTCGACGCGGCGATCTGAACAGACCGAGTGCCGCCCTGGACGATGTGGATTGCGGCCGGCGCATTCAGAGAAAAGTCGGAGCCCGGCGGGGTCGTGTCAAATGAGATGTCCAAGACCGGATGCAGTTCGATCACGTTTGGCGCCGCCCCATGCTGGTTGTGAAAGAAATCAAAGAACCCCACGCCGGTAATCTGCACGGGCACGTTGGCCGTCTGGAATGACGACGTGGCCGTGAACTGAGAATCAAACTTGGCCCTTGCCGCGGCAATCTGGGAAGCAAACGGGCTGCTGTCATCGACGCAGTGAGGCGAAGGAATCTCGGCCACCATGGTGTGTCCCTGGTCGTCCTCAAGAACCAGGTGGTAATCAGAATCCCCGGTCTTTCCAGTTTCAAGCTTGAAGTCGGTCAAAGTCGCGTTTACGACAAAAACCGAGGTTTCGGTGGGGCCGACGCGGCTGTCCTTGGGAACAGGCGAAGGGGGAGTGAGCCCGATCAGGCCCGCGATGGTCGCAGGCTTCGGGTTGGCCAGATCGACGGAAGCGGCATCAGCGTCGGTGCCGGTTTTGACTGACCAGCGCTCAACACCACAGCGTTGGGCCAGAAGGCCTGAAGGGAAAGCAATTGCCAATACGACGGTCAGGGCAGAGATTCGACGGTTCATGGGGATCCTCCTTGCAGATCACTGCGCGTCGCGTGAACCGGGGCAAGATGCGGTCCCGCCTCACGTGAGCGGGTTCAGGTCGTCCAAGGGGGTGAAGGAGAAGTCTAGTCAAGCATGCACACCAAGGCAAGGGATTCATGGCTGTCCTTCCCTTGCAGCTAAGGCGACCTTCGCTTCTCTCGACCCTACTTTGCGTCACGCGAACCTGCATCCGCGGGGATCGGCCAGATCGTTACGACCGCAAACACGAACACCGCAAACATTCGATCCCGTTCTGAGTGTAAACGCCTGATTGCGACAGTTGTCACGCCTCGTGAGAAATTGCAGGTACGCTCATGTAGCGCATTGTGAGGTTTTGTTGTCTATTCCAAAGTTATTATTACTTTTCCTCGAGCGTGGCCTTCTTCCAGATACCTCATAGCCTCGGGGACTTCACTCAACCTGTAACGCCTGTCGATGACCGGTGTTACTCTTCCGGCATGCATGAGCTCGTGCATGATGGCCAGGTCCCCCTGGTTCCGTTTCGCCATAAACATGACGAACTTCTGTCCCACCAACCGTGACAACGCAACCGCTGTGATCCAGCGAGCCAGAAGGCCGATCATCGAGGGGGTGTTGCCCGGTCCTATTCCAGCCCCGAGGTAAATCCCTTTGGGATTCAAGACGCGCCTGCATGCCAACAACGAATGGTTCGACACTAGGTCGAAAATTAGATCGTAGCGTTGCGCGCCTTTGGTGAAATCCTGCTGGGTGTAATCAATAACTCGATCTGCTCCGATGGATCGGACCATGTTCACATTATTGGTGCTGCATACGCCGGTCACATCTGCGCCGAACGACTTGGCGATCTGCACAGTGAATGTACCCACGCCGCCCGCGGCGCCGTTGATCAAAACTTTCTGCCCCGGCTGAATCTTTCCTTTATCGCGAAGACCCTGCAATGCGGTGTATGCCGCCACGGGTACAGAGGCCGCTTGCTCAAACGTCACCTTATCCGGCTTCATGACCAGAGCTGACTCGGAAGCGCACGCATACTCGGCAAAGGCGCCACGGCACGAGCCGAACACCTCGTCACCTGGGTTGAACTGGGTTGCGTTCCTGCCCACCGCTTCAACCTGGCCGGCCACATCAAAGCCGGGTCGTGTGAGCTTTGGTTTGCGCAGCCCAAACACTAGGCGACCAATGTAGGGCCTGCCTTTCATCAGGTGCGCGTCCGCTGGATTGACGGAAGCCGCGCGGACTTTTATCAAGACTTCATCGTCGCCAGCGGCCGGCTTCTCAATTTCTTCACACTTGAGAACATCGGGTGAACCATAGCGGTGATAAACAATAGCCTTCATCAGGGCCCCCGTTTTCATGACTACGGAAGGATAGTCCCTCGAAGCATTTCGTCGATGCGCCACGTCGCCTGAGGCTGCTGACCAGCCTCCTACGCGAGGGCCCCTCCGGCATTATTAGCGTAACATCGCCATTGCACTCACAACCGGGTTGTGAGTGTAACCGCCTGTTATCACCAACTAGGCGCTGTGCGGGAACTATTCAATTACGCAGGTCTGCTGTGCAACAGCACCATTGTCGGGTGAGGCGGCTGGCGACAGAAGGTACTCTCCACACATGCAATGTGCAAACAGAAAAGCACGGTCAACCCCCGCAAAGACAATTCCCAAAACGGCCACGCAATTGGCACCGCACTCATTTGTTTTTTCCGCTTTGGTCCTTACTAAACGGCTGTTGCTCATTTACGCCTTCGATTAGAAGCCAAAAGATGGTCGGAATTCCCCCGAGAGCACCAAGCGTCATCGCTAACTGGCTGAACATCGCAGAATGAAATTGTGGAATCAGGAATTTTGTAAAGATGCTGATCCAATAGCCAACGCTCATGATCATCAACAAAATGCCCAGCATTCTCGGCAGGAATCTGGATTGGATGATGAGCAATCCGAATGAAAAAAGATACTGTGTCCAAAATATGAGAATTCTCACCCGAATTCGGGCAGCCGGGAATAAACTAATCACACTCGACGTGAAAGGCCCAATGAGCAACCACCAATCCACAGATCGAATGCGGAATCTCCTCGCAGAGAGGATCGGTTGGTCTCTCACCCGGTGCTGTTTCCCTATGAATATGCGCACAACTCGCGCGGGCTTCCTTGCATCTGGAGTTCAACTTAGATGGCCCAGAGTCTGCCTTCTCTTTGCTGTTACGGTGTTTGCTGCCGTGAGGGTAAACAGTCAATCGGGCTTAGCCTCATTCGGCCTGGTTTATAGCTGTGCGATGCCCGCCACAGCGGTCAGGGGGGAAACAGCAATAGAACACTTATCACGCGGCAATGGCTTTGCAGCGAAGGGTGATCTAGAAGGCGCAATCGCCGAATACAGAGCCGCGCTGCGGATCAATCCCGATTTTTTCGAAGCACATTCGAATCTCGCCAATGCGCTCAAAGCCAAGGGGGACCTGGAGGGCGCCATCGCCGAATACAGGATCGCGCTGCGGATCAATCCCGATTATTCTGAGCCGCACTACAGCCTCGGCAACGCGCTCAAAGCCAAGGGTGACGTGGAGGGCGCCATCGTCGAATACCGGTCCGCGTTGCGGATCAATCCCAATCTTGCTGATCCACACTACAACCTCGGCAACGTGCTGCTCGAAGCCAAGGGTGACGTGGAGGGCGCCATCGCGGAATACCGGGCTGCGCTACGGATCAATCCCAATCTTGCCGAGCCGCACTACAACCTCGGCAACGTGCTGCTCGAAGCCAAGGGCGATGTGGAGGGTGCAATCGCCGAATGCCGGGCCGCGCTACGGATCAATCCCAATTTTGCCGAAGCACATGGCACCCTCGGCAACGCGCTCAAAGCCAAGGGTGACGTGGAGGGCGCCATCGTCGAATACCAGGCCGCGGTGCGGATCAACCCCAATTTTGCCGAAACACATGGCAACCTCGCCAACGCACTGCTCGAAAGTGGCAACGTAGAAGGCGCCATCGTCGAATACCGGGCCGCGCTGCGGATCAACCCCAATCTTGCCGGAGCACATGGCAACCTCGGCAACGCGCTCAAAACCAAGGGTGACGTGGAGGGCGCCATCGCCGAGTACCGCGCTGCGCTACGGATCAATCCCAATCTTGCCGAGCCGCACTACAACCTCGGCAACGCGCTGCTCGAAGGTGACGAAGTGGAGAGCGCAATCGCCGAATTCCGGTCCGCGGTGCGGATCAATCCCAATCTTGCTGAAGCCCACTACAACCTCGCCTATGTGCTCGAAGAAAAGGGTGACCTAGCCGCTGCTCTTCAAGAGTACCGCCTAACATACAAATTAAAGCCAACTGATATTGGACTGAGAGCAAAGGAGGGTATGGAGAGAATTAGCAGTAAAACGTCGAAGCAAACCAGCCCGTTGTGACAAGGAAAACGAGATTTCCTCACGCACCATGGCATGAATCATGTTGTCCATACCAGTGGATCACGTTCCTATCTTCTTCCATTTATGGGTTGAATCTTTGTTATTTGTCTTCTGTTGCTGCTTTTAGGGCTACGGTAACCCATTGCGCATCCAAATTTTTCAGGCGGAAATGTTCTTGGGGAAAGGAGAAGGTACTGCCAATTGATGGATCATCCCGTTTCAACGGGATCAAGCGTGACATCGATACAGTTGTCCCTGTCAATACCTGAGGATGAGGCGGCTCCAAAACCGCTCTGAACGGAACCTTTCTGCCCTCAATCTCTACAGATTCAAATCGTACTGTGATCTCATACTTCGCTACGGGTCTAGACCGCCAGCGAACATCGGTCAGACGGCCATGAATGCGGGCACCTGCCGGTGCAAGCACAGCTTTATTGTTGCCACGGATTGGAGAACGAAGAACGGCTTCAATGGGATCGCCGGCCGCTGCTGTGTCCGAATCGAAGGGCGTTATGATGCGGGCATTAAACTGCAATCCTGCAGGTAGTGTGGTTGACGACTCGGCTGCCGAAATTGGGGCCTGCTGCCCAGTAGAACCGTTTGAACCATCCAGAAGGAGTCGAACGGTGCTCGCATATTCGCGGCAATTCGCAAAATCCGTCTCGCTCATCGACTCGGTGCCTGAGACATTGACAACGTCAAGACGCGTTTGCCGAGGAATCAAGATTAACCGGTCGTGAACGGAAATCTGTCCGTATGTAATCTCATTGGTCGCCTGGCAGGCAGAACTAGTGCGAGGAAAGTTCGCGATGCGCATGGTCAAACTCACCAGATTCTGCGTTTCAGGATCAAGCAACAGTGTGCCGCTGTAAGCGATTGGACTCCGTCCATCTGATGTTGTGACCTGGTAGGTGCTTTTCTCGAGAGGCATATTGTAGGAATATTCCAATAGGTGCTTGCCATCGATGAATTGCTCTCGTTCGAAATCGAGTGTTGTCTGCAGAAGGATTTCGCGGAGAAGAGCACCAAAGTCTCCGCTGCCCAGTGGCCCCTCACCGGCCAGCTTTTCGAGATTGTCGTTAGCAAACCTGGGCTCGCCGACCCAGGAATACACGTTGTTCCCTGCGACCCATGCGACTTCGAGTCGTAGGCGATCCCACCCGAACGCTGGTAGTCTGTGTTTCCTCGTGTTGCGGGCCGTGATGAGAGCTGAACAAGAAGACCCATGGGCACCTGACCGGGCATCGTAATAGGTCCGCGTGACGGTCTGTACGCAGGTATAGCGCGGCATGCGATCCACATCGGCCAGCAAGCGTTCCCTAGTGTGCCGCAAAGTGGCGATGGGATCAGGCGCCTGCTGTCCAAAACCGGCTAAACCTAGAACTACCGCAAAAACCGCTACAGCCTTGAAGTGATTCACGTGGTCTTCCTTGTCCGCAGCCCATAAAACTGGGAATTAAAGATGCCTCCCAAAGGAATGGTTCGATCCTAATGATATAGGCCCCTTGGCGCGAATGGTAGGTCCGTCGTTGCCGAGACAGATCGGGTCAAAAAATGTTGGACGTTTTTTAATGAGCGGCAATGACACGTGGGGAGCCTCACAGTCTTCCCCAAAGTGGGCTGATTGCTTCTTGGGTAATCTGGTTAAATTATTGGATGAAGATGGTGAGCGCGGAAGGAATCGAACCTTCAACCTACTGATTAAGAGTACTTGTCAGACGAAGGATCAACAACTTAGCTAGATTTGTGCGAATTGCGGCGAGCTTGTATTCATGCGGGCTCGCCGCATTTGCGTCCAATCAGCAGACAAGCCGATACAAGCTGTCCCTGGGCACAAAATTGGGCACAGCATCATCCTTTGAGAATGCCCGCACCTCTTGCCTGCAGCACATATTCCTGCCGCGCAAATTGAAGAAATGGCGGTGTCGAAGGCGCCACGAATGTCCGTGCGAGCGTCACTTGGTCCCGATGAGATTGACGAATACGCCTTTGTGGTTGTACTTCAGGTCGGTCAGTTCGTCGGAGAAGTTGGTGAAGTTGTAGCCGACGCCAGCCTTCAGGTTCTTGCTGATGTGATGGTAGATCGCGGCCAAGGCGCCGCGGCGGCGTTGATTGATATCCGGAAGGCCAAGCGTTCGCGCCTCGACCATGCTGTCCCATTGCTTGAGGAACCGCCAGTCCAAGCGCAACACGGTAAGCTGTGCGGCATTGTCGAAGAAACTCGGCTGCACTCGGTCCAGGCTTGCCTCTCCCAGCCGGTACGCGTACTTGCCGCCCACGGACCAGTTGGCTGTGAGGTCATAGGTAAGATCGAGCGCTGCGATGTGGCTCTTCTGAAGGAACTCGGTCGCTGTGTTCTGCAATCCCAGCTGATCGGTGGTCGGGACGTTATAGAAGTACGTGTACTTGACCAGGGCGTTCAGCCGGTCGTTCCGTACCGGCCGGTATGCGTAGCCGGCCACGGCCTCGGTGTAGCCGCCGGTATAAAAATCGCCGAGCGAGCTATCACTGATCGAGTGATCCAGTTTGCCGAGTAAGCGCCAGCTGGGCGTCAGTTGGTATTTGAAATTGTTACGCAATAGCAAGACGGTCGTTATGGTATGACTCAGGTCGGGCTGTTCCGCGTCGTCCCGGCGATACTCGATCGCACTTGAGAACTGTATCTTAGCCAGGCCATAACCCATGTGGATTCCGGCGGCCTTGCGATTGGTTTCGGCGCCGGTCTGCGAGTCGAACAGCTTGCCGAACTCCGCGCTGCCGCCGAAATTCCAGCGCTCTTTGCTCACGAGGTTGATTCCGGTGGCGTGCGTGAGACCGCTCTGCGACGCGCCATTCTGGTAACGCTCCTCGAGGTAGACGCTGGAGCTGTCGGAGAGCCGGGTCTTCACGCCCGAAACCAGATTGCCCCAGCTGCCGCTGTGGACCAGCTGATCGTTGTCCGTCCGCTCGTTTTCCAGCGAATAGTTCAAGTAAAGACTGGTCCGCTCGGAATAGAGAAACGTGGTGCCGATCTTTCCGCCGGGACCGAGGTTTCCGTCGGACGCCTCACCATCGATCCGGAAGCGTTTCGTCAGACGATAGGAGCCGCCCAGGCCGATGCGATTGTTGTCTGGACGGCCGCCGCTTGCCGCGACCGTGTCCTGGGCGAAGCCATAAGCGCTCCAAGTGTCGCTGGGACTGAACTTTACCTGCGCGACCGCGTCCGTGCGCTCGCCCTGCTCCTGGGTCAGTGGGACAACCGGCGAATTGTCCTTACGCATATCGTTGCGCACGCCGGCGCTGAAGCTCCATATGGGGGTCAGCTTATAGCCCAGGTCCAATTCGACCGCCCGAGTCTCAAGTCCCTGATCCTGGGTCTTCTGATCGCCCTTGGCCATCAGGCTCAGGCGGCTCGTCACGGGCATTCTGAACATCCCGCCGTATTGCTCGGTGTCCTTGATCGTCATCTGTCCCGGCGCTGAGTAACCGGCGTCGAGTCTCTGGTTGTAGAACGTGAAACGACCGTCGTGCCCCCTGAAGAAGTCGCCGAGCCCGACGCTCAGCTCGGCACGGTAGGCCCCAGCTTTTGAGCTGGTGAAGGACTGGTCGGCGGGGCCTTGGAAATTAAATCCACCATCATTGGATTGCAGCGAGGGCGAGAGGAGACCCGTAGTGCGGCCTGCCTGCACCTTGAACCAGGAATTGGCGCTTTTTCGCAAGGTCAGGTCTGCAGCCCCGAGATTGCCGGCGCCGTCCCCCTCGTTGGAGTCGGCCGTGAGGCCGAGTTTCACGTAGTTGTTTAACCAGTAGCTGCCCTGACCGCCCACGGCCATCTGGTCCAGCTTGTCCAACCCAGGCGTGTACTCATAACGCACCACTAGAAAGGACTGGTCACCGCTCAAGCCGCTGCTACGCACCAGCAGGTTGTCGTTGGCGGTGGCCGAGAGCGGCTCGGAAAGCAGCAGCCGGCCCTGCAGGTAGTCGATGTCGTAGTCCACGTTGGGCCGCAGGTTGACCACCCCCGTGACGATGCCCGAGGCCTTGTCGCGGACTTCAATGCGCACGCTTTCGGAGCCCGTCAGGATATCCTGGTGGTGCAGGAAGTAGAGCGATCCACCCGTGCCGAGGAATTGCTCATAGCTCGGCAACGTTCCTGGTTGGGCGGCAAAACCGTCCACCGTGAGCCGTCGCTCACCGAAGCCAGTGAGTCCGAAGCCGAAATGCGCGTCGGCTCCGTACAGGCCGCGGTCGACGTGAGCCAGCTCGTTGCCCACGTAGGCGACCTTGAAGTTGCCCCACATCCCATAATCCTGGCCATGGCTCGCTTTAACGTAGAACTTGCCCAGGGTCGGCGCCGTTTCTTCCACAACACTGTCGTCGCCGAACGACGGGTAGTAATAGTCGGGATTGATGCGCCGGAACAACGAATCGGGTGTCTTGTTCAGGAAGTTGCTGAACAGGTCCTTCAATGGGCCTTCGCGGGTATCTGCGCTGGCCGTCAAATGCCAGTTCTGACTCACCTTGCCGTTCAAGTAGAACGCCAGCCGGCCATCCAGCGACGAATCAACGGGCTGCACAGCATTATCGCCCTGCTGTAGTTTTTCCGCCGCCGTTACACTGTTCTTCGATACCGTCAAGTCGGCAACACCGACGAAGAACAGGTCCCTGCGCTTGAACTCCAGATCGCGGAGATATAACGAGCCATTGCCGGCGTCGTCGAGGACCGCGACTTCGACGGTGTGCGTGCCGTTCGGAAGGATGTCCTCCGCAATGAAGTTGCCTTGCGGGTCAACTGGAACCTGGCGACCGGCTACCCAAACCGCGTGGCCCGCCGGTATACCGCTGCCCTGCACCTTCACCGTGCCGCTGCCGAGCGGAATCTGCTGGCGTGCCAGGTCGTTCTCGCCGTAGGCGGCCAGCAGCGGCGCCTGCGGTGACGGCTTGTCGGACTTCGCGAGTTTTCCAGGCGATGCCTCATGGTAGAGCCACAGCGGTCGCGCATCCGTTTCGTCGAAATTGCCCTTCGAGTCATAGGCGCGAAGCAGGTACTTGAGTTCGCGTGCCGGGCCCGCGAGAGTTTCTGCCGCCGGCTGCCATTCCGCAAGACCCGTGTCATCGACTGCGATGATTACGAGCGGCGCGGCCTGCAGTGACTGCTGATCGAAGATTCGGATTTCAGCACGCTTGAGGAAGCTCGTATAGTTGCTGTACATCCGGAAGCGCACAACCGGTGGATCAAGATCGCTGCCCGGGCCACTCATGACCACGGCGACTGGATCCGCCGCGACGCCGAGCCGCCGCCGCGATTCGAGATTGTCGATGCGGAAGCGGATATTGGCGTTGTCGAGCGCGACGTCGGTGCACCGCTGGACGTCGGAAGAGCTGCGGTCCAGGTCATCGATCGGCTTGCCGTCGACGGTGATGTGCATTACATTCAGCTCGTACGGGCTCTTCGGACGAAGCTCCTGGGTGAGACGGGTAATGTCCACGCCCTCGTAGTTGTCCAACGGCAACCGTTCGTCGTACACGACCTGCACGCGCACGAATGACTCTTCGCCCTGGAGGAAGCCGAGGTTCACGACGTCATCAGACTGGACGTAACCGCGTCCCTCGTGTTCGGACCGGGCACCTGCCAACAACGGATCCTTCATGAGGATGTCCATGGCGTGGCGAGCGCGTGCCGCGGAAAGGCCGATGTCATCGCTGTACACGGACGCGGTGCGGCGGTCGAGTGCCTCGTTCTTCGTATAACCAATGAACCGCAGTCGCGCGTTCGGCCGGTCCGCGATCTCCGCAAGTGCGCGATGCAGATTCTCCACGTAGCCAGGCGGAATAATCGGCTGGCCGTTCGCGAGCTCGATGGTCGGGATGCTGCCCCAGGTGGGATCGTAAACCTTGGTCACCGTTTCCTCGACATCGGCCGGGCACAGCTGCGGCTCGTCCGGTAACTCCTGAAGAGGATCGTCGTACCAGAATTCCACCTCGATGCGGCGATTCAATGCCCGTCCCTGTACGGTTGCGTTGGAGGCAAGCGGGTGGGAGGACCCGCGACCGTCGCTTTCGATCGCCGAAGCAGGCACTCCCAGGAGTCCCTGCATGGCCAAC